>SCPN01000251.1_pt1 | contig 340210 bp, 357 predicted proteins | sample 6106831 | NCBI WGS metagenome assembly SCPN01 (sample SAMN10720447, study PRJNA508395) | human gut metagenome | isolation source: Participant 1, 0 month
GGGAGATAAGCATGGGATTTTTTGATAAAATTAAGCAGGGCTTAAAGAAAACATCGGATGCGGTGAACCACTCGCTGGACAGCGTGTTCGCGGCATTTGTCAGGTGGATGATGATCTGCTCGAGGAACTGGAAGAAGCACTCATCCTGTCGGACGTCGGTGCATCCACGGCGGCGAAGATCGTCGCTGAGGTCGAAAAGCGCGCCAAGCTGCGCAAGACCACCACGGCGGACGAGCTGCGCGACCTGCTCCGCGAGGTGCTGACCGACAACATGCTCGACAACCAGCCGCTGAATACGGACGGCAAGCCGGCGGTCATCCTGGTAATCGGCGTCAACGGTGTCGGCAAGACGACTTCGATCGGCAAGCTGGCAGCCCGCTATGTCAATGAGGGCAAAAAGGTTATGCTGTCGGCGGCGGATACCTTCCGCGCAGCTGCGGCTGACCAGCTCGAAATCTGGGCTAAACGTGCCGGTGCGGACATCGTTCGCCACGGCGAGGGCGCAGACCCCGCGGCTGTTGTGTTTGACTCCATCTCGGCGGCCAAGGCACGCGGCAGCGATATCATCATCGTGGATACGGCAGGCCGTCTGCACAACAAGGCCAACCTGATGAACGAACTGGCGAAGATCGACCGCGTTATCTCCCGTGAGCTGCCGGATGCGTCGCGCGAAACGCTGCTCGTGCTGGATGCGACCACCGGTCAGAATGCGGTTCATCAGGCTGAGGAGTTCAACAAGGCTGCCGAGCTGACCGGCATCATTCTCACCAAGCTGGACGGCACCGCAAAGGGCGGCATCGTGATCGCTATTTCGGCAGGACTGGGTGTTCCGGTCAAGCTGGTCGGCGTTGGCGAGGGCATTGACGATCTGATCGACTTTGACCGTGCGGCATTCCTGGAGGCCATCCTGCCGCCGGTTCATGAAAACGCAGAAAACGATGAGGAACAGACCGAGGAGGACGAAAATGCAGAGACCTGACGGAAGAACCAAGGGCGCAATGCGTCCGGTGAAGATTACCACTGATTACACGATGTACGCGGAAGGCTCGGTGCTGGTCGAGATGGGCAACACCAAGGTCATCTGCACCGCGTCGGTCGAGGAAAAGGTACCGCCGTTCCTCGAGGGCAAGGGTCTCGGCTGGGTAACCGCCGAGTATGCGATGCTCCCGCGTGCGACCAATACCCGCAAAAAACGCGATATCAAGTCGCTCAAGCTGGACGGCCGCTCGAGTGAGATCCAGCGTCTGATCGGCCGTGCGCTGCGTGCGGTCGTTGACCGCGAAGCACTCGGTGAGCGCCAGATCACGATTGACTGCGATGTTATTCAGGCGGACGGCGGCACGCGCTGCGCGTCCATCACCGGCGGATTTGTTGCACTGTGGCTTGCATGCAAAAAGCTGCTGGCCGATGGCGTGATCGAGAAAATGCCGCTCACCGCACAGGTTGCAGCCGTTTCGGTCGGCATTTTTGAGGACGAAGCTGTGCTCGACCTCAACTACGCCGAGGACAGCCACGCCATCGTGGACTGCAACGTGGTTATGACGAGCAAGGGTGAGTTCATCGAGGTGCAGGGCACCGGCGAGGGCCGTCCGTTTACGGATACTGAGTTGCGCAAGCTGCTCGGCCTCGGCAAGCGCGGCTGCCTGACGCTGTGCCGCAAGCAGGCCAAAGTGATGGGGGAAAGTCTGTAATGCAGTTTGTACTTGCTTCCCATAACAAGAAAAAGCTGGCAGAGCTGTCCTCTATCGTGAGCAGCCTCGGCATTGAAATCATCCCGCTGCCGGAGGGTGCCCCCGAACCCGAGGAAAACGGCAAAACCTTTGAGGAAAACGCGCTCATCAAGGCGAAATCCGCCGTAGAGTTCACCGGTCTGCCCGCTCTCGCGGACGACAGCGGCCTGTGCGTGGATGCGCTGGACGGCGCTCCCGGTATCTACTCCGCGCGCTACTGCGAGGGCACGGACGAGGACCGCAACGCCTTTTTGCTGAAAAATATGCAAAATAAGGAAAACCGTGCCTGCCGGTTTGTGTGCGCGATCGCGTGTGTGCTCGCGGACGGCGAAACGCTCACCGTGCGCGGTGAATGCGAGGGCACACTGCTCCGCGAGAACCACGGCGCAGGCGGCTTCGGCTATGACCCGCTGTTCTATGTCGAGAAATACGGCTGTACCTTCGGCGAACTGCCGGCAGAGGTCAAGAATACAATCTCTCATCGGGCAAATGCTTTGAATAAATTGAAAGCCATACTAAAAGATAAAGTGAATTGAAAATGGAGAATGGAAAATGGAAAATTGCGGTGCGGCACGTAGTGCCGAATAAAATAATCGCGCAAGGCGCGATACCATAATTCTCAATTCTCCATTCTCAATTTTCCATTAAAACATAAGGAGAAATATAATGCTTAACACAAAACAACGCGCACAGCTTCGTGCAATGGCAAACCCGCTGGCGGTCACGCTGATCATCGGCAAGGAAGGCGTAACCGACGCGGTAGAACGCGAGCTGGACGCGCTGCTCGAATCCCACGAGCTGGTCAAGGGCAAGGTGCTCGAGAGTGCGATGCTGACGCCGCGCACGGTATCCGAGGCGCTCTGCGAGGCCACCGGCGCGGACGCTGTACAGTGCATCGGCTCCAAGTTTGTGCTGTACCGCCAGTCCAGCGATGAGGACAAGCGCAAGATCGTTCTGGTAAAATGAGGACGGGAATTCTCGGCGGCACGTTCAATCCGCCGCATCTAGGACATCTGCACGCGGCGGAACTCGCGCACCGTGCGCTGAATTTAGATCGGGTGCTGTTCATTCCGACCAATATTCCGCCGCACAAGGTACTGCCGGAGAACACCGCGTCCGTAGAGGACCGGTGCGAAATGGTACGCCGCCTGACGGCCGAAAAAACGTGGGCGATGCTTGACACTATAGAGATCGACCGCGGCGGCGCAAGCTACACGGTGGATACGCTCCGCGCGCTTCATGCACGCGGCGAGACCGACCTGCACCTGATCGTCGGTACGGATATGCTGCTCTCGTTCGATAAAATCTGGCGTGCGCCGGACGAGATCGCGCGGCTGGCTTCGCTTGCTGTCTGCGCCCGCGAAAACGAGGACTGGGACGCGCTGCGTGAAAAGGCGTCGGCGCTCAAGGACTCGCTCGGTGCAACCGTAGAGCTGGTGCAGGGCGACAGCCTGACCATTTCCTCGACCGAGCTGCGGCAGGGCGGTGCACTGCGATGCTATACACCGGAATCGGTCGCGGATTACATCGAAGAAAAGCATTTGTACGGCTATTAAGCCTGTAAAATACAGGTTTGACAGATAAATACAGCAGTTTGTTCAAAATCAGTATTTTTTGTATGACTTAGGAACGGACTGCGGCTCGTTCCTTCTTGTCGGCAAAACTGTAGTTTTGCGGCAGGAAATACAGAGAAAGGCGGGAAAAAGTTATGTTATGTAATGAAGAAATGCGTAAAAGTATCCTTTCCAGACTGCAGGGCTACCGCTATGAGCACTCGCTCGGCGTGGAGCGTGCGGCGATCATGCTGGCAGAAAAGTACGGCGAGGACCCGGAAAAAGCGGGTACTGCAGGCATTCTGCATGACATAACAAAATATCTTTCTCCGCAAGAACAGTTGAATTTATGCGGGAAATACGGTATAATACCCTGTACCGTCGAAAAAAGCGAGCCGAAAATGCTGCACGGAAAGACGGCGGCAGCCATCGCGCGGGCCGAATACCACATGCCCGAGGATATCTGCGATGCCATCGCCTGCCACACCACCGGCAAGAACCATATGACGCTGCTTGACAAGATCTTGTATCTGGCGGATTACATCGAAGAAACTCGTGATTTTCCCGGCGTGGACAAGGCGCGTGAGCTGGCGCAGATCGACATCGACAGTGCCCTGCTCTACTGCTATGACCAGACGCTGACCGAGCTGGTCGCACGCGGAAAACTCATCCACAGCGATACCATTGCCGCTTATAATGATATGATCCGGCAGGGTGTCAGCTGGCGGGACAAGTAAAATGGAGGCAGGAATCGTTTGAAACTATTCGGAGGAAGCGGCGACAGGAAAAACCGCAACGGAGACAGCACTCCGGCACAGGCTCCCGCACAGCAGGCAGCGCCCAAGCCGGAAGGGAACCACCAGCCGATCTCGGCGCCCAAGCCGGGCGGCAAAAAGGGAAAGGCTCCGAAGGAGAAAAAAAAGCTGACACCCAGGCAGAAGGGCAAGCGCATTGCCATCATTATGGCGGTTGTGCTGGTGCTGTTCGCGTGCGCAGCAGCTGCAGCGGTGTGGTTCGTCCGTTCGCCGCAGGCGACGATCAAGGACAAGGAAAACGGCGATAAGGTCGATGTGAGCAGCCTGCTCAACTCGGGCACCCGCATCGACGATGTGTTTACGTTCGTGGTCGGCGCAGTTGATGAGGACGAAACACGAACAGACGCTTTGATGGTCGCAACCATGGATACCAAGGACAAGACCATCAACGTCATGAACATCCCACGCGACACCATGTGCAACAACACGGCAACCGGCGCGAGCAAGAAGATCAACGCAGCCTACGGCATGGATACCGGCGGCAAGGGTGGCAACATCGAGCAGACGAGCAAGGAAATCGAGCGTCTGATGGGATTCCGGCCGGATAAATACGTTATCGTCAACTTTGACGGCATTGCAGCCATCGTGGATGCAATCGGCGGCGTGGATTATGACGTGCCGTTCGATATGAAGTACGATGATCCGTCACAGAATCTGCACATCGACCTGAAAAAAGGTCAGCAGCATCTGGACGGCAAGCAGACCGTCGGCTTCCTGCGCTGGAGACACAACAACGATTACACCGTACAGTACACCAACGGCGATGAAGGCCGTGTAGAGAATCAGCAGAAGTTCCTCAAGGCGCTGGCAGGTCAGGTGCTGCAGATCAAGAATGTGACCAAGATCCGCTCGATCGCAGAGGCCGTGTTCAAGAACGTCAAGACCGACTTCAGCGCCGGCGAGCTGCTGTGGATGGGCATGCAGGCCATGCAGATCGACAACAGCAGCATTCAGTTCTTTACACTGCCCGGCTACGGCAAGATGAGCACGGCGGGCACCTCGGTGCAGTATTCGTTCTTCTTCCCGTATTACGACCAGACGCTGGAGCTGGTAAACAAGTATTTCAACCCCTACGAGGAGCCGATCTCCAAGCTGGACATCGTCGGCGGACCGGATACCACTACCTACTCGGGCGGCTATGTAAGCTCGGGCGAGGAAGATAATGTATGGGGTGACACCTCCGGCTCGTACGATTACAGCGAGGATTATTACGAAGAACCGGATTACAGCTACGATGAGCCATCCTACGACAACAGTGGCTCGGACGGTGATTATTCGGATAACAATGACTACTCGGGCGGCGACAGCGGCGGAGACTATTCCGGCGGCGACTCCGGTGAGGAGAGCGGCGGCGACTCCTCCGGCGGCGATTACACCGACGGCGGCGGAGAGGACAGCGGTGCTTCCTCCGGCGGAGACGATGGCGGAACATACGATCCCGAGGCATAATAAAGGCAATATACCATAATCGGCAGAAAGGCAAACCCTTTTCTGCCGCACAAAAGGAGTTTATACTTTGACTGCAAAAGAAACTGTAAAGGCGATCTGCGAAGCGCTGATCGAGAAAAAGGCTCAGGGCATTGAGGTGCTGCATGTTGAGCGCCTGACCGAGCTGACCGAGTATTTCGTCATCTGCTCTGCGTCCTCCACTACGCAGGTTAAGGCACTGGCGGACAATGTAGAGTGGCACCTGAAGTATGACCATGACGAGATGCCGCACCACACCGAGGGTTATGAATCCGCACAGTGGATGCTGCTGGACTACGGCTGCGCTGTACTGCATGTATTCATGCCGGAGGCACGCAAGTTCTACAATCTGGAGAACCTGTGGAAGGACGGCACGCCGGTAACGCTTGAAGAGCTGGGCATCGAGGACAAGTAAAATATCGACATGCGGCGGCCCCGGAAACGTGTCCGCCGCGTTGTCGCGCTCAAAATCCAAAACTCACTTTAGGGGGAGAATCCGTTGAAGTACGATCATAAACAAGTAGAAAAGAAATGGCAGGACATCTGGGACGAGAAGCAGTGCTTCTGCGCCGAGAATGATTCGGACAAGGAGAAGTTCTACGCGCTCGTAGAGTTCCCGTATCCGTCCGGTCAGGGCCTGCACGTTGGCCATCCGCGCTCCTACACCGCGCTGGATATCGTTGCGCGCAAAAAGCGCATGCAGGGCTACAACGTGCTGTATCCGATGGGCTGGGACGCATTCGGTCTGCCGACTGAGAACTTTGCCATCAAGAACCATGTTCATCCGGCAGAGGTTACTAAGAAGAACATCGCACGCTTCAAGAGCCAGCTCAAGAGCCTTGGTCTGTCGTTTGACTGGTCGCGTGAGATCAATACCACCGACCCGAGCTACTACAAGTGGACCCAGTGGATTTTCCTGCAGCTGTTCAAGAAGGGCCTGGCCTACAAGAAGGAAATGAGCGTAAACTGGTGCACCTCCTGCAAGTGCGTTCTGGCGAACGAGGAGGTTGTCAACGGCGTTTGTGAGCGCTGCGGCAGCGAGGTCGTTCACAAGACCAAGAGCCAGTGGATGCTCGCCATCACCAAGTACGCACAGCGCCTGATCGACGATCTGGATGATGTGGACTACATCGAGCGCGTTAAGATTCAGCAGCGCAACTGGATCGGCCGTTCCACCGGCGCTGAGGTCGATTTCAAGACCACCGAGGGCGACACGCTGACCGTTTACACCACCCGTCCGGACACCCTGTTCGGCGCGACCTACATGGTAATCTCTCCGGAGCACCCGATGATCGAGCAGTGGGCGGACAAGCTGAACAACATCGAGGACGTTCGCGCATACCGTGAGGAGGCTGCCCGCAAGTCCGACTTCGAGCGTACCGAGCTGAACAAGGACAAGACCGGCGTTAAGCTGGACGGCGTTGCCGCAATTAACCCGGTAAACGGCAAGCAGATCCCGATCTTCGTTTCCGACTATGTCCTGATGGGCTACGGCACCGGTGCCATCATGGCTGTTCCGGCGCACGATGACCGCGACTGGGAGTTTGCTAAGAAGTTCGGCTGTGAGATCATCGAGGTTGTTTCCGGCGGCGAGGATGTCCAGAAGGCTGCGTTCACCGCAAAGGACGAAACCGGCATTCTGGTAAATTCCGATTTCCTGAACGGCAAGACCGTTAAGGATGCTATCCCGGCTATGATCGAGTGGCTGGGTGAAAAGGGCATCGGCCATGCCAAGGTGCAGTACAAGCTGCGTGACTGGGTATTCTCCCGTCAGCGTTACTGGGGCGAGCCGATTCCGATCGTCAAGTGCGACAAGTGCGGCTATGTGGCTCTGCCGGAGGATCAGCTGCCGCTTGAGCTGCCGAACGTAACCAGCTACGAGCCGACCGACAACGGCGAGTCTCCGCTGGCGCACATGACCGACTGGGTAAACACCACCTGTCCGTGCTGCGGCGGTCCGGCAAAGCGCGAGACCGATACCATGCCGCAGTGGGCCGGTTCCTCCTGGTACTTCCTGCGCTATATGGACCCGCACAATGACAAGGCGCTTGCCTCGCCGGAAGCACTGAAATACTGGTCTCCGGTTGACTGGTACAACGGCGGCATGGAGCATACCACGCTGCATCTGCTGTACAGCCGTTTCTGGCATAAGTTCCTGTATGACATCGGCGTAGTGCCGACCAAGGAGCCGTATGCAAAGCGCACCAGCCACGGCATGATCCTCGGCGAGAACGGCGAGAAGATGTCCAAGAGCCGCGGCAACGTCGTCAACCCGGACGAGATCGTTGACACCTACGGCGCAGATACCATGCGTCTGTACGAGATGTTCATCGGTGACTTTGAGAAGGCTGCTCCGTGGAGCCCGAAGTCCATCAAGGGCTGCCGTCGCTTCCTCGAGCGCGTATGGGCGCTGGCTGACAAGGTGCAGGACGGCGATACCTACTCCGAGCAGCACGAGGTGCTCATGAACCGTACCATCAAGAAGGTGGGCGAGGACGCAGACAACCTCAAGGCCAACACCGCTATCGCAGCGCTGATGACCATGCTCAACGAGTTCTACGACAAGGGCGTAAACAAGGCTGAGTACAAGACCTTCCTGGCGCTGCTCAATCCGTTTGCACCGCATATCACCGAGGAGCTGTGGCAGCAGCTCGGCGAGACCGGTCTGCTCTCCGTAGCACCGTGGCCGACCTACGACGAGGCCAAGACCGTCGAGAGCACGGTAGAGCTGGCGGTACAGGTAAACGGCAAGCTGAAGTGCACCATCAAGTTGGCAGTCGACGCGGACAAGCAGACTGCGATCGATACCGCAATGGCAGAGGAAAAGGTACAGCACGCCATCGAGGGCAAGCAGATCGTAAAGCAGATCGTTGTTCCGGGCAAGATCGTAAACCTTGTCGTAAAGTAAGAAGGAATGCCGGATTTCCGCGTCAAAAAGAAAAAATCGAAAACTACGGGAAAAAGTAGTTGACATTGACGCGGAAATTCGATATAATATCCTTACGGTTTTGTGTATGGATGTATACAAACTGTGCTAAGCGATCCCCATGAGGGGAACGTGCGGAGGGAGGGAAAACTGTGTCGGAGATCCGCATCAAGGAAAATGAGTCTATTGACAGCGCACTGCGTCGCTTCAAGCGTTCGTGTGCCAAGGCGGGTACGCTTTCCGAGCTCCGCAAGCGTGAGCATTATGAAAGCCCGAGCGTAAAGCGCCGCAAGAAGTCTGAGGCTGCACGCGCAAAGAAGAAGAAGTTCCGCTAAAATAGAATTTCCAGAGAGCAGATGGTTAAACGTCTGCTCTTTTCTTTTTTCTGCACCGGCTGATCGGGGGACCTGAACCGCGCAGGCGGTTCACCCTTTCCGGGCGGCAGCCTTTTCAGCATCGGCTGAGCGGGGGACACGAACTGCGTTAGCGTGTTCGCCCCTAACGGGCGGGGAGTTTTTTGCTTGAAATCAAGCGGGGGATTCGCCGTCTGCGGACGGCGGGAGCGTGCCGCGCCCCGCGGCAGGGCAAGAGGGTAGACACCAAGGTTTCTACCCTCTTAACTCCCACTTCCTTTTATTTCTTAGTCTGGCGCAGATTGCCGACATGTGACCGCTGCGAAATAAGGGGAACGGCAGAGGATTTTTTCTACCATAGGGGAGCACAGTGTGCTCCCATGTCGAGACATATTCGCAGTGCCGGATACCGTTCTGCTACACATGTGGTTTCATCTACGCAGAGCGCGACATACCCGTGTCGCGCAACTCTTTAACGGTTATACCGCACGGCACCTGCGGATTTAGGCGTTTGATCGATTTATCTTCGCAGGTGTTGTCTATAATAACGTGCTCACGAATTGCGCGGCACTGCTATGCCGTGCCGGCGTAGAGTTGCCCATATGTGTAGCAGTATGCTGTCTGTGAACTGCGAATATGTTGCGAAACAAACGCTGAGGTAACCCGACTGCCGTTCCCTATTTTCGAAGCGGTCACATATAGGAAATCTGCGCCAGATTAAGAAGCAAGGGAAAGGTAGGAGTTCAAGGAGGGAAAAACCGCAGGTGTCCCTTCCTTTTACCCGGCAGGTGCCGCGCTCCTCCCCGCGCTCGCGGTAACTCCCATGAGGTTCAGCGAAAACTCTCCGCCCAGTTAGGGTGAACCGCCTGCGCGGTTCAAGTACCCCTCTCAGCCGGTGCAGAAAAAGGTGCCGCCCGTCAGGGACGAACCAGCTGACGCAGTTCGTGTGCCCCAGTCAGCCGGTGCTGAATTCACAAATCGAAATTTCCGGCATTTCCGCCGATAACTCTGCATACACCTGTATAATGGAGGACAAAATTATGAACATAACCGTATATCTGGGTGCAAACGAGGGCCGTGAGCCTGCCCTCAAAACCGCCGTGTGCGAGCTTGGCACATGGATTGGCGAGCATGGTCATACACTGGTCTACGGCGGCTCACGGCTCGGTCTGATGGGTGCGGTCGCGGCGAGCACACTGGCCGCAGGCGGCAAGGTAATCGGCGTAGAGCCGCGCTTTTTTATCGAGCAGGAGCTGCAGCTGGACGGTCTGACCGAGCTGATCGTCACCGAGGATATGACCGATCGCAAAACCAAAATGATCGAGCTTGGAGACGCGTTCATCGCCTTTCCGGGCGGTACGGGCACGCTCGAGGAGATTGCCGAGGTGATGAGCAAGCTGGCGTTGAACCATCTGGATGCACCGTGCATTTTCTATAATCTCAACGGCTATTACGACCATATGAAGGCACTGCTCGACCACATGATCGAGATGGAGCTGTCCACCAAAGAACGGCAGAAGAAAATCTATTTTGCGGATACTCTGGAAGAAGTGACGGCTCTGCTGAATTAAAAATGGAGAATGGTAAATGGATACGTTCATTTTCCATTCTCAATTTTCAATTTGGATACGGTATGTTTACGGTTTCTTCAAACTTTCTACATACTTTAGACATGGGATTCCTGTATCCTGTAATCACAGCAGGGGAACAGCAAGCTGAGTGCTAAAAACCGCTTGCCATCCCTTTTGAAATAGATACTTCATAGGAAATCTTTTTCTCCGACTGTGTGAGCAGTCAATCCCTCAAAAATCTGTCTGGCCCTGTGGGACGGAATACCGCGCAGGCTCCCGGACAGTCCAAAAACAAGAGGTGCAAGACACCCATTGGGCAATACCGCATAATTTCCGCAAAACACCGCGGCAGCGCGACCGAAGCCTGCGCAAGAAGCTGCTGCTTTAATTGCCAGTGTTGCCCCTAACCTGCCCTCAGCAGGAACTGAGAGCGCGCATTTTTTGCGTTCGGACAAAATAGGGGTCAAGGCAGTGATTTGTCTGGTGTTAGTATTTCTATGGATCCTGAAAACAGAACAATTGTTCTGTTTTATTGACATAAACAATGATATGGTGTAAAATTGATTAAGTCACTATTGGAATATAAATGACTATTTTATATCTGAACAGATATAATAAAGTAAGTAAAACTTCGAAAATTGGGAGTTAAAGTATATATGAGCAAAGCAAAGCCGTCTTACGGCAATGAAAGCATCTCCTCGCTGAAGGGCGCGGACCGTGTGCGCAAGCGCCCGGGCGTTATCTTCGGCTCGGACGGACTGGAGGCTGCGAGCACGCGGTCTTTGAGATTCTGTCCAACTCGATCGACGAGGCGCGAGAGGGCCACGGCACCGAGATCGTCACCACGCGCTATGCGGACGGCTCGATCGAAGTCGCTGACCATGGCCGCGGTATCCCGATCGAATGGAACGAAAACGAGCAGCGCTACAACTGGGAACTGGTCTTCTGCGAGCTGTACGCAGGCGGCAAGTACAAGAACGACACCGGCGAAAACTAGGAGTTTTCGCGGGAGTCTAACAGTCTCGGTACCTGCGCGACGCAGTATTCCTCGGAGTACATGGACGTCACCGTTATCCGTGACGGCTTCGAGTACGGCCTGCACTTTGAAAAGGGCGAAAACAAGACCGGCACCAAGGAAGGCTACACCAAGAAGGCGACGAACGCGCGCAAAACCGGCACGACCATCCGCTGGAAGCCCGATCTGGAGGTATTCACGGATATCAACATCCCTGTGGATTATTATCTGGATACGCTCAAGCGGCAGGCGGTTGTCAACAGCCACATCAAGTTTGTGCTGAAAAATCAGGTGGGCAGCAGGTACGAGACCACCGAATTTCTTTATCAGAACGGCATTGTGGACTATGTGACCGAGCTGGCAGGCGAAAATCCGCTGACCTCGGTGCAGTTCCTCGAGGGCGAACGACGCGGACGCGACCGCGCCGACAAGGCCGAGTACAAGGTGAAGCTGTCGTGCGCGTTCTGCTTCTCCTCGGCGGTGTCGCAGATCGAGTATTACCACAACTCCTCGTGGCTGGAGCACGGCGGTGCACCGGACAAGGCCGTTCGCTCGGCGTTTGTGTCCGCCATCGACGCGTATCTCAAGCAGAACAACAAGTACAACAAGAGCGAGAGCAAGGTCACTTATCAGGATATTTTCGACAGCCTCGTGCTTGTCACCAACTGCTTCTCCACCCAGACCTCCTATGAGAACCAGACCAAGAAGGCCATCACCAACAAGTTCATCCAGGAGGCCATGACCGAGTTCCTCAAGGAAGGACTCGAGATCTACTTTATCGAGAACAAGGCCGAGGCAGACAAGATCGCCGAGCAGATCCTGATCAACAAGCGCAGCCGCGAACAGGCGGAAAAGGCGCGTCTGAATATCAAAAAGAAGCTGTCCGGCAATATTGACCTCGCTAACCGTGTGCAGAAGTTCGTGGACTGCCGCACCAAGGATGCGTCCCGCCGTGAGCTGTATATTGTCGAGGGCGATTCCGCACTCGGTTCGGTAAAACAGGGCCGCGACAGTGAATTTCAGGCCATCATGCCGGTGCGCGGCAAGATCCTCAACTGCCTGAAAGCCGATTACGACAAGATTTTCAAGAATGACATCATCACCGACCTTCTCAAGGTCCTCGGCTGCGGTGTCGAGGTGCGCGGCAAGGCGGCAAAGGACCTTTCTGCGTTCGACCTTGAAAGCCTGCGCTGGCACCGTATCATCATCTGCACCGATGCCGATGTGGACGGCTTCCAGATCCGCACGCTCATTCTGACTATGCTGTACCGTCTGGTGCCAACGCTGATCGAACAGGGCTACGTTTATATTGCGGAGTCGCCGCTGTATGAGATCACCTACCGTGACAAGAGCTATTTTGCGTTCGATGAGAGCGAAAAAGCGGCTATCCTCAAAAAGCTGGAGGGCAAAAAGATTCTCATCCAGCGCTCCAAGGGTCTCGGCGAGAACCAGCCTGAAATGATGTGGGAGACCACCATGAACCCCGAAAATCGCCGTCTGATCCGTATTACGCCGGATGAAGCGGCTGCCACGAGCGAAATGTTCGACCTGCTGCTCGGCGACAACCTTGCCGGACGCAAGGAGTATATCGCCGAGAACGGCGCGGATTATCTCGAGCTGGCGGATATTTCGTAAGGGCAAAAATGGGGGATAGCAACATGCGGATTCGGCAAATGGACGGCCTGCGGGCGGTTGCGGCGCTGGCCGTGGTGATGATACACGTTTCGGCAGGCCGCATGAACCCGGTCGGTGTATCCTGTAATCAGACAGCGCGGTTTGCCGTGCCGCTGTTTATCATGCTGTCCGGCTACGGACACATGCACTCGTGGCTGCAGCATAGCGGTCAGTCTGCGGTGCAGACGGCAAAGCGGCGGCTGAAACGCGTGCTGCCGGCGTATCTGGTCTGGTCGGTCCTTTACCTTGCGGTGGATGCCGTGTTCGGCAAACCGCATGCACATCCGATCAAAAACATTCTGACAGGCGGCAGTTACGTCCACCTGTATTACATATTCATACTGGTGCAGCTGATCCTGCTCAGCGAGCTGTTCTGCTGTGCGGTAGAGCGGCATCCGGCGGTGACGCTGCTCCTGTCCGCAGGCCTGACCTTCGGTATGGAGATTGTCCTTTACCTACTGACCGTCGGTCAGCTGCAGTGGCAGTTTCCGGTGGCGCCGATCGGTCTGTTCGTGTGCTGGCCGCTGTTCTACAACATCGGTGCGTGGCTGGCGAAATCCGGTTTGAGCAACCGCCTGCGTCTGCGCGTTTGTCTGCCGCTGTGGGCGCTTTCGGCGGTGCTGGTGCTGCTGGCGGAAGAGCATTCTGCGGCAGCCTATAAAATGGGTCTGCGGCCTGACACAACGGTTTACACGCTGCTGACATGGACCGTGCTGTGGTCGCTGTTCAGCAGGCTGCCGGAGATTCCGAAGCCGCTGCAGTTTATCGCGCGGCATTCATTCGGACTGTATCTGGCACATCCGCTGGTGCTGCGCCTGTGGAACGCGTAGGCGGTACGGCAGACACCGGTTATCTATCTGCACCTGTGGCAGATGTTTGCGCTGGCGCTTGCAGGCGGACTGGCGATTGCGGTCACACTGTCTTATCTGCCGTTCGGCGAGTATCTGGGCGGCGCAAAACGTACAAAGAAAATCCTGCAAAGGAGAGCATAATGGCAAAAAAGAAAACCGACGAACCAAAAGTATATAAAGAACATCCCTCGGTCGATCAGCGCATCACGGACACGCTGCGCGAGAACTACATGCCGTACGCGATGAGCGTTATCGTATCCCGCGCGATCCCGGAGATTGACGGCTTCAAGCCGTCCCACCGCAAGCTGCTGTACACCATGTACAAGATGGGCCTGCTGAACGGCAACCGCACCAAATCTGCCAACATCGTGGGTCAGACCATGAAGCTGAACCCCCATGGTGATGCGGCCATCTACGAGACCATGGTGCGCCTGACACGCGGCAACGAGGCGCTTCTCATGCCGTTTGTGGACAGCAAGGGCAACTTCGGCAAGGTGTACTCGCGCGATATGGCATACGCCGCGCCGCGTTATACCGAGGCCAAGCTGGATGCGTTCTGTGCCGAGCTGTTCCGCGATATTGACACCGACGCAGTGGATTTTGTGGATAACTATGACGGCGAGATGAAGGAGCCGACGCTGCTGCCGACGACCTACCCGAACATTCTCGTGTCCGCGAATACCGGCATTGCGGTCGGCATGGCGTCCAATTTCTGCGGCTTTAACCTCGCGGAAGTCTGCCGCACGACCATCGAGCTTATCAAAAATCCCGAGCACGACATTATTTCCACGCTGCCCGCGCCGGATTTTACCACCGGCGGTGACCTTATCTACGATGAGGCGGAAATGCGTGCCATCTACCGCACCGGACGCGGCTCGTTCAAGGTGCGCGCAAAATGGGCGTACAACAAGAAGGACAACCTGATCGAGATCACGGAGATTCCGTACACGACCACCATCGAGGCCATCATCGACAAGATCGCCGAGCTGGTCAAGAACGGCAAGGTGCGCGAGATTGCCGATGTGCGCGACGAGACCGACCTTTCCGGTCTGAAGATCGCCATTGACCTCAAGCGCGGCACCGACCCGGAAAAGCTGATGGCCAAGCTGATGAAGATGACTACCCTGCAGGACAGCTTCTCCTGCAACTTCAACGTGCTGATTGCAGGCATGCCGCGCGTGCTCGGCGTAGCCGAGCTGCTCGATGAGTGGACGGCGTGGCGCACCGAATGCGTTCGCCGCCGTGTGTTCTTTGACCTCAACAAGAAGAAGGACAAGCTGCATCTGCTGCTCGGTCTGCGTAAAATCCTGCTCGATATCGACAAGGCGATTAAAATCATCCGCGAGACCGAAGAGGACGCAAATGTTATCCCGAACCTGATGGAAGGCTTCGGCATCGACAAAATCCAGGCCGAATTTATTGCGGATATCCGCCTGCGCAACATCAACAAGGAGTATATCCTGAAGCGCACGCAGGAGACTGAAGCACTCGAAAATGAGATTAAAAAGCTGGAGGAAATCGTCAAATCCAAGGCGAAGATCCGCAATATCATCATCAAGGAGCTGGAGCAGATCATCAAGAAGTACCCGTCCGAGCGCCGCACGCGCATCATCACTGCGGACAACGTGCAGCAGTTCGACGAGGAGGACCACATCGAGGATTATCCGGTGCTGCTGTTCCTCACCCGCGAGGGCTACTTCAAGAAGATTATGCCGCAGTCGTGGCGCATGTCGCAGGACCATAAGCTCAAAGAGGGCGATGAGGTGTTCTGGACGGCTGAGGCGACCAACAAGAACGAAATTATCTTTTTCACCAATATGCAGCAGGCGTACAAGGCGCACCTGTACGATTTTGAGGACAGCAAGGCGTCTGTGCTCGGTGATTACCTTGCGTCCAAGCTGGAGATGGACGAGGGCGAAACGCCGGTTTATGCCGTCCTGCCAGGTGACTACAAGGGCAGTATGGTCGTTGTGTTCAAAAACGGCAAGGCAGCCCGGTTTTCGATGGAATCCTTCGAGACCAAGACCAACCGACGCCGCCTGACCGGCGCGTACTCGGATAAGGCGCCGGCTGTGGCGTTCTTCCACCCAATCGAGGAGGAGAGCGAGGTCACCATGTTCTCGACTGCCAACCGTGCGCTCACGTTCCGCGCGAGCATGCTCGATGTCAAGACAACCCGTTCCACGCAGGGCGTGCAGACCATGGTGCTGCGCGGCAAGCATACTATTACGCGGGCGTGCCGCACCGAGGACGCCGCGCTCAGTGATAATGCGCGCTATCGCTGCCGCAGTATTCCGTCCATCGGCGCATTGCTTACCGATGAGGATCTGCCGGATAAGCAGCTCAAATTGCTTTAATGCGAAACGCAGAGGGTTTCCTCTGCGTTTTTTTTTGCACCGATTTTGCGGGGGACACGAACTGCCGCAGGCGGGTTCGCCCTGACGGGGCGGCTCTTTTTCTGCACCGGCTGAGCGGGGTGCGCGAACTGCGTCAGCGTGTTCGTCCTTTCCGGGCGGGGAGTTTTTCGCTGAACCTCAGCGGGGAGTTGCGCTCTGCGGAGCGCGGGGATTCGCCGCGCCCGCGGCGGGGCAAAGGGTAGACACCAAGTTTCCCTTAACTCCCACTTCCTTTTGGGAGAGTCTGGCGCAGATTGCCGACATGTGACCGCTGCGAAAAGGGGAACGGCAGTCGGGTTACCGCAGCGTTTGTTTCGCAACTTATTCGCAGTTCACAGACAGCGTACTGCTACACATACGGGTTAATCAACGAATTGTGCGGCATAACCGTGCCGCACAATTCGTCAGCGCGTTATGATGGACAGGGCCTACGAAGATAAATTGTACCAAACGCTTAATTCGTAGGTGTCATGCGGTATAACGTGTTAAAGAGTTGCGCGGCACTGTCATGCCGCGCCTGATGAAAGTAACCGACCTGTGTAGCAGAACACTATCTGACCCTGCGAACAGGTTGAGAAAAACACGGAAGAAAAAATCCTCTGCCGTACCAATTTCGGAGCGGTCACATGTCGGTAATCTGCGCCAGATTAGGAAGCAAGGGAAAGGTAGGAGTTCAAAGAGGAAGGAAAACCACAGGTTGTCCTTCCTTTTTGCCCCCCGCCGCGGGGCGCGGCACGTTCCCGCCGTCCGCAGACGGCGAATCCCCCGCTGAGGTTCAGCGAAAAACTCCCCGCCCGTTAGGGGCGAACCCGCTAACGCAGTTCGTGTGCCCCGGTCAGCCGGTGCAGAGAAAGGAGCCGCCCGTTAGGGGTGAACCCGCTAACGCAGTTCGTGTGCCCCGGTCAGCCGGTGCAGAGAAAGGAGCCGCCCGTCAGGGCGAACACGCTGACGCAGTTCGCGCACCCCGCTCAGCCGGTGCTGAAAAAACTGCCGCCCGGACAGGGTGAACCGCCTGCGCGTTCAGGGTGCCAATCGCCCGGTGCAGCGAAAAAGAGTGCCGCACACGGACATATGTCCACCCGTGAAAACCAAATATTTTTACGCTTTACACTATAAAAGCGATGTGCTATAATACAGGGTATAAGAGCGAAAAAACGAATGTAGGGAGGGATAGACCATGAATCGAAAGTTGAAGGACGAGGATATGGACATTCTGTTCCGCGGTATTCTCAAGCTGCAGACGGTCGAGGATTGCTACGACTTTTTTGAAGATCTGTGTACGATCGCCGAGCTGCGTGCCATGGTGCAGCGCTTTCAGGTGGCGCGCATGCTGGATGAGGGCCGCATTTACAGTGACATCGTACAGGAGACCGGCGCGTCCACCGCGACGATCAGCCGCGTGAACAAGTGCCTTGTGTACGGCTCGGACGGCTACCGCAAGATGCTCGACCGGCTCAAAGAGGACGAAACAGCAGAGGAGAGCCATGAATAGTTACGAGACTCTGTCGGAATACTATGACCGCTTCACGGATGACGTGGGCTACGAGGAATGGGCAGACTTTTTCGAGCGCCTGTTTGAGCGTGAGGGCGTAAAGCCGTCGCTGGTACTCGATCTGGCGTGCGGAACCGGCAGTCTGACGCGCATTCTGGCGCAGCGCGGCTATGATATGATCGGCGCGGACGCATCGCCGGAAATGCTCATGCAGGCGCTGCAGAACACGCTGGACTGCGAGCCGCGTCCGCTGCTGCTCAATCAGCGCATGGAGGAACTGGATCTGTACGGCGCGGTAGACGCGTGCCTGTGCTGTCTGGACAGCGTAAACTACGTCACCGAGCCGGAAGCACTGCAGACCGCCTTCGAGCGCGTACACACGTTCCTCAATCCGGACGGCCTGTTCGTATTCGACATCAACACACCCGAGAAATTCGCCCGCATTGACGGCGAAAGCTATGTCCGCGAGGACGATGGCGTATTCTGCGTATGGCAGGCGGCGGTCGAGGACAGCCTGTGCGCCTACCAGTTCGATATTTTCGAGCAGGAGGACGATGTGTGGCATCGTGCGCAGGAAACGCACGAGGAGCGCATCTACGAGCCTGCACAGCTGACTGCCATGCTGGAGCAGGCCGGCTTTACCGAGATCAAAACCTATGGCGACCAGTCCTTTGCGCCCGTACAGGGCGGCGAGGACCGCATTTACTTTACAGCACGAAAGAGAGATTAACTTATGAGCGATACGTTACTTCGCGCGATCGCCCGTGACGCGGGCATCCAGATTTGTGCAGCCAGCACGACCGAGCTGGTCGAGCGCGCACACGAAATCCACAATACCACGCCGCTGGCTACCGCAGCCCTCGGACGAACGCTGACCGCGACTGCCATCATGGGCAGCCAGCTCAAGGTCGAGGACGGCTCCGTGACCGTGCAGATCAAGGGCAACGGCCCGCTCGGCGCTATTGTCTGCGTCGGTGATTCGGATGGTTATGTGCGCGGCTATCTGCAGGACCCGGCTGTCGATCTGCCGCTGCGTGCGGACGGCAAGCTGAATGTAGGCGGCGGTGTCGGCCGCGGCTATCTGATGGTGATTAAGGACATTGGCCTGAAGGACCCGATCACGGGCACGGTTGCGCTCGTCAACGGCGAGATTGCCGAGGACCTGACCCGCTATTTCGCGGAGAGCGAGCAGATTCCGTCTGCGTGCGCGCTCGGCGTGCTCGTGGATACCGACTGCTCGGTCAAGTGCGCCGGCGGCTGGCTCGTGCAGCTTATGCCGGGCGTGAAGGATTCCGACATTGACAAGCTGGAGGCCAATCTGGCAAAGCTGGAGAGCATGACCGCTATGCTTGATAAGGGCATGAGCCTCGAGGACATTATCCGCGCGGTGCTCGATGGCTTTGAGGTAGATTTTCTGCAGACCAGTGAAATCGGCTACCGCTGTGCGTGCAGCCGTGAAAAAGTCGAGCGTGCGCTCATCAGCATGGGCAGGACCGAACTTTGCAAGATGGCGGAAGAACAGGAAAATAGTGAGGTAACCTGCCAGTTTTGCGATAAAATCTATCGTTTCAGCCGCGCAGAGTTGCAGGAACTTTTAACACACGCAACGAAATAAAAAGAAAATAAAAAAAGCTCATTTGTAAAAGTAAATTCCAGTTTGTAAGATTAAATTCCATAGGGTAAGCATTGATTTGAAAAATAGCCGGATAAATCTATTCAAAATCCCTTTACAAACCGTGAATACCTGTTAAAATATAAGATATAAAGCGTGGGTTTCAGCAAAAAGGCGTAAAACTCCCAGAGGTGAAAATTACCGTTTATTTTTTGTAAAGGTAAATTCCACCCCTGAGAGCTTGGAATGAATCTGAAATATTAGGGTTGTTTTATTAGTGTGTTACTTCCTCAATAATTTCGGGGACAAGACAATATCGTTTGGCTGGAGCTCACGTACATTGAGTTTATTTAAAATAGACTCACCATAGATAAAGCTGAACAGTTGGTATGCCGACCGATTGTTCAGCTTATCTCTTTTATATGAGTTAATGTGAGAAAGCATCAGGTCAATATCCTCTTGCTGGAGACTATCAAAAGAAGTGCCTTTCGGTAGAATACGTCGAATCAATTCGTGGGAAACTTCAATTCCTCCCTTCTGATATGGTGCACTGGGATTGCAATAGAAGATACGGCTACGAGAATGGCCGTCAGCGTCTTTTTCAATGGCAGTCGGGTTACTGAATTCGCTGCCGCGATCTGTCAGTATAACGGGAAATAGCTTGCAATAATCGTCATGTCCCAAGCGGCTATAAAGATCTTCGAAAATGTCAGTAACCGACCTGGCCGTGTTATGGTCTCGTAGAAATGCTAACAACAGATTGCAGTTCTGAAAAAATATAGTCAACAGGACTTTCCCACCTTTACGGCCAATTACGGAATCCATCTGGACAACTGGTGTATCCGGATGTTCCACCATAAATTGAATAAAGTCGTCGTAAGTACGGCCATCATAGCAATGCCTGTCCACTTTGGGAGCAGGCGTTTTCTGTCTTGGACGCATTCTTACAATGCGAGGACAATCTAACTTGGTTGCGGAAAAAGCGCCGGCGTTTAGTAAGTTATACAGTGTTTTCTCGCTGACCATCAAGATGTCCTTATTGTTTTTCCAGATATGGTGAATGGATTGACCATTTTTGATGAGGGGTGAAACGATTTTGTTGATGCGTTCTAATTCCTCAGGAGTAACCGAAAATCCTTGCCGGCTTTCTCCAAGTGTTTGCTGGTATATTTTGTCGGCGTAATTGGGATGGTATTCGAATTTGCGTAATGTACATTTGGAACGTTCTTTACACACGGTACAGATATACGGCGGTTTCAAAAGTTTAGGACATACTTCTTCAATAAAATCCAGGCAGTTCTTATGGCAGTTCTTGCAAAGAGAACATTTCTTGCCGCGATAAATGCAGGTTACGCATACAAATTTCTTGGTACAGTTACGCCGGTGAATACATGGATTAAAACCGCAGCCAAATGAACCAGTTTCTACGCTGACTCGGTGCAAACCGAATTTCTTTGAAATGGTACCAGGGTCTTTGTCAAGCTCAGCGCCGATTTGGCGGAAGGATGCTCCTTGAGCAATCCTCGCGCAAATAATGCTTCGCTCCTGTAATGTTAAATGTGAATGTTTTGCCATAGGCGAATACTCCTATCTTGAGTGCCCGTCTATTTCAGATTCATCAATACACTTGCATCAGCTCCTTTGTTGCGAGATCCACCGAACTTTGCAGTATTTCAAACAAATTTTTGGGATTTCGCTTAATAAAACTATATTATCATTTTACGGTTATAGTTTCAATGCTTTTTGACTTTTTGAGTGGGATATGCTATTATAATAAAAGAAAGTCTCTCTAAGCCATCCTTGTGGCGTGTATCTTTTCCTGCGTAAGCAGAGCTGTATTTTGTAAATGATTTTATTATATGCAAACATACTAATAAGATAAGAGATGGAAGTATAGCGATTCGGGTTTGTCCCTGATATAATTTCGGGACAAACCACAAGGTCTGCCCCGTTTTTATATAATTTTTTATGAAAGCGAGGATTTCAAAATGAAAAAGATGAATGAAAGAGGGGTGCTTGCGTGAGTAGCTCTTCCAATTTAGATTTTGAGCGCAAGCACGCAGAAGATTTGGAGCGCCTGCGCGGTTTTCGTCTGCTGGATGATGATTTTATGAATAAGGTGTTTGAGGACAAAGCCTGTGCCGAGTTCTTACTCCAGATCATTTTACAGCGCAACGATTTGCGTGTACAGTACGCACACGGACAGCACGATATTAAGAATTTACAGGGACGCTCTGTACGGCTTGATATTCTGGCTGTCGATGAGGAGAATCACGTTTACAATATCGAGGTGCAGCGCAACGATAAAGGTGCTGGCGTTAAACGTGCTCGATATAACAGCAGTCTAATTGACGCCAACGTGACCGAACCTGGTGATGAATATGAGAAGCTGAACGAAACCTATGTCATTTTCATCACTGAGAATGATGTGTTAGGTGGCGGTCATCCAATCTATCATATTGATCGGGCGATCAAAGAAACCGGCACATTGTTTGGGGATGAATCACATATTATATATGTGAATTCCCAGATCAAAGACGATACGGTTCTCGGGCGGCTTATGCATGACTTTTCCTGCACCAAGGCCGATGATATGATCTATCCAATTTTGGCGAATCGAGTTCGCTATTTCAAAGAAGACGCGAAAGGAGTTGCGATTATGTGTAAGGTTATGGAAGATATGAGAAATGAAGCGGCGCGTGAAGCAGCGCGTGAAGCGGCTAGACTCAACTCGATTGAGACCGCTCGCGAGTTGCTTACATTGGGAAAGTTGTCCTATGAAGAAATCGCTAAGGCCGTTCGGCTCCTGACAGTCGATGAAGTCAAGGCTCTGGATGAGAGCAAACCTGCCTAAATATCAACCTATTCAACCAACTTAAGGGATAATTGAAACAAGGTGTAGCCTAACGGTTGCACCTTGTTTGCTTATATGGTATTTTTGAGACTATTCCACTTGTGAAAGCTATTTGTAAGACTAAATTCCATAGGTAAATCACAGATGCGTTTGTAAGGTTAAATTCCATACCCAACAGGAATTTACTTTTACAAATAACTGAAAATAAAAAAACTTTGAAAAAAGTGTTGACATTTGGACACAGGTTCTGTATAATAAACATCGTCGCTGAGAGATACGAACGAAAACGAAACAGCGACGACGGCCTGGCCCAATAAAGGTAGCTCAGTTGGTTAGAGCGCTAGCCTGTCACGCTAGAGGCCGTGGGTTCAAGTCCCATCCGGGTCGCCATTCTTCAATCGGAAACGATTGAAGAAATATGCCTCTGTAGCTCAGTCGGTAGAGCAGGGGACTGAAAATCCCCGTGTCGGTGGTTCGATTCCGCCCGGAGGCACCATTTATTCAAATGAGTGTCTGGACACTCATTTGAATAAATCTTACCTTTCGGTTAAGGAATCGAAAGGCGGCTCTTAGAAACAATCCGGTGGATTGTTTCAACCGCCGTGGCTTTTGCCGCAGCAAAAGCGATTCCGCCCGGAGATGTAGCGTCGGAGCGGTAAGTAACCTGTCTTCGAGTCAAAGAATCGCGTTAGCGCGAAAAACTAAATATGCGGCTGTAGCTCATCTGGTAGAGCGCCACCTTGCCAAGGTGGAGGTAGCGAGTTCGAGCCTCGTCAGCCGCTCCACATGGTACCATAGCCAAGCGGTAAGGCGTGGGACTGCAACTCCCTGATCCCCAGTTCGATTCTGGGTGGTACCTCCAAAAGACTGATGTGAAAACATCAGTCTTTTTGTTTTGCACAAAATCACACGAATTTGCACAAATTCAGGTAAAGGTTGACAAATATAGCAGACTGTGTTATATTCCACCTATGGATGCACTACGGCGTCCATGCAATAAAAGGAGGAATTTAATATGACACTCAGAAAGCGACTGATCGCGCTGAGCATGGCGGCAGCGTGCGCGGCAACGGCATTCGCCGGTGCAGCGTTTACTGACCAGAGCGACATTAAGGTGGACGATTATGTGCTCACCAGAATGCAGGAGCTGAACATCATCAAGGGTTACGAGGACGGCTCGTTCAAGCCGAATAAGATCGTTACCCGTGCAGAGATGGCGAAAATGATTTACGTTCTGCGTAATGGTCATGACGACGCAAGTTTATATACCAATAAGTTCGACAGTGCGTTCACGGACATCAACGACAGCTGGGCCAAGGTGTATATTGAGTATTGCGAGGCTAATCATTTTGTTCGCGGCCGGACGACCACAAAATATTGCCCGAATGAGCCAGTCACAACGGTTGAAGCGGCAAAAATGCTGTTGCTTGAGCTGCGTTACAGTCCACAGTTTCTCGCCGGACGGGAATGGAAAGACACGGTAATGGAAAAAGCGGAAAACATCGGTCTGCTGAACGGTGTTGCGGTTGGACAGGACGATCCTCTGCCGCGTCAGTACGCTGCACAGATGGTTTACACTGCACGCAACACCCCGTAAAGATAGCAAAGAAAAGTCCCTCAACCGAGGGACTTTTTTTCATCTTCATAAAATCTAAAGAAATTCCCTGCGGAAAACAACAGTAAGATAGAAGTAACGAAAGAGGGAAAATGGAAAAGCTGACTGTTCTGGTGGTGGACGACGACCGCGAGATCGTGGAAAGCATTGCGATATTCCTGCAGGCGGACGGCTATCTGGTACGCAAGGCGTACAACGGTCTGGAGGCGCTCGATATCGTCATGACCGAGAACGTACACCTTATCATCCTTGACATTATGATGCCCGAGCTGGACGGAATCAAAACCTTATTAAAGGTAAGATAGAGAGTAAAAATCTGCCGATCATCCTGCTGTCGGCCAAGAGCGAGGACGCGGACAAAATCCTCGGACTGACCGCGGGTGCGGATGATTACATTACAAAGCCGTTCAACCCGTCCGAGCTGGTTGCGCGCGTGAAAAGCCAGCTGCGCCGCTATACCCAGCTGGGCGCGATGCAGATAAAGGAAACGCAGATCGCCATCCGCGGACTGGTGCTCGACACCGAGAGCAAAAGCGTGACGGTGGACGGCGAAGCCGTTCGCCTTACACCGCTCGAATACAAAATACTTGAGCTGCTGTGCCGTCACCCGGGAAGGGTGTTCTCCACCGAGGAGATTTACCGGCAGGTGTGGAATGACGATATTGTCAGTGACAACGCCATTGCCGTCCATGTGCGGCACATCCGCGAAAAGATAGAGATCAACCCGAAGGAGCCGCGCTACCTCAAGGTGGTGTGGGGCGTCGGCTACAAAATCGAAAGGAGCGAGTGAGTATGAATATCAAGGGGATCTTACGCAGTACGGTAGTAAAGCTTATCGCGTTTGCAGGCATTGTGGGGTGCTTTGCAGGTGCACTGTTTCTCGTTGAGAACACGATAACAGATTTTGCCGCGAACGGCCTTGACCAAATGGTCTATCGCTTTGAGGGCGATTTTGCCGACTCGTCCTATATGCATCAGCAGCTCGGCATAATGTGTGCTGAAATGGCGAATGCGTTTGAGGATGGCATGGACGCAGCGGAATTCAGCAGGCAGCATACGGATTTTGCGGGAAACTATTTTGGCAGAATGGGCGATAAAACGGTCGGCGATGACACGCTGACCGAAGCCGCGGCAAAAAATTCTGCGTTTTACATGATCACACGGCCGGGTGGCAATGTGCAGTCCAATGTGGGAATGTACTACGGCTATCCGCTTGCGGTTTACGATGAGGAAACGGACAGTTACGGCTACTACACCGAGGAGGATGCGGCAGAGGAAGGCTGGAAGTTCAATAAGTTCAATCCGTACCCGTCTAACACCCTGCTGCTGGTGCGCTTCACGGACGCACAGGCTGCACCCATCAAGGCTGAGTGGGAAACGCAGAAAACGCAGATTACCGGCGTGCTCCAGCAGGCTATCGTGCTGACGTGCATTGCACTGGTGCTGTTCGTGTTCCTGCTGTTCGTCACCGGCCGCAAGCCGGAGGATGAGGACGTGCACCTTGTCACCATCGACCGTCTGCCGGTGGAAGTGAACGTGCTGTGCTTCTGGGCGGTGCTCGGCACGGCGGGCGGACTGAATCTGGCACTGATGGGTGAATTGCTGAACGGCACAAACGACATGTCGATATTGCTCGTACCGTCCATCCTGTTTTCGTCGCGGCGTTTGCGTTCGCACTTGAACTTACGCTGTCGCTCGTGCGCGTGATCAAGAACCGCAGCTTCGTCAAGCAGTGCTGGTCGATTCGATTCATCCTCTGGTGCTGGCGAACCTTTATTAAGGTATGCAAGTGCATCCGGCAAAGTTTCGGAAAACTGCGCCGCATGCTGTTCCGCGACTACAAAACGCGCAACGTTGTGCTGCTCTTTACGGCGTATTCGGTTGTTCTCGCGTTCCTTGCGGCGGTGTTCGGCGGAGTGGGCGGCTCGTTTTTTGTCTTCGTGTTCGGCACGGTCTGGTTCCTCGCGGCAGGTTACTTTCTCATCAAACGCATCACCGGCTTTGAGCGTATCGTGGACGCGCTGCACCGGCTGCGTGCGGGCGACCTCGGTTTCAAGCTGACCGACATGCCGGAGGGCGTGTTTGCTGAAATGGCCGAGGATATTAACTCGCTTGGTGACGGCATGCAGGCGGCGCTGCAGAACGAAGTCCGCGCCGAGCGCATGAAAAGCGAACTGATTACCAACGTCAGCCACGATTTGAAAACGCCGCTGACCAGCATCCTCAACTATTCCGATCTGCTCGGCAAAATGGATTTAACGCCGGAGGAGGCGAACGACTACGCCCGCATTATCCATCAAAAGGGTCTGCGGCTCAAGAATCTGACGAGCGACCTGTTCGATATCTCCAAGGTGCAGTCCGGCGCAGAGCAGATCATCAGCGAACGGCTGGATGCGTGCACGCTCGCCCGGCAGGCGCTCGCGGAGCAGGACAAGGCCGTGCAGGAGAGCGGCTTGACCGTCAAAGCCGCCATTCCCGAGCGGGAGCTGCCCATTTGGGCGGACGGACGAAAGCTGTCCCGCGTGCTGGAAAACCTGATCGGCAACTGCGTGAAATATGCGCTCAAGGGCACGCGCGTGTTCCTCTCTGTCGCAGAGGAGAACGGTCAGGCCATTATTGAACTCAAAAACACCGCCAACTACGAGATGGACTTTGCCGCCGATGAGATCACCGAACGGTTTGTCCGCGGTGACGCGGCGCGCTCGACCGAGGGCAGCGGCCTGGGTCTCGCCATCGCAAAAAGCTATACCGAGGCCTGCGGCGGCACGTTCGATGTCTCGGTGGACGGCGATCAGTTTAAGGTGCGTATCGGCTTTCCGGTGTACGGTATGACTGCAAAGTAAATTCTTCGCGGAAATGGAAATCTTATCTTGTAATTTGGATTACAACCGCTATAATAGGAATTGACAAGAAACTGCGCGAGCGGTAAGGGCAACGCCGCAGCTTCAATCATGCGGTATTGCCCAGGACAAGAAAGGCGGAAAGAATTATGATTACGACTGCAAGCGAACATCAGGTAGATAAGGTAGAGCAGATGGCCGGCGGCAAGGGACACGTTATCATCGAGCGTCTGCTCGGTGAGAAGGAGCTGGACGGCAAGTGCGGCCTGTACGCCAAGGTAACGATCGAGCCGAACTGCACGCTCGGCTTCCATGAGCACCACGGCGAGACCGAGACCTATTACATCCTGAGCGGTGAAGGCTCGTATAACGACGGTGAGAAGTCCTATCCGGTCAAGGCCGGCGACGTGACCTTCTGTCCGGACGGCACCGGTCATGCGCTGGATAATACCGGCGATACCGACCTCGTGTTTATGGCACTGATCATTATGAAGTAAGCGCAGAGACGCAAAGAACCCGAAGCCTTGGCTTCGGGTTCTTTTTTGTGTGTAATTGGAGAAATAGAGTGAAGAGTGGAGAGAATATCAGATAAAGCGTATTCGCACAGAAAAATTCGCAGGTGCCGTCCGTAGCCATCAGACAAACGAGTTGCGCGGCACGATTAGCCGCGCCTGCGTAGAGTAAACCGTATGTGTAGCAGTAGGGAATTTGGCATTGCGTAGAGGTGGGGAAAGGGGCGGCCAATGGCCGCCCCTACGGAAGAAAAAATCCTCTGCCGTACCCCATTTTCGAAGCGGTCGCCGCTCGCTGATTTTCGCCGGGCTAAGAAATAGGGGAAAGGCAGGAGTTCAAAGAGGAAGGGAAACCGCAGGTGTCCCTTCCTTTTTGTCCCCGCTGCGGACGCGGCAGTCTCACGCGCTCCGCAGAGCGCAGCTCTCCGCTGAGGTTTAGCGAAAATCTTCCTGCCCGGACAGGGTGTATTGCTAACGCAACTCGCGTGCCCCACAAGCCGGTGCAGAAAAGGAGATGCCCGGACAGGGTGAACCGCCTGCGCGGTTCAGGGGCCCAGCCAAGTCTCTGCCGAAAAAATGGGTGCTCAAAAAATTTCAGACAAAAACAAAGCAGGCTCGGATAAAACCGAGCCTGCTTTGCTGTGATCGGGAGGTGTGATCCGATCACAAAGAAAAAGAGTAAAAAAGAAAGGAAAAAAGAGAGATAGTCAATTAGTAAAGCTGCATTTTGCAGTGTTTGTGCTGTTTTTAAGCACTTTCTTTGAACAATTACAGTATAGCGTGGTTTTCGTCGAAATGCAAGAAAAATTGTTCGGCAGTTTGTATAAAAATACTATAAAATTTTTCGGCGGGAATTGTGCTTTGCGTTGAGCGTGTGAAAAACTGCCGTCTCTCAAACCGCTTCGTTTGTGAAAAATCGCGTCTGGTGGAAATCTATCCCTTGACATATTGCTCATATTGTATATAATGAGTATATACAATAAAAGAGGGAGGGACGGCATGGACATCATAGTATCCAATATGGACAGCACGCCGATCTACGAGCAGATCACACGTCAGATCAAGGCGAAAATCCTCGGCGGAGAGCTGCAGCCGGGAGAGGCGCTGCCGTCTATGCGTCTGCTGGCGAAGGAGCTGCGCATCAGCGTTATCACGACCAAGCGTGCGTATGAGGAGCTTGAGCGCGAGGGCCTTATCACCAGCCAGACCGGACGCGGCAGCTTTGTTGCACCGGTCAGCAGCGAACGTTTGCGGGAAGCGCAGCTTCGCACGGTGGAAGACCACCTGACGGACGCTGTGCAGGCGGCGAGACTGGCCGGACTGTCTGCGGACGAGTTCGCAGAGCTGGCACGGACACTGTTTGAGGAGGAAGGATTATGAGAGAGAATGCACTGGAGCTGCACGGCGTCTGCAAGAAATACGGCGGCTTTGCGCTCCGCAATGTGGGATTTACCCTGCCGAGAGGCACGGTAATGGGTTTAATAGGAGAAAACGGTGCCGGAAAGACAACGACCATTAAGGCGGTGCTCGACCTCATCCGGCCGGACAGCGGCGAGATTACCGTGCTGGGGGAACACGGCTCGAATCCGTCCGTCCGTGAGAAAATCGGCGTGGTGCTCGAGGACGGCGGTTTCCCGAGCGCGATGAGCGCCGCACAGGTGAGCACGCTTCTCGGCAGAGCGTACAAAAACTGGAATGCGGAGCAGTTTGCGTCGTACATCGAAAAATTCGGCATTGACCGAGAAAAGGCCATCAGGGACTACTCCAAGGGCATGAAAACCAAGCTGAATATCGCGGCGGCGCTGTCGCATGGCGCGGAGCTGCTGCTGCTTGACGAGCCGACGAGCGGCCTTGACCCGGTCGTGCGGGATGAGGTGCTCGATCTGCTGTACGACTTCATGCAGGACGAAAATCACGCGATCCTGCTGTCCAGCCACATCACGAGCGATCTGGACAAAATCGCGGACGAGATCACCTTTATTCACAAGGGCGAGGTGCTGCTGAGCGAGCCGAGAGATGAGCTGCTCGACACCTGCGGTATACTGCGCTGTACCGCCGATCAGCTGGACGCCCTCGACCCGTCCGCCGTGCGGGCAAAGCGCGTGGGTGCGTTCGGCTGTGAGGCCTTGGTAAGACGTGACGGCGTACCGGCAAACTGGTCGGTCGAGCCGGTCAACATCGAACAGATCATGCTGTTTCTGACGAGAGGGGAGGACGCAAGATGAAAGCAATGCTGTATGCGGACTGGATGAATCTGCGCCGGTCGATGAAGGCAATAATGATCGCAATAATTGTAATTGCGCTGGCCTCGATCGTCTCCGGAAACGGGCTGTCGTTTGTGCCGGCTATGCTGTGTATGTTGTCGCTTATGGTGCCCGCAACGCTCATGAGCAGCGATTATGCCTACGGATGGGATAAGCTGAGTCTGTCGCTTCCGGTCTCTCGGCGCGATGTGGTGAGCAGCAAATTTGCAATCAGCCTGCTGGTCAATCTGACGGTTGTGGCACTGGGCATGATATGTATTGCGGGCATGAATGCCTTTAGCGGTAATGCAATGGCGGAGGATATGATGGGCATGCTGGCCTGTGAGGCGGTCGGCCTGACGCTGATGGGTATTGAAATTGTACTCGTTTTACGGTTCGGCCCGGAGCGCGGTCGGTATTTCCTCATTGCCGTAGTGTGGGTGCCGATTATCGTGCTGACCGTTGTCAAAAAGCATCCGGCATTCAATAAACTTGTGCAGGCGGTCGGCGGCATGGACAGCTGGCCGGTCGGACAGCTTGCGGCGTTCTTCGGCGGACTGGTGATTGTCGGTGCTATCGTGTACGCGGTATGCTGGCGCATCGGTGTGGGCATTTACCGGAAAAGAGAGCTGTAAATGCATAAAATCCCTCTCGCTCCATATAAATAGGAACAGGAGGGACGGAAAATGAAGATTTTCAGCTTCGCACTGCCTCTGGCGGTCGGCGGACTTGCGGCATGGCTGACGATGGGCAGCATGTCGCAGTATGCGGCGCTGGTGCAGCCGCCGTTTGCACCGCCGGCATGGATATTCCCCATTGCGTGGACGATTCTCTATGTGCTCATGGGCTGGGCGAGTCTGCGCGTGCGGCAGTCCGGCTCGCCGGAGCGAAGCAACGCGCTCGCGCTGTATTACACGCAGCTTGCAGTGAATTTCGTGTGGCCGCTGCTGTTTTTTCGCGTTGGACTGTACGGAACGGCGTTCTGGTGGCTGATTCTTCTGCTGGCGCTTGTGCTTGTCACCGCAAGGGCGTTTTACCGTATTGACAAGCAGGCGGGATGGCTTCTTGTGCCGTACTTGGCCTGGCTGATATACGCGGCGTATCTCAATGCCGGCGTCTGGTTCCTGAATAAATAAAAGGGAGTAAATCGAAAGATTTGCTCCCTTTCTGTTACTCATATCTCAGCTTTACGTTTTCTGCATTGCACAGATCAACGTACTCCTTCGGCGGTTCGCAGTCGGTGATGAAGGCGGTCAGGTCCTTGAGGTGGCAGAACGTGACGATCGCTTCCTTGCCGATCTTGGACGAATCGACCATGCCGTAGATGTTATCCGCGCGGTGGACAACGGCACGCTTGATCTCGGCTTCAAGGAAGGTGGTGTTGGTCATGCCTGCGGTCAGCGATACGCCGGTCGCGCCCATGAACGCCTTGTTAATACGCATGGAGGACAGCGCTTCGATCGCGGACAGGCCGACAAACGAATCCGTAGTCGGGCTGTAAATGCCGCCGAGCGAGATAATATTGAGGTTATCGTACTTGGAGGCCTCGCTCAGCGCACCGAGCGAGTGGGTAATGATCGTAATCCGCTTTTTTGCCACGAGAAACCGCAGCAGACACAGGGTGGTCGTGCCGGAGTCGATAAAAATGGTATCACCGTCCGCGACCTCCTCGGCGGCCAGACGGCCGATGAGAGACTTGTCGATCTGGTTAAGACCCGAACGGATGGGCGTCGGCACGGCACCCGAGGGAACCGTAGCGGTCACGCCGCCGTATACCTTGGTGATGTGGCCGCGCTGCTCAAGCTCGTTCAGGTCGCGGCGGATGGTATTCTTGGACACGCCAAAAACCTCGCACAGCTCGTCAATGCTGACGGTCTCGCGCGAGATGACATATTGCTCTATCGAATTGAGACGGCTGACTTTCATATTCACAGCTCCCACTATATAATATATCCGCCCAGTAGTATCCGAATGTATCCACAATGTTTTCTTTAGTTTATCAAATTTGTAACCAGATGTCCACCGCTCCGAAGAATAGTAAAACGGCATGGATTTGGCGAAAAAGGTCGAAAATACATGAAAACCCTCGGCAAAGGGCGATGAAAAGTAAGCGAAATCCGTAAAACCGCCTCTCGAAAATAATTTCTGGCAGTGAGCGGGGAGAGAAGCGGCAACCCGTCTTCGGGGGAAGAGATACGCAGATAAACGGCGGAAACAGGGCGGGATACCCCTTTTGAAAATATATTTTTCACCGTTTGCAAGAGGTTTACCAACAAAATAAATACATATAACCAGCAGATAACCAACAAATTACCTAATTTTACTCGAAATAAATTGGATATTTTTTATAAGGCGTTTGAATGAAATTGGAATTTTGCGAACAAATGCAGGAATTTCGGTTGAAATTTCGGCGGTTTGGTGATACACTTGTATTCGTAAAACAGTGGCATTGTGCCGCTGTACGCTGGAACCTGTTCCGCGGAGAGAAAATTATATTTTGAATTAGGCAGGTGTATGCAATGCAGAAAGCAGAAAAGATGCAGGAGCTTCGTGTATTTGCTCAGGAAATCCGTGTGGAGACCCTGAAGACCGTCGGTTCGCTTGGCTTCGGCCACGTTCCGGGTGCAATGTCCGTTATTGATGCGCTGGCAGTTCTGTACGGCGAAGTAATGAAGGTTGATCCGAAGAACCCGCATTGGGAAGATCGTGACTGGTGCGTACTGTCCAAGGGCCACGCTGGTCCGGCTATGTACGCTACCCTCGGTCTGAAGGGTTTCTACCCGGTTGAGGATGCTTATACCCTCAATCAGCCGCACACCAACTTCCCGTCCCATACCGACCGTACCAAGACCCCCGGTGTTGACCTGACGACCGGTTCTCTCGGTCAGGGCATGTCCACCGCTACCGGTGCTGCTCTGGGCAACAAGCTCGACGGCCGCGACAGCCACGTATTCGTATTCGTTGGCGACGGCGAGTGCGATGAGGGCCAGGTTTGGGAGGCTGCTCAGTTCGCAGCTCACTACAAGCTGGACAACCTCGTTTGCTTCGTAGACGACAACAAGTACCAGCTCGACGGTGCTGTTGACAAGGTTATGAGCCACGGCAAGGGCATCGGTGCTAAGTTCGCAGCATTTGGCTGGAACGTTATCGAGCTGCAGGATGGCAATGACGTAGAGCAGATCTACGACGCTGTTCAGCTCGCTTACGACACCAAGGGCGTACCGACTTGCATCGTCCTGAACACCGTTAAGGGCCTGGGCGCCACCTTTGCTGAAGGCACTGGCGCGCACTCCTCTCAGCCGACTAAGGAGCAGTGGGATGAAGCCATTGCTGCTGCTGAGAAGAAGCTCGCTGAGATCAAGGCACAGTAAGGGAGGGTATTGAACATGAGCTTTACTTTGATTGGCAAGCACGAGAAGGATTCTCGTAACAACCGTGACGGTTACGTTACCGCTATGCTGGACCTGATGGAGAAGGACAGCAAGGTTATGCATGTTGACTGCGACCTCGAGAACTGCATCAATACCGGCAAGCTGGCTAAGGCTTTCCCGGAGCAGACCGTAAACGCAGGTATCGCAGAGGCTAACGCTATGGGCGTTGCTGCAGGTCTGGCTGCTACCGGCCGCACTGTATTCATGCACTCCTTCGGCTGCTTCGCTTCCCGCCGTGCATTTGACCAGGCATTCATGTCCGCAGCTTACGCTAAGCTGCCGGTACACGTTATCGGTTCCGACCCCGGCGTATGCGCTGCATACAACGGCGGTACCCACATGCCGTTCGAGGACTGCGCTCTGTACATGTCCGTACCGGAAGCAGTTGTTATCGACCCGGTTGACTTCGCTCAGATCAACTGCCTGACCAAGAAGCTGGCAGCATCCGGCAAGTTCTCCTACATGCGTATGATCCGTAAGGGCTTCACCACCGTTTACGGCGATGGCTCTGACTTCGAGATCGGCAAGGGCGTTACCCTGAAGGAAGGCAAGGACGTAGCTATCATCGCTTCCGGCATCATGGTAGACGAGGCACTGAAGGCTCAGGAGCAGCTGGCTGCTGAGGGTATCTCTGCCAAGGTTATCGATATGTTCACCTGGAAGCCGCTCGACGAGCAGCTCATCCTCGATTCCGCTGCTGAGTGCGGCGCTATCGTAACCGCTGAGAACCATCAGGTAAAGGTTGGTCTGGGTTCTGCTGTTGCTAACGTTGTTATCAAGAACAACCCGGTTCCGATGGAGATGGTAGGCGTTGAGGATCGCTTCGGCCAGGTAGGCGCTGAGTCCTTCCTGCGCGAGGAGTACGGTCTGACCGCTGCTCACATCGTAGAGGCTGCTAAGAAGGCTATCGCTCGCAAGAACGGCTAATCTTCCTCGCAGATACGCGAAGTAAAATTGCATCGAAAAGCGTTCCGACGTATGTCGGAACGCTTTTTTGTCGTTACATTGCACAGAAGCAAACGCAGATTTTGCATGGTCTGGAAATAGACAATATCACCCAAATCTGCTACACTGTAAGCACAACAGTAAAAGGAGGAGGTGTACTGCATGAAAAAACGGTACATAGCAGGACTTGCACTGGCTCTTGTGGGGATTTTGAGCGGGTGCGGACAAACGGCGGCAGACAACACCATGCACCTTGCACCGGTGGAGTTTTCGGCGGAGCAGGACGAGTTGATTCGTCTGACCGGCATGAGCACGACGGCAAATAAGTTCTTTCTGTACGAATTTTCCGGCAACCACACAGATGCCAACGGCATGGAGATTCATCATTACATCTGGAAAGACAGCCAGTGGACGCCGTATAAAGGCCGTGACGGACTGGTTTCGGGCATGTATCAGATGGATTTGAACGGTCAGCCGGGCAAAATTGCGCTGCGGCGTGACGGTGACATCAATGCGAATTTCGCGATCGAGGTGCACTATCCGGATGGCGGCTGGTCGCACCTGGCAGCAGAGCCGAAAGAGATAGAAGGTCTGGTGGTTGGTGAAAATTCCGTGGCGGTTGGCACGATGGAAGAGCCGATTGACGATTTGGCTGTCGGTGTGGAAACGCCAATCCTCATTCGGGTGTACCGCAAGGGTGATACCTTGCGTCCGGTGACGGTTGCGGCGTTCAATGACCCGGAAAACAGCAAAGCTGTACAGGAAGGCGTTTACGCGGAAGTGTACACTGTCATTTTTATTCAGAAGTAAAGATAAAACTTGATAAAAGGAGGTTATCACATGAAAAAACGGTACATGGCAGGACTGGCACTGGCTCTTGTTGGGGCTTTGAGCGGGTGCGGACAAACGGCGGCGGCAGACAATACCGTCAGCCTTACGCCGGTGGAGCGGAAAACCAATGGACCGCAGATGGATATGGCGGTGAAGTACGATTTTGCCGGCAATCATGCGGATGTAAACGGAATGGAGTTCCGGCGTTACATCTGGGACGGCAGCGCATGGGAGAACGAGGGCGGGACGTTTACCGTTAATTTGGATAAAGTCGAAGAAAACGAGGGAACGATTCGGTTTCAGCCGGAGAGTGATGCACTCAATGCGGAATATATCGTTATCATTGATGCGCAGACACCGGAATCGGGAAATTCTATACAGTTTGCGGAATCTCCTGCGCTGAGCGGTCTGCCGACGGAGTGGCTGACCTCGGCGGTGGCCATGCAGGAGGAAAAGATTGACGATCTGGCGGTCGATGTGGAGATTCCACTGCTTGTACGCACATTCCGTACAGACGGAACACAGATTCTGGTGGCGATTGACGCGTTCGCTGACCCGGAAAACAGTTCGGCGGTCAAATACAGCAGCTATGCGGAGGCATATACCGTAAAATTTGTAAAGAACGATAATCTGTAAACGCGAAATGCCCTGACCTCTCGTCAGGGCATTTTTCTCTTTACGCCAACCGCGAATTTCACTATAATAGAGGGAGCAGAAAGGGGAGGGAACCATGTCCCAAACAGACAGCCCACTGGGCACAGCACCGGTCGGCAAGCTGGTTCTGCAGCTTGCGATACCGGCGATGCTGGCACAGTTTGTCAATATTCTATACAGTGTGGTCGATCGCATGTATGTCGGCCATATCGCGGGTGCGGGCGATGCGGCGCTGGCCGGTGTCGGCGTGTGCGCGCCTGTGGTGACCATGATAACCGCCATCGGTGCGCTCATCGGCTTCGGCGGCGGACCGCTGATGAGCATCCGTATGGGGCGGCGCGACATGGACGGCGCGCGGCAGATCATCACGAACAGCTTCTACCTTTTGCTGGCGCTGAGCGTGCTGGCGACCGTGCCGCTGCTCATTTTCAAGCGGCAGATCCTGTTCACCTTCGGCTGCAGCGAGCTCCTGTGGGACTACGCGCAGGCGTACTTTACGACCTATGTTTCCGGCACTGTGTTCGCATTGCTGAGCTACGGACTCAATCAAATTACAATGAGTCAGGGATTTTCCGGTACCGCAATGCGGTCGGTTATGCTCGGAGCGGCCGTAAATATCGCACTTGACCCGGTGTTCATTTTTGCGCTGCACATGGGCGTGCGCGGAGCCGCTCTTGCGACCGTGCTGTCGCAGGCGTGCTCGACGGCGTACATCCTGCGTTTTCTGATGAGTGACAGAGCCGCCGTCCGCATTACCCATCAGCCGGTCAATTTCGGCTGGATGCGCCGTATTGTGCAGGTCGGCTTGTCGCCTGCGCTGATCATCGCGCTCGACAACGTGCTGCTCATCTCCATCAATGTCATGCTGCGCAAATACGGCGGCGCAGACAGCGATATGCTCATCGCATGTGCTGCCATCATGCAGAGCTTCATGCTCATCATCACCATGCCGCTCGGCGGAATAACGGCGGGCACGCAGTCCATTCTCGGCTATAACTACGGCGCGTGCGACGAAAAACGCGTCATGAAGGCGTTTCGGTGCATTGTGCTGCTGTGCCTCGTGTTCTGCGGCATCATGTTCCTGCTCGCGCAGACGGTCTCGGGCGCTTTTGTCAAAATCTTCACCAAAGACCCGGCGTATATTGATATGGCGGCATATATGATCCGCACCTACTCGCTCGGCGTGCTCGGACTGACCATCCAGTACCCGTTCGTGGACGGCATGACCGGTATGGGTCTTGTCAAATGGGGACTGACGTTTTCCATGCTCCGCAAGGGTATTTTCCTCGTCAGCGTGTTCGTCCTGCCGCCGATTTTCGGGGCAACAGCCGTTATGTTTTCTGAGCCGCTGTCCGATGTCGTGTCGGCGGTGTTCTCCGGCTGCGCGGCCATGTTCCTCTTGCCGAAGCTGGTGGCGAAACAATGCTGCAAGTAGAGTGGAGAGTTGAGAGTGAAGAGCATGAGAAGTTTAACCTTCTTCATGTTGTTACATTACACATAAAATCTAAATCGTAGGGTGCGACAAGGTGTACCTTTATGATAATATGAAAAACGGAGAAACACGATGAATCATTACGTTCATTCTCCGTCCTTCATCCTCCATTCTCAATTGCTTCCCGCTCTTTGTACAAACTACCCCTTTACGAACGCATTTCTACTCTGTATAATAAGGTAAGATAGAAAACTCTTTCCGTCGAACGGAACAAGAACGATAACGGAGGAACAGAACATGGACGTTAAGGAACGCGCACTGCAGGCACACGAAAAATGGGGCGGCAAGATTGAGGTCGTGGCCCGCTGTGAGGTAAACAGCAAGGACGATCTGTCGATCGCGTACACGCCGGGTGTTGCCGAGCCGTGCCTCAAGATCAAGGACGATCCGTCTCTCAGCTACACCTATACGCGCCGCCACAATCTGGTTGCGGTCATCACGGACGGCACCGCGGTGCTCGGTCTGGGCGATATCGGTCCGATTGCCGGCATGCCGGTTATGGAGGGCAAGTGCGCGCTGTTCAAGGCGTTCGCTGACGTGGACGCGTTCCCGCTCTGTGTGGCTTCCAAGGATGTGGACGAGATCGTACGCACCATTCAGCTGATCTCCGGCTCGTTCGGCGGCATCAACCTCGAGGATATCGCGGCTCCGCGCTGCTTTGAGATCGAGCGCCGACTCAAGGAGGTCTGCGACATTCCGGTATTCCACGATGACCAGCACGGCACTGCTGTCTGCTGCGGTGCGGCTCTGCTCAACGCCTGCCGTCTGACCGGCCGCAAGGTGGATGAGATCAAGATGGTTGTCAACGGCTGCGGCGCGGCTGCTATCGCCGTTACCAAGTTCCTGATGTTCCTCGGCGTCAAGCACATCACGATGGTCGAGCGCTTCGGCATCGTCTGCGAGGGCGATGATCGCCTGAATCCGGCACAGGAGGAGATGGCAAAGGTCACCAACCGCGACCACATGACCGGCACGCTGGCCGATGCTGTCAAGGGTGCGGATGTATTCTTCGGCATGTCCGCTCCGCAGGTGCTTACTGCCGAGATGGTCTCCACCATGGCAAAGGACCCGATGGTATTCGCTATGGCAAATCCGGTGCCTGAAATCTGGCCGGAGGACGCAAAGAAGGGCGGCGCTGCCGTTGTCGGCACCGGCCGTTCGGACTACCCGAACCAGATCAACAACGTGCTTGCGTTCCCGGGCATTTTCCGCGGCGCACTCGATGTTCGCGCAAGCGACATCAACGAGGAGATGAAGCTGGCAGCGGCTAAGGCGATTGCGGCCTGCGTTTCCGATGAGGAGCTGAACGCGGAGTATATCATGCCGATGGCGTTCGACAAAAAAGTCATCCGTTCGGTAGCCGATGCCGTTGCACAGGCTGCCCGCGATTCCGGTGTGGCCCGCATTTAAGGAGCAGTTTTCGCGCTCCTTGAGCATCGTCGAGCTGAACAGACGAAAAGTTACAAATAAGCCAAAATCAGCCGTGCGGGAGCAATCTCGCACGTTTTTTGCACAAAAAGTGCGTGCACGCACACGCACAAGTTCGCGGATTGGCAAAAACAGCAAATTGCACAAGGATGCTTTGTGAAAAAATGCGTTTGACATTTACAGTGCATAAGGGTAAAATAAGAATATCGAAATGTGTTTGTTCTGTGCAGACGCAGAGAGAAGATTATGGAGGGAATAACAATGTTAGATCCGAAGAAAGTAAGACTGGGTATCTGCCCGATCGGCTGGTCCAATGATGATATGTGGGATCTCGGCGACGAGAACACCTTCCAGCAGTGCATCTCTGAGATGAAGCTCGCTGGTTTTGACGGCTGCGAAGTAGGCCACAAGTACCCGGAGGACAAGACCGTCCTCAAGCACATGCTGGACGTTCGCAACATGACCATCGCTTCCAAGTGGTTCTCCTCTTTCCTGGTTGACAAGCCGTACGAAGAGGTAGAGGCTGAGTTCATCAAGGAGCTGGATTACCTGTCCTACGTTGGCGCTACCGCAATCAACGTATCTGAGCAGTCCGGTTCTATCCAGGGCCAGCTGGACACCCCGGTTCTGGACGACAAGAAGCGCGTTCTGACCGACGAGGAGTGGGATCGCTTCACCACCGGCCTGAACAAGCTGGGCAAGCTGTCCATGGAGAAGTACGGCATCCGCACCTGCTTCCATCATCACATGGGCACCGTATGCCAGACCGTTGAGGAGACTACCCGCCTGATGGAGAACACCGATCCGAAGTATGTATTCCTGTGCTTCGATACCGGCCACTTCACTTTCGCTGGCGAGGATCCGGTAAAGATGCTCGAGAAGTTCGCTGACCGTGTAGGCCACGTTCATCTGAAGAATATGCGTATGCCGCTGGTTGAGAAGGCTCGTGCTGAGCACTGGTCCTTCCTGGATGCAGTTCGCGCAGGCGCTTTCACCGTACCGGGCGATCCGGACGGCTGCGTAGAGTTCGACGCTGTATTCGATCTGCTTGACAAGGCTGGCTACACCGGCTGGATCATGGTAGAGGCTGAGCAGGATCCGGCTAAGGCTAATCCGTTCGAGTACGCTAAGATGGGCCGTGAGTACATCACTGCACACACCGGTCTGGGCGGCGAGGTTGTTCTGAAGAAGTAATTCTTCGCATATCGCACGATAAAACACGAAACCGAGGGCGTTTGCCCTCGGTTTTTGTTTTCCGGGAATCCGCAGTACAATCACTGTACATACAAAAAGCTGAAACAACTTTTTCTGCATGAGAGCACCTCCTTCCTGCCGCAGACTGTGGGAAGGAAAAGAGGGTCTGACCGCTAATATGTAACTGTTCCTGCGTGCATTATAACATGCGGCAGCGAAATCTGTCAATAAAACCGCCTTTTAAGGCGGTTTTTTGTCTTAATACGGCATTGCGAGGGAGCGCGATGTGTTCCCCTGCAGATATACGCCTGTCGAGAGTTTACCATCATCGAATCCGCCGGAAAGTCGCGTTCATTCCTAACTCCTGATTCCTGATTCCCGATTTACAATCTGCCTGTTATCAATAGAAATTGCCGCTATATAACACTATATAAATCGTTGCAAATTCTCCGAAAATAGGGTAGAATAGTAAACAGGAATAGAATAAGGAGTGTGGAGCATGGAAGCACAGAAATATAAGCGCGTACTGATCAAGATCAGCGGCGAAGCCCTTGCGGGCGATAAGCATTTCGGCCTGAACTTTGATGTCATCGGTCCGGTATGCGATGTGATCAAAAAATGCAACGAAGAGGGCTGCGAGATCGGCATTGTTGTCGGCGGCGGCAACTTCTGGCGCGGCGTAAAGGACGGCGGCGGCAAGATGGAGCGCACCCGCGCGGACCACATGGGCATGCTGGCAACCACCATCAACGCACTGGCTCTGCAGGATGCTCTGGAGCAGCGCGGCGTGGACGTTCGTGTACAGACCGCTATCGAGATGAACAAGATCGCTGAGCCGTACATCCGCTCGCGCGCGACCCGTCACCTCGAAAAGGGCCGTGTCGTTATCTTCGGCTGCGGCACCGGCTGCCCGTTCTTCTCGACCGACACCGCAGCGGTTCTGCGTGCGGCAGAGATCGGCGCGGATGTTATCCTGCTGGCAAAGAACGTAGACGGCGTGTACGATTCCGACCCGGCTGTCAACCCGGATGCCAAGAAGTACGACCACCTGAGTTACATGGACGTGCTCAATCAGGGCCTCGGCGTTATGGACTCCACCGCGACCTCGCTGTCCATGGATAACCATATCCCGATTCTGGTATTCGCGCTTTCCGACCCCGAAAATATTCACCGCGCTGTTAACGGCGAAAAGATCGGCACGATCGTTGAGGAGGTAAAATAATGAAGGAACAGATCAAGTCCCACGAGGCAAAAATGCAGAAAACGCTGGACGTGCTCTCCAAGGAGCTGGCAGCAGTCCGCGCAGGCCGCGCAAACCCGGCGGTTCTCGATAAGATCACCGTTGAGTATTACGGTGCACCGACCCCGCTGAATCAGGTTGCGGCAATCTCTACTCCCGACCCGCGCACGCTGGCCATCCAGCCGTGGGACGGCTCGGTGCTCAAGGCCATCGAGAAGGCGATCCAGGTCTCCGACCTCGGCATCAACCCGCAGAACGACGGCAAGCAGATCCGTCTGAACTTCCCGCCGCTGACCGAGGAGCGCCGCAAGGAGCTTATCAAGGGCGTTTCCAAGACCGGTGAGGAGGCAAAGGTTGCGCTCCGCAACATCCGCCGCGATGCACTGGACAAGTTCAAGGCAGCGCAGAAGAAGAGCGAGATCACCGAGGACGAGCTGCACGACGGCGAGGACAAGATGCAGAAGCTGACTGACAAGTACGTCAAGGAAGTTGATGCAATGGTAGCGAAAAAGTCTAAAGAACTCGCAGAGGTTTAATTCAGGGGGAAGTCCGCTGCCTGCAGCGGCATGAAATCGGATTTTCGCAGAAAATCCGTAAAAAGCGGGAGCATGTATCTCGCTTTAATAAGGGGACATATAGCTGGCGCCGCAAGCGGCGCGCAGATGTGCTCGCAGGACGTATCCGAGCGTATGCTCGGTACGTTCCGATCGACCGAAAACGTGTTTTCGGTCGAGGAGCGAAGCGACATTGGGGGCGGCGGATTCGTCGCCCTTTTGCATGAAATTGGCAGAAAAACCTGCCGCAAGAGGGACAAACAGGGAGGAAACAGGTTGGGTCTGTTCACACGAAAAAAGAAGGATAACGCGCCCGAAAACCGTCCGGTGCCGCGTCATATTGCGGTAATCATGGACGGCAACGGCCGCTGGGCTAAGAAACGCGGTCTGCCGCGCAAGGCCGGTCACAAGGTCGGCGCGGAGACGTTCCGCACCATCGCCACCTACTGCAAGGACATTGGCGTGCAGTATTTCACGGTCTATGCATTCTCTACCGAAAACTGGAAGCGTCCGCAGGATGAAGTCGATGCGCTGATGAACCTGTTCCGCTCCTATCTGAAGGAAGCGGCGGAAACCATGTTCGAGCGCGGCGTAGCCGTGCGTGTGCTGGGCGACCTGACCGTTCTGCCGGAGGATATCCGCGCGCAGATCGCGGAGGTGGACGAGATTGCCGATCAGCTGGGTCCGGACGCGGCAACAGCCTCGCTGTGCATCAACTACGGCGGCCGTGACGAGATCAAAAACGCCGTCCGCGCCATCGCGGAGCAGGTGAAAAACGGAGAGCTGGCACCTGAGGATATCACCGAGGATACCATCACCGCCAACCTGTACACCGCGCATATGCCCGATCCCGACCTCATCATCCGTCCTTCGGGCGAGATCCGCACGTCCAACTTCCTGCTGTGGCAGTCCGCCTACTCGGAGTACTACTTCACCGATGTGCTGTGGCCGGACTTCAAAACCACCGATCTGGATGCGGCAATCGACAATTTTAACAACAGAAACCAAATGCTCTGGCGGGCGTATAATATCCAATTAGGGTGATAAACGTATGAAAGCAAGAGTATTGTTTGGCGTGTTCGGCTTTGCCTTTGTGCTGCTGGCGCTGTATGTGTTCCCGCCGATCGTGCTGGAGCTTGTCGTGGCGGCGCTGTGCGTGTTCGCCACCTATGAGGTGCTCGGCTCGACAAAACTGGTGCGCAACCACTTGGAACTGATGCTCGCAATGGCCGTCTCGCTGGGACTGGCTGTCGGTCATTTCAGCATCCTGCCGCTGCGGCTCGAGAGCGTGATGCAGGGACTGGTGCTGGTGCTGCTGTTCGGTTCGTTTGCGATTGAGCTGAAATATCACGACGTCATGAAGGCTTCGCAGGTCTCGTGGGCGTTTTTCGGCGGACTTGCCGTGCCGTACCTGCTGCTCAGCCTGCTGCGCATTTTCCAGATGCACTACCACCACGGTTCGTTCATCGTGCTGCTGCCGCTGCTTGCTGCCTGGGGCGCGGACACCTGCGCTCTGTTCTCGGGCATGCTGTTCGGCAAGCATAAGCTGGCGCCGGTCGTCAGCCCGAAAAAGACGGTAGAGGGTGCCGTCGGCGGCGTGGTCGGCGGTGCTGTCCTCGTGCTGATCGCGGCTGTGATTATGAACCGGACGCTTGACCTTGAAATGCCGCTCTGGTCGGCGGTCGTGCTCGGTGCAGTCGGCGCGGTGCTTGGCGAGATCGGCGACCTGTCGTTCTCGGTCATCAAGCGCCAGACCGGCATTAAGGATTACGGACATATTTTCCCGGGACATGGCGGTGTGCTGGACCGTTTCGACAGTGTTCTGTTCGTAGCGCCTTTCGCCGAATTACTGTTCCGTATTATCTGGTGATGTAAATTGAGAATGGAGAATGGAAAATGGATGTATCGCGCAGAGCGCGATGATTTAATTCCGCCCGCAGGGCGGTTCCATAATTCTCCATTCTCCATTTTCAATTCTCCATTATCCAAATCGTTTAACAGGAGAAAAATAATGAAGAAGATTGCGATTTTAGGTTCAACGGGTTCGATCGGCACGCAAACGGTCGATATTCTGCCTTCGATCGACGCCGAAGTCGTCGCATTGACGACCAACCGGCGCATAAACTTATTGGAGGAGCAGGCGCGTGCCCTGCATCCGAAAATGGTCTGCGCGATGGATGAAGACGCAGCAAAGACGCTGAAAATCAAGCTGGCAGACACAAATATCGAGGTTTTGACCGGCATGGACGGTCTGATCGCCTGTGCCGCGGAGAGCGGCGCGGACATCGTGGTGACGGCGGTTGTCGGCATGGTCGGCCTGCTGCCGACGATGGCGGCCATCAAGGCGGGCAAGGACATTGCGCTGGCGAACAAGGAGACGCTCGTGTGTGCGGGCGGTCTGGTGATGAGCGCTGCAAAGCAGTACGGCGTGCGCATCCTGCCGGTGGATTCCGAGCATTCGGCTATCTTCCAGTGCGTGCAGGCGGCAAACGGCAACCCGATCGACAAAATCCTGCTGACAGCCTCCGGCGGTCCGTTCTTCGGCAAAAAGTTCGAGGAAATGCGCGGCATGACGCGCGAGCAGGCGCTTGCACACCCGAACTGGAGCATGGGTGCAAAGATCACGATCGACTCTGCGACCATGATGAACAAGGGTCTGGAGCTGATCGAAGCCATGTGGCTGTATGATCTGCCGCCGGAGGACATCGAAATTGTCGTCCACCGCGAGAGCATCGTGCACTCGGCGGTGGAGTTTGCGGACGGAGCGGTAATCGCGCAGCTTGCCTGCCGGATATGCGCCTGCCGATCCAGCTGGCGCTGACGTGGCCGCAGCGTGTGCCGTGCAAGGTACCGCGCATGTCGCTCGCGGAGGTCGCAAAGCTGACGTTCTATGCACCCGACTATGAGGCATTTCCGGCGCTGAATCTGGCAAAGCACGCCGCCTCCCTCAAGGGCGACCGCGGCGCTGTGCTCAACGGTGCAAATGAGGCCGCAGTCGGTCTGTTTTTGAACGGTAAGATCGGTTTTACCGACATCGCAGAGCGCGTTGCATACGCACTCGATACCATTCCGTACAAGAAGGACATTACGCTGGACGACGTTCTGGCGGCGGACAAAGCCGCGCGCGAGATCGTGCTCGGCTGACCGAAAGGAGCTACGCTTTGCTGCAAATCATTCTGGCAATCCTCGCCTTCGGCGTGCTGGTCATCGTGCATGAGTTCGGACATTTCATCACCGCAAAACGCGGCGGTGTGCAGGTCAACGAATTCTGGATCGGCATGGGCCCGACCCTCCTCAAGCACGAGCATAAAGGCACGCTGTACTGCCTCAAGCTGCTGCCGTTCGGCGGCGCGTGCGTCATGGAGGGCGAGGACGGTGAAAGTGAAAACGAGCACGCCTTCGGCAAGGCGAAGCTGCCGCGCCGCATGCTCATCGTGTGTGCGGGTGCGCTGATGAATTTCCTCGTGGGATTCCTCATCGTGCTGGCGGTCATGCAGCCGAACGGCCCGAACGGCGGCTATATCGTCTCGACGATCGCTTCGGTTGATCCGGCCAGCACCGCAGCGGGTGACTTGAAGGCGGGCGACGAGATTCTCAAGATCGACGGCTACCACATCCTTGTGCGCAGCGACTTTGAGACCGCGCTCAGCCGTACTGCGTCCACCACGCATGAGGTCACCGTGCGCCGAGAGGGTGAAAAGGTAACGCTGCCGTCCGTCAAGCTGGAGGCGACAGTCACCGATGCGAACGGCAACAAGCGCATCGGCATCACCTTTGCGGAGCTGCCCGACAGCCTTGGCATGCACCTCAGCATGAGCGTGCGCACCGCCGTCAACTACGCGGCTCGTCCTGTCGCCCGGGCATGCATCGCCAGCGTGACGGTCGGCGTGGATCAGCTTGCCGGTCCGGTCGGCATGGCCGAGGTCATGGCGGATACCGCCAAGTACAGCATGATCTCGTTCTTCCAGCTTGTGGCATTTATCTCGATCAACCTCGGCGTGATGAATCTGCTGCCGCTGCCTGCACTGGACGGCGGTCGGCTCGTGTTCCTCATCATCGAGGGCATTCGCCGCAAGCCTGTGCCGCCCAAGTATGAGGGCTATGTGCACGCGGCAGGACTCATGCTGCTGCTTATGCTGATGGTGTATGTGACTGGGCAGGACGTACTGCGCATTTTTATGCGCAGTAATTGAGAATGGAAAATTGAGAATTGAGAATTGTGGAGCCGCCCGAAGGGCGAAATTAAATAACGGCGCTGTGCGCCGCACATTCATTTTCCATTTTCCATTCTCCATTTTCAATTAGTGAGAGAGGTAGAGGTATGAAAAAGACCAAACAGATAAAGATTCGTGACGTATTGGTTGGCGGCGGCGCGCCCATCGCGGTGCAGTCCATGACCAACACGGACACGCGCGACGCGAAGGCTACTCTGGCGCAGATTCGCGCACTGGCGGACGCGGGCTGCGACATTGTTCGCTGTGCCGTGCCGGATATGCAGGCGGCAGAGGCGCTGCGCGAAATCTGCGCGAGCTCGCCGCTGCCGGTGGTGGCGGACATCCACTTTGACTACCGTCTCGCGCTGGCGGCGATCGAGTCCGGCGTGGACAAGATTCGCTTGAATCCGGGCAACATCGGCGGCGCGGACCGTGTACAGGCGGTCGTGAAGGCGGCAAAGGCACGCCATCTGCCGATTCGCATCGGCGTAAACTCCGGCTCGGTGGAGAAGCACATCCTCGAGAAATTCGGCGGCCCGACACCCGAGGCCATGGTGGAAAGTGCGCTGTACCATGTCGGTCTGCTGAACGACTGCGATTTTGACGATATCTGCATTTCAATCAAGTCGTCCTCGGTGCCGAACACCATGCAGGCGTACCTGCTGGCGAGTGAAAAGACCGACTATCCGCTGCACCTCGGCGTTACCGAGGCGGGCACCGAGTACATGGGCACGATCAAGTCGGCTGCCGGCATCGGCGGTCTGCTGGCGCTCGGCGTGGGCGACACCATCCGTGTGAGCCTGACCGATGATCCGGTCAAGGAGGTCTACGCGGCAAAGGCGATTCTCAAGGCTGTCGGCAGAGCGGAAGAGGGCATCAACGTGGTTTCCTGTCCGACCTGCGGCCGCACGCGCATCAACCTCATCGACATTGCCAAAGAGGTCGAGCAGCGCTGCCAGAGCATTCACGGTAAGAAGATGAAGGTAGCCGTTATGGGCTGCGTGGTAAACGGTCCCGGCGAGGCGCGTGAAGCCGATCTCGGCATTGCGGGTGGCGACGGCGTGGGCCTGATCTTCCGCCGCGGCGAGATCATCAAAAAGGTGCCGCAGGAGCAGCTTGTGGACGCGCTGATGGATGAAATCGCACAGTACGAAGGAGAATAATCGTGGCTGGAAAGCTGATTGATATTTTTCAAAATTGCAAATGTGTAAAAGAGGAGAAGCACCTTGCCGCAGGCGAGGTGCGTTCTCTGGCATTTGGGGATAATAACACGGTGATGGTGGTCGAGCTTGGACTGCACGAGGTTGTCAGCCGCAAGGTGATCGCCAGGGTGGAAAAGCAGATCGCGGACACCTACGGTCTTGACCGCGTGATGATCGAGCCGCGCTACAACATGCCGGGTGAGCTGTCGAACGAGTACATCAAGTCACTGTATGACGACATGGCGTACCGCATGCCGTCAGCCAAGGGTCTGCTCGACCACCGAAAGTGGGCGTTCGCGGACGGTGCGCTCCAGATACCGATGGACGAGGTGAGCGAAAAGCATTTCGCAAACGCACTGCGGCATCTGGAGGCGCGTATTCAGCGGGAGCTGGGCCGCAGCTGTCCGGTGCACGCGGTCCGCGCGGACGCACAGGATTTTGCACCCGCACCCGAGCAGGAGGAGAGCCGCGAGGAAATTCTGCACAAGGCTGTGGAGCAAGCAGCGGCAGCTGCAGCGGAAACGCCCAAGCCGAAAAAGCCGCGTCCGGCGCCGCAGCAGCACACCGGCTATCAGCGCCCGCGCGCCGAGAAGGTGCGCGAGGACGACCTCATCTTCGGCAAGCTGATTCAGGACCCCATTGTTTCGGTCAACGAGGCGATTGCCGCCTATGATATGGTGACGATTCAGGGCGAGGTGTTCTTCACCGACAATAAGGACATCCACAGCAAGAAAACCGGCAAGGATTACGTCAAGATTGCGTTTGACATGACCGACCGCACCAATTCCGTGCGCGTTTCCAAGTTCCTTGCGGCGGACAAGGCGGGCGATACGGCATCTAAAATCAAGAAGGGTCTGTACTGCACCGTGCAGGGCAAGATGGTGTATGACACCTTTGCCAAGGAGATGGTGCTCGAGCCGACCGGCATCGTCAAGGCGAAAAAGCCGGAGCGACGCGACACCTACGAGGGCATGAAGCGCGTGGAGCTGCATCTGCACACCAACATGAGCGCGATGGACGGCATGAGCAGCACCGCGTCTCTGCTGTGCCGCGCCGCCAAGTGGGGACACCGCGCGATGGCCATCACCGACCACGGTGTGGCGCAGGCGTTCCCCGAAGCGCTGCACGCGCAGGAGGGCAAGCAGAAGGACACCATCGGTGACATGAAGATTATTTATGGCATCGAGGCGTACTACATCAATGACGAGAACAGCATTTCGGTCGTGCGCGGCAGAAGCGCTGAGCCACTCGACGGCACATTCATCGTGTTCGACCTTGAGACCACCGGACTCAATCCGGCGAGCGAGGAAATTACCGAGATTGCTGCTGTGCGTGTTGTGGAGGGCGAGATTCGTGATTCCTTCCAGACCTATGTCAACCCGCACAAGCCGATTCCGGCGGAAATCACCGAGCTGACCGGCATTTCGGACGAGACGGTAGCGGACGCGCCCGACCTCGGCAAAGCCGTGCCGGCATTCCTCGCATGGGCAGGCGAGGGACAGTACCCGCTCGTGGCGCACAACGCTGGCTTCGATATGGGCTTCCTGCGGACGGCCTGCCAGAGACTGGGTATCGAGCGGGAGTTTACAAGCATTGATACCCTCGAGATGAGCCGCCTGATGCTGCCGCACATGCACAAGTTCAAGCTGAACATTCTGGCGAAGGAGCTGCAGGTCGGCCCGTTCGAGCACCACCGCGCGAGCGAGGATGCCGCCGTGCTCGGCCGCATTTACGTCAAGCTGCTGAAAAGGCTCAGAGAGGAGATGCACGCGGTTACGACTGCGGATATCAATCCGGTGCTGGCGGCGACGACCGACCGCAAGAACAAGCTGAAAAACCTGCCGCGTTATCACTTTATCATTCTGGTGAAGAACCAGGCGGGACTGCGAAACCTGTATCAGCTGATTTCCAAGAGCTTTCTGGAATATTACAACAAGCGCCCCATTATGCCGCGCAGCGAACTCATCCGTCACCGTGAGGGACTGATTTTCGGCTCCGCGTGTGAGGCGGGCGAGGTGTTCCGCGCATTGACCAAGGGCGAGCCGTGGGAGGAGATCAAGCGGCTGGCGTCGTTCTACGACTATCTGGAGATTCAGCCGATCGGCAACAACAACTTCATGATCGCAAAGGGCATGGCGAAGGACGAGGAGCAGCTGCGCGACTGGAACCGCGATATTCTCCGCCTGGCGGATGAATTGGGAAACCGTGCTGCGCCACCGGTGACGTACACTTCCTCGAACCCGAGGATGAGGCGTTCCGCCGTATCCTGATGGCGGGTCAGGGCTTCTCCGATGCGGACAATCAGGCGCCGCTGTACTTTAAGAGCACGGATGAAATGCTGAAGGAGTTCTCCTATCTCGGTGAGGACCGGGCGTATGAGGTGGTCGTGAAGAACACCAACATGATCGCCGACATGTGCGACGTGATTCGTCCGGTGCCGAGGGAAAACTACCCGCCGCACATCGACGGCTGTGAGGACGACCTGCGCAACATGTGCTACGAAAAGGCCAAGCGTATCTACGGCGATCCGCTGCCCGAGCCGGTGCAGGCGCGGCTTGACCGTGAGCTTGGCTCCATCATCGGCAACGGCTATGCGGTTATGTACATTATCGCGCAGAAGCTGGTTACCAAGTCCCTTGCGGACGGCTATCTGGTCGGCTCGCGTGGTTCGGTCGGCTCGTCGCTCGCGGCGTTCATGTCGGATATCACCGAGGTAAATTCGCTCGCCCCGCACTATCTGTGCCCGGACGACAAATATCTCGAGTGGCACGAGGAATACTCGTGCGGTGTCGATCTGCCCGATAAGATCTGCCCGAAATGCGGCAAGCCGCTCACCAAACAGGGCTTCAACATTCCGTTCGAGACCTTCCTCGGCTTCGAGGGCGACAAGGTGCCGGATATCGACCTGAACTTTGCGGGCGAGTATCAGTCGCGCATCCACTGGTACACCGGCGAGATCTTCGGACATGACCATGTGTTCCGAGCGGGCACCATCGGCACGGTTGCTGAAAAAACCGCGTTCGGCTACGTCAAAAAGTACATGGAGGAGCGCGGCATCGAGTGCTCCCGCGCGGAGGAAAACCGCCTTGCCGCAGGCTGCACCGGTGTGCGCCGTACCTCGGGTCAGCACCCGGGCGGCGTTGTCGTTGTGCCCAAGGAGATTGAGATTTACGATGTCTGTCCGATTCAGCATCCGGCAGACGACCCGGATTCCGACATCATCACCACCCATTTCGAGTATCACTCCATTGACGCGAACCTCTTGAAGCTGGACGAGCTGGGACACGATGACCCGACCATTATCAAGCATCTGGAGAACCTCACCGGCGTGAACGCGCAGGAGATTCCGCTTGACGACCCGGAGACCATGAGCCTGTTCCACTCGTGCAAGGCGCTTAAGTACAAGGGCGAAAACCCGGATACCGACCCGATCCTCGGTGACCTCGGCTGTGTGGCGGTTCCTGAGTTCGGCACCAAGTTCGTGCGCGGCATGGTCAAGGAGACGCACCCATCTACGTTCGCGGAGCTGGTTTCGATTTCCGGTCTGTCGCACGGCACGGATGTTTGGCTCGGCAATGCCGCAGAACTGGTCCGCAAGGGCATTCCGCTGTCCGGCTGTATCTGCTGCCGAGACGATATTATGAACTACCTGATCCTGCAGGGCGTCAAGCCCAAGCTGTCGTTCAAGACGATGGAGTCCGTCCGAAAGGGCAAGGGACTGACCGAGGAAATGGAAGCCGCCATGAACGAGCAGCATGTGCCCGAGTGGTACATCGACTCGTGCAAGAAGATCAAGTATATGTTCCCGAAGGCGCACGCGGTCGCGTATGTCATGATGGCGTTCCGTATCGCGTGGTTCAAGGTGCATCGCCCGCTCGCGTTCTATTCGGCGTACTTTTCTATCCGCGCGAAAGGCTTTGATGCGTCCTGCATGATCAAGGGCGATAAGGTTTGTCTGGACAAGATGACCGAGCTGCGCGGAAAGGAGCGCGATAAGACGATTTCAGCGGCAGAAAAGGATATGATGACGACCCTTGAGGTCTGCCACGAGTTTTACCGGCGCGGATTTACGTTCGAGCCGATGGATGTTTATAAATCGGACGCAACGCGCTTTCTCGTGACGGAAACCGGTTTGATTCCGCCGTTTACATCCATGCCGGGAATCGGTGAGCAGGCGGCGCTCAGCATCGTGGAGGAGAGAAAAAACGGTAAGTTCCTCTCGGCGGAAGAGCTGATCGTCCGGTGCCCGAAGGCGTCCAAGGCGGTCGTCGAGCTGCTCGAGCAGATCGGCGCGCTTGGTTCCATGCCGAAAACAACGCAGATGACCCTCTTTTAGAAAGGTGTGACGATTGTGGCAAAGTACGAAAAGCATCTGACGGGAAATTTTGACGAGCTGCTGGAGCTTGTAACGGACGGCGTGCTGAACGGCAGCATGTCTGCGTCCTACGAGAACGGCTCGGATTGGACAAACGGCACGGTCCGCTGCGCGGTGCGCGTGTTCGAGCGTTACAGCTACATGGGCGGCAACCGCGTCAGCATGAATGTCACTCTGGTCGGCAACGACCGCGACCTGTTTTTCTCCGCCATCACTTCGGGCGGCAGTCAGGCCGTGTTCTTCAAGCTCAACACCCTCGGCGAGGAGAGCTTTCTGGAAAAGCTGGTACCGATTGTGGAGAACTATAAAAAGAGAGTAGAGTGAGGAGTTGAGAGTGAAGAGATGGGAGGAAGCGGGAGGGCGGAGAGAAAAAAGCCGCCTCTGCTTCATCTCCGCTCTTCACTCTTTTTTCACTCGAAAACGGGAGTTCGAAGCGGAAAAGGCTGCCCACTGTGTAGGAAACAAAATCTCCGCTCTCTAAAAAGGGTCTTGACAGTATATAGGGAACTATGGTATGATTTCATCATGATAAAGTGATAAAGGAGCAGCGGAGCCATGAACCGTTTTCGTATTTCCACCCCGGAGGGAACCCGGGATTTACTGTTTTCCTCGTGCCGTGCGCTGCGGCAGACGGAAAATGCTGTGCGCGACGCGCTGGAGGAGCGCGGCTACAGCGAGATCATCACCCCGGCGGTTGAGTATTTTGATGTATTTGCACAGGCAAACCCCGAGCTGGATCAGGATCAGATGCTGAAGATCATCGACAAGTCCGGCCGCATCTGCGTGGCGCGTCCGGATAACACCACGCCGATCGCGCGTATTGCAGCCACCCGACTGGATGACGCGGCGCTGCCGGTCCGCCTGTATTACAGCCAGAAGGTGTTCCGTTCGGTGTCCGGCGACCACGGCCACAAGGGCGAGTTCCTGCAGGTCGGCGCGGAATTTATCGGCGCGGACGGTCTGGAGGCCGACAAGGACATTCTCTCGGCTGCGTTTGCCGCACTCAGCAAGACCGGCGCGGACAACTTCCGCGTAGAGCTTGGTCACGCTGAGATCTACAAGGCGCTGATGGATGAGCTTGGCGCGGATGCACAGTCCGCCGAGGGCATTCGCCGCCTGATCGAAAACAAGTCGTTTGCCGCGCTCGGCGATGCGCTCGAGCCGTTTAAGGGCAAGCCCGCCGCAAAGGCGCTCAGCGCTATGCCGAACCTGTTCGGCGGCATCGAGGTGCTCGACGAGGTCGAGTCGCTCACCGGCAACGTGCGCGTGCTCGGCGCGACCGCTTATCTGCGCCGACTGTATCAGGCACTGGATGAGGCAGGCTACGGCGACCGCATCATGATCGACCTCGGCCTTGTCCACGAGATGGATTACTACACCGGCATCATGTTCCGAGGCTACATCGGCGGCGCAGGCGCGGCCATCCTCGCAGGCGGCCGTTACAACGCGCTGTGCGCCAAGTTTGGCAAGGATATGCCCGCGGGCGGCTTCGGCATTGACGTGGAGAGCGTCGCGGAGAGCCTTGCAGGCGCGAGCCGTCCCGAGGTCGCAACCCGCCGGGATACCGTGCGTATCGCACTGACCAAGGGCCGTCTGGAGAAGAAAACGCTCGCGCTGCTCAAGGCCGCAGGCTACGATATCTCCGAGCTGGAGGCCGGAACGCGCAAGCTCATCTTCACCCTGCCGGACAGCGGCGTGGAGATCGTGCTGAGCAAGGCCGCGGACGTAATCACCTACGTTGAGCACGGTGTGTGCGACATGGGCGTGGTCGGCAAGGATACCATCATGGAAAAGGGCGGCAGCTTCTACGAAATGGTAGATCTCGGCTTCGGCAAATGCCGCTTCGCCCTCGCCACCAAGAAGGGCAAGGACGTGTACGGCGGCTATAAGACCCCGGTTATCGCTACCAAGTATCCGGCGGTCACCAAGGCCTTTTTCAATAAGAAGAATATGGACGTTGAGACCATCAAAATCGAAGGCTCGGTCGAGCTGGCGCCGCTGCTCGAGCTGGCGGACGGCATTGTGGATATCGTGGAGACCGGCACGACGCTCAAGGAGAACGGCCTCGAGGTCGTTGAGAATGTAGCGCCCATCTCGGCAAGAGTTATCGTCAATCTCGCCAGCGCGAAGATGAAGAAGGCAGCGATTCAGAAGGTCATTGCAGAACTGGAAAGTGGCTTGGAGAAGTAAGCCAATACCTATATAACATAAATCATATCCATAGGGCGGGGTGCCCTGCGGAATATTTATACCAATGCCGGTGGACGAAAACGGTTGACACAAAAGGGGAATACCACAATGTTTATGAAAACAGTCCTCGCGGACGGACAGGCAGAGCAGCAGGTCATCCGCGAAATGAAAGCCCGTGCGGCTGGTGCGCGCGGCGATATTGAGCAGATTGTCCGCGGTGTGATGGCGGACGTACAGCAGCGCGGCTGGGATGCGGTCGTGGAGTACGCCGAGCGGTTTGACGGCAAGGCGCCGTACATTGTCGAGCCGAAGGTGCTTGACGATGCGTACAACGCCTGCGACCCGAAGCTCATCGCGGCGCTGGAAAAGGCGGCGGCGAACATCCGCGACTACCACGAGCAGATGCTCGTCAAAACGTGGGAGTGGAACCGCTCCAAAGGCGAAACGCTCGGCCAGACCGTGCGCGGACTTTCGCGTGTCGGCATCTATGTGCCGGGCGGCACGGCAGCGTATCCGTCGAGCGTGCTGATGAACGCCATTCCGGCCAAGGTTGCCGGTGTCGGTGAGCTGATTATGGTGACACCGCCGACCGAAAACATGTCCAACGAAGTGCTTGCGGCGGCGAAGATCGCCGGTGTAGATACCGTTATTGCCATCGGCGGCACGCAGGCGATTGCCGCGCTGACCTACGGCGCGGGCTTTATCCCGCAGGTGGACAAGATCGTCGGCCCGGGCAACGCCTTTGTTGCGGCAGCGAAAAAGCTGGCGTTCGGCACGGTCGATATTGACATGATCGCGGGCCCGTCCGAGGTGCTGGTCATTGCCGATCACACCGCCAACCCGACTTACGTTGCCGCCGACCTGCTCAGTCAGGCCGAGCACGACAAGCTGGCTTCCGCTGTCCTGCTGACCGATTCCATGGCGCAGGCGCAGGCAATTTCGTGCGAGATGGAGCGGCAGGCAAAGCAGCTCCCGCGCTGGGACATCATCAAGGAGAGCGTTGCGAACTACGGCTGCGCTATCGTGTTTGACGACCTGAAGGACGCCTGCAGGATGGCTGATGTGGTCGCACCCGAGCATCTGGAGGTCGTAACCGCCGCTCCGCGTGAGCTGCTGCCGTACCTGCACAACGCAGGCGCGATCTTCCTCGGTCAGTACGCGCCCGAACCGCTCGGTGACTACATGGCAGGCCCGTGTCACGTTCTGCCGACCTCGGGCACGGCAAGATTTTTCTCGCCGCTGTCCACGGACACGTTTTTGAAGAAAACCAGCGTTATCGAGTACACGCGGGACGCGCTCGAAAGCTATGCACAGGATATTATCGCGCTCGCGCAGAGCGAGCACTTGGACGCGCACGCAAACTCCATCGCGGTGCGCTTTGCGGAGGAAAACGACAATGAGAACCGCTGAAATCAAACGAAAGACCAAGGAAACCGACATTTCGCTCAAGCTGACGCTTGAGGGCGGCGAACGCAAGATCGACACCGGCATCGGCTTTTTCGACCATATGCTCAACAGCTTTGCCGTGCATTCGGGCTTCGGCCTCACGCTCACCTGCAAGGGCGACCTCGAGGTGGACGGTCACCATTCGGTCGAGGACTGCGGCATCGCGCTCGGTCAGGCACTGGCGCAGTGCGTCGGTGACAAGGCGGGTATCGCGCGTTTCGGACAGGCGTTCGTGCCGATGGACGAGGCGCTCGGTTTCTGCGCGCTGGATATTTCCGGCCGCCCGTACCTCGTGTTCGATGCCCCCATGCCGCAGCCGATGTGCGGTCAGTACGACACCTGCCTGACGGTCGAGTTCATGCGTGCGCTGGCGGTACACGCCGGACTGACGCTGCACCTCAAGTGCGAGTACGGCGAGAACGCGCACCATATCACAGAGGCGCTGTTCAAGGCGCTTGCACGCGCGCTCAAGCAGGCCGTTGCGGTTACCGGCGGCGGCGTTTTGAGTGCGAAGGGCGTTCTCTAACGGTTTGCTGTAATGGAGAATGGAAAATGGAGAATGGAGAATGAATGAGTCCGCGCAAAGCGCGGTAATTCAATAATCGCGCATTGCGCGATACCGCAATTTTCAATTTTCCATTCTCAATTTTTGAAAGGATTAGCGATGAGTTATATTGCAATCGTAGATTATGGCGCAGGCAATCTGATGAGCGTACACAACACGCTCGATTACCTGGGTTATGAAAATAAAATCGCGGCTTCGGCGGACGTGATCGAGAACGCGGCGGGCGTTATCCTGCCCGGTGTCGGCGCGTTTCCGGATGCGATGGCGGCTTTGACCGACTCCGGTTTGACGGAGGCGGTGCTGAAGGCTGCAAAGGAAAAGCCGTTCCTCGGTATCTGCCTCGGCATGCAGATGCTGTTCGAGGAATCGGACGAGGTGCGTCCGTGCAGGGGGCTGGGTCTGCTGCCGGGACGCATTGAGCGCATTGAGACGAGTCTCAAGCTGCCGCAGATCGGCTGGAATGCGCTGGACATTCTGCGTCCGAATGCCATGACCGAGGGTCTGGAAAACGGCAGCTATGTGTATTTCGTGCACAGCTTCATGGCGCATCCGGCGGACGAAAACGACCTTGCCGCCGTGACGGATTACGGCACGCGCGTGCCTGCCATGGTGGCGCGAGAGAACCTGTTCGGCTGCCAGTTTCACCCGGAAAAGAGCGGTGAAGTGGGACTTGCGATGCTTCGCAACTTTGCAAAACTGACGGAGGTGGGAAAATGAGAGTTATCCCCGCGATTGATTTGAAAGACGGTCAGTGCGTGCGCCTGCAGAAAGGCGACTACGGCACTGCACATAAAGTAGCAGAAAACCCGGTCGAGACCGCACAGCGGTTCCTCGATGCCGGTGCAGACCTTGTACACATGGTGGACCTTGACGCCGCGAAGGACGGCTCGCACGCGAACTACGGCGTGGTGGAGCAGGTCATCCGCGAGACCGGCGCGACCGTGGAGCTTGGCGGCGGCATTCGCTCCATGCAGGATGTGGAGACCGTGCTTGCACTGGGTGTTTCGCGCGTGATCATCGGCTCGGCGGCTGTCCGCGACCCGGAATTCGTAGCCGAGGCTGTAAAAAAGTACGGCGACAAGATCGTTGTCGGCATCGACGCCAAGAGCGAGACCGTCCGCACGGACGGCTGGCTGGGTGACAGCGGCGAGAACTACATCGCGTTCGCGGAGCGCATGGAGTCCATCGGCGTGCGCCATATCATCTTCACCGACATTGACAAGGACGGCATGCTCGCAGGTCCGAACTTTGACCAGCTGGCGGCGCTGCGCGCCTCGGTCTCCTGCGAGATCATCGCGTCCGGCGGCGTGTCCACCCTCGAGGATATCGCCGGCCTGAAAAAGCTCGGCATTGATGGCGCAATCGCAGGCAAGGCGGTTTATACGGGGACGCTCGATTTGAAGAAAGCCATCAGCGAAGCGAAATAATAATTGAGAATTGAAAATGGAGAATTGAGAATTAAGGAACGGTGCGAAGCACCGCATTAAATTCCGCGCTTTGCGCGGCACTTCGTCGCAGCGCGGATGGAACTCGCGCAAGGATAGCTCGTCGCAGCGCGGATGGAACTCGCGCAAGGATAGCGACATTTTCCATTATCCATTTTCCATTCTCCATTCCAATGCGAACGGAGTGAGCAAAGAAGTGTTAGCAAAACGCATCATCCCCTGTCTGGACGTAAAGGACGGGCGCGTGGTAAAGGGCGTGAACTTTGTCGGACTGCGCGACGCGGGCGACCCGGTCGAGCTGGCGAAGTTCTACTCGCAGGAGGGCGCGGACGAGATCGTGTTCCTCGATATCACCGCCACGAGCGACAACCGCGACACCATTGCCGACGTTGTGCGCCGCACCTGCCGTGAGGTATTCGTGCCGGTCACGGTCGGCGGCGGCATCCGCACCGTGGACGATTTCCGCGAGATTTTACGCGCCGGTGCAGATAAAATTTCCATCAATTCCTCGGCGGTCAAGAATCCCGATCTGGTGAACGCTGCTGCGGAGAAATACGGCAGTCAGTGCGTGGTCGTTGCGATCGACGCGCGTGCGAACGCCGAAATGCCGTCCGGCTTTGAGGTTTACGTTGCAGGCGGCCGCACCCCGACCGGCAAGGACGCGGTCGCGTGGGCGAAAGAGGTCTACGAGCACGGCGCGGGCGAGATCCTGCTCACCTCGATGGACAAGGACGGCACCAAGTCCGGCTTTGACCTAAAGCTGACCAAGGCGGTCGTGAAGGTGGTCGGCATTCCGGTCATCGCGTCCGGCGGCTGCGGCTCGCTCGAGCATTTCTCCGAGGTGTTCGAGAAAACCGGCTGCGATGCCGCACTGGCAGCCAGTCTGTTCCATTATCGGGAATTGACCGTGGGCGAAGTGAAGGAACATTTGCAGGAACGTAACATTCCTGTAAGACGGTGAAGTAATTGAGAATTGAAAATGGAGAATTGAGAATTAAGGAACGGTGCGAAGCACCGCATTAAATTCCGCGCTTTGCGCGGCACTTCGTCGCAGCGCGGATGGAACTCGCGCAAGGATAGCTCGTCGCAGCGCGGACGGAACTCGCGCAAGGATAGCGACATTTTCAATTTTCCATTCTCCATTAAAAGGTGAATACAATGGAATTATCTAAATTTTTCAAAAAGGCTCCTCTGGTGCCGATTATCTGTCAGGATGAACGCAACGGCGAAGTCCTGATGCTCGGCTACGCGAACGAGGAGGCCCTGCAGCTGACGATGGACACCGGCACGGCGTGGTTTTTCTCGCGCTCGCGCCAGAAGCTGTGGAACAAGGGCGAGACCTCGGGCAATTTTATCTTTGTCAGCAGGATTCTGTCCGACTGCGACGATGACACGCTCATCTATGTCGGCACGCCCAAGGGTCCGGTCTGCCACACCGGACACCGCACCTGCTTTTTCACCACGCTGTGGGAGAAGCCGGAAGAAAAGTAAAAGGAGAGCAGTATTATGAATTCGTTTGAGCAAATGGAAGCCGTTATCGCGCAGCGCCGCGCCGAGCCGCAGGAGGGTTCGTACACCTGCTACCTGTTCGAGAAAGGCATTGACAAGATTCTCAAGAAGGTCGGTGAGGAGTGCGCCGAGACCATCATTGCAGCCAAGAACGGCGACAAGGCCGAGCTGGTCGGTGAGATCAACGACGTATTCTACCACATGATGGTAATGATGAACGAGTGCGGCGTGACGATGGAGGATGTCTGCAAGGAAATGGACATCCGCGCCCAGAAGATCGGCAACCTGAAGAAATTCCACGTTTCCGACCACAACACCTGATTTTTATTCCACAAATTATATACAGGTGCTATTTTGTGCTTATCGCGCGGCAGCGCGCATGAAATAGCATTTGCATGCAAATGCCAAAAATCCGGGAGCATGTATCACGGATTTTTGACTTCTGGAGGGAGAAAGTTTCGACCACCGGGAGGAACTTTCGTACGACTTTGGAACGGCCCACGGTCCGTTCCTCTTGTCGGCGAAACTGTAGTTTCGCGACAGCTAAAGACCTGTGCATTTTTGCACAGGTCTTATTGTTTTGTCGGAAGGAATATGGTATGATGAACTTGAGATGAGCAATATGCGCAGAAAAGACAGAGAAATCACCGGCCGAGAGAACATCGAGCCGATCCTGCAGGCCTGCAAGGTCTGCCGCGTCGCCATGACCGGCACGGACGGCTGGCCGTACGTCATTCCGATGAACTTTGGCTACACCTGGGATGCGGACGGGCTGACGCTCTACTTTCACGGCGGCGTGAAGGGCAAGAAGATTGATTCGCTGAAAGCCGACCCGCGCGTGTGCTTCGAGATGGACTGCGAGGAGGGTCTGACCGGCGAGGGCGACTTGGCCTGCCGGTACAGCTATGCATTCTCGTCCATCGTGGGGTACGGCAAGATGGAATTTGCAAAGGATAATGACGAGAAACGGCAGGGCTTTGACGTTATCATGCAGCACCAGACCGGCAAGGGCGGCTGGACATACACGGACGCGGCTCTGTCCGTCGCCGAGGTGATGCGCGTGCGCGCGGAGTCGTTTGAGGCCTCGCGCAAGGCGCCGAAGGGATGAGCATGAAGCACATCGGTACCAAAATTCTGGCAGGCGTGCTGGTGGTGCTGCTGGCGGGAGCGGGCGTGCTGATCTGGCGCAATCTGCCGGAGGATGCACCGCGCCTGCAGGAGCCGGAGGAGACCGTTCGGCAGGAGCCGGAGGTGCAGCCGGACACCACAGCGACCCTGTGCGTGGCGGGCGATATTGTGGTGCACATGCCGCTTGTCGCGGATGCGTGGAACGGCGAAGCGTATGATTTTACGCACCTGTTCGCGGATGCAAGGCGGTATTACGAGGCTGCGGATTACACAACGGCCTGTCTGGAGACCACGTTCAACGGTCCGCCGTATTCGGGCTACCCGCAGTTCTGCGCACCGGATGCGCTGGCCTCCGGCCTGAAAACGGTCGGGTTTCACCTGCTCTCCACGGCGAGCAACCACAGCATGGATACCTGGTACAGCGGTCTGGTCCGCACACTGGATGTGCTGGACGCCGCCGGTCTGGAGCACGTCGGCACTTACCGCACACAGCAGGAGCGCGACACGGTGAAGATCATCGACGTGGGCGGCATCAAACTGGCCATGCTGGCGTACACCTTCAGCACAAACGGCCTGCCGGTGGACAGCGAGCACCCGTACAGCGTCAGCGTCTACACGACCGACTACATGACCGACTGCAGTGCGGTGGATTACGACCTCATCCAGTCGGATCTGGACAAGGCGGGGCAGTCCGGTGCGGATGCGATCGCCGTGTATGTACATTGGGGAAACGAGTACCACACTGAGCCGTCCGAGCAGCAGGAGCAGCTGGCGGACTACCTGTTTGCACACGGTGCGACACTGGTGCTCGGCGGGCACGCGCATGTGCCGCAGCCGATGGAGCTGCGGACGCTGCCGGACGGCCGCACAGGCTATCTGTGCTACTGTCTCGGCAACCTGATCTCCAACCAGTTTGACCCGTACACCAACCTGACGGCGGCTGTCACGCTGACACTCACCAGAAGCGGCGAGACCGGACAGGTGACGGTTTCCGGCGCGGAGTACGCGCCCATGTTCATGCTGCACGCAAGCGATTCCAACGAGGGACGCTACCGCCTGCTGGATATTCGGAAATCCATGCAGGATTTTGAGCAGGGGGATACGTCGGTTGTAAACCGGTCGGTGTATGACCGAATGAAGCAGGGACGTTCCGACCTGCACCGTATCTTCGGCACGGATGAGGTGCTTTCGCTTGCAGCATGAGAAAATGTTTACGGTTTCTTTACATACAGCGCTCGACACTGTGTTGACTTTGCGACACGATGCTGATACAATAAATCTGTACCCAAAATGCACAATCCGCAGAGAAACAGGGAGGAACGGTTCATGCCGGAGACGAAAAACAACCGCAGAGTGCGCTTTACGCGGTCTGCGCTGCGTGAAGCCCTGATCGACCTGATTCTGGAGAAGCCGCTGGTCTCTATCACGGTCAAGGATATCTGCGCGAGAGCGGACATCAACCGCTCGACCTTCTACCTGCATTTCAAGGACGTGACCGACATCCTTCGCACGACCGAGGACGAGATCATCGAGCACATGCGTGAGCACACGCCGACGCACAAACGGAAGTTCCGCGATCTGCAGGAGATCGAGGGATTCTTTATCGACTTGCTGGAGCAGATTCGGAACAATCCGCGCATAATGAAGGTGATTCAGGTGCTGTGCAGTGAGCAGGGAGACCCATATTTTGTACGCAAGCTGCAGACCATGACGTATGAAGCCTTCCTCGACGGCTGGGATATGCACATGATGCCGGAAATGAGCGAGCAGCGGAAGCTGCTTGTGTTTTCATATACCATTTCGGGCATGGTATCCATGCTGTCCACCTGGGCGACCAGAGCGCAGGACACGCCGACCGACCAGGTCGTATCGCTTTTGATGGGACTGATGTGGCACGGACTGGACTATTTTGCAGCATCCGACAAAAAAAGTGCTTTTCCGACCGAATAAGCCACTTGACATTTCTATGGGGAAATGGTATATTATAGTTGCTTCGTAAATATGCAATGTTTTCCGTCGATAGCATTGCGGATCGGCCCTTTTCGGTGTATTCCGGGAAGGGTCGATTACTTTTTATACAAAAATCTTTGAGGGGGAGAAGAAATTGCACAAACAGGGAGCTTTGCGCGAATTCGGCCACTATGCCGCGATGAACATCCTGGGGATGATCGGCATTTCGTGCTATATTCTCGCGGATACCTATTTCGTTGCGCAGGGACTGGGTTCGCTCGGACTGGCGGCGCTCAACATCGCCATACCGGCGTACAACCTGATGAACGGCATCGGCCTGATGCTCGGCGTGGGCGCGGCAACGCAGTACACGATCGCGCGGGCGCAGAACGATCGGAGACAGGCGGACAGCGTATTCACGCACGCGGCGACGCTCGGACTGCTGCTCGGACTGCTGTTCCTGCTCGGCGGACTGTGCTTTGCAAAACCGCTCGCGGGCCTGCTCGGCGCGGACGCGCAGACGCTCGGCATGACGACAACCTACCTGCGCATGCTGTGGTGCTTCGGGCCGTTCTTCGTGATGAACAACGTGCTGCTGGCGTTCACGCGCAATGACGGTGCGCCGACCGTTGCCATGTGCGGCATGATCGCGGGCAGCCTGTTCAACATCGTGTTCGATTACATTTTCATTTTCCCGTGCGGACTGGGCATGTTCGGTGCGGCGCTTGCGACTGGCTTTTCGCCGTTTGTCAGCATTCTGGTGCTGCTGACGCACCTGCGGAGGCCGTCTCGCGGCTTCCATCTCGTCAAAACGCCGCTGCGCGTCAGCCGTGTGCCGAGCCTGTGCGCGCCCGGTCTGTCCTCGCTCATCGGTGAAATCGCCTCCGGCGTGGTGCTGCTGCTGTTCAATCTGGTGCTGCTGCGCCTCAGTGGCAATACCGGCGTGGCGGCTTACGGCGTGGTGGCCAATCTTGCTCTGGTGGGAATCGCTGTCTTTACCGGACTGTGCACCGGCATACAGCCGCTGGTCAGCCGCAGCTCGGGTCTCGGTGACAGGGAACAGCTGCGGCGGCTGTTCCGCTGGGGCATCTGCACCGCGCTCGGGATTGCAGCCGTGCTGTGCGTGTCGATTTTCCTCGGCGCGGAGCCGCTGACGGCGGTGTTCAACAGTGAGCATGACCCGCAGCTTGCCGCCTACGCGGAGAGCGGCCTGCGGATCTACTTCACAGGTTTCCTGTTCGCGGGCGTGAACATGGTCACGGCAGCGTTTTTCAGCGCGTCGGATAAGACCGTGCAGGGGTTTGTCCTTTCGCTGCTGCGCGGCGTGATCGCCGTGCCGCCGATCCTGTTTCCGCTCGCGTGGGTGCTCGGCGTCGATGGCGTCTGGCTGACATTCCCGATGGTGGAGCTGGTCACGGCGGTCGCCGCACTTGTCTGGGCGCGGAAGTACATCATTAAGAATTAGTAATTGTGCGAGGCAGGAGTTTTCCTCGAAGGTGCGATTACCGCAGGGGCGGACCAATGTGTCCGCCCTTTTTTAACAATAATCAATCTATAAAACTGTATAATGTGCCATAAAACAGTGAAAAAGACGTGCATTGCACGTCTTTCGCTTAACAGGATTTCATTTGTATGGTATAATACTGATGTTGCCTTACCTATTCCCGGTAACGGGAGGAGGTGGATATATTGACTTTTATAGCATCAATGCTTTGTTCTATCATGGCAAATGTAATCGCCTATTACATTTGCAAATGGCTCGATAGACGAAAGTAAGGTAACAGGGCCTCGGTCTAAGCCGCCGTAATGGAATAGAAAACCCCGGAGAGTGCGAGTCTCCGGGGTTTTCGTGATACATTGACTTTTATCACATCTTTGCTATATATAGTATAACAAAGATTGCGAAATAATGCAAGCGTTCATTTGAAATAACCGCAACGGAATAGAAAACCCCCGGAGACTGGTACTCTCCGGGGGTTTTCGCCAAGTGAACTAATTCATATCGTTGCTTATAGTATAGCACCGATTGCGAAATAATGCAAGCGTTTATCCTATTAACCTTACAGCTCTTCCACAAGCGCCTTAAACAGCTTGCCGCGTTCCATGAAATTCTTAAAGCGGTCGAACGACGCGCTGGCCGGACTCATGATAACAACATCGCCGCTTTCTGCGCGGGCAGCGGCCTCCTGCACGGCTGTTTCGAGGTTTTCCACCTCGATAATCGGGGGATGCTCGCCCTCGATATTCTCCACGCACTCGCGAATCTTGGGTGCGGTAGCGCCGGTGAGCAGCAGCAGCTTTACATGGTCGCAGATAGGCTGACCGAGCACGTCATACGGGATATGCTTGTCGTAGCCGCCTGCAATGAGAATGACCTTCTGCTGGAAGGAATTCAGTCCTGCGATGGTTCTCGTCGGACTGGAGGCGATGGAGTCGTTGTAATACTTCACGCCGTCCTTTTCGCGCACGAACTCGATGCGATGCTCAACGCCGCCGAATGTTGTTGCCACAGCGCGGATATCGTCGTCCGAGGCATAACCCTGCACGACAGCCGCCGCCATCATCATGTTGTACACGTTGTGCGCGCCCGGAATACGGATATCGGATGCGGGCATCAGCTCACGGCGCACGCCGCCGTCCGCAATGTAGATAACGTCGTTCTTGAGGAACACGCCGTTGGCCAGCTCCTGCGTTTTGCTGGTGCAGAACAGGTTGCCGGACGCCTTGAGCGAGCGCGTCACCTCGTCGTCGAGATTGAGGATCAGCTTGTCGTTTTCGCCCTGATTGCGGTAAATGGCAGTCTTGGCCTGCACATACTCGTCAAAATCCTTGTGGTAGTCCAGATGATTGGGCGTCAGATTGGTGATCGCCGCAATGTGCGGAGAGTGCTTCATGCCCATCAGCTGGAACGAGGACAGCTCCACGACGGCAAGGTCGTTTTCGGTCATCGTGTCCACGCGGGGGAGCAGGGGCGTACCGATATTGCCGCCGAGATGCACGGTATAGCCCGCGTGCTTCAAAATTTCGCTGACGAGCGTGGTGGTCGTGGTCTTGCCGTCCGAGCCGGTGATGCCGATGATCGGACACGGGCAGACCGCGAAGAAAAGCTCCATCTCGCTGGTGATCTCCGAGCCGTTTGCGCGCGCCTTCTCAAGAAAACGCGGGTGAACGCCCGGGGTACGGAAGATAACGTCCTCATCGAGCGCATCAAGGTAATGCGGGCCGAGAACGAAGTCTACGCCGAGGGTAGCGAGGGTAGCATAGCCGTCGCCAAGCTCGGTGGGTTCTTTTTTGTCATGCACGGTAACGCGCACGCCTGCAGCGCGCAGCATACGGATGAGCGGCATATTGCTCACGCCCGCGCCGATTACGCCGACCCGTTTATCCGACAGGCCGCCGAGGTATTGTTCTAATGCTGTCATAAATGCGTAACACCGCCTTTTGTACTTTGACAGTATACATGATTTTTCACGATTTTGCAAGTCCGGTTTGACGAGAGCGTTTTTTTACGGTATAATGCTATTTGTGACTGGTGCAGACGGTCGCGTGCCTTCGGGCATGAGGAAAGTCCGGGCTGCACAGGGCAAGGATAACGGATAACGTCCGCCGAGGGTGACCTTAGGAATAGTGCAACAGAGATATACCGCTGTTTTATGTCCGCATAAGGCAGTAAGGGTGGAAAGGCGAGGTAAGAGCTCACCACGTCCCATGGCAACATGGGAGGTCTGTAAACTCTATCCGCAGCAACGCCGACTGGGACTATGATTGGCCCGATCGTCCCGACTGGCGGCTTGAGATGCACGGCAACGTGCATTCGAGATAGATGACCGTCCACGACAGAACCCGGCTTACGCACCAGTCATGCCATAGCACCGCAGAGTTTAACGCTCTGCGGTGCTTTTCTTTTCGCTAAGGTGGGAGTTAGGAGGTAGGAGTGAGGAGTTTAGGTTGGGGTTTAGCCTTCTTCATACGGTTCTATCTTATTATGAAATCTAAACCGTAGGGTGCGACGACTCGGCGCACCGTATCTATCCGGTCTGTACAATCTAACCCGTAGGGGCGAACATTGTTCGCCCGCAGCGCGACCGGAGCCTGCGCAAGGAACGGCCGCAGCACGACCGGAGCCTGTGCAAGGAACGGCCAGGCATCCGTTTAACCATAGTGCGGGCGCACAGTGTGCGCCCCTACGGTTACGCCTGTGCAGATGGTTTATAGACGGTGCGCCCCCTACGGGATAATAGTACACTTCTATAAAAACTGCCGTTGCATTTTGTCGCTTTTTCCATATTCTGCGCCGAAAAAATTTGTTATACTTGATTGAGGCAGGATAGGGAGGTGCATTTTATGAAAGGACTGGAAAAACGAATCCTCGTGATGGCGGCTGTGACGGCGATCTGCGTTTGGGCGGCCGGAAAATCCGGCTATGCGGTAAAACCGTACCGGCTGGACGAGGACACGCTTGCACAGCAGGTGCAGACGCTTAAGGAGAACAATCTGACGAAGTTCTCCGGTGTGACGATATACGATGGTATCGTAATCGGTGACACAGCGTATTATGTAATGAAGCAGGATTTTCCAGAGCAGGAAGGTATGCTTGGCGAAATGACTGCGAAACGCAGCTGGCTCGGTACATGGAAATTTTACAGTATGGGCAGCGGCAATTCCGGCATCAACTACGATGTTATCGGCTGCGGCGGACACAATTTTCTGCTGCTGAGCGGCAAGGACCCGGAACAGCAGGTTGCAAAAGTGACGCTCGACTGGTATGGACAGACCTATGAGATGACAAACGAGAGTGCAAAGCCGTATTTTCTGCTCTGCACCGAGTTGACCGGATACATGCCGGATGAGTTGCTCCCGTCGGAGGATATGTTCCGTTTTTACGATAAAAACGGCAAGGAGATTCCGCGCTGGTACGATTCATACAGCGGCTCGATGAATGGTTCAAGTATTGCGGTCGCACAAGGCAGCATTTACAAGGCGGAATAGACAAGGAGCACCTGCGGTCGGCAGGTGCTTTCTTTTGATACCGAGATTGAATGGTTTGCGGGCGAACACTGTTCGCCCCTGCGGTAAAGACGGCGATTACTCGACGCAGCGCAGACGGAACTCGCGCAAGGATAGCGACAATTCCTAACTGCTAATTCCTAATTACTGATGATCCGAACTTGCTTACAGCTATATGAATGTGTTATAATAAAATTTAATTGGACAAACACAAGGGAGGAACCACTGTTATGATGATCGAATGTCCGCACTGTCATATGGAAACCGAACACAAGGTGATCGACCATATCAATATCGACCGAAATCCCGAGCTGCGGGCAAAGGTACAGGACCTGTCTGTCTTTCGTGTAAAATGTCCAAACTGCGGCGAAACCGTGCTCGCCGTACACCCGTGTCTGTACCATGACATGGCAAACCAGTTTATGGTATGGCTGTGGACCGAGGACGGTCAGGTTCCCAAGGCGGAATTTGATCCCCTGGCAGGCTACACCCTGCGCGTGACCGACAGCCTCAACACCTTCCGTGAGAAGATCAACATCCTTGAGCGCGGTCTGGATGACCGTACCATTGAGATCATGAAGCTACTGCTGTTCGCACAGCTTAACCGCGACCTCGATGTTGTCGAGCTGCTGTTCCACGAGCTGGACGAGCGCACGGGCGATTTCCGCTTCGTGGCCGTGCTTTCCGACGGCGCGGAGCAGTATGCCGCCATGCCGGGCGCGGCGTATCAGCGCCTGCACGCGGATGTGGAAACCTATCTGTACACGCCGGGCGGCGAGTTCTCGCGCATTGATATGACGTGGGCGCATCAGGCACTCGAGCTGCTGCACGAGATGGGCTGACGGTTTACCTTCTCCGCAGGGCATAAAAAGGATGTGCCGTTTTGACACATCCTTAGATTTTTTCATTCTCAGCCGATAAGCAGCTGCACCAGCGTGCCGCCGATCACGGCGGTGGCAAACGTTGCGGCGATGACCGGCAGGGCACGATGACGGCCTTCCTTCTCCTCGAGAAGAACGATGTAGCCGAAGCCTGCGCCGGTGGAAAGACCGGCAACCAGAGCGCCGAAGCTGATCGTGCCGCCGACAAACAGCTCGCTGAGCAGCACGCTCATCGCACAGCTCGGAATCAGACCGAGCACCGCGCACAGCAGAGGCTGGAAGATGCTGTTGGTCAGCATGAGGGAAGCCACGCGCTCCTCACCGATGCCGTGTACGACCATGTTGAGCGCGAACAGCACGACAAACAGGAAGATGGTGGTCTTGATGGTGTGGGACAGGATATTCGCCACCGGCGAGGTCTCACAGCCGCAGTCGCCCATCTCGATCTCAAGCGGGCCGTCGGTTCCGGCCTTGTGCCTCCGGAACACGGTGCAGCGCAGAATATAGCCGCCGATGACCGCGATCGCAAACTTGACCACGAGCAGCAGCACCACCTGCTGTACGCTTGCGCCGCCTGCCAGCATGATGGGCACCGCCTCATCCGAGGTGGCAAGGAACACGGCAACCAGCGTTGCCGGTGCAAGAAAGCCTGCCGAGAACAGCGCGGACGCTGCCGCGGAAAATCCGCACTGGGGAATGGAGCCGGCGAGCGCACCGACCACCGGACCGAACTGCGCCGCACGCGAGAGCAGCTCCGGCGTATTGGTCAGCCGGTTTTCAATGTAGTACAGCAGTGCGTACACGACCAGCAGCAGCGGTACGGTCTTGAGCACATCGAAAAATGCTTCCGGCAGAACGTGATGAATAATTTCTAACAAATAGGTCACCTCATAGTTGATCTGTGGGTTGATAACATTCGTGTTGTCTCAGAGACAATTATAATAAGTATAGCATAGAACCCAGTCCGCAGGCAAGCGGGATTTGCCGGACTGCATACCAAAGATAGCAAAAGGAATCGAATATTTACCATGAAATTTAACGAACTCAAGTTGGAGAAAAACATCCTCAAGGCACTGAAGGAGGCCGGCTATTCCGAGCCGACGCCCATTCAGCAGCAGGCGATACCGCCGGTGCTCGAGGGCCGCGACCTGATGGGCTGCGCCCAGACCGGCACGGGCAAGACCTGTGCGTTCGCAGTGCCGATCATCCAGCGTCTGGCAAAGAGCGAGGGCAAAAAGGGCACCATCCGTGCGCTCATCCTCACGCCGACGCGCGAGCTTGCGCTGCAGATTTACGAAAACGTGTGCCAGTACGCGCGCTATGTGCCGTGCAGTGCGGCGGTCATCTTCGGCGGCGTATCGCAGGTGCCGCAGGTCGAGGCGATCGAACGCGGTGTGGATATTCTCATTGCCACGCCGGGCCGTCTGTGGGATCTGATGGGTCAGAAAATCGTAAAGCTGGACAAGGCAGAGTTTTTCGTGCTCGACGAAGCCGACCGCATGCTCGATATGGGCTTTTTCCCGGATGTCAAGCGCATCGTCAAGTTCCTGCCGAAAAAGCGACAGACCCTGCTGTTCTCGGCGACCATTCCGGCAGAGATTGCTGATCTGGCAGAGAAAATGCTGCATGAGCCGGAGCATATCTCGGTAACGCCGAGCGCAAAACCGGCGGACAAGATCGAGCAGCAGCTTTATTTTGTAGAAAAGCAGGAAAAGAGGGAACTTCTGCCGGATATCATCCGTCAAAGCAATGTACACCAGGTTCTGGTGTTCACCCGCACCAAGCACGGCGCAGACCGGGTCGCGCGCGACCTCAACCGTGCGGGCATCAAGACCAAGTCCATCCACGGCGACAAGTCGCAGAATCAGCGCCAGCGTGCGCTCGCGGACTTTAAGGAGTGCAAGATCGCGGTTCTGGTTGCGACCGACATTGCCGCGCGCGGCATCGACATCAACGACCTGCCGCTCGTTATCAACTTTGACCTGCCGAACATTCCGGAAACCTATGTGCACCGTATCGGCCGCACCGGCCGTGCCGGTCAGGAGGGCACCGCGATTTCCTTCTGCGACCGCTCCGAGCGTCCGTACCTCAAGGATATCGAAAAGCTGATCGGCAAGCGCATTCCGGTTGCCGGTGAGATTCCGCACGAGGAAAAGGAGGAGGAGAAGCGCGAGTCCGGTCAGCGCAGGACGACCAACAAGCGCTCCCGCCGCAAGCCGGTCTCCGAGAACGCCACCGCCGAGGAGGTCGCCGCAGATGTGGCCCGCGAAAAGGAAGCCAAGAAGAAGGCGCGTCAGGCGAGAGCGAATGCCAAGCGTCCGTCCCGCCGCGAGAAGGTCGCCGAGCAGCAGACCGAGCAGCAGGCGAAGGCAGCCGCGCCGCGCTCCCGCAAGGGCGGCGAGAGAAGAAGCAATTCGAGCCGCCACGGCCGCAGAAACGACCCGTACGCCCGCTTCGAGAAGAACGAGCCGCGCGTAGACGCTCACACGCCGAGCCGCGCGTATGCGCTCAGCGATGAGGCTGCCGCACGCATCCGCAAAAAGGTCGAGGCCGCACTGGCCGCTCGTGCCGCAAAGGCGGACGGTAAGGCCGCTCCGCAGCAGGAGAAGAAGGGCAGGGGACACGGCAGCAGGTCTGCGCAGAAGCCCGCACCGCAGCAGAACAAGACGGCACAGAGCAAGACGACCAATCACCGTCATAGACGCCGCCGCACCCCGAACAACAACCGCAAAGGTTAAGAAGTTGCTGTCATAACCATTGCACACCGCCTGAACGGCTTTTTTGCCAGCATACTGCGTTGTTTTCCCTTGCAATCCGTCAGGATTCCTGCGGGAAAACGCCTTATCTGCTGACAAAAAATCTCGTTCATCCGGCGCACTCTGGCTATGAAAGCAACTTCAGTGATAGAGACAAACCCGAACCGTATCCCGCGGTTCCCGGACTGAGAGAGAAGGAGCAACACGAATGAACGGCGCAAAACACCGCTTCGCACTGGGACTGACCTGCTTTTTTCTGATCGGCATCACGGTTGTGTATCCGTTTCTTCTGTACACACCGAACGCGTTCGTCACTCGCTGGCGTGAGTGGTACATCGAAACCGCAATGGGCACCATGACGCACCAGTGGCTGGCCACCTGGTTCATCCCGGAGAACATCATCAACGAGGTGATGACCAAGCGCTACCTGATGAACCAGAAGCAGGAGGGCATCGTCAGCAACTGGGACGGCGCATGGGAGGAGGAAGAGGAGGACACCGCCGAAACACCGAAGGACAAATTCTATGCCATGTTCAGTGAGCTGGACGAGAGCGAATTTGAGCGCTTTCTGGCGGATAATCCGGAGTATCTGGAGAACGGCTACGACGAGATCAACATCGACCTGATCGGCGAGCCGAGCCAGACACACTACGACACCGGCCTCAAGACGAAGCAGGGCGACACGGTTCTGGCGGTCAACGCCGCGCACGGCATCCTGATCGTCGAGCAGACCGGCGAGGACACGCTCGGCATGGAGTACGCGGGCAAGGTCGCGCTCTGTAAAAAGCCCGAGAATATCTATGTCGGTACGAGCGAGGGCCTTGGCGACTACGGCTCGTTCGTATCCGATATGGTGAGAGATTATGACGCCATTCTGGGCATCAACGCCTCCGGCTTTGCCGATTTTGACGGCAACGGCACGGGCGGCACCGTGTACGGCTTCCTGAAAAGCCAGGGAGAGAAGTATCAGGACGCAGTAGGCAACGGCTGGAAGATCATCGGCTTTGACAACGAGGATCATCTGCAGGTCGGTGCGTTCAACGATACCTCCAGTCTGCGCGATGCGGTGGAGTTCCACCCGGCGCTCATCATCAACGGCGAGAATCTGGTCGCAGGCACCGGTCTGAACGAGCAGCAGCCGCGCACGGCCATCGGTCAGGCGAAGGACGGCACGGTTATCATGATGGTCGTTGACGGCCGTCAGATGCACTCGTTCGGTATTTCGATCGAGCGCTGCGGCGAGATCATGGAGCAGTACGGCGCGTATCAGGCATCCATGCTGGACGGCGGTTCGTCCTCCGTTATGGTCTACCGCGGCCGCGAGATCACCAGTCCGACTACGCTTTCCCAGAATGAGGAAGGCCGTTATCTGCCGGATGCCTTTCTGGTGAAATAAAAATTATCACGATTTCGGAAAAAACACTTGTATTTTCCGTCATTTCATGATAGAATAAATAAGCGCCTGTAAGACAGGCGCGATACGGAGAAGTATCGAAGTGGTCATAACGAGCTCGACTCGAAATCGAGTTGGCGGTAACACGCCACGTGGGTTCGAATCCCACCTTCTCCGCCAAAATAAAGACCATCCATCCGGATGGTCTTTATTTTTTACTCCGAAGGTGGGATTCGAAAGGCGGCTCTTAGAAACATGCCAGTGGCATGTTTCAACCGCCGTGGCTTTTCCGCAGAAAAGGAATCCCACCGCCCAGATCTCAGCGCCCGCTCCATACGGAGGGATGGGCGGTTCTGGGCAGAGTGCCGGTGGCACTCTGCAACCGCCGTGGCAGCCCGTAGGCCGACAACCTCTAAAATATTTAATGGTTGCTTGCCGCAGCAAATGGAATCCCACCGCCCAGATCTCAGCGCCCGCTCTATACGGAGGGAAAGGCGGCTCTTAGCAGAGTGTCGGTGGCACTCTGCAACCGCCGTGGGAGCCCGCAGGCCGACAACCTCTAAAATATTTAATGGTTGCTCGCCGCAGCAAATGGAATCCCACCGCCCAGATCTCAGCGCCCGCTCCATACGGAGGGAAAGGCGGCTTTTAGCAGAGTGCATGAGGTGCTTGCGTAACATCTCCGCAAAAAAATTTCTGTCGGCCAACGGAATTTCCCGAAGAACGGCAGTTTTTCATGCCGCCAAAAGCCGAAGACAAAGCGTGGAAAAGTGTCGATTTTCGCTTGTTTTGATAATAATTTTCAGCGTTTGAAAATTTCTCAAATTTTTTCGCAAATTTTGTTGACAAAGGGGGATACCCCTGCTATAATATATCTTGTCGCTGAGAGACAAGCGGTTCACCGCGAGAGTTCAATGCGAGTGTGCTGGAACTGGTAGACAGGCACGTTTGAGGGGCGTGTGTCGATCGACGTACGGGTTCAAGTCCCGTCACTCGCACCACCTTCTTTCAACAACAAAATATGCGGATGTGGCGGAATGGCAGACGCGCTAGCTTCAGGTGCTAGTGTTCGCAAGGACGTGGGGGTTCAAGTCCCCCCATCCGCACCAAGTGAAAGAGCTTCAAACTTATGTTTGAAGCTCTTTTTCTGTACTTTTCGGAAAGCTCGCCGGAGCAGGGAGGAGGCTGTCCAATCCCCTTGTCTAACAGATTGTCTGCCATTTCACCCAATTCCGCAGAATGCACCAAAACCAAGCCGACAGAATGTGGATTTTCTGTATTGACACCTGCCCAAACCGTGGTACAATTATAACAGAAAAAGCAGAGTAGAGCACAATGCGTTAAGTGCCGCTGAAACGGGGAGTTGTTCGGCGGACGAAAGGGAGCCTTTTCCTTGCGGTATTGTGGTCGCATCCCGCTGCTGCAACTGTTTAGGCACTTTCCTAAATCGCTGTGGCAACAGATGAATTTGATTAGGAGGTGTCTTTTTCTATGTCTAAAACTCCGAATATCTTTGTCCGCTCGCTGCGTGAGCTGAGGTCCACCCGATGTCTGGCGGTCACGGCGCTGCTCATTGCGATCAACGTCACGCTGGATCTGCTCGGTCTGTCGATCAAGCTGCCGCCCAACCTGCGTATCGGCTTCGGCTTCCTGTGCAATGCGTCGATCGGCATGCTGTTCGGCCCGGTCGTCGGCATGATGGCCGGCGTGTGCACAGACGTGCTCGGCTACTTTGCGGGCAACCTGTCTATGGGCGCGTATTTCCCGGGCTATACGCTGACAGCCGTTGTCGGCGGTCTGATCTGGGGTCTGTGGCTGTATCCGCGCAAGATCACCGTATGGCGTGCCATCGGCGCAAAGACCTGCATCAACCTGTTCTGCAATATCTGCCTGAACACCCTGTGGCTGACCGTCACCGGCGGCAAGGCGATGAGCGTGCTGCTCGTCACCCGCGTGCCGAAAAACCTTATTCTGCTGCCGATCGAGATCGTGCTGGTCTACTTCGGCATGAAGCTGGTCAACCGTATCTATGGCGCACTGCCGAATGGAAAGACCGCTGCGGAAAACTCTTGAGTAAGGGCAGAGAGAAACCTGTCTCCACCTGATAACAGTCCCCCGGCTCTGTCGCTTGACAAAACCGGGGGATATGCTATAATAAAGTCAAAGGGACACTGTTACAGCAGTCAGGCCCTTGTACTTTCATCAGTTAAATTTTGATGACCGTTTCGGGTACCAGCCGGACGGTCATCGCGCTTTTATACAGAAAATGTACAGTACAATGACCGCACATACAAAAAGCTGAAATGCTTTCTTCTGCACTTGCGCCACCTCCTTCCTGCCGCGGACTGCGGGAAAGGAAAAGAGGGTCTGACCGCCTTATGTAACAGTGTCCGCAATGATTATAGCATATAACACCGAATAAAGTCAATCAGCCGCCTTTTCGGGCGGTTTTTGTTTTATTTGAAAACATTGGCAGCACGCTTTCAGCTTTTTGTGAATAATTCTGTTTTTCCCTATGCAAACGGCTGATTTTTTGTTATACTATATATGATTGGAGAAGAACGGTACAGTCCGTTCGCTGAAAGGGAGTGACCTCTTTATGAAACTTACAAAAGAGAGTATTAAACATAACGTGGCATGGAAGGGTTATCGTCTGCCGCAGTACGACATTGACGCCGTGCGCGAAAACACCCACAAGGCACCGACTTGGCTGCATTTCGGCGCCGGCAACCTGTTCCGCGCCTTCCCGGCTGTACTGGCGCAGCGCCTGCTGACCGCCGGTCTGTCCGACACCGGCATTATCTGCTGCGACGGCTACGATGAGGAGCTGATCGACCGCTGCTACCGCGCCTGCGATCATCTGTCGCTGGTTGTCACCCTGTATTCCAACGGCACGATCAACAAGGAAGTGGTTGCGTCCGTTACCGAAAGCCTCAAGCTGAGCGAGGACATGCTGCGCCTGAAGGACATTTTCCTGGCGCCGAGCCTGCAGATGATCAGCTTTACGCTGACCGAGAAGGGCTATATCATCCAGGATGACACCCGTGAGTTCCTGCCGGACTACAAGCACGACCGCGAGAACGGTCCGGAAGGCTGCCAGTCCTTCTTTGGCAAGCTGACCGCACTGTGCCTCGAGCGCTGCCGCGCAGGTCTGTCTCCGCTGGCACTCGTTTCGCTGGATAACTGCTCGGATAACGGCACCCGTCTGGAGCGTGCTGTCCGTCACATGGCACGCGCATGGCAGCGTGGCGGCTTCATCACCGAGGATGAGTATTACTTCCTGCTCAAGAAGAATACCTTCCCGCTGTCCATGATTGATAAGATTACCCCGCATCCGGATAACCGCATCGCAGACAAGCTGGCGGCTGACGGTCTGGAGAACGCAAAGCCGTTCGTAACCGAAAAGGGCACGCACGCGGCTGTTTACGTCAACTCCGAAAGCCCGCACTACCTGCTCATCGAGAACGCATTCCCGAACGGTCATCCGGCTCTCGAGCAGTGCGGCGTTATCATCACCCGCCGCGACATCGTTGAGAAGTCTGCGATGATGAAGGTAAGCACCTGCATGAACCCGATGGATACCGCCCTCGGCGTATTCGGCTGTATGCTCGGCTACACCCGCATCAGCGACGAGATGAAGGACACCGAGCTGGTCAACCTCATCACGCGCCTGAGCGAGCAGGAGGCAATGCCGATGGTAGCCGACCCGGGCGTTATCGACCCGGAGGCATTCCTGCACGAGGTTCTCGGCGAACGTTATCCGAACCCGTTCCTGCAGGATTCCCCGCAGCGTACCGCAACCGATACCTCGCGTAAGATTGCGCCGCGCTTCGGCACCACGCTGTACGCTTACTATAACTCCATGCTGCCCGCACACCGTGCCACCAAGCTGATTTACATTCCGCTGGTACTGGCCGGCTGGCTGCGCTATCTGGAAGGCGTGGACGATAACGGCAGCGAGTTCACCCTCAGCCCCGACCCGAATATCGAGCATGTCCGCGCGCTGATGGGCAACCCGAAGCTGGGCGACGACGTAAGCGAGGCTCAGCTGTATCCGCTGCTGGCAAACCGCTACTACTTCGGTGTCAACCTGTTTGAGATCGGCGTAGGCGAGACCGTTGTCCGCATGTTTGGCGAGATGAACCGCGGCCCGCACGCTGTCCGCGAGACGCTGCAGAAGTACTGCGGCGAGGAGCAGGAGCAGGAGTGGATTTTCTCCTGATTACCGAAAAACCATGGTTTTTCCGGTAATAGGAACGGATCGTAGACCGTTCCAAAGTCGTCCGAAAGTTCCCGTACGGAAACTTTCTCCCTCCAGAAGTCAAAAAAGAGTGATACATGCTCCCTCTTTTTTGGCATTTGCATAGCAAATGCTATTGAATGCGCGCTGATGCGCGGGTACAGCAAGATTGATATTGTACTAATTGTTAAAGAAAAGGCGAACCTTTATGGGTTCGCCTTTTTGTATGCAGATAAAACAAAAACCGCCACAAAAGGCGGTTGATTGACAAGGTATTGCAATATGTGCGATACTCAGAATGTCAACAACGATGTGAAACAGGTTGTTCCTCCCAACATAAGGGAGGTGATGACATGGTCACTTATTCCGATCTGTTCCAGTTCGGCATCCTGATCTGTGCCATTATCGGTCTGTGTCTTTCTCATAGAAAGTAACAACCGCCCCTGAATAGGAGCGGCGTTTCCTCAAGTTATTCAATTAACGGGAACGACCGCTCTTCTGCAGAGAGCCATCGTTGTTGATACCATTATAACGCAGTGCCCCGGTTTTGTCAAGCGACAGAGCCGGGGCACTGTTATTCAGTTATCCGCTGACAAAGTTTACAATACCTTTCCAAAGAGCGTAAAGCAAGTCCTCAAATGACGCCTGCGGGTTATGAATTGCAATCCATACAAAGCCCGCCGTTAAAAGGACAGTCACTACGATTATCACCCAGAAACAATACCATCGCTGTTTAGGTGTCATAGTATTTCCCTCCTCAGTCATAACGGTAATTTTCACCTCGGGGAGTTTTACATCTGATATCTATATAGTAACAGATATTCACAGTTTGTAAAGGGATTTTGCACAGAAGCCGGTGCATTATTTTTGTCCGGCGGCTACCCGTAATCCCGGCGCATACCTGAGCCATTTCCCGCTCTTGAGTCGCAGGAAGAAGCAGATCGACCGGCACAGCCAGTCACCGATCATGGCAATCCAGATGCCGATCGCGCCCATGCCGAAGTGCACCGCGAGAATATATCCCGCGACAAGCCGCAATCCCAGCATGGAGATAATCGAGCATACCATCGGATACCTTACGTCATTCGCCGCACGCAGGATATTCGGCATGGCAAACGAGGTCGGCCACAGGAAGATCGCGCAGCCGTTGTGAATCATGATCAGCGTCATGCCAAGCGCAAGCGCCTCTGCGGACACGCTGTAAATCTTGAGAATGAGCGGCGTGCACGCAATCGTGACAAGGCAGGTGCTCGCGATAACGGCGTAGGTGATCATCATCAGCTTTTTCGCCATGCGGCGCGTCTGCGGCTCATCGCCCGAGCCGATGCACTGCCCGATAACGGTTATCATCGCCAGGCTCATCGCCTGACCCGGAATGACGGCTACGGCGTCCAGATTGTTCGCAAGCGCATTCGCGGTAATCTGCGTCGTGCCGAACAGCGAGATCATGCTCACGACGAGCACGCGGCCCAGCTGAAACAGGCTGTTTTCCAGTCCGTTCGGCACACCAATCTGCAGAATGCGGCGGATAAGCTCCTTATCCGGTCGAAACCGCTGTCCGCGCCGCAGAGAGACCGTGTGCTCGGGGTTCAGCAGCAGAATCGTGATAGCGACAGCCGCCGTGCCGCGCGACAGCACGGACGAAAGCGCTGCGCCTCCGACGCCCCACTTGAACACGAAAATGAACAGCGAGTTGCCGATGAGGTTGACGATGTTGATCAGTCCCGCAATCAGCATGGAGATACGCGAGTTGCCCTGTGCGCGGAACAGCGCCGCACCGGCGTTGTAAATCGCAAGAACAGGGTAGGAGAATACGCTGACCGTCAGGTAGGTGAGCGCGCTCTGCATCACATCGTCCTCGATCGTGCCGAACAGCAGGCGCAGCAGCGGTGCGCGGAACAGCATGACGAGCGTCGAGATGATCAGCGCAATGACCGTGACGACTAAGTACAGCTGCTTGGAGGCATCGCACGCGCGGTCGTTTTTCCTCGCGCCGAGCAGCTGGGCGACCACGACAGCGCCGCCGGTCGCCAGTGCGGAAAAGATGTTGATGATGAGCACGTTGAGCATATCGACCAGCGATACGCCGGAAACCGCCGCTTCACCGACCGAGGAGACCATCATCGTGTCGGCCAGACCGACCGTGATGGCGAGCACCTGCTCGATAACGAGCGGCAAAATCAGCTTTTTGAGTGCGGCATTTGGAAATAACTCTTTACTCGTAAAAAATACACCTCGAATCAAAGAATAACGCGGTACGCTTCTATCAGCCTCTCGAGCGACCATGCGGCGTTCGCGGGACTGGTGGAGGGCAGCTGCGTGACGGGCACGCCGGTTTTCGGCTCGATGAGTTTGCGGTACAGCTGCGCCGACTTGCCGCCGGTGGCAAAAATGCGCGTAATTTTGCTCTCGCGGAGCAGTTTGCCGATGTCGTTCGGCTCGGCGTTGCGGATAGACGTGTCGGACGCGCCCACAATATCGCATTTGGCGATGGTGTCCCACAGCGCCACATGATGCCGCAGGCACATCGCGCGCTTGTCCTCGATGGAGACCGGCACCTCCTCGCCAAGCACAGCCGCCAGCACGCGCCAGAACCGGTTCTGCGGGTGGCCGTAAAAGAACCCGACCTCGCGGGATTTCGGGCTTGGAATCGAGCCGAGCAGCAGCACGCGCGACTCGCTGTTGTACAGCGGCGGAATGGTGTGAACGATGGTTTGCAGTTGCATGGATCAGTCCTCCAGTACGGAAACAAAGCTGCGGAACGCGCTCGGCAGCGCATAAGCGTCGCGCAGCTCGGCAGGTGTGACAAAGGTGAGAGCGGGTGCAGGTGCGTCCAGTTCGACATACACGCCGTTCATGTGCCACTCCACATGGGTGAAAATATGCTTGGCAGGCCGCAGAGAGAGCAGCTTTCGCACGCTCCAGCCCATTTCGGTGAGCGCCGCGCGCAGCTCGTCCGGCGAGAGATGGCCATCGAGCGACGGCAGCTCCCACAGACCGGCGAGCAGACCCTTTTTGGGTCTCTGCCGCAGACCGACAAGCTGACCGCAGCGCACAACAAGTACGGTGCGGTTTTCCACTCTCCGCGCCTTTTTTGCGGCTCGGAGCGGCAGCACAGCCGCGTTTCCGCGGTGAAAGCCCTCGCAGAGATGCTGAATCGGGCAGTCGTCACAGTGCGGTGCGCCGTTCGGCAGACAGACGGTTGCACCGAGCTCCATCAGCGACTGGTTGAGGTCGCCGGGGCGGTCGGACGGCATGAGTGCGGCGAACCGTTCGCGCGTCTGCTTTTTGAATTTTGCGTCCGTGATCGGCGTGAAATCGTTATCCAGCCGCGCCGCCACACGCAGAACATTGCCGTCCACCGCCGGAACGGGCAGTCCGAACGCGATAGACGCCACCGCGCCTGCCGTGTACTCGCCGACGCCGGGCAGAGCAAGCAGCCTGTCGTAATCAGCAGGCAGTTCGCCGCCGTATTCTTCGCACAGCAGGACCGCTGCACGGTGCAGGTTGCGCACGCGGCTGTAATAGCCGAGCCCCTCCCAGAGCTTGGTGTAAACGGCCTCGTCCGCCGCCGCGAGAGCGGGAATATCGGGCAGCGCGTTCATCCAGCGGGAAAAATAGCCGCGCACGGCCTCCACGCGCGTCTGCTGCAGCATGATCTCGCTCACCCAGACGCGATAGGGAGCAGGCTCAGACCGCCACGGCAGGTCGCGGTGCCCGGCGTCATACCAGTCCAGCAGCGGCTGCACGATGGCCTTGCTTACCCTGCTCAATATTTCATGTCATCCAGCGTAGCGCCGGTGTAGAACATGGTGAAGGTCGCGTCGGCAATGTGCTTGCCCTCGTCGTCGTGCACCTCGACCATGTAGACCGACACCTTGCGGCCGCGCTTGCGCTCGTACGCCACAGCGGTCAGCTTTTTGCCGCAGCGGCCCGGACGGTAGTAGTGGATGGTGCTGTCGAGCGTGACGGCCACCGTACCCTGAGACGCCGCCGCAGAGCCGGCCGCAATGTCGCACAGCGTGAAGATCGTGCCGCCGTGCGCCATGCCGAGCGGATTGAGCAGCTCGGGGGTCAGGTCAAGCTCTACGGTTGCGCCGCCGTCCTTGTCGAGCGTCACAACGTGCATGTGCATCAGTTTGTTTAAGCCGCCGGCTTCCTGCCGCAGCTTGAGAATTTCTTCGATGGTCAAGGTTAGGACTCCTTTATATATTCTATAATCTTTTGATAAACGATGGTTTTTCGCCTTCGAGGCGAACGGAACTGCGCTGACGCCGCGCGGGCGCACAAGAGGGTAGACAACCTGCGGTTTTCCACCCTCTTGCGAATCTCCCCTTTTCCCTTAGAGGGCACGGCGCAGATTGCTGACATGTGACCGCTGCGAAGCAGGGGAACGGCAGAGGAGTTTTTCTTCCGTGTCTTTCGTAACGTATTCGCAGCGTCAGATAGATTGCTGCTACACAGGTGGTTTACTCTACGCAGAGCGCGGCATAGCAGTGCCGCGCAATTCTTTAGCGCGTTATTACTGACAGGGCCTGCGAAGATAAATTGTACTAAATACCTAATTCGTAGGTGCCGTGCGTAAACTCCAGACTAACGGATTGCGCGACACGGGTATGTCGCGCCTGCGTAGAGTTAATCTTATGTGTAGCAGTACGCTGTCTGTGAACTGCGAACAGGTTGCGAAACGGACGCAACGGTAACCCGACTGCCGTACCCCTTTTCGAAGCGGTCACCGCTCTCCGATTTTCGCCGGGCTAACAAACAAGGGAAAGGTAGGAGTTCAAAGAGGAAGGGAAACCGCAGGTGTCCCTTCCTTTTTGCCCCCGCGGCGGGCGCCGCAGTCTCCCGCGCTCCGCAGAGCGCAACTCCTCGCTGAGGTTCAGCGAAAAAACTCCCGCCCGTTAGGGGCGAACCGCCTGCGCAGTTCGCGTGCACCGGTCAGCCGGTGCTGAAAAAACTTCCCGCCCGCTAGGGGCGAACCCGCTTACGCAGTTCGCGTGCCCCCGGTCAGCCGGTGCTGAAAAGACTGCCGCCCGCTAGGGGCGAACCCGCCTACGCAGTTCGCGTGCCCCGGTCAGCCGGTGCTGAAAAACTCCCGCCCGTCAGGGGCGAACCGCCTGCGCAGTTCGCGCACCCCGGTCAGCCGGTGCTGAAAAAACTCCCGCCCGTTAGGGGCGAACCGCCTGCGCAGTTCGCGTGCCCCGGTCGATCGGTGCAGGATAACAGGTGAAATCTGCAATACTACTCTATTTTATTATAAAATGCACCCGCTCCTGCGTCAAGCGCAACCGCCCGGCGAAGCCTGACGAATTTTTCTAACAGCCGTCGGATTACACAATCCCCAATATGTAGTTACCAATCGGAAATAGGACAACAAAATGCAGGGAAAAGTGCCGAAAATACAAAGTGAGCCTGTCGAAATGCGTCGAATATGACTGTTTTCTGTACTCCTTTACAAACGGTAATACAGCGAGTATAATATAAATATATATTTTATAGTTGTGCCTTCTGCGGCACAACGCAGACGGAGAATGTTGGAATGAGTGATTTTTCGCGCACGCTTGCGCTTCTGCGACGGGAAAAGAAAATAAGTCAAAGAGCGGCAGCGGGCGACCTCGGCGTTTCGCAGGCGCTTCTCAGCCACTATGAGAACGGACTGCGCGAACCCGGTCTGTCTTTTGTTGTGCGTGCGGCGGATTATTACGGCGTGTCCTGCGACTACCTGCTCGGCCGTTCGATGGCGCGTGACGGCTCTGCTGTGCCTGCCGAGCGCATGGAGGGAACGGCCACCGAGACGGAGCACAGCCAGATCGTGCAGGCGGCAGCCCTGCTGCTGCAGGTTGCCGAATCGCTCGAGAGCAAGCAGCTTTCGCACGAGATCGAGTCGTATTTCGCGGTTGCGATCTACAAGGTGTACCGCTATCTCTACATGGCCGACCCGGCCGGTGTGGATGCGGTGTTCCGCGCGCCGCAGGATCGCTTCGAGTACCTGTGCGATGCCCGCATGAAGGAGCATGAGCTGAAAATCCGTCTGGCGGCCAACGGCGAGGAAGGCTGCGGTCTGACGCAGGAGAATATCCGGCGGATGCCGCTCGCCCCGAGCGAGATTGCACGGCGTTATCCGGATTTGTCGAGCGCACTGCTGACTGTTCTGCAGCAGGTGTCGGATTCGATCGACCGGAAAAATAAAATGCAATAATTTCGGATAAACCTATTGACAAATACACCGGCGTGGGGTATACTGAATAAGTCGCTGAGACAAGACGACTTGATGAAATGCTGGTGTAGCTCAGTTGGTAGAGCAGCTGATTTGTAATCAGCAGGTCGGGGGTTCAAGTCCGTCCACCAGCTCCAATCAAGCTGGTAATTGAATATGGAAGGTTTCCCGAGTGGCCAAAGGGAACAGACTGTAAATCTGTCGTCTATGACTTCGGTGGTTCGAATCCACCACCTTCCACCAAAAGAACCGATACTCATTCGAGTATCGGTTCTTTTTTGGTGTCAGGTGGAATGGATTCGAAAGCCGGCTCTTAGAAACGTGCCGGTGGCATGTTTCAACCGGCGTGGCTTTCACCGCAGTGAAAGCGAATCCACCACCGGACGGGCAGGCAGGCGTGTAGCAGTGCGGTTGTGGGACTGCACCAGACGCTTAAGTTAGACACGCGCCCTAAACGGAGCGCCGGCTCTTAGAAACGTGCCGGTGGCACGTTTCAACCGGCGTGGCTTGCCCGTAGGCCGACAACCTCTAAAATATTTAATGGTTGTTCCCGCAGCAAAGCGAATCCACCACCGGACGGGCAGGCAGGCGTGTAGCAGTGCGGTTAGGGGACTGCACCAGACGCTTAAGTTAGACACGCGCACTAAACGGAGCGCCGGCTCTTAGAAACGTGCCAGTGGCACGTTTCAACCGGCGTGGCTTGCCCGTAGGCCGACAACCTCTAAAATATTTAATGGTTGTTCCCGCAGCAAAGCGAATCCACCACCGGACGGGTCGGCAGGCGTGTAGCAGTGCGATTGTGGGACTGCACCAGCCAATCACGGCAGGCACGCGCCTAATCCGAAGGGAAGAACAGATTGTTCGATAGCGAAATCAACCTGTACAGGCTATTGAACGATATATTGCCGCTTGCGACGTTATCCCATCTGGGCGCAAAATCATACGGTTCGCGTGCGAACACTCCGACTCGCTAAGAGCCGCCTGCGGCGGTTGCTCGCTGGACGCCCACTGCGGTGGGTGTGTTCGCCCCTGCGGTTCAGCCGGTGCAGATGAATTTACAAACGGTGTGCCGAGGTCGCACCCCAGGGCACCTTCTCTTGCGGCTTTGCCGCAATTCACCTTGGCACACCCTACGGGATAGACTGTACAGACCGAAAAATATTTTCTCCGAGTTGACCACTCATGGTCAATTTTTTATATAATCCGGCGTATAGATGAAGGTAGAAGCTATGCCAGTCAAGGCGAATGCAGCGGCACATCAGCGGGCGTGAGAACCACAACGGCGGCGACCTGAGCCGATGAAGCTGCTCCATCGAACAGAGCAAAACCAGCCTTGTTGGGTATCAACAGGGCTTATTCCCATGCCCATCGTTTTTTCTCGTCCGGAAAACGGCATTTCTCGTCCGGAAAATCCACAGAGCAGAGAAGAGCAGAGGACAGAACAGAAGAGCAGAGAAGAGAAGAGCATAGCAGAGAACAGCAGAGCAGAAACAAAATTGAGAATGGAAAATGATTCTGTCTGACCTGACCCTGACTGACGAAAAGAGATTTTCTAAATTGTTTTCTGCAAATAAAAAAAGGACCTCCGGTAAAACCGGAAGTCCTTGATCTATCGTTTGGTAACGAGATTACTTAGCCATGGAAGCAACTTCTGCTGCGAAGTCGTCAACCTTCTTCTCGATGCCCTCGCCCTTCTCGAAACGAACGCACTTTACGAGCTTGATCTCGCCGCCCAGCTCCTTGGCAACAGCCTTGATGTGAGCCTCAACGGAAACCTTGTTCTCCTTAACGAAAGCCTGCTGCAGGAGGCAGTTCTCCTCGTAGTACTTGCCGATACGGCCGTCTACCATCTTGTGGATGATCTGCTCCGGCTTCGGCTTAGCAGCGGTCTTGTTCTCCTCGAGAGCCTGGATCAGGAGGATCTCCTTCTCCTTTGCGAGGGTAGCCTCGTCAACGTCGGACTTGTCCAGGAAGGACGGGTTCATAGCAGCAGCCTGCATGCCGATATCCTTGCCCAGCTCCTTAACAGTAGCGTTGTCCTTCAGACCCTCGGAAACTTCCAGACCAACCAGAACGCCGATTACGCCGCCCATGTGGTTGTAAGCAACGTTAACGGTGGAGTTGTCGAAACGCTCGAAACGACGGATCTGCAGGTTCTCGCCGATGGTCAGAACCTTCTCCTGCAGAGCGTCCTGAACGGTGCCTTCGCCCATCTTGCAAGCCTTGAGAGCTTCAACGTCAGCCGGAGCGTCCTTGATAACAACGTTAGCAACGTCGGAAACGAACTGCTGGAAGTCAGCGTTCTTAGCAACGAAGTCGGTCTCGGAGTTTACCTCGATGATTGCGCCTACGCCGCACTCATCACATACGGTAGCCTTGACCAGACCCTCAGCAGCGATGCGGTCTGCCTTCTTGGCAGCCTTAGCCAGGCCCTTCTCGCGGAGCAGCTCGATAGCCTTGTCGAAGTCGCCGTCGGCCTCGGTCAGTGCCTTCTTGCAGTCCATCATGCCTACGCTGGTCATTTCGCGGAGCTTCTTTACGTCAGCAGCGGTAAAAGCCATTTTATTATTCCTCCAATTTATGATTTTACGATGAAAAAACGTAGGGCACAACGAACACCGGCGCGCCGGGTCGTCGCGCCCTACGAACAACTCACTGAATGTTATATTGAGTTATGAATTACTCAGCCTTTGCGTCAGCCTTAGCCTCAACCTCGAGCTGCTCGCCCTGCTTGCCTTCCAGAACAGCGTTAGCCATGGTCTGGGAGATCAGCTTGATAGCGCGGATAGCGTCGTCGTTGCCCGGGATAACGTAGTCGATCTCGTCCGGATCGCAGTTGGTATCAACGATTGCAACGATCGGAATGCCCAGCTTGCGTGCTTCTGCGATCGCGTTCTTCTCCTTGCGGGAGTCAACTACGAACAGAGCGCCCGGAAGCTCCTTCATTTCCTTAACGCCGCCGAGGTACTTCTCGAGCTTAGCGATCTCGAGCTGGAGCTTGATAACTTCCTTCTTCGGGAGCAGATCGAAGGTGCCGTCAGCCTGCATCTTCTGCAGCTGGTTCAGACGAGCGATACGGGTACGCATGGTCTTGAAGTTGGTCAGCATGCCGCCCAGCCAACGTGCGTTAACGTAGAACTGACCGCAACGCTCAGCCTCTTCCTTGATTGCGTCCTGTGCCTGCTTCTTGGTGCCGACAAACAGGATGGACTTGCCGGAAGCTGCCATATCGCGTACGAAGAAGTATGCTTCCTCGAGCTTCTTTACAGTCTTCTGGAGGTCAATGATGTAGATACCATTGCGCTCGGTGAAGATGTAGGTAGCCATTTTCGGGTTCCAACGACGGGTCTGATGGCCGAAGTGTACGCCGGCCTCCAGCAGCTGCTTCATAGAAATTACTGCCATTTTGTTTTTCCTCCTTGGTTTTTCCTCCATCCCTGATCATCTGACAGCGGCAACAGAACGAGCGTCCCATCACCGACCGCTTTCATCACGGGATGTGTGAATTCATGCTATGATAGTTTACACCAATGGGAGGGGGATGTCAAGAGGAAAGTTGAAAATTGAGGATGGAAAATGGAGAATGGAGAATGAACGATACGGTTTACGGGGATTCTGCGGGTTTGGTATTGCATTGAATGTATACCGCAGGGTGTGCAGACCTCGGTGCACCGTATGTAAATTCATAGGTAACATCTACCTCTTACAACGGTGCTGAAATCGTTTTTCCCTGCATAAAATTATGGCAGGAGGGGATTCCTTTGCGATTGGGTTTTCGTCACACCGCGTTTCAGGCGGTATGCACGGTTTTGGTTTTATGCTTTGCGCTTGGACTGCTTGAGCGTGCCGACACGGTGCAGCCGGTATTCGGGGAGGACAGCGTGCGCGTGCCGATTCTAATGTACCACAGCATTCTGAGGGACAGCGCACGGCAGGGCAAATATGTTATCTCGCCAGCGGTTTTGGCGGCCGATCTGGACGCCTTGCAGGGAAGTATACCGCCGTAACGGTGAGCGATCTGCTGGCGTATGTACAGGACGGCGCAGACCTGCCGGAGAAGCCGGTGATGCTCACCTTCGATGACGGCTACTACAACAACTACATTTATGCCTATCCGCTGCTCAAACAGCGCGGAATGAAGGCGGTTGTGTCCATCATCGGCAGCCAGACCGCGCTTTTCACCGACAACGGAGAGGAAAACGCCTACTGGTCGCATTTGCGGCTTGACCGCCTGCGCGAAATGCAGGATGTGTTTGAGGTGCAGAATCATTCGTGGAACCTGCACGAGTACGGCGAACGCCGCGGCTGTCTGCGCCGGAGAGGCGAGGACGAAATGCGCTACGAGACGCTGCTCCGCGAGGATACCGAGCAGACGCAGACGCTCATCACGGACGCCGGACTGCCCGCGCCGACCTGCTATACCTATCCGTTCGGTGCGTGCTCCAAAGAGAGCGAAACGCTGCTCAAAAGCATGGGCTTCCGGTGTACGCTCGGGTGCGAGGAGCGCGTCAATACCGTTACACGCAATCCGGACTGCCTGTTTGAGCTGGGGCGGTTCAACCGTCCGGCAGGGCAGAGCACGGAAAGTTTCCTGCACCGCGCGTTAGGAGAGGATTAAATGCAGAATACCATGCGATTTTCCGAGCTGCACTGCCGTGAGGTGATCAATCTGTGCGATGGAGCACGGATGGGCGAGGTGAGCGATCTGCTGTTCGATCCGGTCTGCGGACAGATTACCGCACTTGTCGTGCCCGCGCAAAGCGGCATTGTCGGGCTGTTCTCCAAAAATGACTGCGTGATTCCGTGGGGGTGCATTGAAACCCTTGGGGAAGACTATATTCTGGTCCGGTACAGACCGAAATAGGGAGGAGGTAGGAGTGGGTGATGATAAACGTTTTCCGTAGGGCGGGCTGAGGGCAGCCCGCCCTACGGTATAGGTAAATCATAAGGAAAACTCCTCACTCCTACCTCCTACCTCCTAACTTCTGCCTTGCACAGGTAAAAGAAAAAGGCGGACAACCGTCCGCCTTTTGGCTCAATCCTTCTTATACTTTGCAACGCCCTCGGTGTAGAGGTTGCCGCCGACCGAATCCTGCGACACGATGGCGGAGAAATTCTCCACGGTGAGACGCTTGACCGACTCACAGCCCAGCTCGTCATACGCGATGACCTCGACATTCTTAATGGATGCCGCCTTCGCCGCGCCTGCGCCGCCGATGGCTACCATATAAACCGCGCCGTTGCGCGCCATTGCGTCCTGCACGCCCTGACCCCGCACGCCCTTGCCGATCATGCAGGCAAGACCTGCATCGAGCAGACGCGGTGCGAACGGGTCCATACGGCCGGAGGTGGTCGGGCCGACCGAGCCGATGACCTGACCCGGCTTTGCGGGGGTCGGTCCGGCGTAGTAGATCGCCGCGCCGTCGAGGTCGAACGGCAGCTTGTCGCCTGCGTCCATCGCTGCAACGATCTTCTTGTGTGCGGCGTCGCGCGCGGTGTAGACCGTGCCGGTCAGCGTTACGGTGTCGCCCGCACGCAGCTTCGGCGCCATTTCCTTGAGCTGTTCGGTTTTCAAATCGTAGTGTGCCATGCTTATTCCTCCGTTTTCGGGCGCAGATTGTTCAGAACCTCACGCAGTCCGTTTTTTGTCTTGTCCGGCTCGGAATGGGGCGCCTCGCCGTCCTTTTTGCCGAGCGACGCGCTGATCTTGTCAATTTCACCGAGCACCTCACCGGCCTTGCGGGCCAACTCGGCGGATTCCTGCTGGTTGCGTGCCAGCACGGTGCGGTAGTTCTCCTTGGTGGCATCCAGCTGGCGGCGCACCTGCTCGATGGTCTCCATCGACTTGCGGCGCAGCTTCTGCAGCTCTACCTTGGCATCCTCCTCGATCTGCTTGGCGCGCCGATACGCGGAAAGCTCCATCTCGGCGATCTTCTCTCTGGTCGCATCGTATTCGCCGCATTTGGCCGACAGCTTGGCGTTCTCTGAGGTCAGCCGGTCGTTTTCCGCCGCAAGCTGCGCCGCACGGGCGTTCTGCGCCTCGATCTCGGTCGCCTGAAGGGAAAAACCGCTTTCGATCTGGTCCAGCTGTGCGCGGATTTTATCGGTATCCAGCGTCATTTCGCCCAGCCGCTCGAGCAGCTCGGCGTTCTTCGCGGTAAGCGCCTCGTTCTGCGTGCGCAGCTCGTTCATCGCGGACTGAGCCTCGGTCAGCTGAGAGCGCAGCTCGGCGGTCTCGGTGTAGTATTTCGTGTCGGTTTCTTCTATGTAATGCATTACGTCCTCGCGGTTAAAGCCGCCGAAGATGGCACTGCGGAATCCACGGGTTTGCTCGTCCATTGCAGTTCCTCCCACAATAATCTAATTTACAGTATAACAAATTCATGTAGAAATGGCAACAAAATTGAGAATTGAAAATGGAAAATGGAAAATTAACGCATCGTTCAACCGGTTCCGCAGGGCGGGGCACGCCGGAGCGGCTTCTCTAGCCCTTGCGGACAATTCACCGTGCCGCACCCTGCAGGATACCGATTCAGCAGGATTACACGATGCGGCCATTTCCGCAATGCACACACACCGCGGGGAATGCGGATTCTTTGTACATATTGAACAGAATGATATAATAATGTAAGGTAATGCGCCCGAATATCTTGCAATCAAAAACGGAAAGTGATATTATAAATCTATCTTGCAAAAACGAGGAAGATGCTCAATGTTAGAATTAAAAGATTTCGAGGCAGCTGCGGACCGACTGAAAAACGTCATCCACAACATTCCGCTGTCTACGTCCTGCACCTTCTCCGCCATGACCGGCGCAGAGGTTTATCTGAAGTACGAAAACCAGCAGAAGACCGGCTCCTTTAAGGTGCGCGGTGCTTACAATAAGATTATGAAGCGCTTCGCTGAGGGCGACCTGCACGCCGTTGTTGCGTCCTCTGCGGGCAACCATGCACAGGGCGTTGCCTTTGCGGCAACCGCTGCCGGTGTAAAGTCCACCATCGTTATGCCGCGTTCCGCGCCGATCGCCAAGGTTTCCGCAACCCAGGGCTACGGTGCCGAGGTTGTTCTGGCGGGCAACATTTACGATGAAGCCTATGCCAAGGCGTGCGAGATCTGCGAGGAGACCGGCGCAGAGTTCATCCACCCGTTTGACGATGAGGATGTTATGGCGGGTCAGGGCACCATCGCGCTGGAAATCCTGCGCGACCTGCCGGGCGTTGACATGATCTTCGTTCCGGCCGGCGGCGGCGGACTGATCTCCGGCGTGGCTGCCTGCGCAAAGCAGATCAACCCGCGCATCCAGATCATCGGCGTACAGGCTGAGGGCGCACCGGCGATCGCAAATTCGTTCCGCACCGGTGAGCGCACTCCGTCCGATACCGTGCACACCATCGCTGACGGTATCGCCGTAAAGACCCCGGGCGAAAAGACCTTTGAGTATATCAAGCAGTATGTGGACCGCGTTGTCACGGTTTCCGATGACGAGATCGCTTCCGCTGTTCTGCTGCTGCTCGAGCGCTGCAAGCAGGTCGTTGAGACCTCGGGTGCGGCTCCGCTCGCGGCTGTACTCAACAACAAGGTGGATGTAAAGGGCAAAAAGGTAGTATGCGTGCTGTCCGGCGGCAATATCGACGTATCCTTTATTCACAAGATCGTCGAAAAGGGCCTTATCACCCGCTGCCGTCAGCTGAAGTTCTCCGTGCTCATGCCGGATGCACCGGGCGCACTCGAGCATTTCTCGCACATCGTTGCACAGCAGAATGCCAATATCATCCTGTTCCAGCATGACCGCGTACAGACGGACCTCGAGATCGGCGAGGCGATTATCCATGTCGTCTGTGAGGTCGGCGGCGTTGACCACGCCAAGCGCCTCATCAACACCCTCACCGCTGATGGCTATAAGGTGTTTACTTCGCAGATTTGATAAAAATGCAATGAAATTACAGCGTTCCGCTTGGATAGAGCGGGACGCTGTTCTTTTTTTCGGAATAATGGAGGATGGAGAATGAACGCTGGGGTTTAACCTTCTTCGCATTGCGATATCATCGTATGAAATGTATACCGTAGGGTGCGCCAAGGTGAATTGCGGCGTAGCCGCAATTTTCCATTCTCCATTTTCAATTACGCCTGCCTCCTCACTCCTGCCTGAATCAGTGACAAATGTAATATTGACAAATAAATAACAATATGCTATTATCTCAGCGTGATAAGGAATGAAAAAACAGGTGGACGTTTTATCGCATTATTTGCCTTAAAACGGATAGAATAATAAAACCACGCATACAGTCAATCGCAGAAAGGAAGCATTACGCTATGGCAGCACACATCAACGACGAAATGCTGAACAAAATGGACGCATACTGGCGGGCGGCAAATTATCTTGCAGCCGGTCAGCTTTACCTGCTCGATAACCCGCTGCTCAAGGAGCCGCTGAAGCCCGAGCACATCAAGAAGAAGATCGTCGGCCACTGGGGCACGGTGCCCGGTCAGAACCTGATTTACGTTCATCTGAACCGCATCATCAAGCAGTATAATCTGGATATGATCCTGCTGTCCGGTCCGGGTCACGGCGGCAACTTCTTCGTGGCGAACACCTACCTCGAGGGCACCTACAGCGAGGTTTACCCGAACATCAGCGAGGACACCGAGGGCATGAAGCGCCTGTTCAAGCAGTTCTCGTTCCCGGGCGGCATTGCCAGCCACGTTGCCCCGGAGACCCCGGGCTCCATCCACGAGGGCGGTGAACTGGGTTATTCTCTGGCGCACGGCTTCGGTGCGGTGCTGGATAACCCGGATCTGATCGCAACGGTGGTTGTGGGTGACGGCGAGGCAGAGACCGGCCCGCTGGCAACCTCGTGGCACGGCAACAAGTTCCTCAATCCGGTGACGGACGGCGTTGTTCTGCCGATCCTGCACCTGAACGGCTACAAGATCTCCAACCCGACCCTGCTGTCGCGCATTCCCGAAGAAGAGCTGCGCAAAATGCTCGAGGGCTGCGGCTGGAAGCCGTATTTCGTCGAGGGCGATGAGCCGATGAAGGTACACCGCGCACTGGCGGACACGCTCGACACCGTAACCGAGGAAATCCTCGCCATCCGCAAGCACGCCCGCGAGACCGGCGACACGACCCGTCCGATCTACCCGATGATCGTGCTGCGCACCCCGAAGGGCTGGACCGGCCCGAAGAACGTGGACGGCAAGCAGATCGAGGGCAGCTTCCGCGCGCATCAGGTGCCGCTGATGATGGACAGCCCGGAGCACCTGCCCATGCTCGAGCAGTGGCTGCGCAGCTACCATCCGGAGGAGCTGTTCGACGAAAACGGCAAGCTGATTCCCGAACTCAAGGCGCTGGCGCCGACCGGCGAGCACCGCATCGGCGCAAACCCGCACGCCAACGGCGGTCTGCTCATGCACCAGCTGCGCCTGCCGGATTTCCGCGATTACGGACTGAATGTTCCGGCTCCGGGCAGTGTTGAGGGTCAGGATATGATCGAGCTTGGTGCTTATGTCCGCGATGTCATCAAGCTGAACATGGACAGCCGCAACTTCCGCGTATTCGGCCCGGACGAGACCATGTCCAACCGCCTGAGCCACATTTTCGAGGTCACCGACCGCGAGTGGAACGCCGAGCGTCTGGACACCGACGAATTCCTGTCCGCAAGCGGCCGCGTGATGGACGGCATGCTGTCCGAGCACATGTGCGAGGGTTGGCTTGAGGGCTATCTGCTGACCGGCCGTCACGGCTTTCTTCGCAAGCTATGAGGCGTTCATCCGCATTATCGACTCGATGGCGGCACAGCACGCCAAGTGGCTCAAGGTCTGCAACGGCCTGCCGTGGCGTCAGCCGATCGCGTCGCTCAACCTGATTCTGGCTTCCAACGTATGGCAGCAGGACCACAACGGCTTTACCCATCAGGACCCGGGTTTCCTTAGACCACATCGCCAACAAAAAGGCGGATGTTGTCCGTCTGTACCTGCCGCCCGATGCAAACTGCCTGCTCAGCTGCTTCGATCACTGCATCAAGAGCCGCAACTATGTCAACGTCATCGTGGCATCCAAGCATCCGCGTCCGCAGTGGCTGACCATGGAGCAGGCTGTGAAACACTGCACCCAGGGTATTGGCATCTGGGAGTGGGCGTCCAACGATCAGGGCGCAGAACCGGACGTTGTTATGGCGTGCTGCGGCGAGACGCCGACGCTCGAAACGCTGGCTGCCGTATCCATCCTGCGGGAAGAGCTGCCCGAACTCAAGGTTCGCGTTGTCAACGTGGTTGACCTGATGAAGCTGCAGCCCGAGCGGGAGCATCCGCACGGCCTGTCCGATGCCGAGTATGACATGCTGTTCACCAAGGATAAGCCGATCATCTTCGCCTTCCACGGCTACCCGACGCTCGTTCATGAGCTGACCTACCGCCGTCATAACCGCAACCTGCACGTTCGCGGCTACAGGGAGGAGGGCACCATCACCACGCCGTTCGATATGCGCGTGCAGAATGATATCGACCGCTTCCACCTCGTCAAGGACGTTCTGCTGCGCCTGCCGCAGCTTGGCAACCGCGGCGCGTACCTCTACCAGAAGATGAGCGATAAGCTGGTGCAGCATCAGCAGTATATCACCGAGTACGGTGAGGATATGCCGGAAGTCCGCGAGTGGAAATGGAAATAATGGAGAATTGAAAATGGAAAATGGAGAATGACCGTGAAGGGATGGTTCTCCGCAGGGCGCACATTGTGCGCCCTTTTCCTTTGCCTGTTGATAGGGGTAAAATGTGGGTTTTCATTTGTCCTGCTGTTAGAAATGGGAACCGCAGGCAATGTCATAACATAGTATTAACCCAAATGCAATGCTGAAAATCATTGCACAAACCATACCGTAGGGTGCGACAAGGTGAATTGCGGCATAGCCGCAAGAGAAGGTGCCCTGGGGTACGACCTCGGCGCACCGTTTGTAAATTCATCGGCAACATTTATCTCGTAGGGGAGCACAGTGTGCTCCCACGTTGTGGTTAAACGGGTGTGCGGCCGCTCCTTGCGCAGGCTCCGGTCGCGCTGCGGGCGAACAATGTTCGCCCCTACGGTTACGCATGTGCAGACGGTTTACACGGTGCGCCGGGGTCGGCGCACCCTACGGTAAGGCTTTCTATCACGTTAATTACTAACTTCTAATTCCTAATTACTAATTATGCTTGACATGCCGTCTGGTTCGTGTTATTATCTAACTGTACTAAAACACACAGTACAGTTGATACACTCTCAAATCAACAAAAGGAAAGGAGGCGCGTCAGGTGATTAAAATCGACTATCGGGATGCCCGACCCATCTATGAACAGGTGGTGGACGGCATTGAGGGACTGGCTCTGCGTGGGGCACTGCCGGCGGACACCCAGCTGCCCAGTGTACGGCAGCTTGCGATGGAACTGTCGATCAACCCGAACACAATACAGCGCGCTTACGGAGAGCTGGAACGCCGCGGTGTGATCTACGCCGCAAAAGGACGGGGAAATTTTATATCGGACAATGCAGCGGCGCTGCGTTCCCAGAGGCTTAACGAACTGGGTGAGCAGATTATCGCACTGGCCGGTCAGGCGCGCTCGCTCGGGGCGACCGAGGAGCAGTTGTGCGGCTGGGTAGAGAGGAAAGGAGAGAGCAGAACATGATTACGGCAACCAATGCGACCAAGCGGTTTGAGGACATCACGGCGGTCGATCACATCTGCGCGGAAGTCAAGGACGGCTCGGTCTACGGCCTGATCGGCTCGAACGGCGCGGGCAAGTCCACGTTCCTGCGCATGCTGGCCGGCATTTTGCAGCCGGATGAGGGCACGGTGCAGATCGACGGAGCGGACATTTTCGAGAACATTGCGATGAAGGAACGGTTTTTCTTCATCTCGGATGAGCAGTTCTTTTTCCCGAACAGCACGCCGAAGGAAATGAAAAACTACTACAAGCGCTTTTACAGCAAATTCGATGAAGCGCGCTACCGCAAGCTGATGAACGGCTTCGGTCTGGACGAAAACCGCAAGCTGCGGACGTTCTCCAAGGGCATGAAAAAGCAGGTTTCGGTCATCTGCGGCGTATGCAGCGGCACGGACTACTTATTCTGCGATGAGACGTTCGACGGACTCGACCCGGTCGTTCGCCAGACGGTAAAGAGCCTGTTTGCCGAGGATGTAGCGGACAGAGGTCTGACGCCCATCATCGCCTCGCACAACCTGCGTGAGCTGGAGGACATCTGCGACCATGTCGGTCTGCTGCATCGCGGCGGCATCCTGTTCTCGCGCGATCTGGACGACATGAAGCTCGGCATGTACAAAATGCAGTGCATTTTCCCGAATCCGCTGCCGGATTCCGCGTGGGAAGGCTTTGATATTCTGCACAAGGAGCAGCGCGGCTCGCTGTACACGATTACGGCGCGCGGCAGCCGGGAAGAGCTGCTCGCCAGGGTGAACGCGCTGAACCCGACCTTCTGCGAAATGCTCCCGCTGACGCTGGAGGAAATCTTTATCAATGAAACGGAGGTGGCAGGCTATGATGTCAAGAAACTCCTGTTCTAAGGGTCTCGTGCGGGATTGCATGAAACGCAATCTGTGGGCCATCGTGCTGTCCACGGTGGGATTCTTTATGGCGCAGCTGCTGCCGGTGATTATGACGGCGCAGCACAGCCTGTCGGCACATAAGCAGGATCTGGTCAATCTGAGTGCGGCCGATGCTGCGGCAAGCTGGCAAGGCTATGTGGAGAGCGTCGGTGAGATGCTCGGCGGACAGAATGTGTTTGTCAAGCTGGCCGTCATCATTCTGGCGGTCACCTGCGGTGTGAGCATGTTCGCGTACCTGCACAATCGCCGCAAGGTGGATTTCTATCACAGCCTGCCGATTTCGCGCAGCCGCCTGTTCGCGGTGGACTACGCGACCGGTGCGCTGTGCGCGCTGGTGCCGTACCTCGTGCTGCATGCGCTGAGCATTGTCAGTGCATGTGCGATGGGCTTCGGTGAGGTGGTCAACGCATCGCTCATCGGCGTGATCGCGTCCAACGTCATTTTCTTCTTCCTGCTGTACGCGATGGCGGCTGTTACGACCATCCTGTGCGGCAATACGGTCATCACGCTACTGCTCGGTCTGTGGGTGTACTTCGGGCCGACGCTCGTAACCGCACTGTGGCAGAGTCTCAAGAGCATGTTCTTCCAGACCTATGTGATGGATGCTTCCATGGCTTCGCTGCTGTTCTGCAACAAGTTTGCACCGCTGATTCAGTATTTCGGCGTAAACGGCACGAAAATGCATAGCTGGGCAGGGGCAGTGGAGCCTGTCTATACGATGGATTACGCCGCCGGGCTGCAGGAGTCGAGTGCTATCGGTCTGCTGATCGGCTATGCGGTTGCGGCGATCGTTATCACCGCACTGGCACTGTTCCTGTTCCGCATCCGCAAGAGCGAGCGGGCGGGCACGGCACTGGCATTCAACCCGATCAAGCTGCCCGTCAAGATTATTATCTGCGTGGTTATGGGTACGGCGTTCGCTGAGATTTTCAAAATGCTGGTCTACGAATCCGAGCTGTGGTTCTGGGTCGGTCTGGTACTCGGCACGGTCATTTTCCACTGCGTGGTGGAGATCATCTATGCATTCGATTTCCGCGCCATCTTCCGCAAGCCGCTGCAGCTGGTTATCATCCTCGCAGTGTTGTGTGCGGGTCTGCTGACCATGCAGGCGGATGTGTTCGGCTACGACAAGTGGCTGCCGGATGAGGGCAGCATTGCAGCGGCAGCGCCGATGGGTTACGTCGGTGAATCGGCACTGCTCAGTGAGCCGGAAAACATCGCGGCAGCGCGGCAGCTGGCGGCGCTCGGCGTGGAAAGCCTGAATAATACGGATGAAAATGCACAGAAGGAGTGCATCACCGTCACCTTCAAGCTGAAGAACGGCAAGGTGAAGAGCCGTTCGTATGAGCTGCCGGGCACAGACGAAGTGTTCACGCTCAAAAAGCAGATTTACCAGTCCGCAGAGTACAAGCAGAAGGCGTGGTCGCTGTTTGCGCTCGGCGAGGTCAACGAGGGTTACCACCGCAACATTGTTTTTTACACCAACGGTGACGGCTACAACGGCGTCGGCACACTCAGCGACTCGCAGAAGGCGCAGGAGATCATTGACACGCTCAAGGCAGAGACGCTGACCCACACCGGTGATGCTATGCCGGTGCTGCGCATGGAATTCTCGCAGCAGAACAACGACGATTATTACAGCGAGGGTGCCGTATGCGTGACCGACAAGGACGTAAAGACGCTTGCACTCATCAAAAAGTACACAGGCATTGTACCCAAGGCCATCAGCGCGGAAAACGTAAAGTCGGTTGTGCTGAGCATCTATCTGCCGGATAAAGGCTTCTGGCAGGGTGTGCAGGTGACCGACAAGGCGGATATTGATGCGCTGCTCAAAAACGCGGTCCACATTGACGTAATGAACCTGTACGGCAGCAATGCGATGGCGTACGGCATCATGGAGCGGTTCGACAGCTGCAGCGTGACCGTGTCCTGTAAGGGTGAAAACGGCGATGAGTGGGGCGTAAACGTAGGCTACACCGAAGAGGATTATCCGAAGGATATCATCGAGAAATACCGTGCGCAGGCCGAGAAGGACGCGGAAAACGGCGTCGAGTCTGCACAGGACGGTGATGTTGCCTATACGACGGAAGTGGCTGTCGGATGAGAAAGCGCGGTATTATCGGCACGCTGCTTCTGCTGGTGTACCTTGCAGGCGTGGGACTGTTTACCGGTCCTTCGCTGGCGCAGATATTCCTCGGCAGGCTGCCGCAGCCAAGACTGGAGCTGATCCCGTTTGCGGATATGATTTCCGTGCTGACGGACAAAAACGCGGTCGGACTGGGCGCGTTCGTGAACATTGCCGGAAATATCGCGCTGCTGTTTCCGCTCGGGCTGTTCCTGCCGCTGTTCTGGCGGTGGTTCGAGCGGGCAGGCCGCACCATCTGGTGGTGCTTCGGCACCTCGCTCAGCATTGAGCTGATACAGCTGGCCGCGGGCGGCGTCACCTCGGCAGATGATCTGCTGCTGAATACGCTCGGCGGCGCGCTCGGCTTCGCGGCGGCAAGGCTTCTGATGAGAGCGTGTCCCAAGCTCGCGCCGCAGGGCGAGGGAAGGGCAGAGTGGGCAGCACCGCTTGTCTGCTGGCTCGTCATCATCGCGGCAAGTACAATATCCGATCTGCTGATTCTGTGGTAGGAGACAGCGGGTCGCAGGATAGAGAGTAATATACGGAAAACAGGCACACCGAGAGGTGTGCCTGTTTTGGGGTTTATGTGATTGAAATACGGGGGAAATGTACAAAAGCCGCCCCGAAGAGCGGTTTATTGACAGTATGAAGTTGCTGATATGGAACGGCGAGGTTATTCCCCTGCATTAAGGGGGTGACGCGCATGACAACAATGGAGGTACTTACGCTTCTGATGCTGCTTGCGACGGTTGTCTTCGGTATTTTGAACCTCAAGAAATAACCGCCACCTAAAAAGGCAGCGGCGTTTTCCTCAAGCTCTAAACTTGTTCGGGGAACGACCGCACCTGACACGTGAGAGCCGTTCTTATATCAGTATTATAAACGGACGCTCCGGTTTTGTCAAGTGATGAAACCGGAGCGCTTGTTTGGCTTTCGGATTGGGCGTGCGCCTGCCGGGACTGGCTATTGCCGCCCGTGGTCGCACTGCCACATGCCTGCCCGTCCGGTGGTGGATTCGCTTTGCTGCGGGAACAACCATTAAATATTTTAGAGGTTGTCGGCCTACGGGCAAGCCACGCCGGTTGAAACGTGCCATCGGCACGTTTCCAAGAGCCGGCTTTCGAATCCACAACCACCTTCCGCCAAAACAGAAAAAGGACATTCCTTTTGGAATGTCCTTCTGTTTTGGTGGAAGGTGGTGGATTCGAACCACCGAAGTCATAGACGACAGATTTACAGTCTGTTCCCTTTGGCCACTCGGGAAACCTTCCATATTCGATTACCAGCTTGATTGGAGCTGGTGGACGGACTTGAACCCCCGACCTGCTGATTACAAATCAGCTGCTCTACCAACTGAGCTACACCAGCGTTTTGTCAAGCCGTCTGTCTCAGCGACTTATATATAATAGCATGCGAAGCGCGAATTGTCAACAGCTTTTTGCAAAGTTATCGAAAATAATTGTAAAACCATGTGCATCGCTATTAAGGCAATACCGCATAATTGAACAAGAGTGATTTGCGAGTAAATTTTGCGTACTGACGAGGCACAGTTTTGCGGTAATACTTGATGTATTACCGTGAAACCTCGGCAGCGCGGACGGAACTCGCGCAAGGAACCGAAGCCAAAGTCAGGGCACAAAATTTCCGCAAAGCACCGCGGCAGTGCGACCGGAGCCTGCACAAGGAGCCGCAGTCTTAATTGTGCGGTGTTGCCTTAAGAAAAGGGCGGATACACCGATCCGCCCCTGCGTACGGATTAAACGAACACATTTTGCACCAGCACCATGTAAAGCACCGTGCCGACGCCGATGGACAGCAGGTTATTATGCTTCCAGATGTGCAGCAGCGCCGTGATGGCGATGCACAGCAGCTCGGGAATACCGTGGGTACCCGTCACCCAGCCGACGTTTTTCAGGCAGTACACAACCAGCAGCGCGATGACTGCGGGCGGCAGGGTAGAGCCGAGGTATCGGATGATCGGCGGGATGGGCTTGGAGCCGTTGAACAGCAGGAACGGCGCGACGCGCGTTGCAAACGTGCAGACGGCTGCCACGGCGATCATGGCGATAGCATAAACAGTTGTCATAATCAGGCGACCTCCTTTGCCAGACGGCCGCGCATAGCGACCAGCATGACGCAGATTGCGAGCATGGCGGGCAGGATGAAATTGTCCGGCCCGAGGATGGCGAGCGACACAGCTGCCGCAGCCAGCCCCATCAGTGCGGGGATGTGGCACTTGGTACTCTGCCACTGCTCCACGAAGATGACCGTGAACAGCGAGGTCATGGAAAAATCAATGCCGGTGGTGTCAAACGGCAGTATGCCGCCGATGATCGTGCCGAGCACGCCGCCGAGGATCCAGTAGCTGTGATCCAGCATGGCGATCCAGAAGCGCATATCGCCTGCATCAATGCCCTCGGGTGTCTTGACCGAGCACAGCAGGGAATAGGTCTCATCGGTCAGCGAGAAGATCATATACCACTTGCGGCGGCCCATCTCATGAAAAGTCTCCAGAAAGGACAGACCGTAGAAGATATGCCGGCAGTTGAGCAGCAGCGTCATCACCGCAACGGTAACAAGGGACGCCTTGGCCGCCAGGAGCGACACAAGCAGATACTGTCCCGAGCCTGCGTAGATGCTCAGGCTGCAGAAGAAGGACCAGATCGATCCGAAGCCGATATCGCGCAGCATAACACCGAATGCAAAACCGATGAACAGATAGCCGCACAGTACGGGTATCGTGGCGGTAAAGGCAGGACGAAACGCCTTTTTCATGGAAATCACCTACAGACTATAAGGGTAAAAGAAAAGCGCTCTGCGAACAGAGCGCTTTGGCATTTCAACGTAAACGCACAGATCGTTAAAATCAGATAGCGCGGGTAACCTTGCCGGAACGGAGGCACCGAGTACATACGTTGATATGGCGGGGAGTACCATCGACCATAGCCTTTACGCGACGAACGTTCGGCTTCCAGGTTCGATTGGAACGACGGTGAGAGTGGGAAACCTGAATACCAAAGGTCACACCCTTATTGCAAATATCGCACTTTGCCATTTTCCTGCACCTCCTTCTTTCGGGCATTGCATAGCAGATATTATATTACCACATGTATAGAATGAATGCAAGCATTTTTTTCAGAAAAAGAGAAAATAAAAAGAGAAAATTTCAAGTTTTCCTGCGGTCCGTGCGGAAATCGTTGAAAATAACAGGGAAATAGGGTATAATACAGCTATATCTACTTTATGTATTATACTATGTATTATACAGTAATAAAACAGCAGAGTAAAGAGGATATAGAATACCTGCCACAGCGGAAGGGAGCATTATACTTATGCAGTTAAAAGAATTCGGTGTCAGCTTGGGCGATCTGATCCATGAATTTAATTTTGAGGTCGTTTACGGTCCGGAGGGCTTTGAAAAGACCGAGATCACCAAGGACGACGTAAACCGTCCCGGTTTGCAGCTGGCAGGATTTTTTGATTATTTCGATCCGAACCGTATCCAGATCATGGGCAAGGTTGAGTCCAGTTATGTAGAGGGTCTGTCGAGCGAGGAGCGCCGCAGCCGTTTCGACCGTCTGTTCGAGACCGGCATCCCGGTGCTGCTGCTCTCGCGCAACATTGACGTATTTCCGGAATGCCTTGCGGCTGCACAGGAGCACGGTGTGCCGATCCTCCGTACCAACGAGTTTACCTCTACCATCATGAGTGTGATCGTCGCCTTCCTCAAGGTAAAACTTGCACCGCGTGTTACGCTGCACGGCGTACTCATCGAAATCTACGGCGAAGGCGTGCTTCTGCTCGGTGACTCCGGTGTCGGCAAGTCCGAGACCGCGATCGAGCTGGTAAAGCGCGGCCACCGTCTGATCGCGGACGACGCGGTTGAGATCAAGCGTGTATCCGACAAGACGCTCGTCGGTACGGCGCCCGAGGTTATCCGCCACTTTATCGAGCTGCGCGGCATCGGCATCGTTGACGTTCGCCGCATCTTTGGTATCGGCGCGATCAAGATGACCGAAAAGGTTGAGCTTGTCATCAACCTCGAGCCGTGGGAGGACGGCAAGCAGTACGACCGTCTCGGCATGGACAGCCAGACGACCTCCATCCTCGATATCGCGGTTCCGAGCCTGACCATTCCGGTAAAGCCCGGCCGTAACCTTGCCGTTATCATCGAGGTTGCAGCGATGAATGACCGTCAGAAGAAGATGGGCTTCAACGCAGCGAAGGAGCTGCAGGAGCGTATGCTCAAGCAGTACGGCAACTGATAAAAGGTAAGGCAATACAATTCAAACGGTATTGCCTTAAAATTTAATAAAAGGTGGGGATCTTTATGAAAAAAGCAGCGGTATTGGTATGTATGGCGTCTGTTCTTCTTTCGGGATGCAGCGGTGCCGGTGGGGAAAAGGTGTCGCAGACGGCGGATTCCTGCGCGCAGGCAGTCGCGTCCGAACTGGCGAAGACCGACTGGACGGCAGTCAGCACGGATACGAACAGCGAGGACGCTGCGTATGTGATGGCACATACGGACACGGTCGCGCTCGACAGGCTGATCGCGTTTACGCTCACGTCCGATGGCGGGCCGAGTGAGGGCGCGTGCGAGGAGCTGCGGAGCCGTTTTCTGGAATCGCCGCACACTGTTCTGGCGTATCTGGTGCTGATGGGGGATCAGACGGTATCGTCGGACGACAGCACACCGGCAGCAGAGTTCATCTGCGGGCAGATTGCCTCGGCGGATGCCGCATGGCATGACGGCTCGGAGGAGTTTGCACAGGTAATGGAATCGTGCAAAGCCGACTATCCGGAAGGACCGGCGGCGGAGCTGCTGAGCAAAATGGAGACGGCGCACGAAGCCTCTCTGGAACGAAATAAATAAGGTATGCAGGCAAAAGCGTGACTTTGACGGTCATGTCTTTTGCCTGCGTTTTCTTTTAGGGAAAACGACTAAACAGAGCGGATGTTTTTTGTTGCACTCACCGAAAGAAAACCGGGAACAAAACCGCTTCCGGACCGTCTAACTGGGTATAAAAAGGAGGTAGTTATTATGATGGAGAAAAAACGAATGGCGGCATTGCTTGCAGCGGTGCTGTTCGGCATGAGCGCAATTCCCGCCGGAGCAGTGAACCTGATCGACACGGACACGGCAGCGACCGACTCCGCCGAGCACGCGGAACTTGACCTGTACGGCGTGCGCGCCACAGTAACCGACAGGCAGGACGGCGAGCTGACCGTCAGCACTGAAACCGCAGGCACAGTTGTGGTGCACATTGCGGAGCAGACGATCATCATGGACACGCAGACCGGTCTGCCGGCAGGCGCACAGGATATCAAAAAGGGTGACGAGGTGTACCTCTACTGCGGGGAAATGATGGCGCTGTCCGAGCCGCCGCAGGTGTATGCCAAGGCGGTTCTGGTCAATCCGACCGACGAACACGAGCCTGCAAGCCTGCTGTCTGCCGAGCAGGTGAAGAGGAACGCGGACGGCAGTCTGACCGTGCAGGCAGGCGACGGCGGCCTGACGCTGAACATTGCACGGAATGCGTCTGTTACGCCGTTCGGCACGAAAAACAAGGCAAAACTTGAGGATATCCGCATGGGAACCCGGTTTTTTGCATGGTATGATACGATTTTGGAATCCTATCCGGCACAGGCGAGCACGGACAAGGTTGTGCTGCTGCCTTCTGAGGACGATACGTTCGCCATCGTCATTGAGGGCGATATGGTCGCTGGCGAAGGCCGCATGACGAACGGCGTGGCTATGGTTCCGCTGCGCCTGACCGCCGAGCTGTGCGGCTTTACGGTCAAGTGGAACGCCAGGGACCGCGCGGTGCACCTCACCAACGGCACGGTGCAGACGACTGTGACCATCGGTCGGGATGAGTATTTCCGCGCAACCGCACTGCCGGACGCGGACGGCATGAGCCGACCCGAACCGCTCGGCGCCGCGCCCTATATCGCGCAGAGCAGAACGTGGGTTCCGGCGGAGCTGTTCGGCCTGCTCGGCGAGTTCGTTGAGATGCGCGGGGACGCGCTGTATCTCGGCGGGGTGCCGAATGCTTTCACCGGAGAAGCCGATGAGACGAATGCGTTTAACATCGTGTGCAAGGACAAGACGCTCGACAAAGGGCGCATGGAAAACGGCGTGGCTATGGTGCCGCTCCGTGAGGTCGGCGAAGCCCTCGGCTACACCGTGACGTGGGACATAGAGAACCGTCAGGCGAAGATGAACAACGGCAAGGTTATGACGCATATAAACATCGGTGAGGATTCCTATATCCGTTCGGTGATGAACGGTGACGGCACGGAAGCACCGGTTTCGTTCGGCGCGGCGCCGTATTTCGCTGAGGGCAAGACGTGGGTTCCGGCAAAGCTGTTTGAACTGCTCGGCGAGCAGATTGAGATGAAAGGGAATGCGCTGTATCTGGATTAAATGTAGCGTTCTGTCATGAAAGGAGAGGCCGCCTATGAAAAAGATTGCAGCAATGCTCCTGCTGGTGCTCCTCGCCGCAGGATGCGCAAAAACACCGGCTCAGACGGCAAAAACAGAGCAGATGCCGCAGGATTTTGCAATTTGCTTTGCGTGGTGGTATAATCTGGAGCAGAAAAACAGCATGGACACCGCGACCGGCAAACTGCAGAAGGATTTGCTGGCTGACGGAACCGCATCTGCGGAATTTCAGCCGGATGAGGAACTGCTGCAGCAGCTTTACGAACTGGTAAGCCGAGACGGCTTTCTATCAATCAGCAGGAAATGACAGCGCAGGAATTGGCGACAGATGGCACAGCAGCCGGTGTATCGCCGAACACCTGCTATGAAATTACCGTGACGATGAACGGCAAACAGACGGTTGTCCGCGGCGACCAGACCGCGGCAGCGTACACGGACACCGATGTGGATGCGGCCTGCTTTGTGGCAGTAACGGACGAACTGCAGCAGATTGTGCGGGAACTGCCGGAATGGAAGGCGATGCCGGAATCGGACGGGGCCTATCAGTAAGAGAAAGGATGACCGCCATGAAACGAAAGTGGAAAGCCTGCCTGTGCATAGCCGCGTTCCTGCTGGCCGTGCTGCCGGTCTCCGCAAGCGCGGATTCGGGTCCGAAACCGCAGATCACCATTCAGGTGCAGAATGCGCCGGACGGCGATTACTACGTTGACCTGCTCATTCCGGGCGAGGTACCCGAGCAATGCATCGACAATATCGAGTGGAATCATATCGACCGCGCGTCTCTGCCGCTGGATGCGCTGGAGCGCGACCGCATGGACGGCTGGCACTATGCCATGCTGGACGGCACGTCTGCACCGCTGTTTTACAAGCATCCGGACAAGGACACGTTTGTGTTCAGCTATTTCGGCACGCCGGACACGTTTCGGATTGCGGTTTATGACGATTCTCAGCAGAAGGTAAACTTTTCTGAGGTGATGAAGCGTACACAGCTGCAGCAGATATTCACCTGTGACTTTGCGGATAATACGGTAAAAACCGGAAATCCGCTGCTGACATATCTCAAACAGTTCGCGTCCTCGCTGCTGCCGACGCTGCTGCTTGAGGGAATCCTGCTGCTGCCGTTCGGCTTCTGGGACAGGCGCAACGCAAGGCTGTTCCTCGGCGTAAACATCGGCACACAGCTGCTGCTCACGGTCGTAACGGCGGCCTGCATGTGGATTGGCATGCCGTTCTACCGGTATCTGGTATTTGCGCCGCTTGAGCTTGTGATTTGGATCATCGAGGCCGTTATTTACCGCAAACGGCTGCAAACCCGGCGGGAGACGGCTCATCCGATCGCTTACGCGCTGTGCGCCAACGCACTGAGCGCAGCCGCAACTTTGTTCAGCGTGCACATGATATTTCCGTGGGTTTGAGTGAAAAGAACCTGTCAATCGACAGGTTCTTTTGCGTATTCCAGCATTTTGTGGTATGCTATACGGAGCAAAGGAGGCGAGCGGCCGTGTCAGCCAAAGCATACTATCATCTGCCCGGATTGTTTGAATTTTACGAGTTTTACCGCGCATTCCTGCCGTTATACCGCGCAAATCGTGACTGGTTTTATGACTGGTGTGAGATTGGGTCCATTTACGGCGCACCGGCGGACTGCCTCTGGGGAGGCGGACGAGCGGGTTTCGGTGAGTGCGGCGCACGCGAAGCGCTGGCTCTGGCACAGGAGTACGGCGTTTCCGCGCGGCTGACATTCAGCAATTCGCTTCTGCGCGAGGAACACCTGTCCGACCGCAAATGCAATGCGCTCTGCGAGCTGTTTTCGCAGGCAAACGGCGTGCAGAACGGCGTAATCGTGCATTCCGAGCTGCTGACCGACTACCTGCGGACGCGGTATCCGGCGCTGTATCTCGTGTCGTCCACGACCAAGGTGCTGACCGATTTTGAAGATTTCCGGCACGAGCTGGACAGGGAAGAATTTCGGTATGTCGTGCCGGATTTTCGATTGAATAAACGGTTTGAGGAATTAAACGCCTTGTCGCAGGTGCACAAAGATAAGGTGGAATTTTTGTGCAATGAGTGCTGCTGGTTCGGGTGCAGTGACCGTAAGCAATGCTACGAGGTTGTCAGCCGTAAAAATCTCGACGAGGACTGCGAGCACCGGTGTAAAGCACCGGATGCACAGAGCGGCTATCGGTTCTCCAAGGCGATGGAAAATCCGGGGTTCATCGGCGTTGATGCTATTCTGCGGACGTATCTGCCAATGGGATTTTCGCAGTTCAAGATCGAGGGCAGGGGACTGGGAAGCGCGCTGATCCTCGAGTTTTTGCTGTATTATATGACAAAACCGGCGTATCAGCTGCGCGTGAGAGAAGAAATTTATCTGGATAATATGTTAGACCTGTTTTAACGCATAAGAAAAGAACCTGCCGTAAGACAGGTTCTTTTTCGCATAAGCAAGCAGAAATTACTTGTTCTTATTCTTAATGTACTCGTCCATCGCAGCTGCAGCGCGCTTGCCTGCGCCCATTGCGAGGATAACGGTAGCTGCGCCGGTAACGGCGTCGCCGCCGGCGAATACGCCGTCCTTGGAGGTGATGCCGTGCTCGTCATCAGCAACAATGCAGCCCTTGCGGTTGGTATCCAGACCCGGCGTGGTGTGACGGATCAGCGGGTTCGGGCTGGTGCCGATTGCCGCGATAACGCAGTCCAGATCGAGCACGAACTCGCTGCCCTCGACCGGAATCGGACGGCGGCGGCCGGATGCGTCAGGCTCGCCCAGCTCCATCTGCTGGCACTTGAGGCCGGTGACGTTGAAGTTCTCGTCAGACAGCACCTCGAGCGGCGCAGTCAGGAACTTGAACACAACGCCCTCTTCCTTCGCGTGGTGAATCTCCTCGAGACGAGCCGGAAGCTCCTTCTCGGAACGGCGGTATACGATGTAAACTTCCTCGGCACCCATGCGCTTTGCACAGCGTGCGGCGTCCATGGCTACGTTGCCGCCGCCGACAACAGCGACTTTCTTTGCGTGGTAGATCGGGGTGTCGGCGTTTTCCTTGTACGCCTTCATCAGATTGATGCGGGTCAGGTACTCGTTCGCGGAGTAAACGCCGTTTGCGTTCTCGCCCGGAACGCCGATAAAGGTCGGCAGACCGGCACCGGAGCCTACAAAGATAGCCTCGTAACCGTCACCGAACAGCTCGTCGATGGTCTCAGAACGGCCGACAACGAAGTTCAGAACAAACTCAACACCGAGGTCCTTCAGCGTGTCGATCTCCTTCTGCACGATAGTCTTCGGCAGACGGAACTCCGGAATGCCGTACATGAGTACGCCGCCGGCGGTGTGCAGCGCCTCGAAAACGGTAACTTCGTAACCCATACGAGCCAGATCGCCTGCACAGGTCAGACCGGCCGGGCCTGCACCAACGATGGCAACCTTGTGACCGTTGGACTCCGGCTTTACCGCCTTTTCGGTGCTGTTTTCGCGCGCATAGTCAGCTACAAAGCGCTCCAGACGGCCGATTGCTACAGCCTCGCCCTTGATGCCGCGTACGCAGTGGCACTCGCACTGGCTCTCCTGCGGGCATACACGGCCGCAGACAGCGGGCAGTGCGGAGGTCTCCTTGATCTTGGCAGCCGCCTCGAGGAACTTGCCTTCAGCAACCAGAGCGATGAACTCCGGAATCTTGACCTGTACCGGACAGCCGGTCATGCAGGGCTTGTTCTTGCAGTTCAGGCAGCGCTGTGCTTCCTCGACCGCCATTTCAGCGGTGTAGCCGAGCGTTACCTCTTCAAAGTTCTTATTGCGGACGTCCGGCGCCTGCTCGGGCATCGGGCACTTCTTCGGATTCATATTCGGCATGATTACTTGACCTCCTTCTTGAACAGATTGCAATGCTCCTCGCGGCGCTCTACCGCCGCGCGCTCCTGTGCCTTGTACATGGCACCGCGGCGCATTGCACTGTCGAAATCAACGAGGTGACCGTCGAAATCCGGGCCGTCAACGCATGCGAACTTGGTCTCGCCGCCAACGGTCAGACGGCAGCCGCCGCACATGCCGGTACCGTCAACCATGATGGTGTTCATGGAAACGATGGTCTTGATGCCGTACGGACGGGTGGTCTCGCAGACAAACTTCATCATGATCATCGGGCCGATGGCGATTACGGCATCGTACTGGTTGCCCGCGTCGATCAGCTCCTTGAGCACCTGCGTAACCAGAGCCTTGCGGCCGTTCGAGCCGTCATCGGTCACGATGTGCAGGTTGGTGCAGGCATTCTTCATCTCGTCCTCGAGGATGATGATGTCCTTGTTGCGGAAACCGGCGATCAGGTCAACCTCAGCGCCCATTTCGTGCAGCTTCTTTGCCTGCGGATATGCGATCGCGCAGCCCAGACCGCCGCCGACAACAGCGACCTTCTTGAGACCCTCAAGCTCGCTCGCCTTGCCGAGCGGACCGACAAAATCATGCAGGCAGTCGCCCTCATTCAGTGCACCGAGCGCCATCGTCGTTGCGCCGACCTCCTGGAAAATGATCGTGACAGAACCCTTTTCGCGGTCAAAATCTGCGATCGTGAGCGGAATACGCTCGCCTTCTGCGCTGACACGCAGGATGATGAACTGACCCGGCTCTGCCTTGCGGGCAACGTGCGGTGCCTCGATCACCATCAGCTTGGTGTTTGCGTTCAGCGTTTGCTTTTTCAAAATCTGATACACTCTTTTTCGTACCTCCTTGCGATTGTCGCATCGAACATTTTACATTATACTGTATCACTTTAAGCAACGCAAGTGAAAATGCAAAATCATCAGTAAAAATGGGAGAAATTGATGAAAATACACCTTGTTTGTCAAAAAATTAACTGATTTGACGAAATCTTCACAAAGCCGGACGGCAGTAAAACAGCACAATGTCGGTTTTCGAAACCCAGCCGCAGGCCGTGCGCGTGCGTATGACACGACTCAGCCGTTTTGCTCACGCAGGATGAGCAGGCGCGCACCGCTTACCGCGCTGCCGACAATCGGCGCGGAGCGAACCGGATCGGAGTGCAGCAGGAGAAGCGCGCCGCGCGGCTCGGCGCAGGCCGTGCGAAACGCAGGCGATACATATATAACAGGGGACATAGGGCACCTCCTTGTGGTTAATGCAGACTATGCTGCAAAAATGCAGAGCGTTAATTGGCAATTAACGAATTACCGATTGCTTGTGTCATGATTGCTGAAAAAATAAATGCTTTTCCATAGTTTTTCGCTGAAATTTAGGTTGCATTATTATAGAACGCGCTGTATAATAATCAGTGTTTGAAAGAGATACCCGTTTTGCACGGGTCAAATCGGAAGGAGTTAACACAAATGAAGAAGTTTTCCATTGCTATGCTGAGCATGGTACTGGCAGGTTCTATGCTGCTGACCGGCTGCGGCGGCTCCAAGACCGCTGATTCCAGCAGTGACGCACAGGATTCCACCACCTCTACCTCTGCGGACGGCGGCACGCTGCGCATGGGCACTAACGCTACTTTCCCGCCGTACGAGTTCGTTGGCGACGACGGCAACGTACAGGGCATCGATGCGGACATCGCTGCTGCTATCGCTGATAAGCTGGGCATGAAGCTCGAGATCACCGATATGGAGTTCGATTCCCTGATCCCGGCGCTGCAGAGCGACACCATCGACGTGGCTCTGGCCGGCATGACCGTTACCCCGGACCGTCAGGAGAACGTAGATTTCTCTGATTCCTATGCAAAGGGCGTTCAGGTCATCATCGTTAAGGATGGTTCCGATATCGCTTCTCCGGATGATCTGGAAGGCAAGAACATCGGCGTTCAGACCGGCACCACCGGCGACATCTACTGCACCGGTGACTACGGTCAGGAGCATGTAAAGCAGTTCAACAACGGTCCGCTCGCAGTTGCTGCACTGGTAAATGATCAGATCGACTGCGTTGTTATCGACCAGGAGCCGGCTAAGAACTATGTTGCTGCAAACAGCGGCCTCAAGATCCTCGACACCGCTTACGCTGACGAGGATTACGCGATCGCTATCAAGAAGGGCAACACCGAGCTGCTCGACAAGGTAAACGGCGCTCTGAAGGAGCTCGAGGGTGACGGCACCCTGCAGTCCATCGTTGACAAGTATATCAGCGCTGATTCCGCAGCACAGTAAATCAACAAACGCGTACAAAGGAAGAGGGACGGTTCAGCGCCGCCCCTCTTTTGCAGTAAAATGAAAAGAAAGAGGGGATGACCTGTGAACGGTATTACAATGGACCAGTGGATGAAAATTGTACCGGATTCGGTTGTCAATCTGCCGGAGGGTCTGCGGAACCTGCTGTTCCAGCTATACCAGACCTTTATCGCAGCGGACCGCTGGAAATGGTTCCTGAACGGTCTGAAAATCACATTTGCGGTCACGATCGGTGCACTGATCCTCGGTGTTATCATCGGTCTGCTGATCGCTGTAGTCCGCACGGCGCATGATTCCCGCCGCATGGGCAAAAGCAACATCATTCTGAGCATTCTCAACGCAGTCTGCAAGCTGTATCTGACCGTCATCCGCGGTACGCCTATGATGGTTCAGCTGCTGATCATGGGCTTTGTTATCATGGTGCCTAAGGATGATACAGCGCGTCTGGTGTGCGGTATCGTTACACTGGGCATCAACTCGGGCGCATATGTTGCCGAGATCGTGCGCGGCGGCCTGATGTCGGTCAATCCGGGTCAGATGGAGGCCGGACGTTCGCTCGGCCTGAATTATGCACAGACCATGCGCCTGATCGTCATTCCGCAGGCGATCAAGAACATTCTTCCGGCACTCGGCAATGAGATGATCACCCTGCTGAAGGATACCTCGCTCGTGTCGGTCATCGCGCTGCGCGACGTGACCAAGCAGGCACAGAATATTGTGTCCAATACCTATCAGGCCTATGTGCCGTATGTCAGCCTTGCGATCATCTATCTGGTGCTCGTTATCATCCTGACCAAGCTGCTCGGCATTTTTGAGAGGAGGCTGCGCGAAAGTGATCGACGTTAAAAACCTGCACAAATCCTTTGGCAACCATGAGGTGCTCAAGGGTGTCAACGAGCATATCGAGAAGGGCGAGAAGGTCGTAGTCATCGGCCCGTCCGGCTCGGGCAAGTCCACCTTTCTGCGCTGCCTGAACCTGCTCGAGGAGCCGACCGGCGGCGAAATTATCTTCGAGGGACAGAACATCACCGCCAAGGACACGGATATCAATCTGGTGCGCCGCCGCATGGGCATGGTGTTCCAGCAGTTCAACCTGTTCCCGCACCTGACCGTGCGCGAGAATATCAAGCTGGCACCGGTCAAGCTCAAGGTCATGACCGATGAAGAGGCGGACAAGCGTGCGCTCGAGCTGCTTGCGCGTGTCGGCCTGCCGGACAAGGCGGACAGCTATCCGGCACAGCTTTCCGGCGGTCAGCAGCAGCGTATCGCCATCGCGCGTGCGCTGGCAATGAATCCGGACGTGATGCTGTTCGACGAGCCGACCTCGGCGCTTGACCCGGAAATGGTCGGCGAGGTACTCGAAATCATGAAGGAGCTGGCCGACGACGGCATGACCATGGTCGTTGTAACCCACGAGATGGGCTTTGCGAGCGAGGTTGCAACGCGCGTGCTGTTCATGGACGGCGGCAATATCGTAGAGCAGAACGAGCCGAAGGAGTTCTTCGCAAATCCGCAGCATCCGAGACTGAAGGATTTTCTGTCGAAGGTGCTCTAAGTAAATAAAAAAGGACGCGTGAGCGTCCTTTTTATTTTGTCTGAAATGGAGAATGCCGCTGTCATGGCACAGGCTTCGTTCGCGCAAGACCGTGAGGGTTTACCATTGCGTGGGCGAACAATGTTCGCGCCTGCGTAGAGTAGCCGGTATGTGTAGCAGTACGGTATCTAACACTGCGAATTGGCAGAGAAAGACACGGAAGTAAAAATCCTCTGCCGTTCTCCTTTTCGAAGCGGTCACATGTCGGCAATCTGCGCCAGACTAACGAATAAGGGAAAGGTAGGAGTTCAAAGAGGAAGGAAAACCGCAGGTTGTCCTTCCTTTTTGCCCCCGCGGCGGGTGCCGCGCCGCTCCCGCCGTCCGCAGACGGCGAATTCCTCTGCTGAGGTTCAGCGAAAAACTTTCCGCCCGTCAGGGGCGAACCCGCCTGCGGCAGTTCGCGTGCCCCGGTCAGCCGGTGCAGAAAAGGAGCCGCCCGGAAAGGATGAACCGCGTGCGCAGTTTGTGCACCCCGCTCAGCCTGTGCTGAGAAAACGGCAGCTGCTTTCAGGTAAAAAAGAAAGGCAGAAGAAAAACTTCTGCCTTTTTGTACAAAAATATACTTGACATTCTGTGAAAAATCATGGTATAATAAAACGCTTTATAAAATCGGATACATTATCCGATTCCTAAGTATATGTTAGCACGGTCTGCAAGAAATTGCAAGACCAAGAGCAATATTTTCGCAACGCCGCCGGGCGTATCAACCAACACCAACAGCCGAAAGAAACGGAGTGATCAAAGCACATGAAGGTGAAAGACGTACAGCACGGCAAAACCACACGAAAGAGCTTTGCACGAATCGAAGAGATTCTCGAAATGCCGAATCTCATCGAGGTGCAGAAGAAGTCTTACGAATGGTTCCTGGATCAGGGCCTGCGTGAGGTTTTTGACGATACCGCGTCCATCACGGACTACACCGGGAATCTGGAGCTTTCCTTCCTCGATTTTTCGATGGACGAGGAGCCGAAGTACAGCATTGAGGAGTGCAAGGCGCGAGATGCAACGTATGCAACTCCGCTGAAGGTCCGCATGCGTCTGCGCAACAAGGAGACCGGCGAGATCAAGGAGCAGGAAATCTTCATGGGTGATTTCCCGAAGATGACCCACGCCGCTACCTTCATCATCAACGGTGCAGAACGCGCGATCGTATCTCAGCTCGTTCGTTCCCCGGGCGTATACTACGGCAAGGAGCTTGACAAGACCGACAAGGTTCTGCTCTCCGCTACCGTAATCCCGTACCGCGGCGCATGGCTCGAGTACGAGACCGATGCAAACGACGTTTTCTACGTTCGCATTGATAAAAACCGCAAGATTCCGATCACCAGCTTCATCCGTGCCATCGGCGTTAAGACCGATGCCGAGATCAAGGAGCTGTTCGGTGAGGATCCGCTGATCGTTGCAACCCTCGACAAGGACCCGGCGCACACCGCCGAGGAAGCCCTCATCGAGATCTACAAGAAGATGCGTCCGGGCGAGCCGCCCTCTGTGGAGTCGGCTACCTCTCTGATGGATGCCATGTTCTTCGATATGCGCCGCTACGACATTTCCGCAGTCGGCCGCTACAAGTACAACAAGAAGCTGAACATCGCACGCCGCATCACCGGCCACAAGCTGGTAAATGCAGTCGCTGACCCGATGACCGGCGAGGTTCTGGCGGATGCCGGTGAGATTCTCTCCCGCGAGAAGGCAACCATGATGGCTGCCCGCGGCGTAAACAGCGTTGTGATCGAGTCTGCCGAGGGCACTGCCGTTAAGGTATTCGGCAACGGCATGGTAGACGTAAACGATTTCTCCGAGTACCTCGGCGGCGCAACCGCAGAGGATCTGGGTCTCAAGGAGAAGGTTCGCTTCACCGTCCTCAAGGAGATCATCGACTCCGGCGTACAGGGCGACGAGCTGAAGAAGACCGTTAAGGAGCGTCACTTCGATCTGATTCCGAAGACCATCATCGTTGATGATATGCTCGCTTCCATCTGCTATCTGCTCAACCTCGGTCACGGCATCGGCACGGTTGACGATATCGACCATCTGGGCAACCGCCGTCTGCGCTGCGTAGGCGAGCTGCTGCAGAACCAGTTCCGCATCGGCTTCTCCCGCATGGAGCGTGTTATCCGCGAGCGCATGACCATTCAGGATCTCGACGTTGTTACGCCGCAGTCCCTGATCAACATCCGTCCGGTAACCGCAGCCATCAAGGAGTTCTTCGGTTCCTCTCCGCTGTCCCAGTTCATGGACCAGAACAACCCGCTGGCTGAGCTGACCCACAAGCGTCGTATGTCCGCCCTCGGCCCTGGCGGTCTGTCCCGTGACCGTGCATCCTTCGAGGTTCGAGACGTACACTACTCTCACTACGGCCGTCTGTGCCCGATCGAGACCTCCTGAAGGCCCGAACATCGGCCTGATCTCGTATCTGGCAACCTACGCCCGCATCAATGACTTCGGCTTTATCGAAGCACCGTACCGCGTAATCGAAAAGATCAAGGACGAGGAGACCGGCGAGGTCCGCTGCCACGTTACCGACGAGGTTCGCTACATGACCGCGGACGTCGAGGACGAGTACATCGTCTGCCAGGCTACCGAGCCGCTCGACGAGAACAACAACCTCGTAAACGACCGTGTAACCTGCCGTAGGCGCGACGAGTTCGTCGAGGTAGACCGCAAGGACGTTGACCTGATGGACGTTTCTCCGCGCATGATGATCTCGGTTGCTACCGCATTCATCCCGTTCCTCGACCACGATGACGCAAACCGCGCACTGATGGGCGCGAACATGCAGCGTCAGGCCGTACCGCTGCTCCGCACCGAGGCTCCGATCGTTGCAACCGGCATGGAGTACAAGGCAGCTGTTGACTCCGGTACGATTCCGCTGGCAGAGGGTGACGGCGTTGTTACCCGCGTAACCGCCCGCGAGGTTTGCGTACACTATGACAACGGCACCGACAAGACCTATCCGCTGACCAAGTTCATGCGTTCCAACCAGTCCACCTGTATCAACATGCGTCCGATCGTTGATCTGGGCGAGCGTGTCAAGGCAGGCGACGTTCTGTCCGACGGCCCGTCTACCGATCAGGGCGAGGTTGCACTGGGCAAGAATGCCCTCATCGGCTTCATGACCTGGGAAGGCTACAACTACGAGGACGCCGTACTGCTGAACGAGCGTCTGGTACGCGACGACGTTTACACCTCCATCCATATCGAGGAGTACGAGTCCGAATCCCGTGATACCAAGCTCGGACCCGAGGAGATCACCCGTGATATCCCGAACGTCGGCGAGGACGCACTCCGCAACCTCGATGAGCGCGGCATCATCCGCGTTGGCGCTGAGGTTCGTGCCGGTGACATTCTGGTCGGCAAGGTTACCCCGAAGGGCGAGACCGAGCTGACCGCAGAGGAGCGCCTGCTCCGCGCGATCTTCGGCGAGAAGGCCCGCGAGGTTCGTGATACCTCTCTGCGTGCGCCGCACGGCGAATCCGGTATCGTTGTAGACGTTAAGGTATTTACCCGCGAGAACGGCGACGAGCTGTCTCCCGGTGTCAACATGGTCGTCCGCGTTTATATCGCGCAGAAGCGTAAGATCTCTGTCGGCGATAAGATGGCAGGCCGTCATGGCAACAAGGGTGTCGTTTCCCGCATTCTGCCGCAGGAGGATATGCCGTTCCTGGAGGATGGCCGTCCGCTCGACATCGTACTGAACCCGTTGGGCGTACCGTCCCGAATGAACATCGGTCAGGTGCTCGAGGTTCACCTTGGCTTCGCAGCCAAGAAGCTCGGCTGGAAGGTCGAGACCCCGGTATTCGACGGCGCAACGCTCGAGGATATCAAGGAGACGCTGGTTGCAGCAGGCGTTAACGAGGACGGCAAGAGCGTCGTATACGACGGCCGTACCGGTGAGAAGTTCGATAACCGCGTAACCGTTGGTTATATGTACTACCTCAAGCTGCATCATCTGGTAGACGATAAGATCCATGCCCGTTCGACCGGCCCGTACTCGCTCGTAACCCAGCAGCCTCTGGGCGGCAAGGCGCAGTTCGGCGTAAAATCGAGATGGAAGTTTGGCGCTGGAAGCATACGCCATATACCCCTGCAGGAGATCCTGACCGTCAAGTCAATATGACGATAGTGTCAAGACCTACGAGGCGATCGTCAAGGGTCACAACGTACCGCAGCCGGGCGTTCCGGAATCCTTCAAGGTACTCACCAAGGAGCTGCAGGCTCTGTGTCTGGATATTCAGGTTCTGGACGAGAACATGGAAGTGATCGAGCTGTCTGAGGACGACGACGAGGAGACCGCTGAGTACACCCGTCCGATGGAGCAGGCTGTCTCCGGCGCGGATGACGAGTTCACCGCAGCAGGCTTCGGTATTAACGATGCCGAGGAAGGCGACACCGATCTCTTTGCACTGGATAACCCCGCCGAGGATGGCGGTGACGATGCCGAAGGTGATTTCGACGACGGTCTGGGCGAATAAGGCTGAGCGTAAGTGAAATCATCTGTGAATAGGGAAGGAGCATCTTAAAATATATGGGATATCATACGTTTAACGCCATTAAGATCGGTCTGGCTTCGCCCGAGCTGATCCGCCAGTGGTCTTACGGCGAGGTAAAGAAGCCCGAAACCATTAACTACCGTACGCTCAAGCCGGAACGCGATGGCCTGTTCTGCGAGCGTATCTTTGGACCGACCAAGGACTGGGAGTGCCACTGCGGCAAGTACAAGAAGGTCCGCTTCAAGGGCAAGATCTGCGACAAGTGCGGCGTTGAGGTCACCAAGGCCAAGGTCCGCCGCGAGCGCATGGGCCACATTGAGCTGGCAGCGCCGGTATCGCACATCTGGTACTTCAAGGGCATCCCGTCCCGCATGGGCCTGATCCTGGATATCAGCCCGCGTGTACTGGAGAAGGTCCTGTACTTTGCAAACTATATCGTAATCGATCCGGGCGACACGCCGCTGATGAAGAAGCAGATCCTGACCGAGGCTGAGTACCGCGACATGCGTGAAAAGTACGACGAGGACTTCCGTGCCGGCATGGGCGCGGAGTCCATCAAGGAGCTGCTCGCGGAGCTGGATCTCGACCAGCTCTCCAAGGAGCTGACCGCAGAGCTGCGTGAGGCCTCCGGCCAGAAGCGCCTGCGCATCATCAAGCGACTGGAGGTTGTTGAATCCTTCCGTCTGTCGCACAACCGCCCGGAGTGGATGATCATGGACGTTGTTCCGGTCATCCCGCCGGAAATCCGCCCGATGGTACAGCTGGACGGCGGCCGCTTCGCAACGAGCGACCTGAACGACCTGTACCGTCGCGTCATCAACCGCAACAACCGCCTCAAGCGCCTGCTCGAGCTGGGTGCGCCGGACATCATCGTGCGCAACGAGAAGCGCATGCTGCAGGAGGCTGTTGACGCCCTGATCGATAACGGCCGCCGCGGCCGCCCGGTCACCGGCCCGAACAACCGTGCACTCAAGTCCCTGTCCGACATGCTGAAGGGCAAGCAGGGCCGTTTCCGTCAGAACCTGCTCGGCAAGCGAGTTGACTACTCCGGCCGTTCGGTTATCGTCGTAGGCCCGGACCTGAAGATCTATCAGTGCGGTCTGCCGAAGGAAATGGCACTCGAGCTGTTCAAGCCGTTCGTTATGAAGAAACTGGTTGAGGACGGCACCGCACAGAACATCAAGTCTGCCAAGAAGATGGTAGAGCGCGCAAAGCCCGAGGTATGGGATGTGCTCGAGGGCATCATCAAGGGTCATCCGGTTATGCTGAATCGTGCACCGACCCTGCACCGTCTGGGCATTCAGGCGTTCGAGCCGGTACTCGTAGAAGGCCGTGCGATCCGCCTGCATCCGCTGGTATGTACCGCATTCAACGCCGACTTCGACGGCGACCAGATGGCAGTTCACGTTCCGCTGTCTGCAGAGGCACAGGCTGAGGCCCGTCTGCTGATGCTGTCCGCGAACAACCTGCTCAAGCCGCAGGACGGCAAGCCGGTTACCATTCCGTCTCAGGATATGGTCCTCGGCTCCTACTACCTGACCATCGACCGCGATACCGAGCCGGGCGCCGGCAAGGTATTCCGCAACGTGGACGAGGCTCTGATGGCGTACAACGAGGGTATCGTTGGCATTCACGCGCCAATCAAGGTTCGTCTGTCCAAGGAAGTAAATGGCAAGACAGAGTCCGCTATCGTAGACGCGACTCCGGGCCGCCTGATCTTCAACGAGCGCATCCCGCAGGACCTCGGCTTTGTTGATCGCTCGGATCCGTCCAAGAAGTTTGATCTTGAGATCATGTTCACCTGCGGCAAGAAGGAGCTTGGCAAGATCATTGACAAGTGTATCCGCGTACACGGCTTCCACATTACCGCTGAGGTGCTCGACTCCATCAAGGCGATGGGCTACAAGTACTCCACCAAGGGTGCGCTGACCGTAGCTGTAGCCGACATGCTTGTGCCGGAAGGCAAGGACGAGATGATCCGCGAGTCCGAGAAGAAGGTTGCCAAGATCGACCGCAAGTACAAGCGCGGCTTTATCACCGATCAGGAGCGCTACCGTCTGACCGTAGCCGAGTGGGAAGAGACCACCAAGAAGGTTACCGCAAAGCTGCAGGCCAACATGAAGGAGCAGCGCTACAACCCGATTCACATGATGGCTGATTCCGGTGCCCGTGGTTCTATCAACCAGATCCGTCAGCTGGCCGGTATGCGAGGCCTGATGGCATCTGCCTCTGGTAAGACCATCGAAATCCCGATCAAGTCCAACTTCCGTGAAGGCCTGACCGTACTCGAATACTTCATCGCTGCCCGCGGTGCTCGAAAGGGCATGGCCGATACCGCACTGCGTACCGCTGACTCGGGTTACCTGACCCGCCGTCTGGTAGACGTTTCTCAGGACGTTATCATCCGTGAGGACGACTGTGGCGCAACCAAGGGTATCTGGGTAGAGGATATCAAGGAAGGCAACCAGATCATCGAGCCGCTGCGCGAGCGTCTGCTCGGCCGCTTCCCGGTTGACGATATTGTAAATCCGGAGACCGGCGAGGTTATCGTACCGAAGAGCAAGATGATGACCGAGGCTGACGCCGATGCGGTTGTCGGCGCAGGCATCACCCGCGTTCAGATCCGCTCCGTGCTCGAGTGCCGTGCCCGCAAGGGTGTCTGCGCGCACTGCTACGGCATCAACCTGGCAATGGGCACGCCGGTCGGCAAGGGCGAGGCTGTCGGTATCATCGCAGCACAGTCCATCGGCGAGCCGGGTACCCAGCTTACCATGCGTACCTTCCATACCGGCGGTGTCGCAGGTTCGGATATTACGCAGGGTCTTCCGCGAGTTGAGGAGCTGTTCGAGGCCCGCAAGCCGAAGAAGGCTGCAACGCTTGCCGAGATCGGCGGCGTGGTCTCCATCGAGGAGTCCAAGCGCACCACCGTCAAGACCGTTAACATCGTCAACCCGCAGACCGGCGATATGCGTTCCTACCAGCTGGCTTCGTCCTCCGGTATCCGCGTAACCGACGGTCAGGAGGTTCCGCAGGGCTTCCAGCTGAACGAAGGCTCGCTCAACCCGCATGACATTCTGCGTATCCTCGATCCTCGCGCCGTTCACGACTACGAGATCAAGGAAGTTCAGAAGGTTTACCGTCAGCAGGGCGTAGATATCAACGATAAGCATATCGAGGTTATCGTTCGTCAGATGATGCGCAAGGTTCGCGTTGAGGACGCGGGCGACGCTGAGGTTCTGCCGGGTTCTGTTATGGACTGGCTCGAGTTCGAGGATTACAACAACAAGGTGCAGGCACGCATCGACGCCGGCGAGGAAGGTCTTCGTCTGGCAATTGCGGAGCCGACCCTCATGGGTATCACCAAGGCATCCCTCGCAACCGATTCCTGGATGTCCGCTGCATCCTTCCAGGAGACCACCCGCGTGCTGACCGACGCTGCGATCAAGGGCAAGGTCGATCCGCTGATGGGCCTGAAGGAGAACGTAATCATCGGCAAGCTGATTCCGGCTGGCTCGGGTGTGTCCGATTACTGCACCGGTCACTACGAGCAGACTGTAAATCTCGACTGATTTGCAGAAAGCCGAAAACGCTGTATAGATTAAACAAAACAGGGGAACACTGTAAGGTGTTCTCCTGTTTTTGCTTGTGCCGAATGGAAAATTGAGAATGGAGAATTACCGTGACGGTTTACGATGTTTCTCCGTTTCAATTTTATGCTGAATGGATATAGTAGGGTGCGACGACCACGGCGCACCGTATCTATCCGGTCTGTACAATCTGCCCCGTAGGGGCGAACATTGTTCGCCCGCAAACCGATAACGACAGGCACATGTTTATTGATAAAACGTTGGCATAATGTTACTCCGTAGGGGAGGCCATTGGCCTCCTGCGCTATGGTCAAACGGATGCGTGGGCGAGCACTGCTCGCCCCTACGGGATAACGTGTACCAATCGTTAGAAACGGTGCGCCGAGGTCGTCGCACCCTACGGTATAGCGTAATCATTGAATGTATCCTGCGGAAACTCCTTTTGCCAGGTGTCAAATTTGTCTGGAAAAGAAAAATTTCGTAAAAAATAAAAAATTTCGAGAAAACACTTGACAACAGGGGGACAAACCCGTATACTATGGGAGTATGCCGTATAGGAGGAATATTATGCTTTCAGAACTTCACACGGCGCACAAGGTGATCGGTGTAAAGCAGTCGAAAAAAGCGATTCGGGACGGCGCAGCCGCACAGGTCTTTGTTGCGCTGGACGCAGAAAAACGAGTCGTCGGACCGATTTATGAGCTTTGCAGTGAACACGGTATGGAAGTTACCGAGGTCACCACAATGACGGAGCTCGGCGATGCGGTCGGCATTGATGTCGGCGCGGCAGTAGTCGTTGTTCTGCACTGATTTTTCTTTGTTGAATCGCGCAAAACGCGCTTTTCATAAATATCTTTGAAAGAAGGAGGAAATAAAATGCCAACTTTTAACCAACTCGTCCGTAAGGGTCGTGAGGCAGTCGTTACCAAGTCTACGGCACCGGCTCTTCAGGTAGGCTACAACTCTCAGAAGAAGAAGGCTACCGATCAGTCCGCTCCGCAGAAGCGCGGCGTTTGCACCACGGTTAAGACCATGACCCCGAAGAAGCCGAACTCTGCTCTTCGTAAGGTAGCTCGTGTAAAGCTGACCAACCAGATGGAAGTTTCCGCTTACATCCCCGGTGAAGGCCACAACCTGCAGGAGCACTCTGTAGTTATGGTTCGCGGCGGTCGTGTAAAGGACCTTCCTGGTGTTCGTTACCACATCATCCGTGGTACTCTGGATACCCAGGGTGTTGCTAACCGTCGTCAGGCTCGTTCCAAGTACGGCGCTAAGCGCCCGAAGGCAGGCAAGTAATCTGCGCCTGACCGCGCATATCGTCGTTGCACCCACACTTGCGTACCTTTGTACGCGGCGTGCGGGATGCGCCTAGATCTGCACGATCATGCTTGATTACTCCTGTACAGTTACAATATGTGCTGTGCAGCCTGTAATGAGCCAACCCACAAGGTTTTGCGAGAAAGTTATTTTTTCAGCAAAGCAGCTATGCTTTGTCTGAGGCATTTTAGTTCCGATTGGATAAATCGGGCCTTTACCTCGGACAGGCATGAACAACGGCGGTCAAAGATCCGCCGAAGTACCTATGAAATCAAATATTTTTGAAGGAGGGAAGTAAAGTGCCAAGAAGAGGTAATGTCCCCAAGAGAGACGTTCTGCCCGATCCGCTTTATAATTCCAAGCTCGTCACCAAGCTGGTAAACTCTATCATGCTCGACGGCAAGAAGGGCGTTTCGCAGAAGGTTGTTTATGGTGCTTTCGATATCGTTCGTGAAAAGACCGGTCGTGAACCGCTGGAGGTTTTCACCGAGGCTATGGAAAACATCATGCCGACCCTGGAAGTTAAGGCTCGCCGTGTAGGCGGCGCTACCTACCAGGTGCCGATGGAAGTTCGCCCGGAGCGTCGTCAGACCCTGGGCCTGCGTTGGATCACCAAGTACTCCCGCGCTCGTTCTGAAAAGACCATGCGTGAGCGTCTGGCAGGCGAGATCCTGGACGCTTGCAACAATCTGGGCGGTGCTGTTAAGAAGCGCGAGGATACCCACAAGATGGCAGAGGCGAACAAGGCGTTCGCACACTACCGCTATTAATCTGTCGGTTTCCGCATAACGCTTTGAAAGGAGAGCAATATGCCTAGAGAATATTCCCTGGAAAGAACCAGAAATATCGGCATCATGGCGCACATCGACGCCGGTAAGACCACTACCACCGAGCGTATTCTGTATTACACCGGTGTAAACCATAAGATCGGCGATACCCACGACGGTACCGCTACCATGGACTGGATGGAGCAGGAGCAGGAGCGTGGTATCACCATCACCTCCGCAGCTACCACCTGCCACTGGTCCGGCTCTACTCATCAGTTCCCGGAGCATCGTATCAACATCATCGACACCCCGGGCCACGTTGACTTTACCGTAGAGGTAGAGCGCTCCCTGCGTGTACTGGACGGTTCTGTAACCGTATTCTGTGCAAAGGGCGGCGTTGAGCCGCAGTCTGAGACCGTTTGGCATCAGGCTGACAAGTACAAGGTTCCGCGTATGGCGTTCGTAAACAAGATGGACATCATGGGTGCTGACTTCTACAACGTAGTCAACATGATGAAGGACCGTCTGAAGTGCAACGCTGTTCCGGTTCAGCTGCCGATCGGCTCTGAGGATACCTTCAAGGGTATCATCGACCTGATCACCATGCGCGCTGAGGTTTACTACGATGACCTCGGCAAGGATATCCGCGATGAGGATATTCCGGCTGACATGATGGAGAAGGCTCAGCAGTACCACGATGAACTGTGGGAGCACGTTGCTGAGCTGGACGAGGACCTCATGATGAAGTACCTCGAGGGCGAAGAGCTGACCATTCCGGAAGTTAAGGCTGCAATCCGCAAGGGCTGTATCGCCAACGAGATCGTTCCGGTACTCTGCGGCACCGCATACCGCAACAAGGGCGTACAGCCGCTGCTGGACGCTGTTATCGAATACATGCCGGCTCCGACCGACATCCCGGACATCAAGGGTGTAAACCCGCAGACCGACGAGGAGGATTCCCGTCCGTCTTCTGATGATGCGCCGTTCTCCGCGCTGGCGTTCAAGATCGCTACCGACCCGTTCGTTGGCCGTCTGACGTTCTTCCGCGTTTACTCCGGCACCATCACCGCTGGTTCCTCCGTACTGAATGCTACCAAGGATCAGCGCGAGCGTCTGGGCCGTATTCTGCAGATGCACGCTAACCACCGTCAGGATATCGACTGCGTATATTCCGGCGATATCGCTGCGGGCATCAGCACAGAACACCAGCATTACGCTGTATGTGATGAAAACGCGAATCATCCTCGAGTCTATGGAGTTCCCGGACCCGGTTATCCGTGTTGCGATCGAGCCGAAGACCAAGGCTGGTCAGGAGAAGATGGGTATCGCGCTGGCTAAGCTGGCAGAAGAGGACCCGACCTTCAAGACCTACACCGATGAAGAGACCGGCCAGACCATTATCGCTGGTATGGGCGAGCTTCATCTGGAGATCATCGTTGACCGTCTGCTGCGCGAGTTCAAGGTAGAGCTAACGTAGGTTCTCCTCAGGTTGCTTACAAGGAGACCATCCGCCGCTCTGCTGACGTTGATCAGAAGTACGCTCGTCAGTCCGGTGGTAAGGGCCAGTACGGCCATGTTAAGATCATCGTTGAGCCGAACGAGTCCGGCAAGGGCTACGAGTTCATCAACAAGATCGTTGGCGGTGCTATCCCAGAGAGGAATATATCGAGCCTGTTAATCAGGGTATCCAGGGCGCTATGCAGTCTGGTATCCTCGCAGGCTACCCGGTTGTTGACGTTAAGGTAACCCTGTATGATGGCTCTTACCACGAAGTCGACTCCTCTGAGATGGCGTTCAAGATCGCTGGTTCTATGGCGTTCAAGGAAGCTATGAAGAAGGCTGATCCGGTTCTGATGGAGCCGATCATGCAGGTTGACGTAATGGTACCGGAGGAGTATATGGGCGACGTTATCGGCGACCTGAACTCCCGTCGTGGTCAGATCCAGGGTATGGAGCCGCGCGGCGGCGTAGAGGCTATCTCTGCCGGCGTTCCGCTGAGCGAGATGTTCGGTTACGCAACTGCTCTGCGTTCCCGCACCCAGGGCCGTGGCCAGTACACCATGCAGCCGAGCCACTACACTGAAGTGCCGAAGAGCATTCAGGAGAAGATCATCGACAGCCGTACCAAAAACAACGACTAAAATCTGCTGCAGCCTATTGCATTTTTTCTCGAAATGCAGTAAAATAAATGCAACATGACTTTTAATTCATTTTACGAGGAGGATATCCACAATGGCAAAGGAAAAATTTGACCGTTCTCTGCCGCACGTTAACATTGGCACCATCGGCCACGTTGACCATGGCAAGACCACTCTGACCGCTGCAATCACCAAGGTTCTGGCTCTCGAGGGCGATGCTGAGTATCAGGCATACGACGCAATCGACAAGGCTCCGGAGGAGAAGGAGCGCGGCATTACCATCAACACCGCACACGTTGAGTATCACACCGCTAAGCGTCACTACGCTCACGTTGACTGCCCGGGCCATGCCGACTACGTTAAGAACATGATCACCGGCGCTGCTCAGATGGACGGTGCTATCCTGGTTGTATCCGCTGCTGACGGCCCGATGCCGCAGACCCGCGAGCACATCCTGCTGTCCCGTCAGGTAGGCGTTCCGTATATCGTTGTCTTCATGAACAAGGCTGATCAGGTAGACGACGAGGAGCTGCTCGACCTGGTTGAGATGGAGATCCGTGAGCTGCTGTCCTCTTACGATTTCCCGGGCGACGACGTTCCGGTAATCCGTGGTTCCGCTCTGAACGTTCTGACCTGCGACTCCAAGGATCCGAACGCTCCGGAGTACAAGTGCATCCACGAACTGATGGACGCTGTTGACACCTATATCCCGACCCCGGACCGTGCTGCTGACAAGCCGTTCATCATGCCGGTCGAGGACGTATTCTCCATCACCGGTCGTGGTACCGTAGCTACCGGCCGTGTAGAGCGTGGCGTGCTGAAGATGGGCGAGGAAGTTGAGATCGTTGGTCTGATGGACGCTCCGCGCAAGACCGTTGTAACCGGCATCGAGATGTTCCGCAAGCTGCTGGACTACGCTGAAGCAGGCGACAACATCGGTGCTCTGCTCCGTGGTATCCAGAAGAACGAGGTTGAGCGCGGCCAGGTTCTGGCTAAGCCGGGCTCCATTCACCCGCACACCAAGTTCCACGGTCAGGTATACGTTCTGAAGAAGGAAGAGGGCGTCGTCACTCCGTTCAACAGCAACTTCGTCCGCAGTTCTACTTCCGTACCACCGACGTAACTGGCGTTATCACTCTGCCGGAAGGCACTGAGATGTGCATGCCGGGCGATAACGTTGAGATGGACGTTGAGCTGATCACCCCGATCGCTATCGAGGAAGGCCTGCGTTTCGCTATCCGTGAGGGTGGCCGCACCGTAGGTTCCGGCGTCGTAACCGCTATCAACGCTTAATTTCAGTTAAGCAATAGCATAACGCAATTTGCAAGCTCAATGCTTCCGGCGCCAAGACTTTTAATGCGTAAAATCCTCTTTCCTGCGCATACTATGCGAAGGAGGGATGCAATTATGTCGGAAAATCACGAAAACCGCTATCAGCTCCGGGCCGCCGCGAAGGCGTTCGAGTGGCTGCGCCGCAGCAAACCGGCAGTAGGCCGCGAGGAACAGAAAGATGAGGCGAGGGTATCTCGCTGCCGCCCAATGAACGGGATTGCGGAACCGCCTGTTCCATGCAGGGCACTGATCGGGAAACGCTGAATGAGTGGTGCAAAGAACACAGAAACCAAAAAGAGACGCGAAAGCGTCTCTTTTTCAGAAATGGAAAATGAAATTTGGTTATCGTTCTATCATCACGTTCATTCTCCATTCTCAATTTTCAATTATCCCCGGATTTTCTGCTCGGTTTACTTATCCGAACAATTGTGCTATACTATATAATAACAAAGTATTCCCTCCGTGCATAGGCTGATAGCAGGAGGGAACGCTCATGTCTGTTTTTCTGCAATCGGTTCTGGCGGTATTTGCCGCGGTGGGATTTACCATTACCTGCACGGTGTACGAGATCGTCTCCGCACGGCTGCTGCGGCTGCACGGCTCGGCGGAGCTGACGCTGTACGGCGACGGCTGCGATGCCGTCAGCGAACACCTGATCCGCGCGGCACTGCGCGTACGGCGGCAGTATTTTCCCAGTCTGCTGATCACATTTGTCGAAATCGGCAGCGGACAGGGACAGAACATCGCCAAGTACATGGCGGCACGGCAGGACATAACCTATCTGGAATGACAAGTTGGGACGGTGGGACGTTGGACGAAAGAGAATATTTGATCGTGCGCGGCACGGTGCAGCAGATCGTTTACTACAACGACGAAAACGGCTATGCCGTGCTGCGCCTTGCTGCGGAAAACGGAGCCGAGGTCACGGCGACCGGCACGTTTCCCAACATTGGACTGGGTGAGGAGGTCATTCTGACCGGCTGCTGGGTGACGCACCCGACCTACGGCGAGCAGTTTGCGACCGAGGCGTTTGAGCGCCGGCTGCCGACCTCGGTGCGCGGCATCGCGGAGTACCTCGGTTCGGGCCTGATTCGCGGAATCGGTCCGCGGCTGGCGGCAAAAATTGCGGAAAAGTTCGGTGAGGACACGTTTGACATTCTTATGCACGAGCCGGAGCGTCTGTCGGAGCTGCGCGGCATTACCGACCGCAAGGCGAAGGAGATCGGCCGTCAGTTCACCGAACAGAGCGAAATGCGCCTGCTGATGGACTTTCTGAGCGAACACGGTCTGCCGGTCGCGCTCCGCGCCACTGCTGGCCACGGCGCCTGCGGCAGCGCCATCGACGCGCTGTGCGAGAACCCGTATCTGCTGTGTGACCCATACTATGATGTGGATTTCAAGCTGGCGGACGGTCTGGCGATGGAGCTTGGACTGTCGCTGCTGAGCGATGAGCGCGTGGACGCGGGCATTCTGTATACGCTGACCTTCAACCTGAACAACGGCCACACGTTCATCCCGGTGGAGAAGCTGCTGTACGCGGTGTGCATGCTGCTGAGCGACGATGACGTGGTCGTGGATGAGGACCGGGCGCTGCACGGCATTTCCCGTCTGGAGGAGAAGGGGCGGCTGGTGCGTGAGCACATCGCAGGCCGCGACGCGGTCTATCTGCGCGATATGCACGACGCGGAAGCCTACCTTGCCGAAATGCTCGGCTACATGGCAGAGCGTAATTATGAGTACGATTTTGATGTGGATGAGCTGCTTTCTGCGCTTTTGGAGAACAGTGAGTTCACTTTTTCCGAGAAACAGCAGCTTGCGATTTCAACGGCTGCACGCAATGGTCTGGTTATCCTGACCGGCGGCCCGGGCACCGGCAAAACGACCACGGTGCGCGGTATCCTGCAGGTGTTTGAGGCACTGGGACTGGACACGCTGCTCGCCGCGCCGACCGGTCGCGCGGCAAAACGTCTTTCCGACCTGACCGGCATGGAGGCCAAGACCATTCACCGGCTGCTCGAGGCAGGCTTTGCGGGCGGCGGACGCACGGTGTTTGCCCGCAGTGTGACCAATCCGCTCGAGTGCGACGCGGTCATTCTGGACGAGGTGTCCATGGTGGACATCACGCTCATGCAGGCGCTCATCAATGCGCTGCCGCACGGTGCGCGGCTTGTGCTCGTCGGCGATGCCGATCAGCTGCCGCCGGTCGGTCCGGGCAACTTCCTGCGCGACCTGATCACCTCGCATCGGGTGCCGACCATTCAGCTGACCGAGATTTTCCGTCAGGCGCAGCAGTCGGATATTGTCATGAACGCGCACGCGGTCAACGCGGGTGAAATGCCCAGGCCATCCGGCGCGGACGGCGACTTTTTCATCATGAAACGGGCGGATCCGGCGTCTGTTATCGAAACGGTGGCACAGCTTTGCGCCCAGAGACTGCCCAAGCACTACGGCTTCACTCCTGCACAGATACAGGTGCTTTCGCCTGCCAAGCGGCACGGCAGCGGAACCATTCCGCTCAACCGCCGTCTGCAGGAGGCACTCAATCCACCAAGTGAAAGCAAGCTGGAAAAGCGCTTCGGAGACACCATTTTCCGCGAGGGCGACCGCGTGATGCAGGTGCGAAACAACTACGACATCGTGTGGGAAAAGCAGGGGGACGACGAGCAGGGAACCGGCGTGTTCAACGGCGACGTCGGCGAGATCATCCGCATTTTTCCGCAGCAGGAGTGCATGGTGATTCGCTTTGACGACCGCATTGCGACCTACACCTTCGATATGCTGAACGAGCTGGAGCTGGCGTATGCCGTTACCGTACATAAAGCGCAGGGCAGCGAGTTTGACGCGGTGGTGCTCGCTCTGTCGGACGGTCTGCCGCGCAAGCTGCTCACGCGCAACATTCTCTACACCGCGATCACACGCGCGAAGCGCCTGCTCGTTATCGTCGGCAGTCAGGATGTGGTAGCGTATATGGTAAATAACAACCAGAAGGGCAGACGGTACAGCGCGCTGAAAGCCCGTCTTAGGTTAGCCGAAACTCAGTAAAAGGTGCTGATAAAATGCAGAAGAAAGAGAAAAATACCCGCAAGGGATTTACGCTGGTGGAATTGATCGTTGTGCTGGTCATTCTGGCGATCCTTGCGGCGTTTATGATACCGGCGCTGATACAGTACATCGAGAGAAGTCTGGAGGCATCCGACCTTATCGAGGTGCGGGCGGCGTATGTTGATGTGCTGGCTGCGGTTACGGAGCAGGACAGCGAAAACATGAGCAAGACGGTCAAGCTGAAGCAGAAGCAGGATGATTGGCAGTCGAGAGATCCCATTACAATTGCAGGCATTACCCATTGTAAGGAGCAAGGAGATACCGCAAACTGGAAAGGAATCCCTGCCGCGGGCGGAGAATGCGAAGTGTACTATGACAGCAAAGCGGCTGTGATCGTGTTTGACTGGAAGGGCAAGAGCACACCGGGCAGCACGATCGACTGGAACGAGAATCTGCACGGCATACTCGATCGGACCGGTATTTTGAAGACACTGAAGAATAATCAGATTTTTGAGATCGACTCGAAGTGCCCCAATTCCAGTATGGTGCCCAAGGTGGTGGAGCAGATCGGAAACGACAGCCTGCTGAACAAGGGCACATGGGCGTTTCTCGGCAGTTCCACGAACAAGAGCAACCGCTATTTGTTCTGGACATCGGTCAATACAGATGTCGTCGGTGCGGGCAAGCAGATACCGGTCATTGTCAGCTCGGCGGACGGCGGCTTTTACATCTCCGAAACGATCACCGCGACCCGAGTTAACAACGGCAAAAAATATGTTGCGATTACGGACCATATCAACAGTTACAGCAGCTTTCAGACATATACCACCGGCAAGAGATATGAAACGCTGACGGAGGCTTATAGCGCATATAAAAAACAGGTAAACGACAACGCAGAATTCACGAAGTATAAGGACACACTGCCGGAGTGATGCCATTTTCTCTGTCGAATTTTCGGTATTTGCCCCGGAGTCTTGCAAATGGCGCACAAAATCTGTATAATGGTAATACTGTCAATCCACGCGAACAGAGCGCGGAGAAAGGAATGAAATATGGCTTCTTTTCTGCAAAGAATCGCGAAAAAGATGTCGCTTTTTTCAAGCGATATCGGCATTGACCTCGGCACGGCAACCGTGCTGGTCTATGTAAAGGGCAAGGGCGTTGTACTTAACGAGCCGTCCGTTGTGGCGGTGGACAAGGTTTCCGGCAAAATCCTTGCCGTGGGCGAGGAAGCGCAGAGCATGCTTGGCCGTACACCGGGCAACATTGTCGCCATCCGTCCGCTGCGCGAGGGCGTTATTTCGGATTACGAGATGACCGAGCGCATGATCAAGGAATTCATCGCAAAGGTGCAGGGCATCCACCTGTTCAAGCCGAATGTGGTCATTTGTGTGCCGTCCATCATCACCGAGGTGGAGGAGCGTGCCGTCATTGATGCGGGCACGCAGGCGGGCGCAAAGCGCGTTTTTCTGGTCGAGGAGCCGGTCGCGGCGGCCATCGGCGCGGGCATCGATATCAACCGAGCCAACGGCAATCTGGTGGTCGATATTGGCGGCGGCACGACCGATGTGGCGGTTATTTCGCTCGGCGGCATCGTCGAATCCACGTCCATCAAGGTCGCGGGCGATAAGTTCGACGAGGCCATTGTCAAGTACGTCCGCCGCAAGCACAATGCACTGATCGGCGACCGCACGGCAGAGGAGATCAAGCGCACGGTCGGCTGTGTGTATCCGCGCAGCGAGGAAGCGATCATGGAGGTCAGGGGACGCTGTCTGATGACCGGTCTGCCGCGCACGTTTACCGTAAGCTCGAGTGAGATTCTCGATGCACTCGAGGAGGTCTCCTCAGCGATTGTCGAGGCGGTGCACTGGGTGCTCGAGCGCACACCTCCCGAGCTGACTGGCGACATTTCTGCCAACGGCATCACCATGACAGGCGGCGGTTCGCTGATCTGGGGCTTCGATAAGCTGATCGCCTCCAAGACCGGCATTCCGACGCGCGTTGCGGACGAAGCGGTTTCGTGTGTGGCATACGGTACCGGCAACTGTCTGGAAAACCTGTCGAAAATGCAGGACGGCACGATGAATCTGTCGCGGCAAAGACAAATGAAAGCGCGCTGACGCTTTATAGGGGGTATCCATACCCCTGTATGCAATTTGCAAGCAAATTGAAATTTTTAAGATTGGCTTTATTGTGGGGCAGGTGAATCTTGATGAGTAAAAACGTAGTTGCAACCATTCGAGAGGACGCACCGTTCGTACCGGCGGGACGCTATTACTTATTTTCCGAGCCGGAGGCGTGGACGCTGATGCCGACTGACGAGGGCAGCGGGCAGCTGCCGCTCACGCTGGACAAGGGTGCGTACACGCTTACCGCGGACGCGGCACCGACCGAGCCGGACGAAATACAGGGTCTGCTCCGCGTGTACAAGGTGCGTCCGATCGCGCTGACGCTGACCGATGTGTGCGGCACAAAGGCGGCGCTTTCCGTGTCGTACCGTGCGGAAAACCTTGCGGTGCTGCAGGAATGGGGACTGGACTGCCGCAGTGCCGGAGAGCCGAAGAACCCGCCCGAAAAGTCCTTTCTGGTGAGGGTGGCGGACGGCGGTGAACTGCTGTCAAAGGGCAAGCTGGAGGTCTGGCGCGAAGGCGATACGCTGTGCTTTTTCCGGCGGGACAGAAACCTTTACACGGGCAAGGACAACCTGTACAGCGGCGAACTGCCGGTGCAGGCAATCCGGTTTTACCGTCTGTGCGGCGGCATGCGCACGGAAACGCGCGTATCCGGCGGCGGTGTGACCGTTGACCGCTCGGCGGCATACTGGGCAGGCTGGGAACATCCGTTTTCGTTCAATCCGCATGGACGCGCCATCGAGGCGGCGGTGCAGTCCGAACCGGTCCGCACCGAGCAGGTGCAGCACGATGAACGATATGTGCAGCTTCGGGTGCAGTGGGAAAACCGGCGCGTGGACCTGCGGTTTTCGCCGGACAGCCTTGCGGCGTTTGACGCGCTCATTCCGGAAAAGGAATTTGACGAGGTGGCGCTGAGCGACCGCACACCGACACCGGTCGAGCAGCTTTCCGTTCTGGCAGGGCTGTGCGAGCGCGGCTTTGTCACGCGCGAAGAATTTGAGCAGGCGAAAGCGCGTCTGCTCGGGAAAATCTGAGGAATTTATGACCGAACAGGAAAAATACATGAAGGCCGCGCTCAAACTGGCGCAAAAGGCGGCGGACGAGGGCGAAGTGCCGGTCGGCGCGGTGGTTGTCTGCGACGGCAAAATTGTCGGACGCGGACGCAACCGCCGGGAAACAAAGAAAAACGCACTGCACCATGCAGAAATCGAGGCCATCGAGAAGGCGTGCAAAAAGCTGGGCGGCTGGCGGCTGCACCGCTGCGATCTGTACGTTACGCTCGAGCCGTGCCCGATGTGCGCAGGCGCGCTCATCAACTCGCGCATGAAAACCGTGTACTACGGTGCGCCCGACCCGAAGGCCGGCTCGTGCGGCTCGCTGATAAATCTGTTCGCACTGCCGTACAATCATCAGCCCGCGCTGGTGAGCGGCGTGCTGGAGCAGGAATGCGCGGACATTCTGCGGAATTTCTTCCGCGAGCTGCGCAAAAAGCGGAAAGAGATCCGCAAATTAGAGAAATCACGCGTCGAAGAACAATCATGACGCTTGATTATAGTATGTAAGTCGTGCCGATATTGCAGTTTGCTCAATACGCGGCACAGAAAAAAGGGGAAAAATAAACAATGCCAAGAGAAAGACTCGGTTCACGTCTCGGCTTCATCCTGCTTTCCGCAGGCTGCGCCATCGGCGTGGGCAACGTATGGAAGTTCCCGTGGATGGTCGGTCAGTACGGCGGCGGCGCGTTCGTCGTGTGCTATGTGCTGTTCCTGCTCATCCTCGGTCTGCCGATCATGACGATGGAATTTGCCATCGGCCGTGCGAGCCAGAAAAGTCCGGTGCGGGCGTATCAGGCGCTCGAGAAGCCGGGCAGCAAGTGGCACATCCACGGCTATCTGGCGATGATCGGCAACTACCTGCTGATGATGTTCTACACCACCGTGTGCGGCTGGATGCTGTACTACTTCTACCTGACGGTCAGCGGCCGATTTGTCGGTGCGACCAGTGAGCAGGTGCAGGCAGCCTTTCCGGAAATGCTCGGCAAGCCGGTGGTTATGGCGGTCTGCATGGTTGCGGTCGTTATCGTCGGCTTTATGATCAACTCGTTCGGTCTGCAGGGCGGTCTGGAGCGCGTTACCAAGGTGATGATGATCATTCTGCTGGCCATCATGGTTATTCTGGCGATCAACAGCATCCTGACCGAAGGCTCGGGCGAGGGTCTGCGCTTCTATCTGATTCCGGATCTCGGCCGTATGCAGGAGTGCGGCATCGCCAATGTTATCGTTGCCGCGATGAATCAGGCGTTCTTCACGCTGTCGCTCGGCATCGGTGCGATGGCTATCTTCGGCAGCTATATCGGCAAGGGCCGTGCGCTGCTCGGCGAGGCCGTCAATGTTGCGATTCTGGATACGTTCGTAGCATTTACTGCCGGTCTGATCATCTTCCCGGCGTGCTTTGCCTTCGGCGTGGCACCGGACAGCGGTCCGAACCTGATCTTCGTCACGCTGCCGAATATCTTTAACCACATGGCGCTCGGCCGCCTGTGGGGCAGCCTGTTCTTCGTATTCATGGCGTTTGCGGCCTTCTCGACCGTCCTCGCTGTGTTCGAGAACATCATGTCCTGCTGCATGGACCTGACCGGCTGGAGCCGCAAAAAAACCGCAGCCATCAACATCGTGCTGATGATCCTGCTGTCACTGCCATGCGTGCTCGGTTTCAATGTCTGGTCCGGCTTCCAGCCGTTCGGCGCAGGCTCGAACGTGCTCGACCTCGAGGACTTCCTCGTGTCCAACATCTGGCTGCCGCTCGGTTCGCTGGTTTACCTGCTGTTCTGCACCTCCCGCTGCGGCTGGGGCTGGAAGAACTTCAAGGAGGAGGCCAACGAAGGCGGCGGACTCAAGGTCAAGGATAATATCCGCTTCTATGTAAGCTATATCCTGCCGATTATCGTGCTCATCATCTTTGCACTCGGCATTAAGGATAAGTTCTTCTAAAGAAATGCGAAAAGCACCGCGAAAGCGGTGCTTTGAGGCTGTCGAAAAACTCCGTTTTTCGAGCAGCCTCTCGATTGAAACCACGCTTTCAATCGAATCTTGACGAAAAGCCGCGCCCTACGGGCACAATTTTTCGTCCCTTGTATAATTCCCGAGGTACACAAGGTGAATTGCCGCATAGCGGCAAAAGAGGGTGGCTGGGCCACGCCCCGTGAATTATGAATTTGCTGTGCAAATTCTATTTTATGCGTGCTGCCGCACGAAAAGTAAAAACGATAGATTGACTTTATCGACAGACTGAAAGCACCGCGAAAGCGGTGCTTTTTTTCGTATGTGAAGCAGTAATGGAGAATAGAAAATGGAGATTGACCCTGCGGTGAAGCAATGTGCAGATGGGTTGCACGGCGGGGCACCCCAGTGTGGCTTCTCCTGCCCTTCGGGCAATTCACCTTGTGTTGCGCCTGCGGAGAGTAGCCGATATGTGTAGCAGTAGATTATCTGTGAACTGCGAATAGGCGGAGAAAGACACGCAAGAGTAACCCGACTGCCGTTTTCCTTTTCGAAGCGGTCGCCGGTCTCTGGTATGCGTCAGATTAGGAAACAAGGGAAAGGTAGGAGTTCAAAGAGGAAGGGCACTCATTTAATCCGCGCACGGCGCGGGAACGATGTTTAGCAGCCTACGGGCAAACCGCGGGTGTCCCTTCCTTTTTGCCCACCGCCGCGGGTGCGCGAACCTCCCAGCCAAAGGTTGGCTCCAATTCCGCATCCGATAGCACGCATATAAACCCCAATCCCGCATAAGCTGTTGCAAGAAGCAAAAAGGGGGGCGCCCGCCATGCAGGAGGAAAAAAGCGCAGTCTATACCGTAATCTTAGGCATATGCCTGTTCCTGTGCCTGCTGATGCTGGGAAATATGCTGATGGGCAGGGCGGATACCAGCACAGCGCCTGCCGCACCCGAGGAGGGCGATGCAATGGAATTTCACATCACGGAGGACGATATCGCGTCTGTGCTGACCGAAGCGCTGCCGTTTCCGGTCGAGGACACGGCGGTCAAAATCAGCCGTGACGGCACGATCGCCGTGACGACAGCCGTAACCCGTCAAGCACTGACGGAAAGCAATCTGGTACCCGGCAAGCTGCGCACGGCGCTGCTGTTTTTGCCGGAGCGCTGCAAGCTGTACGGCGCGTGGAGCGCAGCTGTTTCAAACGGCAAACTCAGCCTTACCTGCCGGACCATCAAGCTGGAAGGCTTCACCTTGCCCGAGCAGACCGCTCAGGCACTCTCCGATGCGTTTGCCGCACAGTGGAATACCCGCATGGAACAGCGGGACTTCACGCCGCAGACCATACAGTGGCAGGACGGGGAAGCGGTGCTGCTGGGATAACCGCTCTCAACAGGCAAAAGAAAAATCCCTTCGGAAGACCGAAGGGATTTCTGGTATGTAACCTTACTCAAAAATTACGCGGCCTGCGCCCTGATAGCGGGTCGCATAGCTGCCGGTCAGCGACGAGTACTTAACCACATCGCCCGTGCTGGGTGCGTGGATGAACTGGTTACTGCCGACATAAATGCCTACATGGCTGATGGACGAGGTGCTGCTGCCGAAGAATACCAGATCGCCCGGCAGAAGGTCGGCGCGGGAAACACGGGTGGTGGCATCATACTGTGCCTGAGCGACACGCGGGATGGAGCCGACCGTGTTCTTGAACACATAGGAGGTGAAGCCGGAGCAGTCAAAGCCGCTCGGCGTGCTGCCGCCGTATACATACGGAACACCGAGGAACTGCGCAGCATAGTTCAGCACGCTCTGGCGCTTTGCGCTGATCGAGACAGAAGCTGCGGTGTTCGACGGGCTGATCGCCGTACCGGACGAAGCAGTTACGAGGTAGTCCGCACTGATGTAGCCGGTCTTGCCTGCGTATACCCGGCGTTCCAGCTGCCAGGACGTGCTGAGCACGGTAATAGCGGTGCCGTTCTTCAGCTCACCGAGAATGGTGGAAGAGGTGCTTGCCGCAGAGCGGAAGTTTACGGTAGAGGAGCACTTAACTACTGCTGCCGTACCGGTGGACGCGGACGTGTTATTGGATGCCGAACCGGTGGTCGATACATAATCCTGCTTGATGCCGGTTCTTTGCTGGAGAGTTAAGGCCAATTGCACCAGCCGTCTGGTGGTGCTGACAACGGTAACTGCGGTGCCGTTCTTCAGCTCTGCCAGAATGGAAGAGGAAGTATTGGCCTCGGAACGCAGGTTTACACTCGAGGAACACTTCACTGTACCGGCGGTGCCGGTCGTAGAGGTAATGGTGTTCGACGGAGCGATGGCGGTGCCGGCGGAGCTGCTTGCGAGCGTGATATAATCCGGATGGATATAGCCGGTCTTGCCATTGTATGTAACCTTGTACCAGCCGCTGCTTACGCCGACTACATTTACCTTGGTGCCGTTCTTCAGCTCACCGTAAGAGGTGGACGAGGTGTTCGGCGCCGAACGGAAATTTACACTGCTCGAGCACTTTACAGTGCCGGTGCCGAGTGCAACGTCGGTTGTGGTGCAGTGGTTGGTCGTTCGCCGCTGACGTAGCCTTCCTTGCCGTTTACGGATACCTTGTACCAGCTGGAGCTGTTATTCAGTACCGCAACCGTGGTACCCTTGGAGAGGGTCGTGATCACTGCACCGCCGGGGGACTGACGCAGGTAAAGCGAATCTGCGTTTACCTTGGCCTGAAATACTGCCAGCGAGTTCGGCAGGACCATCGACATCGCAAGTGCACCGGAAAGTGCGAAGCGAGCGAGTTTTTTAGAAAAAGACATGAAATTGAAGCCTCCGTTTCAAAATGGGAGAAAACAGCCTTTACACTGCCGCAGCAAGCTGCGGTGAAGTCTTACTTCGTGCCTGCCGGAGTCAGATGTATTTTTGCACATCCATCGCTGCCCACATGCTGTTCTTCTCGGTTTTCTTGACGATACGCTCTTTCATACGTACGTTGGGATCGGTCTGCTGAAGCTGTAACGGATACATTGCCGGTAAACCGGCAGACCCTTGTAATCACTAGATTCGAGGATCTGCATCATAATGATGTGAGAGTCACTCATCGAGCCGTAATAGATGATGTTTTCCTTACGCATCAGCGGGTGACCCTTGTAACCTTGAAGGTTATCTCCTTGGTGCAGGCAATTAGTTCTGTAACTCCTTATAAAGCCATTACAAAAACGGTTGGCATTCCAAAGCGCCACATTATGGTTACAGCATATACGCTCGAAACCGGTTTGTCAAACATTGTTTTGAAATTTCGCATTTTTGTGATAAAATAGAGCCTGTCAAATGCGAAAAAAACGCAGGAATCGACAGCGAAAATCCACAGCGGCTTACGCGCACGAGAGTATGCTTCAGCAAACGCTGTAATCTTGATCTGATCATATGCCAACCGCCAGGCACAGCTGGTATGTTTGCGGTAATTTGTGTCCTGAACTCCCGTTAACTCTACGGTAATACATCGCATACCGCAAAACTACGCCTCGTTAGTACGCAAAATTCCTCGCAAATCGCTCTTGTTCAATTATGCAGTGTTACCTATTATATATAGGCGTTCACAGAGCGCGTGTCGGGCCGCTGAGAGCAAAGGAATGTACATTTGTGAAATTTTAAAGTTTCAATCCTTGGGCTGCAAGGTTAATTTATTTGAGACGCAGGCGCTCAGTCAGCTGGCGCAGGCGCGCGGACACGAGATCGTGGATAAGGACGCGGACGCCGTGATCGTCAACACCACGGTAACATCGGTGTCCGACCATAAGAATATCCGCGCGTTCCACAAGCTGCGGAGAGACAATCCGAACGCGGTTATCGCGGCGTGCGGCTGCTTTGCACAGACCGACCCGGAGCGTGTCCGCGCCACCGGTGAGATCGACCTCATCTGCGGTACCAGGGACAGGGCGCAGGTGATCGACCTGTGCGAGCAGGCCGTCAGCGGACAGGCCGTACAGGTGCATGAGAGCGAGGACAGCGGCTTTGAGACTCTGCCTGCCGGTATCCCGCACGGCCGCACGCGCGCGCTGCTCAAGATCGAGGACGGCTGCAACAACTTCTGCACCTACTGCATCATTCCGTATGCGAGAGGACGGGTGCGCTCACTGCCGGTCGAGCAGGCGCTCGAGCAGACGGCGCGGCTGGCTGACGCGGGCGTGCACGAGATTAATCCTTCCACCCAAATCCAGCCAATCCACCTGAAGCCGCAGGTGCCGCTCACCGAGCTGCTGGAGAAGCTGCTGACCGCGCAGCCGAACGTGCAGTTCCGGCTCGGCTCCCTCGACCCGCGGGCGGTGGACGATGCGTTTTGTGAACGGCTTGCCGGCTTGCCAATCTCGCACGGCATTTCCATTTGTCTATGCAGAGCGGCTGCGATACCGTTCTCCGGCGCATGAACCGCCACTACACGAGCGAGGAATTTTACCGGTGTGTCGAGCGGCTGAGACGTGCGTTTCCGGACTGCTCGGTTACGACCGATTTGATTGTCGGCTTTCCGGGCGAGACCGAGGACGAGTTTACGCAGACACTGGCCTTTCTGGAGAGATGCGCGTTCGCGTCCGTGCATGTATTCCCGTATTCCGTACGCGAGGGCACAAAGGCGGCTGCCATGCCGGGTCAGCTCGATCAGCAGACCAAAACCGCCCGCGCCGAGCGGGCAAAGCAGGTGGCGGAGACGCTCAGCGTTGCCTATCGAAAGCAGTTTGTCGGGCGCACGCTGTACGCACTGCCCGAGCACCCGACCGGCGGCCTGTGGGCGGCGCACGGACGCTACGGCTTTCCTGTATATATAGAGGATAAGGCGGAGAAAAATCATCCGGTCACCGTAAAGGTTATCGGTCTGCACAAGGACGGCGTATTGGCGAAAATTGAAAATTGAGAATGTGTAACCATTTTCGGCCTCTTACCATAGAATGTAATGAAATCTTTGATAGGAGGAAATGACAGTGCATGTGTTCTTCTAACAGCTTCTGGGGCGAAAATTCTTGGTGGTGGATCATCATCCTGATCATCCTGATCTGGGTATGCTGCGGTCAGGGCAGCGGCGGCTGCGGTTCCTGCGGTACCTGTGGTGATAATACCTGCGGCGGCTGCGGTAATTGCGGCAACTGCTGCTGCTGAGCGGCCGACATATCCACAGAAGGGAGAGGCACCGCGTGAGCGGTGCCTTTTTCGTTTTCTCGGCATAGGGGAATCGGGGGAATGCGAACCGCGCAGGCGAAAGTCGGCACCGGCTGAGCGGGGGACGCGAACTGCGTAAGCGTGTTCGCCCCTAACGGGCGGCTCTTTTTTCAGCACCGGCTGAGAGGGGTGCGCGAACTGCCGCAGGCGTGTTCGCCCCTGACGGGCGGAGAGTTTTTCGCTGAACCTCAGCGGGAGTGTTCCACCGGCAGCATGCGAGGACACCCGCGGCTCTAACTCCTTCCAGAATCTTTGGTCTGGCGCAGATTGCCGATATGTGACCGCTGCGAAAAAAGGGAACGGCAGAGGATTTTTTCTACCGTAGGGGAGCACAGTGTGCTCCCATGCCGAAACATATTCGCAGTGTCGGATAGCGTTCTGCTACACAGGTGGTTTCATATACGCAGGGCGCGGCATGACAGTGCCGCGCAATTCTTTAGCGCGTTGCTACAGACAGGGTCTACGAGGATAAATGCTGCCGAACGCCTACATTCTCAGGTGCCGTGCGTTACAACGTGTTAAAGAGTTGCGCAACACGGGTATGTTGCGCCTGCGGAAACTTAACCGCTTGTGTAGCAGTAATGTATCTGACACTGCGAACAGGTTGCGAAAGACATGGAAGAAAAAATCCTCTGCCGTTCCCCTGTTTCGAAGCGGTCACATATAGGTAATCTGCGCCGGGCTAACAAACAAGGGAAAGGTAGGAGTTCAAAGAGGAAGGAAAACCGCAGGTTGTCCTTCCTTTTTGCCCCCGCCGCGGGGCGCGGCACGCTCCCGCCGCAGCGGCGGCGAATCTCCCGCTGAGGTTCAGCGAAAAACTCTCCGCCCGTTAGGGACGAACACGCTGACGCAGTTCGAGCACCCCGGTCCGCCGGTGCAGGAAAAGGAGCCGCCCCGTCAGGGCGAACCCGCTGACGCAGTTCGAGCACCCCGCTCAGCCGGTGCAGGAAAAGGAGCCGCCCGTTAGGGGCGAACACGCTAACGCAGTTCGAGCACCCCGCTCAGCCGGTGCAGAAAAGGAGCCGCCCCGTCAGGGCGAACCCGCCTGCGGCAGTTCGTGTGCCCCGGTCCGCCGGTGCAGGAAAGTGCCGGGTTCAACCCGCGATAAAAATTTTCAAGAAAATATGCGTTACCCTCTTGCAAAATACGCGAAAATAGGGTATTATATACAAGCACTGTTTTGTATGAACAGTCGAATGATGCTTAATGATGTAAAAAATACTATTATTTGGAGGCATAGCGATTATGACCGCAGGTGAATTTCGTAACGGCGTAACTTTTGAAATGGACGGTCAGGTACAGCAGGTTATTGAGTTCCAGCATGTAAAGCCGGGCAAGGGCGCTGCTTTTGTTCGTGTCAAGATGAAGAACGTCGTAACCGGTGCGGTTACTGAGACCTCCTTCAACCCGACTGCTAAGTTCGAGGAGGCTTTCGTAGAGCGCCGCGAGATGCAGTATCTGTACAATGAAGGTGACCTGTACTACTTCATGGACAACGAGACCTACGAGCAGATCCCGATCAGCAAGGATACTCTGGGCGACGACTTCCGCTTCGTGAAGGAGAACGAGAACGTTAAGGTTCTTTCCTACAAGGGCAGCGTTTTCGCAGTTGAGCCGCCGCTGTTCGTTGAGCTCGAGATCACTGAGACCGAGCCGGGCGTTAAGGGCAACACTGCTACTAACGTACTCAAGCCCGCTACCGTTGAGACCGGTGCTGTTGTTAAGGTTCCGATCTTTATCGAGCAGGGTGAGCGCATCCAGATCGACACCCGTACCGGTGAGTATCTGGGCCGCAGCAAGACCAAGTAAAAATTTGCAGCCAACAGGGATGGCAGCCGCCATCCCTGATTTGGACATTTAGCTCAGCTGGAAGAGCATCCGCTTGACGTGCGGAAGGTCAGCGGTTCGAACCCGTTAATGTTCCATCTTTCACCCTCACATTTGAGTGGCTTTTTCTTTTGTCTGCACAAAAGCAGCTGAGACCCCACATCTCAGCTGCTTTTATTTTCGTCCCACATTTTGCTTTTACTCTCTGTGCTGCCGCTATCCTTCGGCAGTTGCCTTTTATTGCTCGGTCTCGCGGATATATTTGAAAACCGAGTGCTCCAGATAAAATTGCACGTCACCTTCTGTCAGCTCATACGGCTTGTGGCCGTCAATGCACAGCCAGTATCGTCCGTCCGCACTTTGCTTGAGATAGGCATTCTCGTCGTTAAAATAGACGGTCGAGCTGCTGTCAGGTTCGGCCGGCGGCTCGAATGCCGGCTGCGGCAGCACCTCATACGACAGTGCCAGCAGGACGGCAAAGCTGCCGATGAGTACGGCGCTTGCGGTTCGGCCGTTCGGCTGCTCTGCGCAGGCGAGCACGGCGGTGAATCGCTCCCGCATGGCCTTGTCCGCCTCGGCGCGAAACAGGGCCGTGGACGGCTGCGGCACCGGCTGCTGTGTGCAGCCTTGCTTCATCGCGGAGAGGATGGCGCGCAGATAGGCTGTGCGTTCCTGCGCATTCAGCGTCTGTGCAATCGCGCGGTCACACTTAAGCTCAAGCGTCTGTTCCAAACCTTCTGCAGGTATACGACTGATTCCCACCAGAAATATACAGCAGCAGCAGCGGACAGCCGTATTGGCGGCGAGTGCAGCGCGCCCGGCGTCCGTGCATCGCTTTGTCCGGCAGAATGATATATCGGCGCAGCACACCTACGCCAAAGGCGGATTCGATATTCGCGGCTGTACGTCCGCGAACTTTGATGGTGCGGCCGGTCTGCCGCCGGATTTCGCTCAGCAGGGAAGCCGTGCGGCTGTCCCATGGCCTGGCTTGCCGCGCAGCGCGGATGGCTTTGCGATACTGCAGCGCGTAATGGATCAGCAGAAAAACTGTGCCGAACAGCCAGATTGCACACAAAAGCAGTCCGACCGACAGGTGTGTGACCGGCTCAGGCTTGCGCGTCAGAAAGCTGTAGATGCGCGGATACACGACGCTGTCGCTCGCAATCACTGTGTGCGGAAACTCGAGCGGCAGCAGCAGGCGCGCGGCGCAGAACAGGTACAGCAGCACCATGGTCAGCACGCCGAAATGCGGCCGGAAGCGTGTGCGCCGCACAAAATAGATTACAATGATCAACAAACTGCTCCACAAAAGTGCAGATATAAAGGAAAACAGGGTTATTTGCATATTATTTCTCTTCTTTGTTCTGCAGCGCAGCTTCGTACTGATCGACCATTTTTTCCAGCTCGGCAATCAGCTTTTCTTCCTGCTCGGATTCGTTTGATTTGGCAGGTTTTTTGAACAGCGCCACGGCGATTCGGGCAAACAGTGCCTGGTTCACGCCTTGCTCCTCGAGCATGTTCGCCAGAAATTCGTCCTTGGTGTAGCAGGGGACGAACTGCCGCGACTGATAGCGTCCGTTCTGCAGCAGACCGCTGACCTGCACCATGCCTTTTTTGACAAGCTGACCGAGCAGTTTGTCGATATAATTGGTGTTGCAGCGGGCTTCCGTAACTTTTTCGGCAAGCTGCAGCGTTGTGAGCGGACGTTTTTCCCGCCATAAGGTGTCCATTAGAATTTCCTCGGAGTTGACAGAAGCGCTTCCATTGACCTCTACACTCTGTTTTGATAATCATCTGCAAGGTGTTTATTATAAGATAAGAATAACCACCTTTAAGGTGGTTGTCAATATATTGATGGAAATTTGTAGGAATATCTAAACCAAGATATGATAAATTGTGAGAAGTGACAACATATTTTCTGGTGATAGGGGGAGAGGCACACCTTTCGGTGTGCCTCATTTCATTTTCCGCAGATATTCTTTTTGCAGGCGCTGACGGGGTACCACGCACATCCGCGACAAATATCCTCCAGCATGGCCGGGGTCATTTGTGCGTCGATTGCACGGATCAGATCCTGATAAACGTACTCGCCCTCGTGCAAACCAAAGTATTCGACCGTCTTTCGGTCAAAGCGAGAGACCTTTTCCTGTGCTTCGCACAGGTCGTCAGCGGTGTGGTGCGGGCAGTGCGCGCACAGAGAATCCGAACCAAAGACAAGCCGAATTCGGGTTCCCGGTACATTTCGCAGAGAATGCACAATCGCACTCATATTTTGCACAAATTCTGTGCTATAGCCCTTGCCGGAGTAGCCTTGTGTGCAAAGCAGATGATGCGGGCGCAGCCGGATCATGCCTTGAGCCCCGGGATGCGCTTGCGAACGAGAAAGCCGATCACGGTTGCAAGAACAGCCTTGATGACAGCGGTCGGGATGAACGGCAGCACGCATGCGGTCACGCCTGCGGCGATCGAGCTGTTCATGAGTACGCAGAACATCGCCGTGCCGACAACGTAGTTGGCAATTGTGCCGACGATCAGTGCGAGTACATATGCGCCGCGGAATGCATGACGGTGGTCGGCGCCCCAGCCGATGATAAACGCCATCAGCGGGAAGGAGATCAGAAAACCGCCGGTAGGACCGATAAACTTGTCAAAACCGCCGGAAAAGTTCGCAAGCACCGGTACGCCGACGGCACCGAGCAGCAGATAAATTACGCTTGAAACCGTGCTCAGCTTGGCGCCGAGTACGACAGCCGCCAGCGTAATCGCAAACGTCTGCATGGTCATGGGTACGCCGCCGGGCATCGGAATGGAAATCTGCGCCATGATCGCGATGACCGCCGCGAACAGTCCGGAATAGCAGATCTCGCGCACGGAAAATGCGCTGCGTTGTGCGGACTTGCTGGAAATGTCACTCATTGGGAGTTCCTCCTCGTTGTTTTGCTTATTGCATTAAACCACAGATTTACTGCAATGTCAACTGGTTTTACAAAAATGGTTTACAGTATGTGCAAAAAGAAACAGCTGTTCCGTGCATTTGCACAGAACAGCTGTTTGCTCAGCTCGCAGAACGCTCCCAGCGGGCAAAAATGCGTTGGAGAATCAGGCAGAACAGCAGCGCAAAGACCACGCCGAACACATTCTGCGCGACACGCAGACCGACCGCGCTTTTGAGTCCGTATGCGCTGGTTGCAATAGCGAGCGCACCGAACGTGTTGAACACAGCCTGCCAGCCGTATTTCGCGGAAAAACCGACACCGATGCCGCCAATCACGCCGATATAGGCGTAAATCGAGGACGGAAGCAGGAAATACAGCGCTAAAAAGCAGCAAACACCTGCGATATTTCCGATGATACGCCAGCGAACGCGGTAGCGCATATCGTCCATCGCGGGAAGAATTGCGCTCATGGCGGCAATGCCCGCCCACATCGCACGCGGCATGCCGCTCAGCTCTGCAAGGAAAAGCACGAGCGGAACGCAGATGATCTGGCAAAGCTGCCATTTGGAGCGCGGATGGCGCAGATCGAAAGCAGGAAGGATGTCTCCTGCACAGAGCTCATAGGCATTGCCGCGATGGTTGCCGTAGAATACCGCGCAGACCAGAAGCGCACCGACAGCAAGTCCAAACAGGCGCATTTGATAGGCGTGCCCGCTCACATCGTAACCATACAGCAGCAGATAGCCGAGCACGAGTGTGGACTGATTGAACATTCTCGGCTCGTGGCAGCCGAACAGAATGAGCAGGGCAATCGCAGCAGCATTGATGAACAATCCGCCAACCGGGCCGGCCAGATTAGCCGCATGCGGTCCGACGGCCATAATGCCGAAAAATCCGGCGAGCAGCAGCGTGGACTGCCCTGTGCGAATGCACAGATGTGCGCTGCGGAATACGAGCAGATACAGCAGCACGACTACGCCGACAATGCTGTTGTCCGCGCCGAAGCCCAGACTGTAAAGTGAAACAAAAATGAAGCAGAATGCGACGGTTATCGCAATTTTGGTCAAGTACACGGCAATATGGTACAGCTTTTCGCGCTGTGACGCACTCTCGCGGATGATTTTCTTTGAGCCTGCCTGATTGACCTGTAATTCCTGATAAAATGTCATGAAATTCCTTTCCAATCGGTGAAAATGAGTAACTATATAACTGTATCACCATCGAGAAAGAATTTCAACTGTTTTTTTTAAAATCGAACAACAGGCCGGATATACTTCCAGAAACGCACACAATCGTGCACAAAATAGAACACACGACCGGGTGCGGTATCCAGACAGCAGCCGGCGGCCTCGTAATCGAAATCACGCATCGCACGCTCGATTTTTACCTCAACAAGTCTGTTTTCCGTCTGCAGATCAAACGGACCGTGCTCGAAAACCAGATAATCCCCTTCGGGGACCTCCATTAGCTGTAGCGGAGCGGGCGCCGCGTCGGTGCAATCGCGCGGCAGACGCACACCCCAGCATTCCGCCAGAGGAATGCCCCAGCTGCAGATACGGCCGCTCGGCTCATTCACGAACGCCATCTGCTGCTCGGCTTCGGGGGCAAGCTGCCACAGAAGGGCGCTGACCGTCTCCAAATCCGCTCCGGGAATGCGGGACTGCTTTTGCATAAAATCCCAGTAACCGATGCTCTCGTAGTTGCGAATGTGTGCAAATTTGTGCGCCGGAAGCGTGATAAAATACGTCTGTACATCGTTTTCCGTGCCTGCAGGGGCCTGCTCTGCGAGATAACAGTCCAGCGGCCGAATCACCGTGCGCAGCGACAGCGGGCGGGGAGAGCGCCGATATTCGCCGGGCGTGATGCCGTAAGCCGAACGGAGCGCGCGAGTGAACGCCTCCTGCGAGGAAAAACCGCAGTCGAGCGCGATATCAAGCAGCCGCTGTTCTCCGTCCCGAACCGCGGGCAGCGCGAGCGCCGGACGGCGTGCCTGCACAAAATCCCGCAGGGAAGTGCCCGTCAGCGCGCGGAATTGGTGCGAAACCTGCGACTGCGAACAGTCAAGCAGCCTCGCTAAATGCGCGAGTGTCAGCGTTTCGCCCTCGCGCACACGGATACAGCGGTCAATCTCAGCGATCAGCCGCAGAACATTGTCGTGCCAGTTTTGCATGAAAATCCCTCCTTGTCCCTGCATTATACAGGAAAATGAGCTGTGCCGCTTGATCTGACCTGCAAAAAAAGAAAAACCGACGTAAAAACGCCGGTTTTCGATCTTATCCGTTCTTCTTGATGGCATTGATGAGCTGTTCGGCCTGCGGAGCGCCGTGCTTCTTGGCCTGCTCGGCCCAGTAGAGCGCCTCGTGCGCGTTATGCGGCGTGCCTTCGCCGCGTGCGTACAGGATGGCGGTGTTCATCATGCACGCTGCGTTGCCGCCCTGAGCAGCCTTGAGAAAATACTGGAAGGCGAAGGCCGCATCCTGCGGAACGCCGGTACCGGTGCTGTACAGCCATGCCAGACGGCCCATCGCCAGCACGTTGCCGCGGTTTGCGGCAATCTGGTACCAGCGGACAGCCTCGTCCATGTCCTTCTCCAAGCCGCGGTCGCCCGTCTCGATCAGGCTGGCGATCAGTGCCGCAGCCTCCGGATGACCGTATTCAGCGGCCTTGCGGTACCAGGTGAGTGCGGTCTGCTGATTCTTTTTCACGCCAAAGCCCTTGTCATGGTAGCACGCCAGATTGAACATAGCAACCGGATCGTTTTGCTCAGCCGCCTTTTTTGTCCATTCAAAGGCATTTTCGGCATTCTTTTCCACGCCCTGTCCGCGCTCATACAGCGAGCCGAGCGCACGCTGCGCCGGTGCGCAGCCGTCCTCTGCAAGAGCCAGCCACTGACCGGCCGCTTCAGCGAAATTGCCTGCCTTATATGCGTCCAGAGCCTGATTGAACGCCTGTTCCATGCTCTGCTGATTTTCCTTGTTCGCTTCCATTGTTTACTCCTCCAGACAGTACCGCCTCCGAAATATGCGGTATGCAGATACCTTATTTTATCACACCGCACGTCGAAAGTCTACGAAAAAGCGAAAGAAATAGCATGGCACAACCGTATCTTGACAAAAATGTGAAATGTGTGCGAATGGACTTGCGCTTTGCGCTAAAAAAACGTAAACTGGAAATAGGATTTCTTAATTATTCACCAGGGTATAGATTGTAAAACAACGGCCTCTATCAGATAAAAGGAGAATGTCAAATGGGACTCATCAAAGCAGCAGCAGGCGCGGGCGGCGGTGTGCTGGCTGACCAGTGGAAGGAATATTTTTACTGTGATGCGATAAACGCGGACGTGCTCGCGGTCAAGGGCCGCAAAAAGGTCACCAAGCGGTCGAGCAACACCAAGGGTGACGAAGATATCATCACAAGCGGCTCGGTCATCGCGGTGGCGGACGGACAGGCGATGATGATCGTCGATCAGGGCAAGGTCGTGGAAGCCGCGTTCGAGCCGGGCGAGTTCGTCTACGATTCGTCCGCCGAGCCGACTATTTTCGCCGGTTCGTTCGGTGACAGCGTGTGCAAAATGTTCGCCAACATGGCCAAGCGCTTCACGTTCGGCGGAGAAGCGCCGCGCACGCAGCGCGTCTACTATTTCAACACCAAGGAGCTGACCGGCAACAAGTACGGAACCGCGTCTCCGGTGCCGTTCCGCGTGCTCGATGAGCGGGCGGGAATCGACATGGACATTGGTCTGCGGTGCTTCGGCGAGTACAGCTACAAGATTGTCAATCCCATGCTGTTCTATACCAACGTGTGCGGCAACATGGCAGAGGAATACCGGCGGGAAAATCTGGACAGCCAGCTCAAAAGCGAGCTGCTGACTGCGCTGCAGCCCGCCTTTGCACGCATTGGTGCAAATGGTGTGCGCTACTCGGCGCTGCCCGCGCATACGATGGAAATTGCAGACGCACTCAACGAACAGCTTTCGTCCAAGTGGCGTGAGCTGCGCGGCATCGAGATCGTGTCGTTCGGCGTCAACTCGGTCAAGGCAGACGAGGAGGACGAAAAGACCATCAAGGAAATGCAGCGCGAGGCCGCCTACCGCGACCCGACCCGTGCGGCAGGCTCGCTCGTGCACGCGCAGGCCGAGGCGATGAAGTCTGCGGCAGCGAATGCGAACGCCGGTCCGGCGATGGCGTTCATGGGTATGAATATGGCCGGTCAGGCAGGCGGCGCCAGCGTGCAGAATCTGTACGCAATGGGTCAGCAGCAGGCCCGGCAGGCGCAGGCGGCGGGCGAGTGGACGTGCTCGTGCGGACAGACCGGCAACACCGGAAAATTCTGCATGGGCTGCGGCAGGCCCAAACCCGAGCAGAACAGCTGGAAATGCGTTTGCGGTACGGTCAATACCGGAAAATTCTGTTCTGAGTGCGGAAAACCCCGACCGGAGAATACGGCATGGACGTGCTCGTGCGGTGCGGTCAATCAGGGAAAGTTCTGCTCGGAGTGCGGAAAAGCAAGAAATTAGTAATTAGGAATGAGGAATTAGTAATGAAACGTAGGGGCGCACATTGTGCGCCCGAAATCAAACGGTATGCAGATGGTTTACACGGGCGGCCGCTGACCGCCCCCCTGCGGAACACGTTCACCATAAAATAATTACTAATTACTAACTACTAATTCCTGATTCTCCAAAGGAGGATAGAAATGTCAGACAAAGCAACAAACTACCAATGCCCGTCCTGCACGGGACCGCTGCACTACGACGGCGCCGCGGGACGGCTGCAATGCGACTACTGCGGCTCGTCATTTGACCCGGCAGAGATCGAAAAACTGTACGCCGAAAAGGAACAGCAGACCGCTTCTCAGCCGGAGACGGGGAGCGACACCGGCGAATGGCAGTCCTCCGCAGATGAGGACTGGGGCGCGGACGCGGACAAGATGCGCGTATACAGCTGTCCGTCCTGCGGTGCGCAGTTGATCTGCGAGGAGACCACGGCGGCGACCTCGTGCCCGTACTGCGGCAACCCGACCGTCATTCCCGAGCAGTTCAGCGGCATTCTCAAGCCGGACTACATACTGCCGTTCAAGCTGAGCAAGGAGGACGCGGTTTCCGCGCTCAAGCAGCATTACAAGGGAAAGCTGCTGCTGCCCAAGCTGTTCCGCGATAATAACCATATCGAGGAGCTGCGCGGCATTTATGTGCCGTTCTGGCTGTTCGACGGTGAAGCCGAAGGCAGCGCGAATTACATGGCAACGACCACGCGCGTGTTCCGTCACGGAGACACGGAAATCACCGAGACCAGCTTTTACGAGGTGCAGCGCGCGGGTACGCTGCCGTTCAGCCGTGTTCCGGTGGATGCATCGCGCAAGATGCCGGATGATTATATGGATTCCATCGAGCCGTTTGATTATGCCGGCCTGAAGCCGTTCTCGACCGCCTATCTGCCCGGATTTTTCGCGGATAAGTTCGATGTTTCCATCGAGGAGAGCAGCAGCCGTGCGGACAAGCGCTGTCGGCAGTCGCTGTCGGATGCGCTGCAGGGAACCGCGCGAAATGGCCGTCCGTATACCTCGGTCACGCCGACCGGCGAGGATATTCACCTCAAACGCACCGGCGTGCATTACGCGCTGCTGCCGGTCTGGATGCTGAATACCCGCTGGAACGGCAAGAATTACATGTTTGCGATGAACGGTCAGACTGGACGCATGGTCGGTGACCTGCCGGTGGACAGAAAGCGGTTCTGGGGTCTGTTTGCCGCCGTTGCCGCGCCCATGACTGCGGTGCTGACGGCGCTGCTGTATTTTCTGTAAGGAGGCGGCGTAGATGAAAAACAAGAGAAAACTGCGCCTGGCTGCGCTCTTAGCCGTGCTTTTGCTGCTGTTTCCGGCCTTTGCGGTTGAGGACGATATAACGGATGAGAGCGACACCTCGACCACCCAGACGGAGGAAACTGACCAGACCGCACCGCTCGGCGGCACGGATTCGATTGACCCGTCGGCAGACAAGCCGCGCGTGTTCGACTATGAAGAGGTGCTGACGCAGGTCCAGATTGACACGCTCGAGGAAAAGACCAGGGCGATCGCGGAGAAGTATGGCATCGGTGTCGGCATCATCACGATTGACGACTACACGCCGTACGGCGATGACGCTTATGATGCGGCGGAGCAGCTCTACAACGAGCTTGATCTGGGTGCGAGCGAGGACGGCGACGGCGTGGCGCTGCTCATCAGTCTGGATGACCGCGATTTTGCGACCTATGTGCATGGCGCGAAAGCCGAGGAGATTTTCAGCGATGCGGTCCTGCAGAATTTGGAGCCGTATTTCCTGGATAATTTCGGAAACGATGACTGGTACGGCGGCTTATCGGACTTCGTTTCCGGCTGTGAGTGGTATCTGCAGCATGTAGCCGAAGGCGGCGAAGCCGGTGTGCCGGTGCATAATGAGGTCGAGATTTCGGACAGTACGCAGGAAGACACAGCGGACGATTCGTTTTCGCTCGGCGGTGCATTCGGTCTGTCGCTGCTCATTTCGTGCGTGGCGGCGCTGATCGTGTGCATGGTGTTCCGCTCGCAGATGAAATCCGTGCGTACGCAGACGACGGCAAATCAGTATGTGGGAAACGGCGGCCTCAATCTGACGTTCAGCCGCGATATTTACCGTTATACCTCGCAGAAGCGGCGGCAGATTCCGCGGAATGACAATAATAACAACTCGACCGGCGGCGGTCACGGCGGAGCCGGATTTTCCGGCAGCATCAGCCATACCAGCAGTTCGGGACATGGGAGAAGTGGTAAATTCTGAATGGAGAATGGAAAATGGAGAATGAACATAGCTGCATTTTCCGTAAACAAAAAGCAAAAGACAGCCGACAGGCTGTCTTTTTTTATGCAAAAAACGGAGATAATTCCGCAATGTTCGCAATCGTTTTGGATTCCTCCGGAAAGTCCTTCTGCAGCCTTGCGGCACACCGTCTGCAGAAATCCTCATACAACTTGGGATTCTCCCGCATTTGCTGCTTGAAGCCCCAGATATGGGTAAAATATCCGTTCTGCGCACCGCCGAACAGCGCAGGCAGGTCACTGAGGGCAGCCGCGTGCGCGTGCTTTTTCTCGGCGCACATGGCGAGCAGCCGCTGCTCGGCGAACACCATATAGGTGAGTGTGTCGTCGGCATCCGGTGAGCAGCGCATGAAGCGGATGGCGGTGTCCGTGTAGTACCGTCGGAACTCGTCATTGCCGAAATAGGCGAGTGCGGTATTGAACGGCTGTACCGTCCAGTCAAATGAATCAAGCGGGAAGCCTTCGGTTTTGGAGAATGCCGTTTGATCCGGATAGATGGACGGCATAATGTCCTCACGGTGGATGGCTGCGGTGTCCGGTCCGTCGAGCAGATTGCTGATGGATTTCCAGCAGATGAAATCTGTATCAAGCATCACACACGGCGATGGCACAGCGGAGAGCGCGTACAGCTTGCCGGCCGCCCAGAAGGCTGTGGCGTTTATGTCCTCGGGCATGGTGTCCAACAGAGGATACACGCCGTCATCCCACAAAAAACAAAGCCCGAGCGATTCATAATAACGCTTGGCAGGTGTGTCGCAGATCATGCGGATCGAACCGTTCTCTCTGCGCCACTCGAGCGCGGAAAGCGCGGTCGTGAGCAGTTCAAACGGCTCGATTCGGTATTCCATATGGGGATTGCGGATGAAAAATGGTCTTGTCCAGTTGGAGTGGAACGCCTGCATCAGATCAGCTCCAATCCGTAGCCGCCGACCGGGCACGAGCCGGAACCGAACCGGAACGAACCTGATCCGGAACCGGAATAACTGGTGCGGTAAGAGGTGGTGTACGAGGTCACATACGAGCCGGAGCCTGAGCCGCACGGCACGCAAACGGTCTGTATAACGGTAGTTTCACCGGATGCGGAGACAACGGTTTCCTCACCCGCTGTCGAGGGGACAGCGCCGCCCATGATGGGCACCGGTGGGCGTTCGTCATCGGCCGGATACCAGCCCTCCGGGTAGGGGTCCACCGCGAAAACAGGTGCTGGTGCGGCAGACTGTGCCGGCTCGCTTGCTTCGGGTGCGGTCTCGGGAGAGGGTGCTTCTTCGGTTTTCGGCTGGCAATGCCGCGCATAGCTGGCTTCATCGAACACAACGCCGTCGATTTCGCGGTATTTTTCCGGATTCATTGCCAGAATACCGTTCGGTTTGGACATAACACCACACACCTCTCATTCACTAATATAATTATATATGAACGCAGTGAAAACCGCAACGGGGAAAGGGGTAAAATTTTGGCTTTACAATCCGCAGACGGTTTTCGTATAATAGTAGGGAGAAAACAGATACGGTGTTCCGGTTGGTTTATTATGCTGTACCATGTAAAATATTGTAGGGGCGCGCATTGCGCGTCCGTTTTATCAGGTTGGCACAATATCAATTCTGCGGATTGGATTAAGCAATTACCGTAGGGTGGGGTACCCTCACCCCGCCGTATAAACCGAAACACAAATTGAAAAACAACGGATACCGTGCAGATCGTAACCCAGATAATATCCGTAAAAACAGGTGGTTTATTGGGGAGCGGCGGGGCAAGGGCAGAAGGTGAATTGCCCGTAGGGCAAGAGAAGCTACTCAGGAGTGCCTCGCCCTGCGGTAAAAGTTAGATAAATGTCATTTGTATATAGAATGGGAGAAATTATGGACTTTTTATCAGTAGAGCAGTCGGTCTGGCGCCGATTGCAGGAAGAAACGCGCCCAATCGCGCTGTACGGCATGGGCGACGGCGCAGACAAGATACTCGCACAGTTTGACCGTCTGGGCATTCGCGCATCCGCGGTGTTCGCGAGCGACGAATTTGCCCGCGGCAACCTGTTCCACGGGTTCTGCGTGCGCAAGCTGTCGGACACGGTAGCCGAGCTTGGCGAGGACATTGTAATCGTCATCGCGTTCGCTAGCCAGAGACCCGAGGTGCTGCAGCTGATGTATGCCCTCGAGGACAAATACGACGTGGTGGCGCCGGATGTTCCGGTGGTCGAGGGACCGCTGTTCGATGAGGATTTCGTGCGCGCACATCAGGACGAAATGCAGCGCGCGTATGATCTTCTGGCGGATGATTTGTCGCGTGAGGTTTTTCTGGATACCGTGCGCTTCAAGCTGTCCGGCAAAATGGAATACCTGCGCCACAGCGAATCCGACAAGGATGAGGTGTTTCATAATCTCCTGCGCCCGACCGCAGAGGAGCACTTCTCCGACCTCGGCGCATACAACGGCGACACCATCCGCGAGCTGCTGCACTACACGGACGGCAAGTTTGCGTCCGTTACCGCCCTTGAACCCGATCGCCGCAGCTTCCGCAAGCTGAATGAGTGGGCGAGTGCCAATATCACGGGCGATGTTACGCTCGTACAGGCAGGCGCGTGGAACGAGGACACGGTCAAATGCTTCACCGATCAGGCAGGCCGCCAGTCCCGCGTAGCGGGGCAGGGCAAAGAGACGCAGATGCGTGCGCTCGACAGCGTGCTGTCCGGCCGCCCGTGCACCTATCTCAAAATGGACGTGGAGGGCGCAGAGCGCGAAGCCATCGCCGGCGCCGAGAAAACCATTCGGCAGTACGCACCCAAGCTGAACATTGCTGCCTATCACCGCAGTGAGGATTTCTTTCAGCTGCCGCTGCTCATCCATGCGCTGCAGCCGAGCTACCGGCTGTATCTGCGTCACCATCCTTATGTTCCGGCGTGGGATACGAATTTGTACGCAATATAAAAAACAGTGGAAATCCCGGTCGGGCCGTTGTATAATAAAGATAGATTACGGCAGGGTGTGACCTGCCGGAGAATTCATACATGAAGGAGATCATAACAATGGGCTGTTTTTACTGTGATGAGCACCATGAGGGCCGCGAAGCAATCATGTTTAAGGTTGGCGACATGAAGGCAGGTACCCTGTACCTGTTCAAGGATCAGGCACACAAGGGCCGCTGCGCACTGGCGCTCAAGAGCCATAAGAAGGAGCTGTGCGAGTGCGACGAGCAGGAGCGCAACGATTACTGTGCAGATCTGGCTGCTGCTTCCGGCGCTATTAAGAAGCTGTGGGGCTGCACCAAGATCAACCTCGGTTCGTTCGGCGACAGCAATCCGCACCTGCATTTCCACATCGTACCGAAGTACGAGGGCGGCTTTGAGTTCGGCGGCAGCTTTGCCATCACCAATCCGGAGCCGGTTATCCTGAAGGACGAGGAGTACAAGGAAATGATCGAGGCTCTCCAGAAGGAGCTTGGCATTTAATTCTTTGGCTGCATAAGTCACAAACAGCATCGAACTTTGCGGTTCGGTGCTGTTTTTTGTCTTATATGATACTTGCGCACTGCGGGAACGTGCGGTATAATGTACAGTGATTTCGTATTGTATAAACAAAGGAGCAATGCTATGAAACGCTATCTTGCAGCGGCGATGCTGCTGCTTGCGCTGTCCGGCTGCGGCTCAAGCGGCAGCAGTACACAGCTCTACACTACCACCGAGGACTTTTTTGCGATGGACACCTACATGTCGGTCGATGTGTCAAGCGAAAAGAGCGAAAGCGCGGCAGAGGACATGGCTGTCAAGATTGAGCAGCGCGTCAATCAGCTGGACGCGGCGCTCTCGCGCACGCAGCAGGCGGGCGATCTCTACAAGCTGAACCACGCGAACGGTCAGCCGACCGAAGTGAGCGATGACACCTACACCGCGCTTGAGAAAGCGCTCGAGTACGCCGAGATGACAAACGGTGCGTTTGACCCGACGATGGCGCCGCTGACCGACCTCTGGGGCATCGGCACGGACAACGCGCGTGTGCCCGCGCAGAGCGAGATTGATGAAGCATTGACGCATGTCGGCTATCAGAACGTCAAGCTGCTCGGCAACAATCAGGTGCAGCTGCTGAACGGCGCACAGGTCGATCTGGGCGGTATCGGCAAGGGCTACGCAGGCGACATCGTGCACGAAATGGCGGAGAGCGATACCTCGGATCAGTGGCACGTTCTGGCGCGGCTGAGCGGCAATATTGAGATGTACGGCGGCAAAACCGCAGACAGCGGCACGGACAACTGGAACATCGGCATTGCCGATCCGGACGACAACACGGACTCGATTGCGGTGGTGTCGCTGCGTGACGGCTCGGTTGTTACCTCGGGTGATTACGAGCGATTTTTTGAAAAGGACGGCAAACGCTACCACCACATTTTTGACCCCGCAACAGGGTATCCGGCGGACAGCGGCCTGCGCGGCGTGACCGTCATTGATCCCTGCTCGACCAAGGCGGATGCGCTGACAACGGCGCTGTTCGTCATGGGTCTGGATAAGGGCATGAAATTCTGCGAGGAGAACGAGATTGCGGCGGTGTTCATCACCTCGGACAAGCAGGTGTACACCACATCCAAGACAGGGGACTGCACGTTTGAGTTCCTCGGCGAGAAAAAGGGATACACCTATGCGGAATAAGCTGAAATTCGGTGATTTTATCATCATCGGCGTGGTTCTGGTGATGGCAGGCGCGCTGGCGGCAGCGCTGACGTTTCACAGCTCCGGCGACAAGCTGTACGCTGAGGTCTGGCAGAACGATACGCTCATCGAGCGGGTACAGCTGACCGACGCGACCGATCGCACGATCAAGCTGGATGGCAACACCATTGTGCTCTCGGGCAAAACAGCGAAAATGGCGGACGCGGACTGTCGGGATCAGGTGTGCGTGCGCACCGGTACACTTACCCATGCCGGACAGGCGGCGGTCTGTCTGCCGCACCGCGTGGTGCTCAAGCTGGTCGGCGTGAATGACAGCGGCATCGACGCTGTGGTATCGTAAGGGGTGCAGCACATGAAAAATGCAAAACGATTGACGCTCTGCGGCATGCTGGCGGCGGTGGCCGTCGTGCTCTCGCTGGTCGAGCGCATGTTCCCGCTGGATGCCATCGTGCCCGTGCCCGGCGTCAAATTAGGGCTGGCGAATGTGGTGACGCTGTTTGCGCTCACGCGGCTGAGCGCGAGAGACGCATTCGCCATCGTGGTAACGCGCGTTGCCATTTCCTCGCTGTTGATGGGCAGCGTGTCGGCGTTCCTGTTCTCGCTGTTCGGCGGCCTGCTGTCGCTCATCGTGATGGGAATCCTGCTCAAAGCCGAAGGCAGATTCTGCTCACTGTTCGGCGTGAGCGTAGGCGGCGCTGCGGCGCATAATATCGGGCAGATGGCAGCGGCTGTGATCTGGCTGAAAAACTGGGCCGTGATCGCATATCTGCCGTTCCTGCTCGTGATGAGCGTGCCGCTCGGACTGGTGACGGGACTGACCTGCTCGGTCGTGTTACATCACCTCAAAAAAATTGATTTCGGTGCATAAATTTGAAAAAGCAGCCTCATACTAACGAAAACAGATTAGGAGGGACTGCTATGAAAAAGCTGATCGCCCTGCTGGCGGCGCTGACGATGCTGTTCGTCTGCGGCTGCGGCAGCAACAGCAAGGATAACGGCACAGACAACGGCAATGGCACCAACAATGGCACCAACAACGCTGTTGATGAGCGGCGCGACACCAACACGAATACCGTCGGTGATGACGTCCGCGAAGGCGTGGACGATGCAGGCAATGCCGTCGGAGACGCGGTGGATGATGTTGGCAACGCCATCCGCGATGGCGCAGACGCCGTGACCGGAGATAACAATAATGCGGCGAAACAGCCGAATACGGCGAATGGGACGAATGCTCCGGTGGAGAATCCGTAAAACAGGAACGGCATGGCGTAAGCTGTGCCGTTTTCCTTTTCTCTTGACACAGAGTGACCGGGGCACACGAACTGCGTCAGCGTGTTCGCTCCTAACGGGCGGGGCGTTTTTCGCTGAACCTCAGCGGGGAGTGTGCCGCCTGCGGACGGCGGGAACGTGCGCTGACGCCGCGCGGGCGCACAAGAGGGATGGACACCAAGGTTTCCACCCCTCTTATGAATCTCCCCGTTTCCTCTTAGCACGGCGGAATTTGCAGAGCTGAGACTATAGGGGAACGGCAGAGGATTTTTACTACCGTGTCTCTCGTAACCTGTTCGCAGGGTCAGATACCGTACTGCTACACAGGTCGGAGGGCCTCCGCAAGCGCGGCATGACAGTGCCGCGCAACCCTTTTGCACGTTGTAACGGAAGGCACCTGCGAATTTAGGCGTTTGGTATAATTTATTTTCGTAGGTTCTGTCTGTCACAACTCGCTAACGAATTGCGCGGCACGGTTATGTCGCGCCTGCGTAGAGTAGCCGATATGTGTAGCAGTAAGTTATCTGACGCTGCGAATACGCGGATACATGGACGGCTGTCAGCCGTCCTGCGGAAGAAAAGATCCTCTGCCGTACTCCTTTTCGAAGCGGTCGCCGGTCTCTGATCTGCGTCAGGTTAAGAAACAAAGGGAAACGGGAGTTAAGAGGGTAGAAACCGCAGGTGTCTACCCTCTTGCCCGCCGCCGCGGGTGCGGCGAACCTCCCCGCCAAAGGTTGGCGCCCATTCTATATGCGCAGGAAGCAGCGAAACCGCAGTTTACGTCTTGCACAGACCGCAATCGTGTGCTAAAATAATACTATTATGGGAAAAACACTCGTGGAGCGCACAAATCGTGTCTCCGCGCAGTCTAACGAGTTGGAGTGAGAGATAAATGGATTACAACCGTTTGGCGGAACTGCTGTTTCCGCATATCAATACCACGCCGGAGGAGATGGAGGCTCGCTATCCCAAGCGCGAGCTGCCCGAGGGCGCAAAGGTAACCCGTATGGGCCCAAGCCCGACCGGCTTCATGCACCTCGGCAACCTGTACGGCGCACTGGTGGATGAGCGCCTGGCGCACCAGTCCAAGGGCGTATTTTATCTGCGTATTGAGGACACCGACCGCAAGCGTGAGGTAGAGGGCGGCGTGCAGATGATCATCGACGCGTTCAAGTCGTTCGGCCTGCCGTTCGACGAGGGTGCAACGACTGACGGCGAGACCGGCATCTACGGTCCGTACCGACAGAGCCAGCGTGCCGAGATCTACCAGACCTTCGTCAAGTCCCTCGTGCAGCGCGGCATGGCGTACCCGTGCTTCTGTACCGAGGAGGAGCTCTCCGCCACGCACGAGCAGCAGGAGAAAAACAAGGAAAACTTCGGCTACTACGGCAAGTACGCCGTATGGCGCGACCGTCCGATGGAGGACATCGAGGCAGAGCTTGCCAAGGGCACGCCGTATGTTGTTCGTTTCCGCTCGGAGGGCAGCATTGAGCACAAGATCCGCCACGAGGATCTCGTCAAGGGCAAGATGGAAGTCACCGAGAACGATCAGGACGTGGTTATCCTCAAGTCCGACGGCATCCCGACCTACCACTTTGCGCACGTTGTGGACGACCATCTGATGGGCACGACCGTCGTTGTCCGCGGCGAGGAGTGGCTGGCAACGCTGCCGGTACACCTGCAGCTGTTCCGCGCGATGGGCTGGAAGGCGCCGAAGTACGCACACACCGCTCAGCTGATGAAGATCGACCCGGAGACCGGCGGCAAGCGCAAGCTGTCCAAGCGCAAGGACCCGGAGCTCGCGCTGACGTTCTACGCGCAGGAGGGCTATCCGGTACCGGCGGTTCTCGAGTACCTGATGACGCTCCTCAACTCCAACTTCGAGGAGTGGCGCCGCGCAAATCCGGACCTGCCGATGAACGATTTCCAGTTTACCACCAAGAAGATGAGCGGCTCGGGTGCGCTGTTTGACATCGAAAAGCTGCGTGACGTTTCCAAGAACGTTATTTCGCGCATGACGGCAGAGCAGGTTTACGACTTTGTTGCCGAGTGGTCTGCTGTCAACGACAAGGAGTTTAACGCACTGCTGACCCGCGACCCGGCATTCTCCAAGGCGTACCTCGCCATCGGCCGCGGCGGCAAAAAGCCGCGCAAGGACCTCGCACTGTGGTCGGATGCCAAGGGCTACATGGACTTCATGTTCGACGAGCTGTTCCAGCCGGATTACACCATGCCGGAGCGCGTTTCCGCTGAGGACGCCAAGGCGATTCTGAGCGATTTTGCAGGCATGTTCGACGAGAACGATACGCCGGATGGCTTCTTCGACAAGATGAAGCAGATCGCTTCTGCACACGGCTATGCAGCCGATACCAAGGCGTATAAGGCTGACCCGTCCGCCTATAAGGGCGCCGTCGGTGATGTGTCCATGGTTGTCCGCGTAGCAGTGGCGGGCCGCCAGAACGCACCGGACCTCCAGACCGTAATGGGCATTCTGGGCAAGGATAAGGTTCTGGAACGCCTGTCTAAGTGCGCAGATGCGCTTTGAATAATGGAAAATGTAAAATGGATAATGGAGAATGAAGGAGCCGCCCAAAGGGCGGAATTAAATCATCGCGCGCAGCGCGATACCGCAATTTTCAATTTTCCATTTTCAATTCTCAATTCCAAGGGAGAATAATAAATGTTAGAGAATGTAAACAACTTCCTCACAGAAATCATCGACGAGGATATTAAAAACGGTCTTTCCGAGCGCATCCACACCCGCTTTCCGCCGGAGCCGAACGGTTATCTGCATATCGGCTCGGCAAAGGCGATCTTCATCAACTGGTCTATCGCGAAAAAATACAACGGCCTGTTCAATCTGCGCTATGACGACACCAACCCGGTCAAGGAGGATACCGAGTATGTAGACTCCATCTGGGAGGACATCAAGTGGCTGACCGGCGAGGAGCCGAGCGGCGGTGTGTACTACGGCTCGGACTACTTTGAAACCTGCTTTAACTGCGCGGTACAGCTGATCAAGGACGGCAAGGCGTATGTTGACGATCTGACACAGGAGGAAATGCGCGAGTACCGCGGCTCTCTGACCGAGCCGGGCAAGCCGAGTCCGTACCGCGACCGTTCGGTTGAGGAGAACCTCCAGCTGTTCCAGGATATGCGTGACGGCAAGTTTGCCGACGGCTCCAAGACGCTGCGTGCAAAGATCGACATGGCAAGTCCGAACATGAACCTGCGCGACCCGGCGATTTACCGTATCGTGCGTGCACATCATCACCGTCAGGGCGATAAGTGGTGCATCTATCCGCTGTACGACTTTGCACACCCGATTCAGGACGCACTTGAGGGCATCACGCACTCCATGTGCTCGATTGAGTTCGAGAACCACCGTCCGCTGTACGAGTGGGTGGTTGACAACTGCCCGCTGCCGCATCATCCCAAGCAGCGCGAGTTTGCCCGCCTGAATGTAACGCACACCGTTATGTCCAAGCGTTACCTGCGCCAGCTGGTATTTGAAAAGCACGTTGAGGGTTGGGACGATCCGCGTATGCCTACGCTGTGTGCGCTGCGCCGCCGCGGCTACACGCCGAGCGCCATCCTCGATTTTGTACAGCGCGTCGGCATCGCAAAGGCCAACTCGCTGGTTGACATCAAGCTGCTCGAGCACTGCATCCGCGAGGAGCTGAACGAGACCGCGCTGCGCCGCATGGCAGTCACCGAGCCGGTCAAGCTGGTTATCACCAACTATCCGGAGGGTCAGTGCGAGGAGTTCGAAGTGCCGAACAATCCGCGCAATGAGGAAGCAGGCAGCCGCAAGGTTCCGTTCACCCGTGAGCTGTATATCGAAAAGAGCGATTTCGCGGAGGTTCCGCCTCCGAAGTTCCAGCGTCTCAAGCCGGACGGCGAGGTTCGTCTGATGGGCGCGTATATCGTCAAGTGCAACGAGATCGTCAAGGACGACAATGGCGAGATCGTGGAAATCCGCTGCACGGCTGATCTTGAGACCCGCAACGGCATGCCGGTGGACGGCCGCAAGGTCAAGGGCACCATTCACTGGGTATCTGCCGAGCACGCCATCGATGCAGACCTGTATCTGTACGATAATCTGTTCACCCTCGAGAACGTTAATGACGTACCGGAGGGCACGGATTATCTGGATTACCTCAATCCGGATTCGCTCAAAAAGCTGACCGGCTGCAAGCTCGAACCGTCGCTGGCTGATGCCAAGGAAGGCGAACGCTTCCAGTTTGTCCGCATGGGTTATTACTGCAAGGACCGCGAGAGCGGCCGATTCAACCGCATTGTTACCCTTAAGGACAGCTTTGCAAAAACGCTGAAAAAGTAAGCACAGATAAGAAAAGCTCTCTGAACTTTGTTCAGAGAGCTTTTTTCGTTAGAGATGAATTGAGAATGGAAAATGGAAAATGAAGGAGCCGCCTGAAAGGCGGGATTAAATCATCGCGCTGTGCGCGATACCGCAATTCTCAATTCTCCATTTTCAATTTTCCATTACTGCAATCGCTTAAATGATGCGGCTTTCGATTTCTGCATTCGGCGCCAGAACCTTCACGAAGAACTCGAGCCGCCGGAGTGCGTTCTCGATAACCGCCTTATCGGTATCCGGCGTGCCGAACACGGGATGGAACACATGGCGGCTGTCCGGATGGATGCAGGTTCGGTCGTCCGCACCGGCGATCATGCTGAAAATGATACCCGAGCTATCGCGTCCGCAGATGTCCTTCGGGTAGGTATGCGTGCTTGCGGCGCGCATGCCCAAAAACGGCAGCTTTTCGCTCGGCGTGAAGATAGTCAGCGGGCCGTCCATGCGGTCGATATCATGCGTGCCGGACAGCACGAACGTGGTCAGCTCCAGCAGGAAGGGAACCCCCATCACCGGGTCCTCCTCCGGGAAGGGACGGCCCTTGAACAGCACGGATTCGAACTGCTGCATGACCGGATAGGTTTTCTTGAACTTCTTGAAGAAGCGAAAATACGGATTTTCACCGAAAACAGCCTTGCGGTCGTAGTCGGCATACTTTTCGCGCAGGGCATCCAGTTCTGCGTGAACAAGGTCGTAAAATTTCGTTATATCCCATGCGGAGCGGTCGGGATAGGTGACTTCGAGGATGCCGAGCGGAATATTGCGCTCGGCAAAGGTCGGGTCCTTGGTGATTTCAAGCATAAGAGCACCTCGATTTGTTAAGCGGGTTCGTAGGAACTGTGATAATCGGCAGCGGCTTCGCCGGTCAGCACATCGTAGTAGTACCACTGCGATTTATCCGCGCTGGTGAAGAAATACACGCCGAGGGGGTGCTCTGCGGTATCGCTGGTCAGCCGACCGACATATTCGCCGCTTGCACCGCCAGCAGCTTCTCCGGTGCGGATGATTTCGTCAACGGACACCGGATGCAGTACGGCGATCATGCCGAGCTGCGCGATGGCGTAGGACAGGTACAGCAGGAAGATGGTATAGGCGGACTGCCGCAGCGAAGCCTCCTGCAGAGGGTGGTTCATGCACTTGCCGATCAGCAGGCCGATGAAGGACAGCACGATCAGCGCCGCAATCCACCAGAAGCTGATCTCATACAGCGGGTTCATGCCGGACAGCAGGGCAATAAACAGCATCAGCGCCACCAGAAAGACGAGCAGCGCCTGCGCCCAGCGGCTGTGGTCCCTGCCGTCGGGATTACTGGGTCTGCTGTTCATAAAAATGTTGAAAATGAGCGCGACCGGCGCGAACACCCACAGATAGGTCGGGAAGCCGCCGATGGCACCGTCATACACGGTGTTCCAATGCATGGCGAGCAGGCAGGTGCCCAGCCAGACGATGACGGAAGATACAAGCAGCAGCAGATTTTTCTTGGATTGAAAAAGATTCATACAGGAAATTCCTCTTAAAAGCAAACGGGCAGAGCCTTGCGGCTCTACCCGTTTTGATTACGCACCGCAAGGCACGCTCTGTTCAGTTAAACCGAAAAGATTAAGCCTCAGCCTTGATCTTCTTCAGGTTAGCGAAGCGCGGCAGACCGGATACCTTCGGGCCAACGTTCTCGCCGTTGATGAGCGGCAGAGCGTAGTCAACGAACTCCTGCGTTACGCCGTTGCCTTCCTTGTTGATCCACTCACGCGGAACCTTCTTCTCGGTGTTGGCAACCTCGGACAGCGGGAGCAGCTCGATCTCGCACTTGTAGCCGTTCTCGTCACGGGTGCACTTGAAGCCCGGCATGTAGTCGGTCTTGCCTGCAACTGCGTTCTCAACAGCAGCCTTGCCGGACATATAGGACTCGTCAACGTCGGTCTTGGAAGCGCAGTGAGCAGCGCAGCGCTGCAGCAGGCTCAGCTCGATGCCGCGAACCTTGCAGCCCAGCTCGTTCTTAACGGTGTCAGCCAGCATGGAAGCCAGACCGCCGAGCTGTGCATGGCCGAAGCCGTCGGTAGCAGAGGTCTTAGCCTCGGATACGAAGGAGCCGTCAGCGTAGTGGATACCCTCGGAAACAGCTACCAGGCAGTTGCCCTTCTCGTCGTAGATGCGCTTTACGTCAGCCAGGAACTTCTTCATGTCGAAGTCGGTCTCCGGCAGGTAAACCAGATCCGGACCTGCGCCCATAGCGGTAGCCAGACCGGCAGCACCGGCCAGCCAGCCAGCGTGACGGCCCATGATCTCTACGATGCAGACCATGCCGGTGTCGTATACGCGAGCGTCCTGATAGATCTCCATGCAGGAAGTAGCGATATACTTAGCAGCGGAAGCGAAGCCCGGGCAGTGGTCGGTGCCGAACAGGTCATTGTCGATGGTCTTCGGAATGCCCATTACGCGGCACTCGTAGCCGGACTTCATCATATACTTGGAAACCTTGTTGCAGGTATCCATGGAGTCGTTGCCGCCGTTGTAGAAGAAGTAACGGATGTCGTACTTCTTGAAGATCTCGAGGATGCGCTTGTAATCGGTGTCGTCAACATCCGGATCAGCCAGCTTGTAGCGGCAGGAGCCCAGTGCAGAGGACGGGGTGTAGCGCAGAAGAGCCAGCTCGTCGCGGTCTTCCTTGTCGATATCATACAGGTCGTCGTTCAGCAGGCCCTTGATGCCGTGTGCCATGCCGAATACGCGGGTGATGGACGGATTGTCCAGTGCTGCCTCCAGCGCACCCAGAACAGAAGAGTTGATTACGGAAGTCGGGCCGCCCGACTGACCGATGACGCAAGCGCCTTTCAGTTCACTCATTGATAAAACCTCCTAAGCAAATTAAAACGCAGAGCAGTGCCGTGCATTTTCTTACTCATAAAGAGTACCATATAATATGAAAAAAATCAATGAAAATCCTGCGTTTTCGGCAGGTTTGGCAATTTTGGCAAACATGCCGCAGGAATTCGGCGAAAAAATGACAGGATTTTTTTGATATGGACTTGATTTTAGTATGCTTAACTGATAAAATAAAAGCAGAATTTTTAAGATTCAGTTTTTATCAGAAAGGAAGTATTACCATGCCTTTAGTTACTACTACTGAGATGTTCAAGAAGGCTTACGACGGCGGCTACGCTGTTGGCGCTTTCAACGTGAACAACATGGAGATCGTTCAGGGTATCACCGAGGCTTGCCAGGAGCAGCACGCTCCGGTAGTCCTGCAGGTATCCAAGGGCGCACGCGCTTACGCAAACCACACCTACCTCGTTAAGATGGTAGAGGCTGCTGTTCAGGAGTGCCCGGACATTCCGATCGCTCTGCACCTGGACCACGGCCCGGACTTCGAGACCTGCAAGGCCTGCATCGACGGCGGTTTCTCCTCCGTTATGATCGACTGCTCCTCCCGTCCGTTCGACGAGAACGTTGAGGAGACCAAGAAGGTTGTAGAGTACGCTCACGCTCACGGCGTTGTTGTCGAGGCTGAGCTCGGCACCCTGGCTGGCGTAGAGGATGACGTTAAGGTTTCCGCTGAGGATTCCTCCTACACTCATCCGGAAGAGGTTGAGGAGTTCGTAACCCGCACCGGCTGTGACTCTCTGGCTATCGCAATCGGCACCTCTCACGGCGCTTACAAGTTCACTCCGGAGCAGTGCACCCGCAATGCTGACGGCGTTCTGGTTCCGCCTCCGCTGCGTTTCGACGTACTCGAGGAAGTTTCCAAGCGTCTGCCGGGCTTCCCGATCGTACTGCACGGTTCCTCTTCCGTACCGCGTGAGTTTGTTGACAAGATCAACAAGTTCGGCGGCAAGATGCCGGATGCAATCGGCATTCCGGAGGAAGAGCTGCGTCACGCTGCACAGCTGTCCGTCTGCAAGATCAATATCGACTCCGATATTCGTCTGGCTATCACCGCTTCTATCCGCGAGCACTTCGCTGAGCATCCGGATCACTTCGACCCGCGCCAGTACCTGAAGCCGGCTCGTCAGGCTGTCAAGGACATGGTTACCCACAAGCTGATCAATGTTCTGGGCTGCAACGGCAAGGCATAAGATCATTTTCTGATCGAAACCAAAGAACCTCGGAATCCTGTTCCGGGGTTCTTTTTTTTCATCTTGCGATGGGGAATAGAACGGATACCATATATAGTGTATCCGTTTCTCACGGGAGAAATTACCACAGAGAAAATAAAGGAGAAACTTTGTGAAATTTGTCGCGCTTTTCTGATAAATTTTTCGAGTCAAGAGGAAAAGTTTAGAGAATACTCCAATAAAAATAGTGCTTTTCTTGCAAATGTGCCAAAAAGAATTTAGCGCCTTGACAGGGCGGTGTTTCGGCGTTAGAATATATAAGCAAGAGATAAGCAGACACAAGATATTGTGCGATATCGAATGCAGCACTACATAATTTAGTAAATAATCAAGAAATCGCCGTCAGGCGGTTTTTGTATGAGAGAGGGATTTTTCTTTATGATTCAGCAGATCGTCAAGCGGGACGGGCGCATGGCTCCCTTTGAGATCGACAAGATCACAAATGCAATTTTCGGCGCAGCACAGGCATCCGGCGGCCAGGACCACGATATGGCGCAGGAGCTGGCAGAGCAGGTCGAAAAAACGCTGGAGGAGACTGCTGGAACCGAAACTCCCACCGTTGAACAGGTGCAGGACACTGTTGAGAAGGTTCTAATCGAAAGCGGACATGCCCGCACGGCCAAGAAGTACATCCTGTACCGCAACGAGCGCACCCGCGTGCGTGAGATGAACACCCGTCTGATGAAGGTGTACGAGGATCTGACGTTCAAGTCCTCGCTCGAGAACGACGTCAAGCGCGAGAACGCCAACATCGACGCCGACACCGCCATGGGCACCATGCTCAAGTACGGCTCCGAGGGCGCCAAGCAGTTCTATGAGATGTTTATCCTCGATCCGGCGCATGCCAAGGCGCACCGCGAGGGCGATATCCATATCCACGATCTGGATTTTCTGACGCTGACCACCACCTGTTGCCAGATTGACCTGCTGAAGCTGTTCCCGCGATGGTTTTTCCACCGGTCACGGCTTCCTGCGTGAGCCGAACGACATCCGCTCGTACTCCGCGCTGGCGTGCATCGCCATCCAGTCTAACCAGAACGACCAGCACGGCGGTCAAAGCGTGCCGAACTTCGATTACTCGATGGCGCCGGGTGTGCGCAAGACCTTCCGCAAGCTGTTCCGCGACAATCTCGCCAAGGCCCTTGAGGTGTTCGGCGAGGACGACGACAACGAGGTCGATGCACGTGCACTGACCGAGCGTGTCGAGCAGGAGACCGGCAAGTGGGCTTGTCTGGCAGGCGGCAACGGCTATGATGAAGCGATGGCGAAGGTACTTTCCGAGACGCTCGACGAAAAGACGGTTGCAAAGTGCATGAAGTTTGCCCGCAAGTACGCGGATAAGGAAACCCGCAAGACCACCTATCAGGCGATGGAAGCGCTGGTTCACAATCTGAACACCATGCATTCGCGTGCAGGTGCGCAGATTCCGTTCTCGTCGCTCAACTACGGTACGGATACCTCACCGGAGGGCCGTCTGGTCATGGAGCAGCTGCTGCTCGCGACCGAGGCCGGTCTGGGCAACGGTGAGACCCCGATTTTCCCGATTCATATTTTCAAGGTCAAGGAAGGCGTCAACTACAACGAGGGCGACCCGAACTACGACCTGTTCAAGCTGGCATGCCGCGTTTCCGCGAAGCGCATGTTCCCGAATTTCTCGTTCCTCGATGCGCCGTTTAACCTGCAGTATTACAAGCCGGGTCATCCGGAGACCGAGGTCGGCTACATGGGCTGCCGCACGCGTGTTATGTCCAATGTGTGCGATCCGACCCGTGAGATTACCTACGGCCGCGGCAACCTGTCGTTCACGTCGGTCAACCTGCCGCGCATCGCAATCCGCAGCCACGGCGATCTGGACTGGTTCTTCGAGGATCTCGACCGCAAGATCGACCTCGTAATCGACCAGCTGCTCGACCGTTTCCGCATCCAGTGCGGCAAGCGCGTGCGCAACTACCCGTTCCTGATGGGCGAGGGCGTATGGCTGGATTCCGAAAAGCTGGGTCCGGATGACGAGGTTGGCGAGGTGCTTAAGCACGGAACGCTGACGCTCGGCTTCATCGGTCTGGCAGAGTGTCTCAAGGCGCTCATCGGCGTACACCACGGCGAGAGCGATGAGGCGCAGAACCTTGGTCTTGAGATCGTTGGTCACATGCGTCAGCGCATGGATGAGGCAACCGAGAAATACCACCTCAACTTCTCGCTGATCGCTACCCCGGCAGAGGGTCTGTCCGGCCGGTTTGTCAAGATCGACCGTGAGAAATACGGCATGATTCCCGGCGTTACCGACCGTGATTACTACACCAACTCCTTCCATGTGCCGGTTTACTATCCGATTTCGGCGTTTGAGAAGATTGCCCGCGAGGCGCCGTATCACGAGCTGACCAACGGCGGTCATATCAGCTACATTGAGCTGGACGGCGACCCGACGCAGAACCTTGAAGCGTTTGAGGCTGTCGTTCGCGCGATGAAGGAAGCCGGCATCGGCTACGGCGCGATCAACCACCCGATCGACCGCGATCCGGTCTGCGGCTATACCGGCATTATCGGTGAAGTATGTCCGCGCTGCGGCCGCCGCGAGGGCGAAGGCGTTCCGCTGTCCAAGCTGCAGAAGCTGGGACTGTATAAAAATTACAACAGCACCACGATCGGCTATCACGGCGACCCTGCCGAAGAAGCCGACCGTCAGCCGAATACATTGAAAATCGTCAAAAAGTGACAGGAAAGGGAGCATTCTATCATGGAAACTAAGAATATCGCTGCACAGGAGCCGATGATTGGTGAAGGTGTAGGCTTTGAACGTATCCGTCGCATTACGGGTTATCTGGTAGGCACGCTCGACCGCTTCAACAACGGCAAGCGCGCTGAGGAGCACGACCGCGTAAAGCACAGTGTTTCGAGCTGCTGCTCCATGCGTCAGGAGCACACCGCCTGATGGAAGGTAAAATTCGCATTGCAGGTACAGTCGGGGAGTCCATTGTGGACGGCCCCGGCTTCCGCTATACGCTGTTTGTGCAGGGCTGTCCGCACGGCTGTCCGGGCTGTCACAACCCGCAGACGCACGACTTTGAGGGCGGTCAGGATATTGAGCTGGACACGCTGCTGAAGGATATGTGCCGCAATCCGTTCATCAAGGGTGTGACGTTCTCGGGCGGCGAGCCGTTCTGTAAGGCAGAACCGCTGTATCATCTTGCGGTGGAGCTGAAGCGCAAGGGCAAGCACCTGATGGCGTACTCAGGGTACACGTTTGAGCAGCTGCTGGAGCTGAGCGATCCGTTTGTGAAAAAGCTGCTCGGGCAGCTGGATTTACTGGTAGACGGACCGTTTATCATGGCGGAGAAGAACATCGAGCTGCGGTTTCGCGGCAGCGCGAACCAGCGGGTACTGGATGTGCCGAAGTCGCTGGAGGCGAATGAGGCTGTCTGGGCGGAGCAGTATCGATGATTATCGTTTGGCAAACGGAGAAACGCGCCGTACCCACGGCGTGTGGGGAATTGCGGCGGTTGCGCCGCGGCAACAAGAGGGTAGACACCTGCGGTTTCTACCCTCTTGACTCCCGTTTCCCTTTGGAATAGCACGGCGAAATTTTCAGAACTGAGACTATAAAGGAACGGCAGAGGATTTTTTTCTGCCGTAGGGGAGCACCGTGTGCTCCCATTTCTTTACCTCTGCGCAATGCCAGATTCCGTACTGCTACACATGCGGTTTATTCTACGCAAGCGCAACATAACAGTGTTGCGCGACTCTTTTTCGCGTTATTACGGACGGCACCTGCGGGTTTCATTTAATGACGGACTTTACCGTAGGGTGCGGCAAGGTGAATTGCGGCAACGCCGCAAGAGAAGGTGCTTTGGGGTACGACCTTGGCGTACCGTGTAAACCGCATGCACCATTGCTAAACAATGCGTATCGCACAAAATGATAACAAAAGAGCACCGAAACTCACGTTTCGGTGCTCTTTTCATCTTCCGACAGTTCATTTTCTGATTCTGCCTTCTCTGCGAGGTGCGGATTCCGGACTACACACCGTACACACGGTGCGGTCTTGCCGAAGACGGTATGACTGACCTTTTCGGTCGGCTGCATACGGCAGGCAACGGCGGTATGCAGTCCTGCGAGATCATCCTTCTGCACGAAGGCGCTGACCTCGTCGGCATGCATGGACTCAAACGCATACAGCAGGCACGCGGCGATGCACTCGCGGCCGACGCCGATGCCGCGCAGCTCATGCCGGACGATGCAGTTCGCGGTCAGCACGCGTTCCGCGCCGATCTGCTCGTAAGTCAGGCCGCACAGAGCCGCGGGAACGCCGGTCGGTTTATCAAGTGCGAGCAGCCAGCCGCAGCCCTCGGCCTGATAGCGGCGCAGTGTATCCACCAGCCAGTCCAGTGTCTGCTCGTAGGAGAGTGCGCCGCCGAGCGTCTGCATGGTCTCCTCGCTGCGCAGGAGCGGCGTCAGCAGGTTGAGGTCGTCCGCACTCAGCTCGCGGTAGTCCATGCGGCTGGAGTTTAGTTCGTAAAATTGCATAGGTTCAATTTTCTCCCAACAAAACGGTGCGGCTCGAAAGCCGCACCGCAAAAGTGTCCTTAAAAGTGTCTCTATCTGTTTCGATACCAGAATACAAATTTGCGCACCAGTACGCCCAGCGTTAAGCCGACCAGCGAGGGAACAAGCCCGTAAAACAGGCTTTGCATCTCAGTCGAGCGGAACGTGGCAAGCGGCAGAACAATCGCCCACAGGCCGACGAACACGGGCATCAGACCGTATCGCGGCAGGGCGCGGTATGCCGCCCGGAACGTACACAGCAGCGCCGAAACCGGCAGGATCAGCCAGAAGCCGAGCAGCCAGTAGGCAAATTCATTGCCATACAGCAGACCGGGGATCAGCCCGACCGCCGTCACGACGCCGTAGCAAAGGGCAAGGCTCCAATACGGGGATAAACGCCGGATACCATCAAATGTCATGTGGTTCACCCTCCTTTGCAGGGACGGTCGGTGTGAAATTGTACTGCAGATACCGAAAATTCAGCGGTATATTGCTTACTTGGTGCCGAAGATACGGTCGCCGGCGTCACCCAGACCCGGAACGATGTAGCCGTGGTCGTTCAGCTTCTCGTCAATGCCGGCAACGAAGATCTCAACGTCCGGATGAGCCTTCTGAACAGCGGCAACGCCTTCCGGTGCGCCGATGAGGTTCATCAGCTTGATGTGCTTTACGCCGCGGCGCTTGAGGCCGTCGATGGCAGCGATAGCGGAACCGCCGGTAGCCAGCATCGGGTCGAGCAGCAGTACGTCGCGATCCTCGATGTCATTCGGCAGCTTGCAGTAATATTCGATCGGCTGCAGGGTTTCCGGGTTGCGGTACAGACCGATGTGACCGACCTTGGCTGCCGGAATCATCTCCAGAATGCCCTCAACCATGCCCAGACCTGCACGCAGGATCGGCACGAGCGCAATCTTCTTGCCGGAAATAACCTGTACGCGTGCCTCAGCGACCGGAGTCTCGATGGTGATCTCCTTGAGCGGCAGATCGCGGGTAGCCTCGTAGCACATCAGCATTGCAATCTCAGCAGCAGCCTCGCGGAACTCCTTAACGCCGGTGGTCTTGTCGCGCATCAGCGCCAGCTTGTGCTTGATAAGCGGGTGGTCCATTTCATGTACGGTTGCCATAATAAAAATCTCCTTTATCCTAAAACTTTTTTGCTTCAGGCAATATCGCATAATTGAACAAGAGCGATTTGCGAGTGGGTTTTGCGCACTGACAAGGCGCGGTTTTGCAGTAATACTTTGTGTATTACCGTGAAATCGGAACGAAGTCAGGATACAAAATTTCCGCAAAGCGCCGCAGCTTAATTGTGCGGTGTTGTCTGCTGTTTGGTCTGTGCCAGACGCGCCATGCGCTCGCGCTCTGCCTGCGGACGACGCAGATAGAAGGCGTCCAGCTCCTGGGGGGAGCAGGCTTTGCCCTCACGGAACAGGGGGAGTGCGGCGGCGGCAACACCAAATCCGGTCGCAAACCGCAGCTCGGCAGGTGCGAGCTGCAGACCGGTGCAGTTCTCTTTGATAGTATTATAACACAGATCCGCGCCATCTCCAACCAGAAAATACGGCGCTTCTCCGATTTCTTCGGCAAGCTCGGTCAGCTTGATCGCACGGTCATCGCACAGACGGCGTACCTTGCCGTCCTCTACGGTGAAAAGCGCGTTGTAAACCTGACCCGCACGCGCATCCATCACGCAGCACAGGTCGCCGCCGAGTGCGCGGGCACCCCATGCCATTGCCTCGAGCGTGGAGACACCGAGGCACGGCTTGTCCGCGCCGAGCGCCAGACCCTTGACTGTGGCCACACCGATGCGCACACCGGTAAACGAGCCGGGGCCGTGCGCGACAGCGATCGCGTCCACGTCAGTGAGCGATACGCCGCAGTTTGCCAGCAGGTTTTCCACCATCGGCAGCAGCGTGCGCGAGTGCGTCAGGCCGCAGTTCTGAAAGGACTGCGCCACCAGTTTTTCGTCCTCGGTGAGCGCGACAGACGCGCTGACCGCCGAGGATTCCAGTGCAAGAATTTTCATACAGTCACTTCTCCAATCGTAATGCGGCGGTCGTTGTCCGCATTGCCGTAGGCAATATGGACGGTTTTGTAGGCTTCCGGCAGAACGTCCGCGGCGTTTTCGCTCCATTCGATGAGCACAATGCGGCTGCCGTCGAGATATTCGTCAAAGCCGATCTCGAACAGCGCTTCGCTGTCGAGAATGCGGTACAGGTCGAAGTGCGCGACCTTGACCGTCGGCGTTTCGTATTCGTTTGCAATGGCAAAGGTCGGGCTGGTGACGCGGCCCTCGTAGCCGAGTCCGTGCAGCACGCCGCGCGTGAATGCGGTCTTGCCGGCACCGAGGTCGCCGGAGAACGCAACGACATCGCCTGCCTTGAGGCTTTTTGCGTATTCTGCGCCGAGTGCTTCGGTCTCCTCGGGTGAGTGGGTGATATATTCCATGAAAACACCTTTCTGTCAATCATAACTATACATTTATAATATACCACGGTACACTCGGAATGGCAAGTCAGCCTGCTGCAAAGTATAACTTTTTTATGACATTTCCGCTTGTTTGCTTGCGGGATGGCATAAGTTGTGGTAAGGTATAAAATAATATAAGGCAACACCGCACAATTAAAGCGGCGGCTCCTTGTGCAGGCTCCTGGTCGCACTGCCGCGGTGCTTTGCGGAAATTTTGTGTCCTGACTTTGGCTTCGGTTCCTTGCGCGAGTTCCGTCCGCGCTGCCGAAGTTTCACGGTAATACATCAAGTATTACCGCAAAACTGTGCCTCGTCAGTACGCAAAATTTACTCGCAAATCACTCTTGTTCAATTATGCGGTATTGCCCTAAGAAAAACGGAACAAAAATTTTAAGGAGGAAAACCCTGTGATAGAATTGCTCAAAGCATTTCTGTTCGGCATTGTAGAGGGCATCACCGAGTGGCTGCCGATCAGCAGTACCGGACACATGATTCTGCTCAATGAGTTTGTAAAGCTGGACGTGTCGGAAGCGTTTTACAGCATGTTTGAGGTGGTTATTCAGCTCGGTGCGATACTCGCGGTCGTTGTCCTGTTCTGGGGACAGATTTTCCCGTTTGAGCGGCGAAAGGGCCGTCACGGTGGCGCATCCATCGTGCTGAATATGGATACCGTCAAGCTGTGGATCAAGATTCTGGTAGCTTGTGTTCCGGCGGCGATCGTCGGTCTCAAGTGGAACGACCTGTTTGAAGAACTGTTCTACAATTACCAGACGGTTTCCATCGCGCTGATCGTGTTCGGCGCAGCATTCATTCTGGTGGAGAACGCGCACAAGGGCAAGTCGGCGCGCATCAACGCACTCACGGAGCTTACTTACCCGACCGTGTTTATGATTGGTATGTTCCAGCTGATTGCGGCTGTGTTCCCGGGCACTTCGCGCTCCGGCGCGACCATCGTCGGTGCGCTGTTGCTCGGCGTGTCGCGTACCGTGGCTGCGGAGTTTACGTTCTTTCTGGCCATTCCGGTCATGTTCGGCGCAAGCCTGCTCAAGATTCTCAAGTTCGGCTTTGCGTTTACATCCACCGAGCTGATGATTCTTGGTATCGGTACAATCACCGCGTTCGTGTCCTCGCTGCTCATCATCCGTTTCCTGATGAGCTTTGTTAAGAAGCACGATTTCAAGGTGTTCGGCTGGTATCGTATTATCCTCGGTATCGCCGTGCTGGCGTACTTTATGCTGGCGAAGTGAATAGGGAAAAGAGGTCTGCGGGGCAGACCTCTTTTTGAGGCTGTCGAAAAACTATCGTTTTCCGAGCAGCCTCTCGCTCGAAACCACGCTTTCGAGCGAATACTGAAGAAAAACCGCGCCCTGACGGGCACATTTTTTCTTCCCTTGTATAAAAAGTCAGGTACACGCCCCGACTTTTTATGAATTTGCTTCGCAAATTCTATTTTATGCGTGCTGCCGCACGAAGCGTAAAAATTAAAATAATATTTTTTTGACAAACTGAAAAGAGGTCTGCATTGCAGACCTCTTTTGTTGTATGGTTTCCTATTAGGTACGCTGCTCCAATCCGTGCCGAATCCTTCTCCAAACCACGCACGACAGCGCAATAGTGATATAATCCGTGATGGACTGTCCGAGAACTGCACCATTCAGACCGAAAACCGCATTCAGCAGATACAGCAGGGGAATGAGCAGCAGACCCTGCCGCAGCACGGACAGCACGGTAGCCGGAAGGGCGCGTCCGACCGACTGCATACAGTTCATATTGACGAACAGAAAACCGATGAACGGGCCGGATAGCATGTAGGCGATCAGCATCTGCACGCCGTATGTAATAACGTCGCTGTCGTCCACGAACAGGCCGATGATCGGCTTGCGCAGGAAGAAATAGAGCGCGGTTGCCGCCAATCCGACAACAAAGCAGCACAGCTTGGTAAAACGCTCGGTATCGGCAAAACGCTTGATATCACCCGCACCGTAGCTGTAACCGAAAATCGGCTGCACACCGTTTGCAAGGCCCATTTGCAGGAAGGTGATGAACATATTCGCTTTGAACACAATGCCGATCGCCGCAACGGGCGCGTTGCCGTAGGCGACCAGAATCAGGTTGAGCACAATGGTTGAAACACACATCAGCGCGGAGAAAATGGCGGTCGGGAAGCCGGCAGAGCACACGCGCACGGCAATGTGCGTGCCGCAGAGCGCGTCCTTCAGCGCAAGCGAAAACCGCCGTGACTTTTTGAGAAAATACCACAGGTAGTACAGCGCTGCAAGCATATTGCCGATGGTGGTTGCAATGGCTGCGCCTGCCGCGCCCTGTCCCAGACCGGAGACGAAAACCGGGTCGAGTACGATGTTCGCAATCGTGCCGATCATGCTGCCAATCATGGCCTCCTTGCTCGCGCCTTCCGCGCGCACAACGAAGCTGGCTGCCGCCGACCAGATGACGAACGGTGCGCCGAACGCGATGTAAACCGTGTAGCCGCGGGCAAACTCAAATGTGCTTGCGTCTGCGCCGAACAGGTGCAGGATGGGCGCGGTGAAGCACAGCAGTACGGCGGCAAACGCTGCGCCGACGACCAAGCTCGCCCATGAGATGAACGAGGAGATTTTCTTCACGCTTTGGTGATTGTTCTCGCCGAGCGCGACCGAGATTATCGCACTGCCGCCCATGCCGAACATGTTGGCGAACGCCATCAGCAGGATGAAGATCGGGTTGGTCAGGCTGACGGCGGCTACCTGCAGGGCATCGCCGGTCTGTCCGACGAAAAAGGTGTCCGCCATGTTGTACACCACGGTGACAAGGCTGCTGATGACGCTCGGAATCGCCATTGCGGCTACTGCACGAGGTATCGGCGCTTTGCCGAGGAGAGTATCATTGTCCAAATTGTTCACGTTCCTTCCTCTGGAAATTTAACGATTGTTTTCATCGAAGCGGCAGGACAGCCCGCCCTGCGGTAATGGTTAATCGGTTTTTTCAAAATTTGAAAGCATTTTCAGCCCAATCTGCATAAATGTGTCCCGCTCCTCGGGCGAGATGCCGCGGAGCAGCATGGCTTCGGTCTCCATAATCTCCTGCAGGCAGGCGGGACGGAAGGCTTCGGCTTTTTCAGTGCAGACAATGCACTTGCGCCGTGCGTCCGCAGGATCGGGTTCGCGGCGTATGAGATCGGCAGCCTGCAGGGCCTGCAGCATTTCGGTTGCGGTGGAAGGCCGCAGGCCGAATTCTTGCTCGACGTCGCGCTGTACAAGCGGGCGCTTTTGGCTTTCTATTAAAATATAGTTGAGTATCTGACCTTTGGTGCCGCTGATGTGGATGCGCTTTTGCGTTTCCGCCGACCGGCGGCGCAGGCAGTTGGATAGCTTGTTGATAAGCCGCCCGGTATCCATGAAATCACCTCGCCTAATTACTTCGTTTCCTAAGTAATATTGTAGTCGGTGATTGCGGAATGTCAAGAGGGAATTTTACTGCTTGCCCGGGGAGATGGGAGCCGTCCGGACGGCTCCTTTTTCCTGCACCGGATGACTGGGGAACACGAACTGCCGCAGGCGGGTTCGCCCTGACGGGCGTAGTATCGCTTGAAATCAAGCGGAGAGTTGCGCTCTGCGGAGCGCGGGAGAGTGCGGCGCCCGCCGCGGGGGCAAAAAGGAAGGGACACCTGCGGTTTCCCTTCCTCTTTGGACTCCTACCTTTCCCTTGTCAGTTAGTCTGGCGCAGATTGCCGACATGTGACCGCTGCGAAATGGGGGAACGGCAGAGGATTTTTTCTTCCGTGTCTTTCTCGACTTATTCGCAGTGTCAGATACATTACTGCTACACCTGCGGTTTCATCTTTGCAGGCGCAACATACCCGTGTCGCGCAACTCTTTAACACGTTATAACGGATGACACCTGCGAATTTAGGCGTTCGGTACAATCTATCCTCGCAGGCCCTGTCTATCATAACGCGCTTACGAATCGTGCGGCACTGTTATGCCGCACCCAGTGTAGAGTTGCCCGCCTGTGTAGCAGAATAATGGTATCTGACGCTGCGAATACGCGGATACATGAGCGCACGCAGTGCGTCTCTGCGGAAGAAAAAATCCTCTGCCGTTCCTCTATTTTCGCAGCGGTCACATGTCGGTAATCTGCGTCAGACCCTCTAAGGAAGAAGGATGATTCACAAGAAGGAGGGAACCTTGGTTCTCTCCTTTGTCTTCAGGCAGCAGGATTCCGCTTGCTTCGTAAGCAACAAATCACCATTTCAGCAGAAACTTTCCTATTGACAGCCTGTCGCAGTGTTTTATACAATAAAACAAAACAACGAAACGAGGTGCCTGCTATGCACATCCACCATTTAGCGCTCCGCGTGCGCGATTTCGAGAAATCGCTGCATTTTTACCAGACGCTCACCGAGCTCAAGATTCACACGCAGTTCTCCGCGAACGGCGGCAGCATTGCTTATCTGCAGAACACCAACGGCGAAACCCAGCTGGAGCTGATCGGCATGCCGGAGGGCGAGACCGTCAAGGCGTCCGGCATGTTCCTCTGCTTCAGTACGGAGGATATCGCCAGCGCACATGAGCGTGCCGTCCTGCACGGCATGAATCCGTCCGATATCCGTCAGCCGGAGCCGGACGCGCGCTATTTCTACGTTTACGATCCGGACGGTCTGTCCGTGCAGGTGCGTGAATACCGTTAAGGCAATACCGCATAATTGAACAAGAGCGATTTGCGAGCAAATTTTGCGTACTGACGAGGCGCAGCTTTGCGGTAATGCCCGGTGTACCGTGGAACTTGGCAGCGCGGACGGAACTCGCGCAAGGAACCAGAAGCCAAAGTCAGGACTACAAAATTTCCCGCAAAGCGCCGCAGCTTTAATTGTGCGGTGTTGCCTTAAAACAGATTTTTAAGCGTCGGACGCTGCACCTCCGGCAAATGCCTCAGCTGAGCGAGCAGCTCTGCGCGGTCAAGCGAAAATTCGTCCGTCAAGCCGTTTTGCTGCGCGGCAAGCACACGGTCAAACAGTCGGTCAGCCTGATCAATCTCGCTGTGCAGCAGCAGAGCGCCGAGCAGGGTCTGTGCCGTGTCCCATGTCTCCTGCGCTTCATTCAGGCGGTCGTTCTCTACGTCGAGGGCGACCGTCTGTGCCGTGTTATCCACGGCTTTTATGCTCCACACACTGCCAAGGATGAGCACGGCACACAGCACGGCAGCCGTCAGCAATCGCTTCATGCACGGCCCTCCTTTTTCTGCAGGAACGTGTTGCCGCAGTCGTCGAGCGTCATCAGGAACACATCCTCGACCGCGATACTCTGGTTTTTCAGCCGCCGCTCGATATCTGCAGGGGAGAGGTGCAGCAGCTCGAGCGAGCGCGGAACCATCTTGCCGTCCGACACGACAACGAGCGGCAGACCGGTATCCTTGGGCGTAATGCCGAGCATTTCCGCCGTGACCGGCTGCTGCGGCTGCTTGAGGATAACCGTCAGCGTGCCGTCCGGCTCGATGACGCCGTATTTCACATCGGACACGGCTGCAACATTCTGCTTGCGGAGTGTCTCTATCACCTCGTCGGTCGTCAGCCGCATTTGCCGCAGCTTGCCAATATCGAGCTGTCCCCTGCGAATGATGATGGCCGGCTGACCGTTCAGCAGTCGCCGGAATCTGCGGCTTTTGAGTGCGGCGAAGCTGAGGAAAATCTCGAGCACCACGAGCGTGGCGATCGGCACCAGACCGGAGAGCAGCGGAATCCCTAAATCCTGCATGGGCACAGCCGCCAGATCGGATACCAGAATGGTAACGACCAGCTCGGACGGGTCCAGCTCGCCGATCTGCCGTTTCCCCATCAGCCGCACGGCGCAGATGACCGCGCAGTATAAAATCAGCGTGCGCAGCAGCGGCACTGCCATACGCCCGCACCTCCTTTGCTTGTGAAAATCGCACAGTTTGCCGGAGTAAAAACTGTACATGTTTGGCATTGTGTAGTATGGCGAAAAAACAAAGAAATATGCACGACAGTTTTCGCATATTTGCAGTCGGAAAGACGTTGACATTCTGAGAAAACGCCTTTATAATATAAACAACATTCAAAAAGATACAGGCTGCGAACGGAAAAGTAGCGTCCCGAACCCATGATAGAGAGCTGTCGGCTGGTGTAAGACAGTGGGAAACGGAAAGTGCGAAAGTCCTCCGGGAGCCGGATTGCTGAAATGAAATGAAACAGGGTTCAGTGTAAGCTATCCCGCATGATCTGCGTTAAACGATCAGGTGAGTGGTCATGCCGCCGTACAGGGCAGTGTGGCAAAAAGAGTGGTACCGCAGAGTTTTTGGTCTTTGTCTCTTTGTGAGACAAGGGCTTTTTTGTTTATACGGTATCTTGCGGCAATCGTTATCCGGCTGCTGCATAAGTATGTATGCTATGTTGAAATGAGAGAAAGGAGGCGGATTCGCAATGGTAAAGAACGGCGCAGAGATTCTGATCGACGCACTTGTAGAGCAGGGAGTTGATACCATTTTCGGTTATCCCGGCGGTGCGGTTTTGAACATCTATGACGCACTTTACAAAAACAGCGACCGCATTCGACATATTCTGACCGCGCACGAACAGGGCGCGGCACACGCAGCGGACGGCTACGCCCGTGCGACCGGCAAGGTAGGCGTCTGCCTGGCAACGAGCGGACCGGGTGCGACCAACCTCGTAACCGGTATTGCTACCGCGTATATGGATTCCATCCCGATGGTTGCCATCACCGGCAATGTCGGCACCAGCCTCATCGGCCGTGATTCCTTTCAGGAGGTTTACATTGCCGGCATCACCATGCCGATCACCAAGCACAATTTCGTTGTGCGCGATGTGGAGGAGCTGGCGGACACCGTGCGCGATGCGTTCCGCATTGCCGCTTCCGGACGTCCGGGTCCGGTGCTGATCGACATCCCGAAGGATATTACCGCCGCTAAGTGTGAGTTTATCCCGAAGGGCAAGGTTGAGATCAACGAAACCTACGAGATTTCGGACGAAGAGCTGCAGACCGTAGCGGATATGATTGCCGCCTCCGAGCGTCCGATGATCTATTACGGCGGCGGTGTTGAAACCTCTGACGCAGGCGACATGCTGCTGCAGCTGCAGCGCAAGGCGGATATTCCGTCGGCGCACACCATGATGGCCATCGGCTGCATCCCGGATACCGAGCCGCTCAGCCTCGGCATGATCGGCATGCACGGTACGGTTTCCGCCGCATGGGCGGTTGAGCGCTGCGACCTGCTGGTCTGCATCGGCGCCCGCTTCTCTGACCGCGTTGCGACCAACACCAAGCGTTTTGCACCGTCGGCGAAGGTTATCCACGTTGACATTGACGACGCGGAGATCAATAAGAACATCGGTGTTGACTATGCCATTGTTTCCGATGCGGAGACCTTCCTTGAAAAGGTTATGCCGTATATCAAGGAGGCAAAGCATGACGCATGGCGCGCGCAGATTACCGAATGGCAGACAAAGCTCGACTATGTGCCGAAGGACGATGAGAGCGTTATCCATCCGCACCAGCTGCTCCGCACGGTTGCGGAGGAGACCCCGGAGGATACCATCATCGCAACCGACGTTGGTCAGCACCAGCTTTGGAGCGCGCAGTACAACGGCCGCAAGCACGTTCGTCAGTTCCTGACGTCCGGCGGTCTGGGTACGATGGGCTTCGGCTACGGCGCGGCTCTCGGCGCACAGGTGGCCTTCCCGGACAGAACGGTTGTCCACATCACGGGCGACGGCTCGTTCCACATGAACCTTAACGAGATCTGCACCGCGGTTTCCTATAACCTGCCGGTGATCACGATCATTATGAATAACCGCGTGCTCGGCAACGTGCGTCAGTGGCAGACCATGTTCTATGGCGGCCGCTACTCGCAGACCGACCCGCACCGCAAGACAGATTACGTCAAGCTGGCCGACGCCTTCGGCGCACGCGGCTTCCGTGTTACCAATATCGCCGAGCTGCGCGACGCGCTGCGGGAAGCGATGAAGCGTACCGGTCCTGTGCTGATCGACGCACAGATCGACAAGGACGAGCGCGTCCTGCCGATGATCCCGGCAGGCGGCACGGTTGACGATCTTGTAACGGAATAAGGAAGGAGAAATTATGGAAAAGTATATCCTTTCTGTCACCGTACAGAACAACGCCGGTGTTCTGGCCCGCGTATCCAGCCTGTTTGGCCGCCGCGGCTACAACATCGACTCGCTGACCGTTTCGGCCACGACTGATCCGAAGGTTTCCTGCATGTCTATCATCGTGCAGGGCGACCATATGGTGCTTGAGCAGATCATGAAGCAGCTGGCAAAGCTGGAAGAGGTCATGCACGTTGTACACCTCGAAGAAGACAGCTCCTGCTGCAGTGAGCTGGTGTTCGTCAAGCTGCATACGCCGGATGTAAGTGTCCGCAGCGATATTCGCCAGCTGTGCGACCTGTATGGCGCGCGCGTGGTCGATACGCAGGAGAGCGAGATCATCATCGAGCTGTCCGAAGTGCCGAGCCGCATCGATGCCTTCCTCGACGTCATCTCGAACTTTAAGATCCTCGAGATGAGCCGTTCGGGTGTTACGGCAATTGAAAAATAATTTTGGTTAATTAGGAGTTAGAAATTGGGAATGAAAAGCGCTGCCGCGCCGGAGAAATGTTTCATACCCGGGGAGGAAGCACCTTGCAATCACTGATTACTGACTGCTGATTCATATAATTGACTCTTTATAAATTTTTAGGAGGAAATAAAAATGGTAAAGATGTTTTATGACGCAGACTGCAACCTGTCTCTGCTCGACGGCAAGACCGTTGCAATCATCGGCTTTGGTTCCCAGGGTCATGCTCACGCAATGAACCTGAAGGACTCCGGTGTACACGTTGTAGTAGGTCTGCGCCCGGGCTCCAAGCACGAGAAGAAGGCTAAGGACTACGGTCTGGAGGTTATGACTCCGGCTGAGGCTGCAGCAGCAGGCGACATCATCATGATGCTGACCCCGGACGAGAAGCAGGCTGACATCTACAAGGACGTTATCGAGCCGAACCTGAAGCCGGGCAACGTACTGGCTTTCGCTCACGGCTTCAACATCCACTTCAAGCAGATCGTTCCGCCGGCTGACGTTGACGTTATCATGATTGCTCCGAAGGGCCCGGGTCACATCGTTCGCCGTACATACGAAGAGGGTCAGGGTGTTCCGGATCTGGCTTGCGTATATCAGGACGCTTCCGGCAAGGCTATGGACATCGCTCTGGCATACGCTTGCGGTATCGGCGGCGGCCGTGCCGGCATCATCGAGTCCACCTTCAAGACTGAGACCGAGACCGACCTGTTCGGTGAGCAGGCTGTCCTCTGCGGCGGCGTTTGCGAGCTGATGAAGGCTGGCTTTGAGACCCTGGTTGAGGCTGGCTACGCTCCGGAGAACGCTTACTTCGAGTGCGTTCACGAGATGAAGCTGATCGTTGACCTGATCAACGAGGGCGGCTTCGCTAAGATGCGTTACTCCATCTCCGACACCGCTGAGTACGGCGATTACCGCACCGGCAAGCGCATCATCACCGAGGAGACCCGCAAGGAGATGAAGAAGATCCTGCGCGAGATCCAGGACGGTACCTTCGCTACCGAGTGGATTCAGGAGAACCGTGCAGGCGGCCGTGCCAAGTTCCTCGCTACCCGTGCTCTGGAAGCAGACACCGAGCTCGAGAAGACCGGCAAGAAGCTGCGCGGCATGATGAGCTGGCTGAAGAAATAATCTCGCGCTCCGCTTGAGACTATTTCTTATAGGGGGCTAAAGCCCCCTATATATGACCAGCGGTTCCGTAGAAACCACTGGTCAATACCCCAATGACGCGCCCCACGGGCGCTGAGTCAGGGTGTAAAAAGTCAGGCGCATGTCCTGACTTTTTACGGCACACTTTGTGTGCCGAATGATTGCCGCAACCTTTGGTTGCGGTTAGACGTGAAGCATTTCGCGTGCTGATCGTCAGCTTTTAGTTACCCCGAACGGGCGGACGGATTTTCCCGTCCGCCCGTTTTTTCTATCAGGCAGTCTGCTGGACTGCTTTCAAAGGAGGAAAATCCCCGTGAGAAGAAGTGATAACATCACTGCAGGACCCGAGCGCATGCCGAACCGTTCGCTGCTGCGTGCCTGCGGTATGACCGACGAGGAAATGAATCAGCCGATCATCGGTGTGGTTTCGGCGTATTCCGAGATTATCCCGGGCCATATCAACCTCGATAAGATCGCGGATGCGGTTAAGGCAGGCGTTCGCATGGCAGGCGGTACGCCGGTGCTCGTTCCGGCTATCGGCGTATGCGACGGCATTGCCATGGGTCACATCGGCATGAAGATCTGATTATGCTGATGGTCCTGAACTGCGATCTGAACAACATCCGTCCATTCTGGTTTCCGGCGGTCCGATGCTGGCAGGCCATTTCGGCGGTGAGGAGGTATCCCTGTCCAAGACCTTCGAGGCGGTCGGTGCTTACAAGGCCGGCATGATGGACGAGGCAACGTTCTACGAGGCCGAGTGCAATTCCTGCCCGGGCTGCGGCTCGTGCGCAGGCATGTACACCGCAAACTCGATGAACTGCCTGTCCGAAGCGATCGGCATGGCGCTGCCGGGCAACGGCACGACTCCGGCGGTATCGGCTGCGCGTATCCATCTGGCAAAGCACGCCGGCATGAAAATCATGGAGCTGATCGAAAAGGACATCAAGCCGCGCGACATCCTCACGCCGGCAGCATTCCGCAACGCGCTGACCTGCGAGATGGCGATCGGCTGCTCGACCAACTCGGTTCTGCACCTGCTGGCAATCGCAAACGAAGCAGGCGTACCGCTGCAGCTTGAGACCCTGAACGAACTGTCCGGCAAGGTGCCGAATATCTGCCATCTGGCTCCGGCAGGCCCGCATCACATTGAGCAGCTTTACATGGCAGGCGGCGTTCCGGCCATCATGAAGGAGCTGACCAAGCGCGATTTCCTCGACCTGTCGCTCATCACCTGCACCGGCAAGACGGTCGGCGAGAACCTCGAGGGCGTTGTCAACAAGAATCCTGAGGTCGTTCGTCCGCTCGAGAATCCGTATTCGCAGACCGGCGGCATCGCTGTTCTGTGGGGCAACATTGCCAAGAACGGCTGTGTTGTCAAGCGTTCGGCAGTCGCACCGGAAATGATGGTCCACGAGGGCCCGGCGCGTGTGTTCGACTGCGAGGAAGACGCAATTTCCGCCATTTACAACGGCAAGATCGTGCCGGGTGATGTTGTTGTCATCCGCTACGAAGGCCCGAAGGGCGGTCCGGGCATGCGCGAGATGCTCAACCCGACCTCTGCGCTGGCCGGCATGAAGCTGGATACCACGGTTGCGCTCATCACCGACGGCCGTTTCTCCGGTGCGTCCCGCGGCGCATCCATCGGCCACGTTTCGCCGGAGGCTGCTTCCGGCGGCGAGATCGGTCTGGTGCAGGAAGGCGATATCATTTCCATCGACATCCCGAACAGCAAGGTAAACGTCAACGTTTCCGACGAGGAGCTTGAGGCACGCCGTGCCAAGTACGTTCCGCGTGAGCCGAATGTCAAGTCCGGCTGGCTGTACCGTTACTCGCGTCTGGTCACCTCTGCGGATCAGGGCGCTGTGGTTCGTTGATTTTGGCGTAATGAAAAGAAGTCCGAAAGTTTTTCGGACTTCTTTTTTCGCTGAGTAATGGAGAATGGAAAATGGAGAATTAACGCGATGGTTTCATTTGTGTGAATGGATTGGGCAATTCATCTGCATCGGTTATCCCGTAGGGGCGCACAGTGTGCGCCCGTATCGCCGTTAAATGGGTGTGGGCGAATAATGTTCGATCCTGCGATGCAGTTTGTGAAAATTCGTTTGTGCGGTACACCGATTGCAAATCACGTTCATTCTCCATCCTCCATTTTCAATTCTCCATTCCGCAGCCGCAAAATTTCTGCTCCAAGCATAGACAGAACTGCACCGCAGTGCTATAATAAAGTAATTCTTAAAAAACGAAAAAGGGAGGTCATTTATTATGAAAAACCCTGAAAAACTGCTTGATCTGCTGGCGCAGGATGCCCGCCTGACTTCGGCACAGCTGGCCGCGATGCTCGGCGAAAGCGAAGAGGACGTTGCTGCCGCGATCAAGGCCTACGAGAAGAATTCGACCATCCTCGGCTACAAGACCGTGGTCGATTGGGATAAAACATCCAAGGAGAGCGTAACCGCGCTGATCGAGGTCAAGATCACCCCGCAGAAGGGTATGGGCTTTGATGAGATTGCCCGTCAGATCTATTCGCACCATCAGGTGGAGAGCGTGTATCTGATGAGCGGCGGCTTCGATCTGACCGTTATCATCAAGGGACGCACCATGCGCGAGGTTGCCCGTTTTGTCTCCGAGCAGCTGGCGCCGATGGAGAACGTGCTGTCCACCGGCACGCATTTCATCCTTAAAAAATACAAGGACAACGGCGTAGATTTCGACCCGGCAGACAAAGATAAGAGAGAGGTCATGGCATGGTGAACTATGAGCAGATTCTCTCTGCGCGTGTAAAAGAAGTGCAGCCTTCCGGCATTCGCCGCTTTTTTGAACTGGCGGCTAAAATGCCGCACGCGATCTCGCTCGGTGTGGGCGAGCCGGATTTTGAAACGCCGTGGCAGATTCGCCGCGCCGGCATTCAGTCTCTGGAAAAAGGACAGACCTTCTACACCTCCAACTGGGGTCTTGCCGAGCTGCGCAATCAGATTGCCGCGCTCGTGCGCCGCAAGTACCGCCTGTGCTACGATGCGGACAAGGAGATCCTTGTGACGGTCGGCGGCTCCGAGGCGATCGACAACACCATCCGTGCGATTGTCAACGTGGGCGATGAGGTGCTGATTCCGGAGCCGAGCTTTGTGTGCTACAAGCCGCTGACGCAGATGGCGGGCGGTGTTCCGGTGCCGCTGCCGACCCGCGCGGAGGACCAGTTCAAGCTGACGGCGGACAGTCTGCGCGCCGCTATTACGCCGCGCACCAAGCTGCTCATCCTGCCGTACCCGAACAACCCGACCGGCGCGATCATGACGCGCGATGAGCTGCAGGCGATTGCAACGGTCATCAAGGACACGAATATCGTTGTGCTGTCCGATGAGATTTACAACAGCCTGACCTACGGTCCGGATCGCCACGTCTGCTTTGCGGAGCTGGACGGCATGAAAGAGCGCACCATTGTTGTGGACGGTTTTTCCAAGTCCTACGCGATGACCGGCTGGCGTCTCGGCTGGGCAATGGGTCCGAAGGAGCTGATGCGCCATATCTGCAAAATTCATCAGTTCGGCATTATGTCTGCGCCGACCACCGCACAGTTTGCCGGCATTGAGGCTATCCGCACCGGCGAGGACGACATCGAGCGCATGCGCGAGCAGTACGACCTGCGCCGCCGCTACCTGCTCGGCGAGCTGCGTTCCATGGGCCTTGAGTGCTTTGAGCCGCAGGGCGCGTTCTATATGTTCCCTTCAATCGAGTCCACCGGACTTTCCAGTGATGAATTCTGCGAGAGACTGCTGCATGAGCAGGAGGTCGCAGTCATTCCGGGCAGCGCCTTCGGTGAGAGCGGCGAGGGTCATGTGCGTATTTCGTATTCGTACTCGATGAACCATCTGAGAGAGGCGTGCAGCCGAATGCGTAAGTTTTTGCAGACTTTGCAGGCGGAAAAGTAAAATAAAATGAAAGCACCGTCCGGAATGGGCGGTGCTTAATCATTATGCAGGATTTCATGCGCTTCGCGGATAGAAATGCTATGCAGGCGGGCGTATTCTATCACACGGCGGGCTTCATCACGGCGGCGAATCGTCTGCCGCAACTGTTTTACGATGTCCACAGTGCCTTTTATGATGCCAGCCATTACAATGATTGCAATGATAAAACCAATCATACAGATACGCCTCCTTTGTGGTTCTAATATAGCACAGCGGCGGAAAAAAGACAAAAAAAGAACGCTCGAGAGCGTTCTTTTTGTTGTCTTATGCGATTATGCCGTGACAGTTAGAACACGCAATACTGCTTCATATAAGCATCCATCAGCGGCAGCAGATGAGCGTACTCCTCCTTATCCGCGAGATACTCGCGGATATCCTGCACGGTAACGAGTGCGTGCACCTTGATGCCGAACTCCTCGCCGACCTCCATAACGGCGGTTTTGCCCGGATTCTGGCCGACCTCACAGCGGTTTACCGAAATGAACATATCGGTAACCTTCACATCTGCGCAGCCCTTGAGCACCGGCATGGTCTCGCGAATGGCGGTACCTGCGGTGATTACATCCTCGATGATGATCACGCGGTCGCCGTCCTGCGGCTTGTAGCCGACGATATTGCCGCCTTCGCCGTGGTCCTTGGCCTCCTTGCGGTTGAAGAAGAACGGCTTGTCGATGCCGTAATTGCGGGCCAGCGCACCGGAAACCGAGGTAGCAAGCGGAATGCCCTTGTACGCCGGACCAAACATTGCGTCGAACTGATCGCCGACGGTCTCCTTGACCAGAGCTGCGTAAAACTCACCCAGACGGGAGTTCTGCAGGCCGGTCTTGTAGTTGCCGGTGTTGACGAAATACGGGGTCTTTCGACCGGATTTGGTTGTAAAATCGCCGAAGCGCAGTACGTCGGCACTCATCATAAATTCGATAAATTCCTTTTTAGCAGCAGTAAGCATGATCGTTCCACCTTTTTATATATGTTGTATAAGTCTACCGATATTTTCAGTATACCAGAATTTTCGGCAGGGAACAACCCTTTCTGTCAGGCCGTATCTGCAAAATTGCATAAATACACAGCTGAATTTACGGCTTCTGAACACAAATCACCAAAAAGCCTGTTGCGGAAAGCGCGCAAACGAGGTAAAATATACTCAGGCAATACTGCCGATATGGCGATTCGGAATCGTCAATCCTACAAAGGTGGCTAACAACACAAATGGCATTTCACGGTTTTTCCGCAGAAGGCGTGGATCTTCTGCAACTGAATCGCCTGCAAAACAGCAAAGAATTTTACGATGCACACAAGGACGAGATCAAGTGGTTATCCATCCGGCCCTTTCACGAACTGATCGCGGAAATGACGCCGGAGATGGTCAAGATCGACCCGCAGTTCGTCACCGTGCCGAAATCCCGCATGGTATCCCGGTGCGGCGCGATACCCGATATACCAAGGATAAAACGCTCTACCGGGCGAACATGTGGCTGTTCTTCCGCAGAGCACGACGGGAACGCGAATCCGTTCCCGCATACTACTTTGAACTGCATCCCGAATACTGGGCCTTCGGCTGCTGGGGTGCGTGGGGCAGAGGCGAAATGGAAGCGCTGCGCGAAATGATCCTCGCAGAAGACAGGCTGTTCCTTGACGCCTTTCGTGCGGTGAACAGCTGTCCGCAGGTGCACCTCGCGGGCGAGATGTACAAGCGCCCAAAATTCCCGGACGCAAAGCCGGAATATCAGGACTGGCTGAACCGCAAGGAGATCGGCGTGGACTACACGAACGGTGAGGATTTTACTCCGGTGCTGGACGGCACGTTTGTTCCGTTCATGCTGAAGACTATGCGGCAGCTTGCGCCGCTGTACAGACTGCTGCTCGCGGCGAAGGAACGCGCAGACGCGGCCGGACGGGAGGCGCTGCAATGAGATATCTTGCACTGGATTTCGAGACCGGAAACGCCTCGCCGCTGAGCGCGTGCGCGCTCGGCGCAAGCGTGTTTGAGGATAATCAGCTGGTGGATGAGAAAATCTCGCTCATCCGTCCGCCGGAATGCGTGGGCAGGTTCCACTGGGGCAATGTCCGCGTCAACCACATCAAGGAGAAGATGGTCGCGGACGCACCGTCGTTCGCCGAGGTGTGGGAGCCGCTCGCCGACATCGCGGAGGGCAGCGTCATCGTGTGCCACAACGCTATGTCTGATACTGAATGCTTTGTGAAGGTTGGCGCATTACGGTCTGAAAATGCCCGAATGCCGGTACTTATGCACGGTAAAGGTGTCCAAGCGGGTATGGCCTGAGCTGGAAAATCATAAACTGGATACGGTATCCGCCGCGCTGCACATCGACCTGAACCACCACGAGGCCGGGTCGGATGCGCGGGCTGCGGGACTGATCCTGCAGGCGGCTCTGCGCAGGACGGGCAGCGCGGACGCCGACGCACTGGCAGAAAAAATCGGCATGCGGCTCGGCCGGATTTCCTCGATGGGGAAAACGCCGTGCAGCATCGCCGGGGACCCCAAACCCAGGGAGCACAGACGGACGGCACGTCCGCGTAATACGGTAAAACGAAAAGGAGAGAACAAGGTATGAAAAACTATCTGGACAGTATCGACCGCGCTGCACTGCGCAGCCGTGCCGAGCAGATGCTGCACACCGCAGGCGACGCCTGTGATCAGGCAGGACGCTTTATGAACACCACGACCGAAAAGATCCGCGGCTTCTCGCTCATCGAGTTCTTCATCTACGAGACCTGCCTGCTGTCGTTCGGTCTGTGGCTGGGTACCTGCTTCTCTAAATTCTTCAAGAAGTTCCGCGCGATCATCTTCGCAGCGTTTGCCGCAACGTGGCTGTACCTGCTGTGGCGCGTGTTCTTTGATGAGGATGAGGATTGAGCGTATTCAATCTTCGTTTTCATCCTTTGACAGCTGACAGGAAGGAGTTTATTGTTGGAAGATCCCAATCAGGAAAAAAAGTCCCGGTTTGACCTGCAGCCGCACTATATCGAGTGGGGACTGACTGCGTTAGGTGTCATTGTAGCCTGCGTGCTGGTCGTGTTCGTGCTGTTCCGCATGACAATGATCTGGGGCATAATCAAGAAGTTTTTCAGCATCCTCAGCCCGTTCATCTACGGCTTTGTGATGGCGTACCTGCTCATGCCGGTGTTCAACATGCTGTACCGCAATCTGCAGCCGCCGATGTCGCGTAAATTCAAAAACGGCACACGGCTTGCCAAAGGCTTGTGCAGCGCGCTGACGCTGACCTTCGGTCTGGCGGTTGTAGGCGTGCTGCTGTGGATGGTGCTGCCGCAGCTGGTCACGAGTATCACCTCGCTGGTAGACTCGATGGACCTGTATATGAACGAGATATCCGGCTGGGTGGCGTCGCTGCTGCACAACAACCCGGAAATTGAGCACAGCTTCATGCGTCTGTACGATCAGTTCTCCGCACAGATAATGAACTGGGCGCAGAACGACTTGCTGCCGCAGCTCGGCAACATGATGAGCGGCGTTGTTACGACCGTAAACGTGCTGATGAATCTGCTGATCGGTGTCATTATCGCGCTGTACATTCTCAACAGCAAGGACACCTTCTGTGCACAGGCGAAAAAGATGACGTACAGCCTTTTCGCGGTTGAAAAGGCGAATGCCATCATGGCGCGTGTGGCGCATATCCATCGCGTGTTCGGCGGCTTCATCACCGGCAAGCTGATGGACTCGTCGATCATCGGTATGCTGTGCTTTATCGGTATGCGTCTTATGATCTCGTTCGGCTGGATGACCATGCCGACGTCGTACGCGCTCCTGATTGCGGTTATCATCGGCGTGACCAATATCATCCCGTTTTTCGGGCCGTTCATCGGTGCGATTCCGAGCACCATTCTGATCATGGTCATCAGTCCGGTGCAGGCGCTGTATTTCGTCATTTTTGTACTGCTGCTGCAGCAGTTTGACGGCAATATCCTCGGACCGAAAATCCTCGGCAACGCTACCGGACTGTCGAGCTTCTGGGTCATGTTCGCCATTCTGCTGTTCGGCGGCGTGATGGGCTTCGCGGGCATGGTGGTCGGCGTGCCGCTGTTTGCCGTGCTGTACAGCATGTTGACCGAGAAGATCAATCATCTGCTGAAAAAGCGCGGTCTGTCCGTGGATACGAACGACTATCGCGGGCATAGGCGCATCGACCCGGAGACACACGCGTTCGTTGAAGCGCAGGAGACAATGCCTCCTGTGAGCGCAAAAGAGCGCCGCCGTGCGGCCAATGCTGCACAGAAGCAGAAAGATCAGGAAACCAAATAATTGTGTGCAATGAGGGACACTGTGAGTTAGCGGTGTTCCTCTTTTGCGTTCTGGTGCAGAACGGCGGGAGCGTCGCTTGCGAAGCGAGGAAATCTTGCCTGAATCCGGCAGGCACAAGAGGTGGACACCTGCGCTGACGCCGGCAGGGGCGCACAAGAGGGTAGACACCTGCGGTTTCCACCCTCTTGTGAATCACCACTTTCCCTTAGAAGGTCTGGCGAAAATCGGAGAGCGGCGACCGCTGCGAAAGGGGGGAACGGCAGAGGATTTTTTCTACCGTAGGGGAGCACAGTGTGCTCCCATGCCGAAACCTATACGCAGTGCCAGATACCGTTCTGCTACACAGGTGGTTTTATATACGCAGTGGGCGGCATGACAGTGCCGCCCGATTTTTTTGCACGTTATACCGCACGGCACCTGCGGATTAGGCGTTTGATACTATTTATCTTCGCAGGTGCTGTCTATCACAACGCGCTATCGAATTGTGCGGCAATGTTATGCCGCACCCAGCGTAGAGTTGCCCGTATGTGTAGTAGAACACTATCTGACTCTGCGAACAGGTTACGAAAAACACGGAAGAAAAAATCCTCTGCCGTACTCCTTTTCGAAGCGGTCACATATAGGAAATCTGCGCCAGATTAGGAAGCAAGGGAAAGGTAGGAGTTCAAAGAGGAAGGGAAACCGCAGGTGTCCCTTCCTTTTTGCCCCGGCCGCGGGCGCGGCAACCTCCCGCGCTCCGCAGAGCGCAACTCCTCGCTTGATTTCAAGCGAAAAACTCTCCGCCCGTTAGGGACGAACACGCTTACGCAGTTCGCGCACCCCGCTCAGCCGGTGCAGAGAAAAAGGCTGCCGCCCGTTAGGGGCGAACACGCTAACGCAGTTCGAGTACCCCGCTCAGCCGGTGCAGAGAAAAAGGCTGCCGCCCGTTAGGGGCGAACCGCTTATGCGGTTCGTGTACACCGGTCAGCCGGTGCCGCATAGAGAAAAAAACGATTTTTAACCGAAAAAATCTGCGGAAACCCGCTTGGACTGATTGCGTATCCCATTTGTATTTGTTATAATAAACAGTAAAGCAAAAACCAAAACGGCACGGCAGGACAAACTGGAGCCTGCTCCCGGTGCCGGACCTTCGATGCGCCGCCGCATGACGCGGCAGGAATTCCGAGGGTATACCACTTAAACTTTTTATATAGATTTTTGGAGGATTAAACGCCTTATGGAGCATATTAAGGATTGTATCGCGGCACTGCGAGAGGCCGCACCTGAAATAGATATTGCAGAAAACGAACTCATGCGCCGCCATACCACGTTCGCCATCGGTGGACCGGCCGACCTGTTCGTGCAGCCGAAGACCCGCAGGGAACTGACCGCGGCACTTGCCGTACTGCGCGAGCGCAATATTCCGTTCCTGCTGCTCGGCAACGGCTCCAACATGCTGGTGGCCGATGCGGGCATCCGCGGTGCGGTTGTCTGCACATCCGAGCTGGATGAAGTCCGCGTAAACGAGGATAACACCGTCTCTGCCGAGGCGGGCGCGCTGCTCAGCCGCATTGCCCGCCGCGCACAGCGTTCCGGTCTGACCGGAGCCGAGTTCGCCGGCGGCATTCCGGGCAGTCTGGGCGGCGCTGTTTACATGAATGCGGGTGCGTATGACGGCACAATGGCCGGCATTGTGCAGGAGACCGAGTTCGTGGACGGCGAAGGCAACATTTGTACACTCAAGGGCGATGAGCACGGCTTTGACTACCGCACGAGCGTGTTCCGCAAGCATCCGGACTGGACGGTGCTCCGTTCGACCATGCAGCTGCAGAACGGCGATTCGGCGGCGATTCTGGATAAGATGAACGATTTCGCGCAGCGCAGACGCGACAAACAGCCGCTCAACTTCCCGTCGGCAGGCTCGACCTTTAAGCGTCCCGTGGGACACTTTGCGGGCCAGCTTATCGAGCAGGCCGGTCTCAAGGGCACGAGCGTCGGCGCGGCACAGGTTTCGGAAAAACACGCGGGATTTCTCATCAACCGCGGCGGTGCAACATGCGATGACATGCTGCGTCTGATCGAATTGGTGCAGAACAGGGTGCGCGAGCAGTTCGGTGTGGAGCTGGAGTGCGAGGTGCGCATCGTAAAATAATCAGCAGCGCCGCTCGGCGGCGTTATCACAGCAGAACCACAGGGCAGGGGGAAAGGTAACATGTATTTTTTGATTGTTTCCGGTATGTCGGGCGCAGGCAAGAGCCGCGCGGTCGCCACGCTTGAGGACTTAGGCTATTACTGCGTCGATAATCTGCCGATCTCCCTCATACCGCGCTTCGCGGAGATCTGTCTGGCGGCAACCGAACGCTATGAACGTGTGGCGCTCGTCACCGATGTGCGTGCAGGCGGCGATTTTCAGCAGCTGTTTGATTCGCTGGATTCGATCAAGAGCATGGGCTGCGATTACCGCATCCTGTTCCTCAACACGGACACGCCGACGCTCATCCGCCGCTACAAGGAAACGCGCCGCAAGCATCCGCTGATGGAAAAGGGCATGTCCATGACAGCCGCCATCGAAAAGGAACGCGAAATGCTGTCCGGTCTGCGCGACCGTGCCGACTTTGTGGTGGACACCACTGGACTGTCTGCCGCCGGTCTGCGCGAGCGTCTGCTGACGCTGTTTTCCGGCACCGAGAGCGGAGAGGTGTTCGAGGTCATCGTGCAGTCGTTCGGCTTCAAGTACGGCATTCCGCCTGAGAGCGACCTTGTGTTCGATGTGCGTTTCCTACCCAATCCTTATTACGAAATGAGCCTGCGCGAGCGCAACGGCACCGATCCGGAGGTGCGCGATTATGTGTTCCGCGGCGGTACGGCGGATGTGCTGATGCGCTACCTGACGGGCATGATCGACTTTCTGCTGCCGCGCTATATCGCGGAAGGCAAGGCGAATCTGATCATCAGCATCGGCTGCACCGGCGGCAAGCACCGCTCGGTTGCTATCACCGAGGCGCTGAGCGAACACCTGCGCAGGAAGGAATACGGTGTCGTAACCATGCACCGCGATTACCAGAGATAAACCCGCTTCGTTCCGGACAGGCGAAGCGTGCTGTACAGAACGGAGAGAATATATGTCTTTTTCAACCGAGGTCAAAAACGAGCTGTGCCGGGTATCCATGCAGCGCGCCTGCTGCACGCGTGCCGAGGTTTACGGCGCACTGCTCCATGCCTCGGTTTTTTCGCACAAGGAGATACGGTTGTCGGCGGAGAACATGACCGTTGTCCGTCGCCTGCAGGCGCTGCTGCAGCGCGTTTTTTGTCGAGTGTGAGCCGCAGAAGGCAGGCCGCAAGCAGCAGCTTGTGCTCACCGAACCGGCGCAGATCGGACGCGTGTTTGATGCGCTCGGCTACGACTGCAAGAGCCATATCACCTATCATATCAACCGCAATCTGCTCGAGGAGGACTGCTGCATTGCGTCCTTTCTGCGCGGCGCCTTCCTCATGGGCGGCACGGTCGCGGGACCGGACAAGAAAAGCCATCTCGAGCTGAAAACCACCCACCAGAGTCTGTCGGGTGAGGAGACAAGCCTGATGCTTGATTTAGGTTTATCGCCCAAGCAGGCACGGCGCGGCAGCGCATATCTGCTGTACTTTAAGGACGGCGCAAGTGCGGAGGATTTCCTTACGCGCATCGGTGCGCCGCACGCGGCGATGGAGCTGATGCAGGCGAAGGTAGAGAAGAATCTGCGCAACACGATCAACCGGCAGGTCAACTGCGAGACCGCGAACATGATGAAGGCCGCCGATGCATCGGCACGGCAGATCGCGGCGATTCAGGCGCTGATCGACAGCCGGGGAGAGGACGCATTTCCGGGCAACCTGTGGGAGACCGTGCGCCTGCGTCTGGAATACCCGACGGACAGCCTGTCCGAGCTGGCGCAGCGGTTCGACCCGCCCATCTCCAAACCGGGACTGAGCCACCGCCTGAAAAAGATCATCGAGCTTGCGGAAAAGGAGGACTAAATTGGTACCATTTGCACATCTGCATGTCCACAGCGAATACAGCCTGCTGGACGGCGCCTGCCGTATCGAAAAGCTGGTGGACCGTGTGGCAGAGCTGGGGCAGACCTCTTGCGCGCTGACCGACCATGGCGTCATGTACGGCGTGATCGACTTTTACCGCGCCTGCAAGGCCAAGGGGATCCATCCGGTCATCGGCTGCGAGGTGTATCTGGCGCCGCATTCGCGCTTTGACCGCAGCTACATCAACGGCGAGTGGCACACGCACCTCATCCTGCTGTGCGAGAACATGACCGGCTACCGCAACCTCATCCACATGGTGTCGTGCGGTTTCTCGGAAGGCTTTTACATGAAGCCGCGTATCGACATGGAGCTGCTGCGCGCGCACAGCGAAGGTCTGATTTGTCTGTCCGCGTGTCTGGCGGGCGCGATTCCGCGTGCGCTGGCAGACGGCGATATGGACGGCGCGTATGACCTCTGCGAGCAGTTCCTCGATATTTTTGACCGGGAGCATTTCTATCTTGAGATTCAGGACCACGGCATTCCGCTGCAGCAGAAAGTCAATGAAGGTCTGTACCAGCTTTCCAGGGAGCTGAACATCGGTCTGGTGGCGACCAATGACGCGCATTATCTGACCAAGGCGGATGCGCGCATTCAGGACGTGCTGATGTCCATTCAGATGGGCAAGACTGTGGATGACCCGACCCGCATGAAGTTTGAGACGCAGGAGTTCTACATCAAGGATGCGGACGAGATGGCAGCACTGTTCCCGGAGCACCCGGAGGCACTCGCCAACACGGTAAAGATCGCAGAACGCTGTCAGGTCGAGTTCGAGTTTGGAAAGTACCATCTGCCCGAATTCGATGTGCCGGACGGCTACACCTCGCTCGAATATCTGCAGAAGCTGTGCGATGAAGGCTTCGCAAGACGCTATCCGAACGACGACGGCACCGTGCGCAAGCGCCTGCAGTATGAGATCGACATGATCGCCAAGATGGGCTTTGTCGATTACTTCCTCATCGTGTCCGACTTTATCGGCTACGCGAAAAGTCAGGGCATTCCGGTCGGACCCGGACGCGGCTCGGCAGCAGGCTCGATCGTGTCGTACTGCCTCGCTATCACTGACCTTGACCCGATTCACTACTCGCTGTACTTCGAGCGATTTTTGAATCCGGAGCGTGTCTCCATGCCGGATATCGACGTGGACTTCTGCTATGTTCGCCGTCCGGAGGTCATCGAGTACGTTACCCGCAAGTACGGCAAGGACCGCGTGGCGCAGATCGTCACGTTCGGCACGATGGCTGCCCGCGGTGCCATCCGCGATGTCGGCCGTGCGCTCAACATTCCGTACAACGATGTTGACGCGGTTGCCAAGCAGGTGCCGAACGAGCTGCACATTACGATCGACAAGGCGCTGACCATCAACGCAGAGCTGAAAAAGATGTACGACGAGCAGCCGCAGGTCAAAGAGCTTATTGATACGGCGCGTGCGCTCGAGGGCATGCCGCGCAACGCATCGACGCATGCGGCAGGTGTGGTTATCACCAAGGACCCCGTGGACACCTACGTTCCGCTGTCGCGCAACGGCGACCAGATGGTAACGCAGTTTACGATGGTGACCATCGAGGAACTCGGTCTGCTCAAGATGGACTTCCTCGGCCTGCGCAACCTGACCGTTATCGCGGACGCGGAAAAGCTGATTCGTCGTCACACGCCGGATTTTTCCATCGAGAACGTGGATATGAGCGACCCCGCGACCTATGAAATGCTCGGCAAGGGCTCGACCATGGGCGTGTTCCAGCTGGAAAGCGCGGGCATTACCAACGTCGTTACCGGTCTGCGGCCGCAGTCCATCGAGGATATTACTGCAGTCGTTGCGCTGTACCGGCCCGGTCCGATGCAGTCCATTCCGCGCTACATCGAGTGCCGTCATCATCCGGAAAAGGTAACGTACAAGCATCCGCTGCTCGAGCCGATTTTAAGCGTTACCTACGGCTGTATGATCTATCAGGAACAGGTTATGCAGGTGTTCCAGAGCCTTGCGGGTTACTCGCTCGGCAAGGCAGATATGGTGCGCCGCGCCATGAGTAAAAAGAAAATGAAGGAGCTGGAAAAGGAGCGCGTCAACTTCATCTACGGCAATGAGGAGTTGGGCATTGACGGCGCCATCAAGCGCGGCGTGCCCGAAGCTGTTGCGGCAAGTCTGTTTGACGAGATCATGGATTTCGCAAACTACGCGTTCAACAAGGCACATGCCGTATGCTACGCAGTCGTATCGTTCCGCACGGCGTATCTCAAGTGCCATTACCCGAGAGAATATCTGGCGGCGCTGCTGACGAGCGTTCTGGATGTTTCGGATAAGATCTCCGAGTATATTCAGGCGGCGCGTGATATGGGTATCGCGGTGCTCCCGCCGGACGTAAACGAGTCCTATGACGAGTTTTCGGTTGCGGGCGAGAATATTCGCTTCGGTCTGGCAGCCGTCAAGGGTGTGGGACGCTCGTTTATGAAGCAGCTTGTTGAGGAGCGGGAAGCGAACGGCCTGTTTACCTCGTTCCAGGATTTCTGCGAGCGCATGTATGACCGCGAACTCAACCGCAGAGCGCTCGAAAGTCTCATCAAGGCGGGTTCGTTCGATTCCATGCATTACTACCGCAGTCAGCTTTTGAAAATCGTCAATCCCGTGGTAGATGCCATTGCCCAGAACCGCAAGAAGAACATCGAGGGTCAGATGGACCTGTTCGGCATGGGCAACGACGAGGTGCGCGACACGCAGATTGCGATGCCGAACATTCCGGAAGTGCCCAAGCGGGAGCTGCTGGCGATGGAGAAGGAGACCACCGGTCTGTACCTCTCCGGTCACCCGATGGACGAGTACCGCAGCCTGACGCAGAAGGCGCAGGCGGCCTCCGTCAAGCAGATCATCGACGACCTGACGGGCGAGAGCAGCAGGCCGGTCTACAAGGACGGCATGACCGTCCGGCTTGCGTGTGTTATCACGGCGGTGCGTCTGAAATCGACCAGGAACGGCTCGATGATGGCGTATGTCACCGCGGAGGACGACACGGCGGCGATTGAGCTTGTCGTGTTCCCGCGTTCGCTGCAGCAGTGCGGCGCATATCTCACCGAGGACAGCGCAGTCCTGCTTACCGGTAAGATCGACGCACGAGAGGATGAGGCGCCCAAGGTGCTGCTGAACGAGGCGCAGCCGCTCACCGAGAGTGCAGTGGAGAGCCTGCAGCAGCCGAAAAAGGGCACGCAGAAGTCGGTCTACACCGATGCGCAGGCGGCAAAGCTGGCGCCGCAAAAGCTGTTCCTGCGTATTTCCAGCCTGCAGAGTGATGAATGGACGCAGATTAAAGAGGTTTTGTGCACGCAGCCCGGTGATACGCCGGTCTATCTCTACCCGATGGACACGAAGAAAAAGACGCTCGCTGCCCGCCGGTACTGGTGCAAACCGGATATTGCATTTTTAACAAAATTACGCTTTCTCTTGCGCGAGGAAGATGTTATAATACAATAGGAGACTGTGCTTATCCTTGGGGAGAGACGGTTTCCGCAGAGGAAAACAGAACTGCAATACAGAGGTCAGTGCGGCATCGACTGTGCCGCCAAGAAAGAAAACAGAACCGACAACAGGGAGGCTTTATCATGGATAAACAAATTCGCAGAATCGGCGTACTTACCAGCGGCGGCGACGCACCCGGCATGAACGCACTTATTCGCTCGGTAGTCCGCAGCGCAAGCGCAAACGATATTTCCGTTCTCGGCATTCGCCGCGGTTACAGCGGTCTTATCAACGGCGACATCATCGAGATGGGTGCCCGCAGTGTAGACGGCATTATCCGCAAGGGCGGCACCATGCTGTACACCGCACGCTGCAAGGAGATGCTGACCGAGGAAGGTCTGCAGAAGGCGGCTGACACCTGCCGCTACCTCGGCATTGACGGCCTGATCTGCTGCGGCGGCGACGGTACATTCCGCGGTGCACAGGCGCTTTCCCGCAAGGGTGTTCCGTGCATCGGCGTTCCGGGTACCATTGATAATGATATCGGCTGCTCGGATTACACCATCGGTTTTGACACCGCATGCAATACTGCGATCGAGTGCATCGATAAGCTGCGCGACACCATGCAGTCCCACGAGCGCTGCTCTGTTGTAGAGGTTATGGGCCGCCGTGCAGGTCATCTGGCACTGCAGGTTGGCTGTGCAGTCGGCGCGACCGCGATCTGCCTGCCCGAGCGTCAGCTGGATTTCGACACCGAGATCGTAGAGAGAATGCGCATCGGCCGTATCAAGGGCCGCAACCACCATATCATCATCGTAGCAGAGGGCTACGGCTCTGCACAGGAGGTCGCAGACCAGATCCACGAGGCTACCGGCATTGACACCCGTGTAACGATCCTCGGTCACATCCAGCGCGGCGGCTCTCCGTCTGCTATGGATCGTGTTATGGCAACCCGCATGGGCTACGCTGCCGTTCGAGCTCTGATGGAGGGCAAGACCAACCGCGTTGTTGTATCGGATAACAACATTGTTACCGATATCGACATTGAGGAGGGTCTGGCACAGAGCAAGGATCTGAACCAGTGCCTGTTCGAGGCACAGCAGACGGTTGCCATCTGACATGGCGCAGACTGTTCTCATCACCGGAGGCTCGCGCGGCATCGGTGCCGCCTGTGTGCGCACGTTTGCCGAAAACGGATGGAATACCGCGTTTACTTACAGCAAAAGCAGGGAAGCGGCGGACAGACTGGCAGACGAAACGGGCGCGCTGGCGTTCCGTGCCGACCAGCAGGATACCGCAGCGGTCGAACTGGCCGCGGCGGAAGGGAAGGCACGGTTCGGCACGATCGATGCCGTGGTCTGCAATGCAGGCATCGCCGAACAGAAGCTGTTCCAGAATATCACCGACGCGGACTGGATGCGCATGCTGGATGTCAATCTCATGGGTACGGTGCGCACGATTCGCGCTGTGCTTCCTGAAATGCTGCACAACCACAAGGGAAGCATCGTTACGGTGTCGTCCATGTGGGGAGAGTGCGGCGCGTCCTGCGAGAGCCATTATTCCGCGAGCAAGGCTGCGATTATCGGCCTGAGCAAGTCGCTTGCGCAGGAGCTTGGCCCGAGCAATATCCGGGTCAACTGCATTGCGCCGGGCGTGATCGACACCGACATGAACGCCATGCACAGTGCGGATACCATGCAGGAGCTTGCCGATCAGACACCGCTCGGAAGAGTCGGCGCGGCAGCCGAGGTCGCGGACAGCATTCTGTATCTGTGCTCAGATAAGTCGTCTTTCATTACCGGACAGGTTTTAGGCGTCACCGGAGGATTTTAAGATGCTGTCGCCAAACCACGGTTTGGCCGACAAGAGGAACGGACCGTGGGCCGTTCCAAAGTCGTCCGAAAGTTCCCATACGGAAACTTTCTCCCTCCCAAAGTCAAAAAATCCTGCGCTATCCTTGCGCGGCTTCTCGGCCGCGCTGCGCCGATACATGCTCCCGCTTTTTTGGAATTTGCACTGCAAATTCTATTAAATGCGCGCTAACGCGCGAAAAGCTGCGACGTTAGTAAAGTGCGTTAAGAAAGATAGAACGAGAGGTCAAAAGACCTCTCGTTTTTTGTTTAATACGGTTCAAAGTCAAAATAACTGAGCAGACCGTTATAAATGCCCTGTGCAAACCCGAACGGATCGTTCTCCAGCTTCATCGCATCGGAAGTATTGGTCAGGTATGCCAGCTCGACCAGAATCGCAGGCATCTGCGTCCGCCGCAGGACATACAGGCTTGGACGGACGCGCACGCCGTTATCACGCGTGCCGACACGCGCAACGATGCCGGCGAGCACATGCTGCGCCAGCCAGTATGCCTGCATATTTTCCCGATAAACATACACCTCGGTGCCGTTGACGGCGGGATTTACGTTCGCGTTGCAGTGGATGCTGATGAAGTAATCCGCAGGCCACTCGTTCGCCAGCCGCACGCGCTCGGCCAGACTGGTGGCGTTGCTTGTGCCGAGGATTTCCTCGGGGGTGCTGCGGCTCAGCCGCACCTCAAACCGCGGGTCGGCCCGTGAAGATCAGATACGCCGACCGCGTAGGTCACATCCTGCTCGAGCAGTCCGCTGCCTTCCGCGCCGGTGTTCGGACCGGACGGATTGTGTCCCTGATCGACAAAAATCTTGATCGCCAAAGTATCACCTCCTCGTGTCAGCCTATGCGGCGGTGCAGCGAAGCGTCCGTGCTTGACGGTCAGCACACGCCGTGTTATCCTGTCAGAAAAGGAGGAGGGATAGTTATGAAACTATGCATCAAACAGAAAGTCTTTTCGTGGGTAGATCGTTTCACCGTGTTTGATGAAACCGGCGCGGACAAATACTACGTCGAGGGTGAATTTTTCTCGTGGGGAAAGAAGCTGCACGTTACTGACCTGACCGGCCGGGAAACTGCCTTCATCCAGCAGAAGGTGTTCAGCATGATGCCTCGCTTCTTTGTGTACATGGACGGCGTGGAGCGTGCCGAGATCGTCAAGCGGTTTACATTTTTCTTCGAAAAGTACGAGATAGAGGGTCTTGACTGGACGATCGAGGGCGATTTCTGGGCGCACGAGTACCGTATTACGCAGAATGGTCGCGAGGTCGTGTCCATCTCCAAGGAATGGTTCACATGGGGCGACTGCTACGCGCTGGACATCGCAGATTCGGCGGATGAGATGCTTGCGCTGGCGGTCGTGCTGGCTGTCGATGCGGTACACGCACAGGCGACCGCGGCAGCGGCTTCGACTTGAAAGGAAACGATATGATTGAGATAAACCAGGACTTTGCGGACGGTGTACTGCATTTGCGCAATCCGGAGACAAATAAAAACGACTACGGCCGCATTCTGTGCGTGTGCGGCTCGGCAGGATATACAGGCGCGGCGTATTTCTCCGCGCAGGGCGCGGTCCGCATGGGAAGCGGCGTTGTGACGCTGGCAGTTCCGCAGGGTGCGTGGCCGGTGCTGGCGGTCAAGCTGAATGAGCCGGTCGTGCGGCCCATGCCGCAGGATGAAAACGGGCTGTTTTCCATAGAGGCGCTGCCCAAGCTGCTCGCGCTTGCCGAAAAGGCGGACGCGCTGCTCATCGGGTGCGGGCTGGGCCGCTCGGATACGCTGACCGAGATCGTCTGTACGCTGCTCGAAAAGGCAGCGTGCCCGATTGTACTCGATGCGGATGGCATAAATGCCATCACGGCGCATAAGGATATATTGCGGCGAACGGCAAAGCCGGTCGTGCTCACGCCGCACGCAGGCGAATTCGCACGGCTCAGCGGCAAGCCGGATGCGACCGCTGCGGACGCGGCACAGTTCGCGCAGGACTATCGGTGTATCGTGCTCTACAAGGGACATCGCACCCGCATTTTTACGCCAGACGGCGCAGCGTACCGCAATACCTCGGGCAATCCCGGCATGGCGAAAGGCGGCAGCGGGGATGTTCTGGCAGGCATGCTGGTTTCGCTGTGCGGACAGGGCATTGACGCGGTTCCGGCAGCCTGTACGGCGGCGTGGCTGCACGGCAGAGCCGGAGATCTGGCTGCGAATGCGCTGAGCGAATACGGCATGACGCCGAGCGATATGCTGACGCAGCTGCCGATTCTGCTGAAACGATATAACTCGAAAACATGGTGATAAACCGGTCAAAGGAGTGGTAATCTGAACAGGCTGCTGTGTGGTTTGGCGGCGCTTGTTCTGCTCTGCGGCTGCGGCCGCTCGGCGGAAATGAGTGCCGAGGATGTGCGTGCGCATTTCGCATCGTTGGACAACTGTACGGCGCATTTGAAAATAATCTCGGATTTGGACGAATCTGTACTGGAATTTGAAAGCGACTATGTCTATAATAGAGAGGACAGCGATTCCTTCACGCTGACCGCACCGGAGTCGGTCGCCGGTATCGGCGGGCGCATCTCGGGTGAGGAGAACGGCGCGTTCACGCTGCAATACAACGATCTGCAGCTGGATGATATTGCTCCTCGGCACACCGGACTGACCCCGGCAGACGCGTGGTTCTGTTTGCTGAACGATCTGCGGTACGCTGCGCCTGCACAGGTGTGGAGCGAGCACACAAACGGCGAGAGCCTGCTCGTGCTGCGCTATGAGAAGGCAGACGACAGCGTGGAAAAGCAGGTGTGGCTGCGGCAGAGCGATCTGCAGCCGGTCTATGCCGAGCTGTATGCGGACGGTGCGCGCGTGCTGACCATACAGGTGGAATCCTGTCAGTAAATCAGGAACCAAACGGTTCTGTTGGAGTGACGAAAACAATGGAAGTAAATCAACACCGCACTTGGGCGGAGATCGACCTCGGTGCGATCGAGCATAATTATCGCGTGATCTGCGAGCAGGCACAGGCGCCGGTCCTGTGTGTCGTTAAGGCGGACGCATACGGTCACGGTGCCGTGCAGGTGGCTAAGCGGCTGGAGAAGATGGACGCACCGTATTTTGCGGTAGCGACCATTCCGGAGGGTGTGGAGCTGCGCGAAGCAGGCATCGAAACGCCCATCCTCATCCTTGGTTATGTGGACGAGAAGGATATGGACACGGCGGTACAGTACGGCATCACCGTGCCGGTGTACGACCGCGAGACCGCAGAACTCATCAGCGCGGCAGCAGAGCGCACCGGCAAGCCGGTCACCGTACACTACAAGCTGGATACCGGCATGACGCGGCTCGGCTTCCCGTCGTGGGAGTGTGAGCAGACCGTGCAGGATATCCTTGCGTGCTCCAAGCTGCCGGGCCTGATCAGCGAAGGCATTTTCACGCATTTTGCGGTTGCCGACGTGCCCTCGGGCGAGGCGTACACGGAATTGCAGTACAAGCGCTTCTCGGATGTGTGCGAGGGTCTGCAAGCGGCCGGTCTTGACCTGCCGCTGCGCCACTGTGCGAACAGCGGCGCCATCCAGACCTACGAGAAGATGCACTGCACGATGACCCGCGCGGGCATTATCCTGTACGGCTATCGGCCGGATGCCTCCGTGCCGCCGGTGCTCGATCTGAGACCCGCCATGACCGTCAAGGCGCGTGTGGTGCAGGTGCGCGATATTCCGGCGAATACGACCATCAGCTATGGACGCACCTTCGAGACGGCAGAGCCGACCCGTATGGCGGTTATCTCAATGGGTTATGCGGACGGCTATCTGCGTACCGGCTCGGGTAAGGCGCAGGTGCTGCTCGGCGGCGTGAAAGCGCCTGTGCTCGGCCGCATCTGCATGGATATGTGCATGGTGCGTATTCCGGAGGGCGTAGACGTACATCGCGGTGACGAAGTGACTGTGTTCGGCCCGGAGGGCTGGACGGCAGAGGACGCAGCAGACGCGGCGGGCACCATCTCGTACGAGGTGCTGTGCGCCATCAGCCGGCGCGTGCCGCGCTTCTATCGGTAATTTACTGACATTGCGTGCATAAGATGAAGTGAGGGATTTTCCCTCGCTTCATTTGTCTCTCAAAGTCGGTATCCTGTTAGTTTGATAGTATCGCGCGGCAGCGCTATTAAAACAGCATTTGCGTTGCAAATGCAAGAAAACCGGGAGCATGTATCACGGTTTTCTTACTTCTGGAGGGAGAAAGTTTCTGAACAGGAACTTTCGGACGACTTTGGAACGGCCTGTGGTCCGTTCCTGCTTGTCGGCGAAACTGTAGTTTCGCGACAGCTTTGAAGCGGAGGAGATTTTTCTCTCTCCGCTTTTCTGCATTATACAGTTATAATTTTGTGTGACACGGGGAAAATAGGTTTGCGGGAAAACCATCAGGCAGCACCGTAAATCTATTTCATCGGAGTGTGAACCAAAGTGGATAGCAACATCAAACGAGGCGATATTTACTATGCCGATCTCAGTCCGGTGGTTGGCAGTGAGCAGGGCGGCATCCGTCCGGTGCTGATCGTGCAGAACAACGTCGGCAATCGGTACAGTCCGACCGTGATCGCCGCCGCTATTACATCGCAGATCAACAAGGCGAAAATGCCGACGCATATCACGGTCGGTGCGCCGAACTACGGACTGACCAAGGATTCCATCATCCTGACCGAGCAGATCCGCACGCTGGACAAACGCCGTCTGCGCGAGAAAATGGGCTCGCTCGACGAAAAAGCCATGCGGCACGTCGATGAAGCACTGGCAGTCAGTTTCGGACTCGGCTCGGTGCAGGGGTAAGCCGTATAACGGCGGGAGAAAGCGCATATCCTTTTATGGGGTATGCGCTTTTTATGTACAAATGTTGATTTGTGATCCGTTTCACAAACGGGGAATGTGCCGCGCCCGCGGCAGGGGCAAGAGGGCAAACCTTGGTGTCTATCCTTTTGGACCTCCCAGCCAAAGGTTGGCTCCCATTCTATATGCTTTAGCAAGTAGTAAAATTCAAATTTGCACAGAAAGGAGAACCGCCCATGCGCGCAGACGTATTCTGTAACAACAACCCGATCGGTACGATCGACTGGACCCCGGACGCCTGCGGCGTGCAGGTCAATCTCGACTGCGCCGTTGGCGGGGACGAACTGCTGCGCTGCTATGCGGTTGTGAACGGAAACATCCTGCGGGTCGGTCTGCCTGCACCGGAGCATGGCCGTCTGCGCCTGCGCCGTCATCTCTCGCGGCAAATGCTGCATGAGACTGGCTGTGAGGGGGAACCCGAACGGTTCTATCTGCGCCGGAGCCTTTGCCGCAGAGCAATGCACCGCCCAAGCCGCCGCTTGTCACCGGAGATACGGTCCTAGACGCGCTTTTATCCAGCGAAAACGTGCAGATTCAACCGACCGAGACCGGACTGCGTCTGCAATGTCCGTTCGACCCGAAAAAGCCGTTCGCGCTGGCGCCCGCCTTTGTGCTTTGCCGCACAGAAGGAAACACGGCAGTTCTGGAATGGAAAAAGGACGCAGCCGCATCGGCTGCGTCCTCTGAAAAGGCGTAACTTTAGGTAATACCGCATAATTGAACAAGAGTGATTTGCGAGTAAATTTTGCGCATACTGACGAACAGTTTTGCGGTAATACTTGATGTATTACCGTGAAACTTCGGCAGCGCGGACGGAACTCGCGCAAGGAACCGAAGCCAAAGTCAGGACACAAAATTTCCGCAAAGCACCGCGGCAGTGCGACCGGAGCCTGCACAAGGAGCCGCCGTTTTAATTGTGCGGTGTTGCCTTTACTTTACGATGGTCTTTGCCTCCATGTAGTAGCGCTTCTCGTGCGCCTCACCCATGGAGAAGGTCTTGCGCGGCAGAACGCCGTCGAAAACAACGCCGCGGAACAGGTCGTTCTTGGCGATGTCCGGCAGGATGAAGCCGAGGTTGCCCGGCTTTTCCGCCAGCGAAACAACAACGTCCGTGCCGTGGATGTAGTCGATCTTCGCGGAGGTGTGGGTCTCAAGATAAGCGTCCAGACCGGTCTGGATGGTAGCGACCGGAATAGCCCACTTCGGGTTCTCAACAACGAACACGCCCGACTTGTTCGCCGAGCAGAACGGGAAGAAGTGTGCGTTCTCACTCTTGGGAGCCTCGTCGGCAACGTAAGCCTTGCAGCCCTCGCCGTTGTAGAAGTCGGTCAGAGCACCGAGCAGCTCATCGGCGTCTACGCCGAACAGGGCACGGTGGATCGGTTCGATGATCAGGCTCTCGTCATGGATGTTGACAACCTCAACGAGTGCAAAACGTGCCGGATGGTTCTCCTGCTCCTCTGCAGTCAGGCCCTTCTTAACCTCTTCCCAGTAGGCCTTTGCGGTGGCCATGGAGTGGTTGCCGTCGCCTACTGCATACGGCAGCAGCGCCTGTGCGTCCGTGCAGCCGTACTTCTTGTTGAAGGTCTCGCGGTCGCAGAGTGCTTCGAGCTTGGCCTCGATGGCCTCGGTCTCCGGACCGTTCGGCAGGAACCAGCCGGTGATATGGCCGCCGTTCTGCATCAGGTCGGTATCGTACAGCTTGTCATAAGAGGCGGTCTGCTCGAACAGCGGCTCGATGATCTGACGGTCGGGATCGTCGATCAGGATCATGATGTGCGGCAGCTCCAGGCATGCGCCCTGACGAACCTTGAGACGAGGCGGAATACGCTCGACAACCGTCTTTTCGGTCGGGCGGATGAGGGATGCGGAACCGGGCGTGTATTCATACGCTTCCAGATCGACCGACAGCACGATGCCGCGACGCGGGCAGGAGCCGCCGGACCAGCGCTCGGTCAGCACGACGCCGGCGGGCAGGGTGCGCAGCGTGCCGTCCTGCACATACTGCTGCATGGTCTGATGGATTTTCTCCGTGCGGGCAGCAACGTCCGCGTCTTCCAGATAAACCTCCGGCAGGGTCAGACGCAGGGTAGAGGGTGCGTCACCGACGGTCTTGTCAGTCTCGGCCCAGTAGTCCGGCTGAGAGGTGTACTGGTCGCAGGCGATGACTGCCCACTTGGACAGGTCCACGCCTTCACGCGGAAACATGATCTCGGGAATACGAGTGCAGCGATTAGCCATAATTATCCTTCCTCCAGTAGAAGTAGTGTGGAATGCCTCTATTATAGCAGACAAATCCCGAGTACGGCACTCGTTTTTCAAAAATAAATGTCGGTTTGCAGAAAAAACTTTATTTGCTTGACGAAAGTATGGGGATGTTGTACAATATAATATAGGTTTGGTTGCGAAATTTGTATAAAAATACAATCGTAAAAACGGAGGAAAACCCCATGGTTAAATTCAAGGCTATCGGCGTTTCGGAGGGTCTGGCGAAGGCAAAGGCTCTCGTTATCAAGGAAGAAGATCTTTCGGTCATTAAGGAGACCGTTGCCGATGCGGAAGCCGAATGCAAGCGCGTTCTTGACGCAGTGGAAAAAGCCAAGCAGCAGATTGAAGTGCTGCGTGACGATGCGGAAAAGAATATCGGTGCGGCTGAGGCGGAAATTTTTGACGCACATCTGATGATGCTCGACGACCCTGATTTTGTTGAGGGCATGACAAACATTGTAACGGATGAGAAGGTTTGCGCGGAGTACGCGTGCTTTGTCAACTGCGAGAACTTTCAGGCGATGTTCCGCGCACTCGACGACGAATATATGCAGGCGCGTGCAGCAGACATCGGTGATATCTCGCAGCGGGTCATTAAGAATCTGAAGGGCATTGCGGATAACGCGATCGACACGATCACCGAGCCGTGCATTATTGTGGCGAACGACCTTACGCCGTCCGACACGGCGAAGATCGGCGGCAAGCCGGTTGCCGGTTTTATCACGAAGATCGGCGGCCGCACGAGCCATTCGGCGATCATGGCGCGTTCGATGGGTATTCCGGCGATTGTCGGTGCCGGCGAGAAGGCGGACGAGATCGCGGACGGCGACCTGCTGCTGATCGACGGCGCGGCAGGTGAAGTAGTCGCGCAACCGGATGAGCAGACGCTTGCCGACTTTGCGGAGCGCCAGAAGGCCGATGCGGCGCATCGTGCCATGCTCGCGCAGTACAAGGATAAGGAGGGCGCGACCTCGGACGGCCGCCGTGTAATTATCGAGGGCAACATCGGTACGCCGGATGACGCAGTCCGCGTAGCGGAGCTTGGCGGTGAAGGCGTCGGCCTGTTCCGCTCGGAGTTCCTGTTCATGGATCGTACCGACCTGCCGAGCGAGGAAGAGCAGTTCGCCGCCTACAAGAAGGCGTGTGAGATCATGCAGGGCAAGCCGGTTATCATCCGCACGCTGGACATCGGCGGCGACAAGGAAGTGCCCGCACTGGCGCTGGAGAAGGAACAGAATCCGTTCCTCGGCTACCGCGCGATCCGCATTTGCTTGAATCAGCCGGAGCTGTTCCTGATTCAGCTTCGCGCGCTGCTGCGTGCCGCGCAGTACGGCGATCTGCGCATTATGTTCCCGATGATTTCGTCGGTGGATGAGGTGCGTGGTGCAAAGCAGGTGCTCGAGCAGGCGAAGGACATGCTGACCGCGGAAGGCGTACCCTTCAATCCGAACGTCAAGGTCGGCATTATGGTCGAGATTCCGGTGGCGGCTGTCTGCGCGGATGTGCTGGCGAAGGAGGTTGACTTCTTCTCGATCGGCACGAATGACCTGATTCAGTATTCCTGCGCGGTGGACCGCATTAACGAGAAGATTTCTTATCTGTACCGTCCGCTGCATCCGGGCGTGCTGCGCCTGATCGCCATGACGGCCAAAGCAGCGAACGAGAACGGTATCGAAGTCGGCGTGTGCGGTGAGATGGCAGGCACGGCCGGCATGGCGCCGGTGCTGTGCGGTCTCGGCGTGACCAATCTGTCCATGTCGGCATCCGCAATGCTGGCAGCAAAGGCAGACCTTGCAAAGCACTCCTGCGGCGAATGCAAGGAGTTGGCTGACAAACTGCTCGCGTGCGCAAGCGCGTCTGACGCAGAGCGTATTTTCGCGGACTGGAGAGAGTCCTGAGTAAGAGTAAAAAGCCGCCGTTTCCCTGTGAAGCGGCGGCTTTGCACTGTTCGGATGGATAGAAATTGATTTGTATCGGGAAATGGATATCAGGGGAGCGAAAATGATGGGTATCAGCAAAAAATTGGAGACAATCTATCATAACGGACAGCCGGACGGTATTCGCTCCATGCGGCGCAGCCTTTCGACGATGACGACTTATGTGATTCCACGGCCGTTGCTGGGGGAGGCGAAAGACATCTCTGGCATCAAACGTCCGGGCATCTATTATCTCATCAACGAGGATGAGGATAACAATATTGCACAGATCTATATCGGCCAGACGCGCAACGGTATCATCCGGCTGGACGACCATAACCGCTCTAAGGATTTCTGGAACAAGGCGATTATGTTTCTGGCAGAGAGCCGGACGTTTACTTTGGATATGATAAGCGGTCTTGAAAAATTTGCGATCATCAAGGCGCAGGCGTCCAAGCGGTACCGCATCGAAAACAGCGTGATCCCCAAATATGAGATCGACGAGTATGATCTGGTCTCGGTAGAGGAGATATACGACGAGATACAATTCATCATGGCGACGTTGGGGTACAAAATGAGCGACGCCAAAACGGATTCTTTTCAGAAACAGGTCTTTCACACCACCCGCAACGGCATCGCCGCGCTCGGCGTGTACGACGGGGAGAAATTCGAGGTACTGGAAGGCTCGCAGGTCAGCAGCGTGCTGTATCCGAGCGTTCCCCAGTCGATCAAGCAGCAGTGGTTCACGGCGCTGAAAAACGGCGATATCGTTTATCAGGATAACAAGCATTATCTGAGCAAATCCATGTCGTTTTCCTCGCCCAGTGCGGCGGCCTGCTTCGTTTTGGGCGCAAGCGCGAACGGCTGGACGGAATGGAAGGACAAGAGCGGCAGAACACTCGATGAGCTGTTCCGCAGACAGGCAGAGAAAGCATAAGTAAAGGGACACGGAATGATTCTGTGTCCCTTTTTACGCAGGAAAGAGAAGCGTTTAGCCCTGGTTTGCCATATTCTGCTCGTAGGATTCGATCATCTTCTTCACCATCTGACCGCCTACGGAGCCGGCCTGACGGCTGGTCAGATCGCCGTTATAGCCCTGCTTGAGGTTTACGCCGACCTCGGCAGCTGCCTCCATTTTGAAGCGATCCATTGCCGCGCGTGCTTCCGGTACCATGCCCTGATTAGAACCATTTTTCGTGTTAGTCATGTTTGTTCGCTCCTTTTCGATTCGGTTTGGTGTGTTGGGTTTTGCTGATAGTAGGTTGCGCACCAAAGGTCGAAATATGAGATGCAAATGCTGTGACGGAAGCCAGAAAATATGATAAGCAAACGCGTTTTGCCAGCGCAGGAAAACAAGCGTTGAAAATTTGCTTTTGGACAGCGCATAAAACCTGCTCTGCTCATATAATAAAGGAAAGCACAGACATATACAGCCTTATTAGTTACGGTATATACTGCAGATGAGTTAGCTTATTCTAACTTATCGTTTCCGCCCGTCACCCAACCGTCCGGATGTGTTTTTCACTAAATTGTAAGCAAACATGTCTTGCAAGGATTTGTGCAATATGCTAATATGATGGTGATACATGTCCGATGGACAAATGTACAATATGAGGACACGGGAACGAATTCCGAGAAAGTCTGACAGCGATCGGAAGCGGCAGTGGAGGTGCCGCTGAAAAAGTCATATTCACTCAAATTAGGATGCTTAACCTTTTGCAAGTACAGATTTACGTGGGAATAAGGCGGCTATGCCGCTTTATCTATAATGGATAGAGAACAGAAAGGACATCATAGTATGAGTCAAAACGAGAAGAGGTTATTCGACAGACACAAGAAACAGGAAGAACTGCCTTTAGAGCAGACGCAGGCGGTACCTGCGGTACAGGATGAAATCACGGCAGAGCCTGCAGCCGAGGCGACGCCCAAGCGCAACAAATACGCAGACAAAATGAATCGCAAAAAGCGCAGACTGAGCAAAGGTGCGCGTATCGGCATTACGGCGGCGGCAGTTGCGCTGCTGCTTGGCGGCGGCATCTGGGCTGTGGTGAAATCCCGCGATGCGGGTACGGAGGACGTGACGCAGACCACGGCTATGGTCAGCTGCGGCGATCTGGAGACCTACATAGAGGGAAGCGGCGTTACTGCTGCAAAAAAACGCGAGGAACTTGGCCGGGAGGTTAAGGGCAAGGTAACACAGGTGCTGGTCGCCGAGGGCGACGAGGTACACACCGGCGATCCACTGCTGGTGATCGACCCGACCGAAACCCGCAAGGAGCTTGCGGATGCACAAAAGGAACTGACCGAGGCGGAACGCGGTGTCTCGGACGCGCAGCTGGAGGTCTCCAAGGCACAGTCCGACTTGAGCGCGGCGCAGAGAAAACTGAGCCGCCTGCACATTACGGCGCCGTTTACCGGCAAACTGATTCCGGCCAAGGATTCGGACGACAAGGATGTGTCCTTCCGTGTCGGCGAGCAGGTGAGCGAGGGTCAGGTCATCGGCTACATGGTAAATGACCGCCAGATGAAGCTGACGCTGGCGTTCAGCGCCGAATATGCCCGTAGCATTCGCACCGGACAGTCGGCCACGGTATCCATCGCTTCTGCGATGAGCGAGGTGAGCGGTACGGTATCGTCGGTCGAGGCAGCACAGCAGATTTCGAGTGAGGGTGTGCGCGTTATCCGCGTTGGCATTACGGTGAATAACCCCGGTTCGCTGACAAAGGGCATGACAGCCACCGCGACGATCAATACCGGGCGCCTCGGTGCGATCTATCCGGCGAACGCGGGCACACTGGAATACAGCCGCGAGGAAGCCGTCACCGCACAGATGAGCGGCGAGATCATCAAGCTGAACGGCACAAGCTACAGCACCTACAACGGCGGTGCGCTTATTATGTCCCTGTCGAGTGACGCTTCTCAGGATGAGATTGCAGCCGCGCAGAATGGCATTGCGGCGGCAAACCGCACGGTTGACAGTGCAAAGACGGCTGCAAACGAAAAGCGGGCACACATTGCCGAACTGCAGCAGCAGATTCAGAACTCGACCGTTACCTCTCCGATGGACGGCATTGTTGTCAGCCTGAACGCGGTTGAAGGACAGGAGGCGACCGGCTCGGAGACGCTCGTTGTGGTTGCCGATTTGAATGATATTGTCGTCAACGCCGAGGTCTCCTCGATGGATATCGGCTCGGTGCAGCAAGGACAGCAGGCGACTATGACGATGTACGCGTCGGACGGCTCCGAGATTTCGCTGACCGGCGAGGTGCAGTCGGTAGCGCTGGAGCCGACACAGAGCTCCGGTGACGGGCAGGGCAGCATGCCGACCTTCAAGGCGGTCATTTCGGTGGATCCGCTGGAGGGACAGAAAATTTACAGCGGTATGTCGATCGAATATAAAATCACGACGGCCTCGTCCTACGGCTGCCTGATGGTACCGTCGTCGGCTATCGTCAACACGGACAGCGGCACAGCTGTATTCGCCAAGCCGCTGACGGACGAGAACGGAAACGAGATTCCGTTTGAGGAAACCCTGCCGATTCCCGAGGGTACCGAAGGTATTCCGGAGGATTATCAGCTTGTACCGGTTGAGACCGGTATTGCCGATTCGACCAACACGGAAATCCTCGGCGGTCTGGAAGAGGGCACCGAGGTATTCCTCGCCGGTCCGAGCGATCTGTACGCCGAAATGTCGGGTGACGGCATGTCCGCCGGTATGTCCGTCGGTTAAGGAGGGCGCGCTTATGTGGGAAAGAAACGCGCAGACTCCTGACACGGAGCGCCGCGCTGAATTGTTAATTGACGTTCAGCGCATGAGCAAGATTTACAACGAAGGAAGAGAAAACGAAGTACGTGCACTGGATGACATCTCGCTGCAGGTGCAATGGGGGGAGTTCCTGTGCATTCTGGGACAGTCCGGCTCGGGCAAGTCCACGCTGATGAACATTCTCGGCTGTCTGGATATTCCGACCTACGGCTCCTATCATCTGAACGGGCAGCCGGTCAGCGATATGAAGCCGTCTGTGCTGTCCGGTATCCGCAACCGGGAGATCGGGTTTATCTTTCAGGGCTTTAATCTGATTCCGGCGCTGACGGCGCTCGAAAATGTCGAGCTGCCGCTCATCTACCGCGGTATGCCGCGGGAGGAGCGCCGCCGTCTGGCACAGGAGGCGTTAGTCTCGGTCGGACTGGAAAAGCGCATGGATCACCGTCCGGGTGAGATGTCCGGCGGACAGCAGCAGCGTGTTGCGATCGCGCGGGCAGTGGCGGCAAAGCCGCCGATCATCATGGCGGACGAGCCGACCGGCAACCTGGATTCTGCCTCTGGTCTGGATATTATGCGCAAGCTGACTGCACTCAATGAGCAGGGAACCTCCATCATCCTCATCACGCATGACAACCATCTTGCACAGATGGCAAAACGCATCGTGACGATACAGGACGGCAGGATCATTTCGGACACGAAAGGAGGGGCCGTATGAATTGGATGCAGACGGTTCGTATGGCGTTCAAGTCCATCCTGAACAACAAGGTTCGCTCGATTCTGACCATGCTGGGCATTATCATCGGTGTGGCATCGGTTATCGCTATCGTGGCGTCGATTCAGGGCACGAGCAAGCTGCAGCGCCTGCAGTATGAGGCGATGGGTGTCAACCGCATCGACATCTACGGATACGGTGCGAAAAACCGCGACTGGCAGGAGTTTGAGGACTATATGACGAATGATCTGTCCGACAAAATCGCCGCATGGTCGCCGCAGAGCCAGTATTACGACTGGCAGAACAGCGGCATCCAGTACCGGGCCAAAAGGCTGGATAACAACGACAGCAACAGCGGCTACACCTATATGTACTTCGGCAACGAGCATTACGGCGAGGTGACAAGTCATGCGATTTCCGCCGGACGGGATATTTCCGCTGCGGACTGCCGCACGCGCGCCCGCGTCTGTGTGATCGGAGAAACACTGCGCAAGTATTTCTTCGGGGCGATGAGCCCGATCGGGCAGAAGCTGCAGATCGGCGGCAAGGGCTTTGAGGTTATCGGCGTGTATGCCGGCAAGTATGACGGCAAGCTGAATACAGACGATCAGATGATTGTGATGCCGTACACGCTGCAGAGCACGATGATGAGTGTATACGGCATGGCGGACCGCCAGTATATCGTGAAGGCGGCGGACAAGGACGTGATTGCCGAGCTGACAGACGAGCTTCTGCCGGGCTTTATGCAGGGCCGCTGCGAGGCGGGGAACGGATACTTTTCTGCTTCGTCGGACAGCCAGTGGCAGGAGCAGAGCGAGTCCTCCAACAACATGCTTGCGCTGCTCGGCGGCGGTGTCGCCGGAATCTCGCTGCTCGTCGGCGGTATCGGCATTATGAATATCATGCTGGTGTCTGTTACCGAGCGCACCCGCGAGATCGGTATCCGTATGGCAATCGGCGCCCGCAAGCGGGATATTATCGGGCAGTTTCTGGTAGAAGCCTCGGTGGTCTCGTGCTGCGGCGGTGTGATCGGCATTGTGCTTGGCTGCTTTCTTTCGGCGGTGCTGGGCAATCTGCTGCTCGCGAAAACGCAGAACAGCTACATGCCGACCGTGGAGCAGTTCACCGTACTGCCCTCTGCGGGACTGGTCATCGGCGCATTTCTGTTTTCTGCGCTGCTGGGTATCATCTTCGGACTGTATCCCGCCAATAAAGCCTCGAACCTGCAGCCGGTAGATGCGCTGCGGACGCAGTAAAAGGAAAGGACAGGTAGGAAAATGAAAAAAAGATTTGTCAGCCTGTGTCTGGCAGGCTTGATCATGGTTGCACCGGCTTCGGCGGTGTTTACCGATATTTCAGACAGCAGGGTATCGCAGACGGCCGCCGTTCTGGATGCACTGGGTATCATGCAGGGCGTAGGCGGCGGCAGCTTCGCGCCGGGTAAAGGCGCTGACGCGGGCGCAGTTCTGCAAGCTGGCGGTTACCGCTATGGGGGTGACGGATGTAAGTCCGTATGCCAGCTACACGATTTTTCCGGATGTTAAGCATTCGCACTGGGCAGCGCCGTATATCAACGCGGCAGTACGCCATCCGGAACTGAAGGAAAAGTCCATCATCCGCGGCTATGCGGACGGCAGCTTCGGCCCGGATAAGATTGTCAGCTACGGCGAGGTCTGCACCATGCTGCTGCGTATGCTGGGCTATAAAGAGGAGGATGTCGGTCCGTTCTGGCCTGCAGACTATATCGCGCAGGCACAGGCCATCGGTCTGACGGACGGTGTCACGATTACGGATGCACGTGCCGCAGTCAAGCGCGGAGATGCGGCGGTGCTTCTGCTGAACGCTCTGAATACGGATAAAAAGGGAGAAGAAGGCAGCACACTGCTCGACAAGGTCGCGTCCTCGACGGTCAAGGACTGCATTCTGCTCGAGACCGGAAAGACATACAGCGCCCTTGCTGCGGATGCGGCATTGTTCTATGAGGACGGTGTTGTGGATACGGAATCTCCCCGTAAGACTGCCGGTACGCTGGACAGCAGCATGATCGGCGTGTACGGCACGATCGTTATCGGCAAGGGCAGCAGCAAGGTTGCGGTCGGTGTGATCCCGAACGGCAACAAGACCGAAACTTATGAGGTTGTCAATGCGGAAGCGGATCGTATCGTTACCACGAACGGAACACTGCGTCCGGACCGCAAGACTAAGCTGTATATCAGCCGCGACCATGTCATGAATGAGTACGAAAATGCATGGGCGAACCTGCAGTCCGGCGACACGCTGACCCTGTACTACAACGAGTACGGTGTGCTGCAGCTGATGGCAGTCCTGCCGAAAACGACAGCAGGCGCCGCGCACTCGTTCGTTTACGGTCTGGCGACCTCGCGCAGGATTCCGGCGGAGTATACGATCATCAAAAACGGTGCGAAGATCGACGCGAGCAAGCTGAAAAAGTACGATGTTGTGACGCTCGATGCCGCAAACCGTCAGGCGATCGTTTCGGACACCAGGCTGAGCGGAAAATATCAGACCGACTCGACAACGTACAGCCATCCCTCTCAGGTGAAGATTCTGGAACAGAAATTCTCGGTTTCCTCCGAGGCGGCGGCAACGTTCAAGGATATGAAGCTGAACGATTACATCACGCTGCTGTTTGATGCGGACGGCAATGTTGCGGCTGCGTACCCGAAAAAGGATGTCAGCGCGGAGATGCAGGGCATTGTCACCAAAATTGGCGGGGAAAAGGCTACGGTCACGCTGACAAACGGTCTGACGCTGCGCGATATTTCAATCGCCAAGGACGTAAAAACCGATGTGATGGGTCGTCTTGTTACGGTCAGCCAGTCCGGTGAGAAGGCAGACCTGATTCGCCGCACACTCTCCGGAAAGACCGCCGGAAACTGGTCTGTTGCGGAGGGAAAACTGGGCAGTAACGCCGTTTCCTCCAAGGTGCGCGTGTATGAGGAGGTGCTCTCCGGCGCACCGCTGAACGCGATCAACGTCAGTGATATTGACCTGACCTCGGTTCCGGCTTCGCAGATTAAGTATACCGTGCAGGATAATGCAGGAACGGTTACGAATATTGTTCTAGGCGATGTCACTCTCGAAAGGAACAGCAGGACTTGGGTGCTGGTCCGTTTGATGTAAACTTTGTTGTTTTACGATACTGGGATACAGCAAAACAAGAAGAAGTAAGTCACAAACCGGAATACCGTGTGCTGACAGTTCCTAAGAATATGAATGGTGTTCCGATTGGTATTCCAAAGGGTTATTCGACAGATTCTGATGTGACCAATACCTCGCTGGATACGCTCAAGCTGACATTGATCGACACGGTAAAGCCGTCGGCATTTGACGGTTCCTCCGGTGTTCGCACCAAGGACGGCTATTACGAGCTGGCAGAGAACATCGGCGTTTACGTCTCGGAGCAGAACCGGTTTGTTTCGCTGCAGACGGCGAAATCCAACTACACGAGCTTCCGCGTATACGCCAATAAAACAGCGGAAAACGGCGGAAAAATCCGTGTGATCGTCGCTTCGTGATTTGCTGTGTGCTTCGGTTATAGTTTTCTGTTAAATAATTGAAATTGCAAAAACGGATGCTTCTCTGTATATGGAGAGGCATCCGTTTTGTTTCAGCTTGGATTTTAATGCAGTTTTCAGAATTTTGAAAACGCCAAATAAATTACAAAAAAGCCGCTCTTTCCAACGAAAGAACGGCTTTATCTGGTCCGAGTGACAGGACTTGAACCTGCGGCCTCTTGACCCCCAGTCAAGCACGCTACCAGCTGCGCTACACCCGGATTTGCAACGGTCTATCAAACCTTGCCTAAATAGGATACCAAATCCGGAGGGAAAAGTCAAGTGTTTTGTGAAAATTTCTGCAGCAAATTTGCTTTGCAGTGCTTGCTTTCAGTGCAGCCAGAAATGCCATCTCATACACTAAGCCGCACGCGACATACTACGCTTTCCTCATCCGAACACCTGATTTCTCTCGGTACAAAAAGAAGCCCGCAGAAGCGGGCTCCTTTTCTCATTTGATTACTGAACTTCCGTTGCCTCAACCTCACGCTTTTCCTCCGCGATATGATGCTTATTCGCGTAGCCGGTCAGAATAAGCGTCAGCGCGCCGTCACCGGTGACGTTGCAGGCGGTGCCGAAGCTGTCCTGCAGGGCAAAGATGGTCAGCATAAGCGCGGTGCCGGTGCCGTCAAACAGCAGGATGCCGGTGATCAGACCGAGCGAAGCCATAACCGTACCGCCCGGCACGCCGGGTGCGCCGATGGCAAAAATGCCGAGCAGCACGCAGAACAGGATCATGGTTCCGACAGACGGAATCTTGCCGTACAGAATCTGCGAGATTGTCATGACGAAGAAAACCTCGGTCAGCACCGAGCCGCACAGATGGATGTTGGCGAACAGCGGAATACCGAAATTAACCATGTCCTTGCGCAGCACCGTGGATTTCTTTGCGCAGCGCAGAGCAACTGCCAAAGTCGCCGCGGAGGACATCGTGCCAACTGCAGTGATATACGCCGGACCGTAGTGCTTCACTACTTCGATCGGGTTCTTGCCCGAGTACGCGCCCGCAACTCCATAGAGCAGCGCCATCCAGATATAATGACCGATCATAACGATGATGATGACCTTGATGAACACCGGAAACTGCTTGGTGATCGTGCCCTCATACGCCAGACCGCAGAAGGTGGACGCGATAAAGAACGGCAGAATCGGGATGATGATCTTGGTGACGATGGCGAGGACAATGTTCTGCACCTCGTCAAGCAGGGACTCCATCATTTTGGATTTGGTCCAGGTGATGGCCAGACCGACCATCAGCGACAGCGCCAGTGCGCTCATCACGTTCATGATCGCCGGGATCTCCAGCTGGAACATTACCTCGGGCAGCTCGCGCAGGCCGTCGACCTGCGATACGATCGACAGGTGCGGAATGAGTGTGTAACCGGCTGCCGTGCTCATCAGCGCCGCGCCGACCGACGACACATATGCGATAATGAGCGCAATGCCCAGCATTCTGGATGCGTTGTGGCCCAGCTTGGTGATGGACGGCGCAATAAAGCCGATAACGATCAGCGGCACACAGAACGTGATGATCTGACCGAGCACCTGCTTGATCGTCACGACCACGTTCATCACGGCCTCGTTCGCCACCAGACCGAGCACGATGCCCACCGCAACGCCAAGCAGCAGCTTGAACGGCAGGCTGTTTAGAATTTTTTTCATACCTACATACTCCCTTTGTTTGCGTTGCATCTGGATGACATCGGCGGATTTCCCCTCAGCCTGTCACGCTGCCGCCAAGTTGCCATGTGGACACAATGATATACCTATATGATACAATTTACAGCGCGTTTCGTCAAGGCAAATACGGGAAATGGCTGCGCCAAATAAAAACAGAGCGGTTTTTTTCTGCAATTTATGGTATACTTAAGGCAATACAGAAACACCGATAAGGGAGGTACAACTATGTCACAAACCTTAACCATAACGGCGGAGCAGGTGCTTGCGTCGGCAGAGCGCATCCGAGAGGATATTGTCCGCGACCGGCGGACGCTGCACGCTGCACCCGAGGTCGGCACCGACCTGCCGAACACCGTAGCCTGCGTCAAAAGCGCCTGCTTGAGATGGGCTATCAGCCGCGCGAGCTGGCAGGCGGCGTCGTCGCGGAGATAACCGGCACCGAGACCGGCCGCTGTCTGCTCCTGCGCGCCGACATGGACGCGCTGCGTGTGACCGAGCAGACCGGACTGGATTTTGCATCCGCGAACGGCTGCATGCACGCCTGCGGCCACGACATGCACGCAGCGATGCTGCTCGGTGCGGCAAAGCTGCTGCGCGAGTACCAAGGTGAGCTGAACGGCACGGTCAAGCTGGTGTTTCAGCCGGACGAGGAGGGCTTTACCGGTGCGAAGGCCATGCTCTCGGCGGGCGTGCTGAAAGACCCGGCACCGCAGGCAGGCTTTGCGCTGCACGTCAATTCGGGCACGCCGTCCGGACTGGTTCTGTGCGGACGCGGCACGTTTATGGCGGGCTGCACGCTGTTCCGCATTACGGTAAACGGCGTTGGATGCCACGGCGCAATGCCGGAAAAGGGCGTGGACCCGCTCAATATCGCAAGCCACATTTACCTGTCGCTGCAGGAGATCATCAGCCGCGAGATCGGCGCAAAAACGCCTGCTGTCGTGACCATCGGCCGCATGACCGGCGGTGAGGCGCCCAATATCATCCCGCAGACCGCGGTGCTCGAGGGCACCATCCGCAGCTTTGACCGCGACCTGTCCGCGCAGATCTTCACCCGCATCGGGGAAATCGCACAGTGTACCGCACAGGCGTTCCGCGGCACAGCCGTCACGGAAGAGATCGCGTCCGCGCCGCCGCTCAGGAATGACGCTGCGCTGACCAATCGTATGGCAGACCTTGCCGGGGCGCTGTTCGGTGAAAAGCTGGTCTATCGGCTGGACGAGGGCGGCATGGGCTCGGAGGATTTCGCGTCCTACACCTATGATTTACCGTGCGCATACCTGCTTATAGGTGCAGGCACCAGGCAGGAAAATCCTGCGTTCGGTGAGCCGATGCACAACGAAAGGGTCGTGTTCAACGAGGATATCCTGGCGCGCGGCGCAGCACTGCACACATGGTGCGCGCTGAACTGGCTGGCAGACGAGGGTAACGCATGAAAACCGAACAACTCTTCATCGAAAACACACCGGCGGTGCTGTACGGCGAGCCGTCGGACACGCTGTGGCTGTTCGTTCACGGACAATTCGGCTGCAAGGAAGAAGCCCTGCCGTTTGCCGAAATCGTGGCTCCGGACGCACAGGTTTTGTCCATCGACCTGCCGAATCACGGCACACGCCAAAACCGGAATGAGGAATTTGCACCATGGACAGCCGCACCCGAACTCACCCGCGTGATGGCTTACGCAAGAGCACACTGGCGCGCGACAAACGTGCGCGCGACCAGCATCGGGGCGTATTTTGCGCGGCTGGCGTTTGCCGCACCGGAAAAAGCGCTGTTCGTGTCGCCCATCGTGGATATGGAGCGCTTAATCTGCGACAGGATATGCACGGCAGGCATTACCGAGCAAATCCTGCGCGAGCGCGGCATGTATCCCGCAAGGGAAGGGGATATGCTCTCGTGGGACTACCTTTGCTGGGTGCGTGCGCATCCGGCAAAGGACTGGTACTGCCCGCAGTACATTCTCTACGGCGAAAATGACAGCATGACTGACTTGGCGACTATCCGCACTTACACGGCAAAATCCGGTGCGGAGCTGATCATCGTGCCGCAAGGCGAGCACTGGTTCCACACACCGGAGCAGCTGGCCGTTATGGCCGACTGGGAACGCAAACATAAATAAGGAGCACAATATGATTCAGGAAATCTGCAAAGACGAGAAATTTTTAGCGCAGAAGGCCGAGCAGGCTACGCCGGACGATATCCAAACCGCAACCGACCTGCTGGAAACGCTCGAAGCGCACAAGGACGGCTGTGTCGGCATGGCGGCGAACATGATCGGCGTGAACAAGCGCATTATCGCGTTCGATAACGAGGGAACGTACATGGTGATGTTCAACCCGCAAATCGTCAAGCAGTCCGGCGGCTATGAGGCCGAGGAGGGCTGTCTGTCGCTGACCGGCACGCGCAAAACGCGCCGCTGGCAATCCATCAAGGTGCAGTACCAGAACGAAAAGTTCCAGACGAGACTGAAAACCTTCACCGGCTGGACCGCACAGATTATCCAGCATGAGATCGACCATTGCGAGGGTATTATCATCTGAGAAATAAGCAAAACGTAAACCAACGCATACAAAAAGGCACACCAAACGGTGTGCCTTTTTTCTGCCGTTCGCGCAAGCGCAGGCAGCGGCGTACCGCAGTACGCCGATTCAATTCCCTGAAAAAGTCCAGCTCTGCCGGACTTTTTCTCTACTGCCCGTGCCGCAGCGGCACGGCCTCGTCCGTTGTGCGGACGAGAGGGGGATATCCCACAAAGTTTCTACGGAACTTTGTGGGTATCTAAGGGGGACAGCGTCCCCTCTTAGAAGAAGGTTTAGCCCGGCGGCCAGGTCATATCCCGTCCGGAAAGAACGTGGAAATGCAGATGGAACACGCTCTGACCCGCCTGTTCTCCGATGTTGGAGACCACGCGGAAGCTGTCCATGCCGCGCTCCTTGGCAATCTTCGCAATGACCTCAAAGCAGTGCGCTACAATCGCGCTGTTGGACGCATCAACGGCGGCCACAGACTTGATGTGCTGCTTCGGGATCACGAGAAAATGCGTGGGAGCCTGCGGGTCAATGTCATTGAAGGCGTAGCAGAGGTCGTCCTCGTACACCTTGCTCGACGGGATATCGCCCGCGATGATCTTACAGAACAGACAATCTTCCATGGAATGATCGCTCCTTTCTGAATGGGTGTGCCGCGGGAGGATTTCCCGCGGTTTTGCCCTGATTTACGGTTTACAGCATTGCGTCAACGATGTTGTTGACAGCTTCGAGTGCTTCCTCCAGCTTTGCCGGATTCTTGCCGCCTGCGGTTGCGCTGTCCGGACGACCGCCGCCGCCGCCGCCAACGATCTTGGCAACTTCCTTGATGATCTTGCCGGCGTGTGCGCCCTTCTTGACGGCCTCAGCGCCGCAGACACAAAGCAGGCTTACCTTGTCGCCGTTGACTGCGGAGAGAACAGCAACCATGTTGTCCTTTTTGCCCTTGATGTCATCGCCCATGGTGCGCAGCATGTCAGCAGATGCGTCATCCAGCTTGGTGGCAACCACTTCTACACCCTTGATGTTGCGGGATACGTTGAACAGGTCAACCATCTGCATTGCAGCGACCTTTGCGCCCATCTTCTCGAGCTTCTTGTTGAGAGCACGCATATCGTTTACCTGCTGCTCAATCTTGGCAGACAGCTCGTTCGGATTGGTCTTGAGTGCAGCAGCGGCCTCGTTGAGAACAGCCTGACGGTCGTTCATCAGCTTGAGGACAGCCTTGCCGGTAACGGCCTCGATACGACGCACGCCTGCGGCAACAGAAGCCTCACCAATGATCTTGAGCGAACCGGCCTTCGCGGTGTTGTCCAGATGGGTACCGCCGCAAAGCTCGATGGAGTCGCCGGCCTGTACCACGCGGACGGTCTGGCCGTACTTCTCGCCGAACAGTGCCATAGCGCCCTTCTTCTTGGCATCGTCGATGCTCATTTCCTCGGTGATAACCGGGCTGCCAGCCAGAATCGCATCGTTAACCATATCCTCGACCTTAGCCAGCTCCTCAGCGGTCAGCGCTGCAAAGTGGGTGAAGTCGAAGCGGATATGATCGTTTGCGGTGTAGGAGCCTGCCTGCTCAACATGGTCGCCGAGCACGGTGCGGAGCGCCTTCTGGAGCAGGTGGGTGGAGGTGTGTGCACGGCAGATAGCCTGACGGTAAGCCGCATCAACAGAAGCCGTAACCTCGTCCTCAACGGACAGCTCGCCATCGGTGACAACGCCGATGTGCATATACTTGCCGTCCTTGGTCTTCTGAACATCGGAAACGGCCATAGCGCCGTTCTTGCCGGTGATAACGCCGTGGTCGCCGATCTGGCCGCCCATCTCTGCGTAGAACGGGGTGCGGTCGAGTACAACGGTGATCTTCTCACCCTTGGCAGCTGCGCCGGAAACCTCGCCCTCGTTTACGATAGCCAGAATCTTTGCGGACTCCTCGAGGGTGGTGTAGCCATCAAATGCGGTCTTGATGGACTTGTCCAGACCCAGATCCTCACTCTGCCAGCCGAGGTCGCCCATCTTCTTGCGGTCCTCACGGGCACGCTCGCGCTGCTCGTTCATCAGGCGGTCGAACTCCTCGCGGCTGGTGGTCATGCCCTGCTCCTCGAGTACCTCAAGGGTCAGGTCGATCGGGAAGCCGTAGGTGTCGTACAGCTGGAATGCGTCCGCAGCGGACAGCTCCTTGCCGTCGGAAGCGGCAATCTTGTCATTCAGGATAGCCAGACCGCTGTCGATGGTCTTGTTGAAGCTGGCTTCCTCGTTCTCGATAACCTTGTGGATATATTTCTGCTTCTCAACCAGCTCCGGATATGCGCCGCCGGACTCGTTGATAACGGTGGAAGCAACGTCGGACATAAACGGCTTGTCAATGCCGAGCAGCTTGCCGTGACGAACGGCGCGGCGCAGCAGGCGGCGCAGAACGTAGCCGCGGCCCTCGTTGGACGGGATAACGCCGTCGCAGATCATCATAACGGTGGAGCGGATGTGGTCGGTGATAACGCGCAGGGAAACATCGGTCTTGTCGCTCTCGCCGTAGTGCTTGCCGGCGATCTCGGAAACCTTGTTGGTGATGTTGCGCACGGTGTCAACGTCGAACAGAGAGCCAACGCCCTGTACCACGCACGCCAGACGCTCCAGACCCATGCCGGTGTCGATGTTCTTCTGCTTCAGCTCAGAGTAGTTGCCGTGACCGTCGTTCTCGAACTGGGTGAATACGTTGTTCCATACCTCAATGTAACGGTCGCACTCACAGCCTACGGTGCAGCCCGGCTTGCCGCAGCCGTATTCAGGACCGCGGTCGTAGTAGATCTCAGAGCACGGGCCGCACGGACCTGGAGCCATGCTCCCAGAAGTTGTCCTCCTTGCCGAAGCGGAAGATGCGCTCCGGTGCAATGCCGATCTCCTTGTTCCAGATCTCGAATGCCTCGTCATCGTCAACGTAGATGGACGGATACAGGCGATCCGGGTCAATGCCGACCCACTCCGGACTGGTCAGGAATTCCCAGCTCCAGTGAATAGCCTCGCGCTTGAAGTAGTCGCCGAAGGAGAAGTTGCCCAGCATCTCAAAGAAGGTGCCGTGACGGGCGGTCTTGCCAACGTTCTCGATATCGCCGGTGCGGATGCACTTCTGGCAGGTGGTAACGCGGTGGCGCGGCGGCTCCTGCTCGCCGGTGAAGAACGGCTTCATCGGCGCCATGCCGGAGTTGATGAGCAGAAGCGACGGGTCGTTCTGCGGGATGAGCGAAAAGCTCGGCAGGCGGAGATGACCCTTGGTTTCAAAGAAACTGAGGTACATCTCGCGCAGCTCGTTGAGTCCTCTGTACTGCATATAAATTGATTCCTCCAAAAAAGAATTTACGGAAATAAAACAGAAAATGAAAAAAGCCTCCGCCCGGACTTCAAGGGCGAAAGCATGCTTCCACGGTACCACCTTGATTTGAATATGGGTATGCCATATCCATCTCGGTAATCCGGTATCGGGGATCGGACGGTCTGTTTCAGTTGCAGACTGCTCGGAAGTGGCTGTTTTCCGCACCGGACAAGGACTTGCAGCGAATGTCCTCTCTCTGAAGAACGGCGGATGGAAAACTCGTTTCCTCATCGCATTTTCTGTATTGCGTATCTATTATGCCACTTTTGCGGGCAGTTGTCAACTGAAATCGCGGAAAGTTGCGCTCTGCGGAGTGTGCGGCGCCCGCCGCTGGGGCAAAAAGGAAGGGACACCTGCGGTTTCCCTTCCTCTTTGAACTCCTACCTTTCCCTTATTAGATAGCTCGGCGCAGACCAGAGACCGGCGACCGCTTCGAAAATAGGAAACGGCAGTCGGGTTATCGTTGCGTTTATTTCGTGAAATATTCGCAGTTATCGGATACCTTACTGCTACACAGACGGTTAACTCAACGCAGGCGCGACATACCCGTGTCGCGCAATTCGTTTGCACGTTGTTACGCCCGGCCCCTGCGAATGTAGGCGTTCGGCAGCATTTATCCTCGCAGGCCCTGTCTATCATAACGTGCTAAAGAATTGTGCGGCACTGTCATGCCGCACCCAGCGTAGAGTTGCCCGTATGTGTAGCAGAACGCTATCTGTGAACTGCAAACAGGTTGCGAAAGAAACGCTGCGGTAACCCGACTGCCGTTCCCTTATTTCGCAGCGGTCGCCGCTCTCCGATTTTCGTCGTGCTAATAGGGAAAGGGGAGATTCACAAGAGGGTGGAAACCGCAGGTGTCTACCCTCTTGTGCGCCCGCGCGGCGTCAGCGCACTCCCCGCTGAGGTTCAGCGAAAATCCCCTGCCCGTCAGGGGCAAACCCGCCTGCGGCAGTTCGTGTGCCTCGGTCAGCCGGTGCAGAAAAAGGAGCCGCCCGTCAGGGGCGAACCCGCCTGCGGCAGTTGGTGTGCCCCAGTCAGCCGGTGCAGAAAAAGGAGCCCGCCTTGCAGCGAGCCCCAAAGAGAGAGGATAGATTCGATTTTAACCTTCTGCGGTATCCGGCCGAGTCACCTTCTTGACCCACTTCCAGCTGTGCAGGCGGATAGCCACGGGAATGATCTTATACAGCTGATCCCACTTGAGCAGGAAGAATACGACAACCGGCGGGAACTTCCACCAGAAAGCCGCCATTGCCGAGAACGGCACAACGATAAGCCACATGCTGATGATATTCATCTTGGCGCTGAACTTGGTGTCGCCGCCGCCGCGGATGATGCCGTTATCGCACGCCATCTGGTACGAGGTGCCGACCGTTGTGATGGCGAGCACCAGCATGAACTGCAGGGAATACGTGTACGCCGTTTCGGTGAGCGTACCGCCGAGCAGCGCAAGGATCGGTACGCGCAGAAGGAAGATCAAAAGACCCGAGCACAGTCCGATGGAGACGAACAGGACCTGCAGCGTATGTACAAGCGGACGCAGCCGCTGCTGGTTGCCCTCGCCGATGGTGCGGCCGACCACAATGCCGGATGCGGACGCGGCGCCATAGCAGACAACCGACAGAACCTGATATACCTGCACCGCAATCGCATTGGCAGCCGTGGCATCACCGCCGAGATGACCGAGGATACCGGTCTGTACCATCTGCGCGATGCCCCAGAGCGCCTGATTGATGAGCACCGGCAGGGAAACGTGCATGTAATCCTGCACATAGCTGGTGTCGATGTGAACCAGCTTGCGCAGGCTCAGGTTCAGCTTGTGCTCCTTAAACTTCAGGTAGTAGATAACGATGAGCAGCTCCACACAGCGGGAAACCAGCGTTGCGATAGCCGCACCGCGCACGCCCAGCTCCGGACACCCGAAGTGGCCGTAGATCAGGCAGTAGTTCAGGCACACGTTGATGATGAGCGTCGAACCCGAGATCATGTAACCGATCTTTACTACACCGATCGAGCGGAGGGATGCGACCAGAATATTGGTTATTGTAAAGATAATATAGGTAAAGCAGATGATCTGGAAATACTTTTCACCTTCCGCGATGACCGTTGGCGAGTTGGACAGCAGCGACAGCAGCTGGTGCGGGAAGAACAGCACAATGCCGAACATCAGCACCGCCAGTGAACCGCCGAAGCGCAAAGCCACACCGATGATGTGCGGGATCGGCTCCAGCTTGTTTTTGCCCCAGTACTGCGAGCCCATAACGACCGCGCCTTCGCCTGCACCGACGACCAGCATCTGCAGCAGAAACTGCACCTGATTGCACAGGCTTACGCCGCCCATGGCATCCTGACTGTACCGTCCGAGCATCATGGTGTCCATCAGGTTTACGCCGTAGGTGAGCAGGTTCTGCAGCGCCAGCGACAGTGCCAGCACCATAAAGGATTTATAAAACGTCTTTTCCTTTATCATTACAACAACCCCTTTTTGTGGAGGCAACACCGCATAATTAAACTGCGGCTCCTTGCGCAGGCTCCGGTCGCGCTGCCGCGACGCTTTGCGGTAATTTTGTGCGCTGATGTCGTTCCGACTTTTTGCAATACACAAAGTATTGCTGCAAAGCCGCGCCTAATCAGCACGCAAAATTCCTCACAAATCGCTCTTGTTCAATTATGCGGTGTTACCTAAAGCCGACCAAATGAGACAGACCGCAATATCTATCGTTCCGGTTCAGCTTTTTTACTTCTGCTAACAGCATACCGAATTTTCTTTGATTTGGCAATAACAAAATACTGCAATCTATTCATATTTTGTGCTATCATAGAAGGCAGAGGAGGGAATGCCGTGAAGGTTTTCAGTGAGCCGGGTGTGCTGTCGCGCTCGGAACGATTTTTCTCAACGCCGTCCGCAACGGCTCGACGGCTGTTTTACTATGTCACCCGCGTGGGACATTATTACTACGATGCGCGGTATAATTTTCTCGACAGCTGCGACATCGCCCATCTGGAAAGCCACAAGAATCTCTTTCTGACCTACGTTCGCTCGGGTACAATGTACTTCGAGACCGACCAGCTCTACTGCGCCGAGCGCGGACAGATCGGACTGGTGGACTGCCGCAGACCGCATCATTTTTATACCAAGGGCGACGCGGAAGCGCTCTGGATTCACTTTGACGGCGCAAATGCGGCGGCATTTTTCGAGCAGATACTCGCGTTCCGCGCGGCAGGCAGGTGCTTACGCCGCCGGCGGATTTACGCATCGAGCAGGAGCTGGCACAGATCATTTCCGGCTTGCGCACCGGCGACATGACCGAGCTGGACCGCTCGCAGCGCATCTACCGAATCCTGTGCGCGCTGCTGTTTCCGGCGCAGGCGGGACCCGACCGGAAAAACGATGCCATTGCACAGGCGGTCAAGTATATCGGAGAACACCTGTTTGAATCGTTGTCCGTGGAGAAGGTAGCGGACGCGGTCAGCCTGAGTCCGTCGCATTTCTCGCGGCTGTTCCGCAGCACGACCGGATTTTCCCCACACGAGTACATTATGCTGCACCGGATCGACGAGGCCAAGGCCCTGCTGCAGTCCACGACGCTTTCGGTCAAGGAAATTGCGTTCCGTGTCGGCTACCGCAGTGAGGTCAACTTTATTACAGCCTTCACCGAGAAAACAGGCGCAACACCGACCCAGTTCCGCAGAAATACGCTGTAAGGCGGTCTGCGGTTGCGGCGCGTTCCGGTCTTTGCTATAATAGTAGAAAAGGCAAGGGAGTGACCCCGTATGCGAGAACGCCCTCTGGTTTATCTGGTGCCGCCGATGGCTGCCGCGCTGTACGCGGCAGTCTGTCTGGAGCTGCCGGTGCAGCTGCATATCATTGCACCGATCGCGCTTCTTCTGGTGCTTGCGGCTGTGTTTCTGCGCCGCCGCAAGTGTCTGCTGAATGTGTTTGCTGTGCTGGCGGCTGCCGCTCTTGCGCTGACCGGCTTTGCCGTGTTCCGGGATTTGCGGGTCGTGCCCATTCGTGCTTTAGTCGGCGAAACGCAGGAGATCACCGCAGCCGCCCTGCGGGATGCCGAGGTGTACGACACCGACCAACGCGTGCTGCTCTCGGCGGAGACTGCGGACGGCAGGCGGTTTCGCCTGCGGTGCTACTTGCCGGAAACCGAACCGCCATTGCTGGCAGGAGACAGGATACGCGTCATGGCCACACTTTATGTGCCGGACACGCTCGGCGGCTTTGACCGTGCGGCGTATCAGGCGTCCGAGGGCTGCTATATCGCGGGCGCGTATGCGACCGACGAGGAGCACAACGCGGTGCAGTTCGAGGTCTTGGACTCTAAACGGGACAGCCTGCGCTTTGCGCCGCAGAGGATCGCACGGTTCTGCCGAAATGCGGTGCAGCGTGCCCTTCCGGAACGTGAAGCCGGACTGCTGACCGGACTGCTGGTCGGCGGCAGTAAAAATCTGAGCGATACCGACCAGACCGCGTTCCGCATTGCGGGTCTCAGCCATCTGGTGGCCGTTTCCGGACTGCACATCGGCTTTCTCGTCGGGTTTTGCACGCTGCTGTTCGGCAAACGGTGGGGAACGGTTGTGTCCATCCCGCTGGTGCTGCTGTTTGTGCCGGTCGCGGGAGCCACGCCGTCCGTGCTGCGCGCGGCACTGATGTACCTGACGGCTGCAGGCGGATTTCTGCTCCGGCGCCGGTCGGGCGGATTGAACGCGCTGCTGATGGCACTGGCTGTTCTGCTGCTTGTCAATCCGTACGCGATCGCAAGTGTGGGACTGCAGCTTTCATTCGCGTCCACGCTCGGTCTTATCCTGTTCGCAGGGAAGCTGCAGCATGCACTCGAAAAGCCGTTTGCCGGTGCGCCGAAACTCGTGCGCAAGGCGCTTGCGGTCATCACGAGCGCACTCAGCTGCACGGTTTGCGCTACGATATTTACAGTACCGATTCTGCTGACCTCGTTCGGCGCGGTGTCTGTGCTATCGCCCATCAGCAACCTGATGACGGTCGGCGTGACCTCGCTCTGCTTTGTAGGCGGGTTCGTGCTGTGTGTTGCAGCAGCCGTCTGTCCGGCACTTGTGCCGATGCTCGCCGGACTGGTGCGTCCGCTCATAAGCTATCTGCTCTGGTCAGCGAATATCATCGCGGACCTCGGCTTCGGCACGCTGCACCCGAACAACACCTTCGGTCTGGCGGCGCTCGGCATCGTGTTCGCGGCGTTGCTCGTGTGGCTGACTGTCGGAAAGCACGTCAAATGGAAAGCCGTGCTGCCGTGTCTGGCGGTGGTGCTGATCGGCTTGTGTATTGCCGAGGTGCATCACCAGAACGGCCGGTATACGGTGACGTATCTGCCGTGCGGCAGCGGTCAGGCCATTCTGCTGAGCGACACCGAACACGCGATGCTCATAGACTGCGGCAGCTACCGGAACGCTGCGCGTCAGGTACGCGAGTGGCTGCGCTGGAATGGTCTGAAGCGGCTGGATACGGTCGTGCTGACCGCGGTCGATCAGGGACATGCGCGCAACCTGCCGGAGCTGATGGAAACGGTCGAGGTTGGGGAACTGCTCATGCCCGCAGGCTGTCAGGAGCGCAGGACCAACGCCGATTTGCTTTCCTTCGTGCACGAGCGTGAGGCGCAGGAGGTAAGTGAACCGGTGACGCTCACAAACCCGATCGCGCCGGTAGAACTTTTCCCGATCACCGAGGGAAAACTGGCCGTAAGCATAGCGGACGAGGTGCTCATCCTGCACAGTCCGACCGAGAAGCAGCTTTCAGCCTATTTGGAACAAAACACGCTGCCTGCCGCAGCGGAGCTGGTGCTCAGCGCGAACCATCTGAGCAGCGGCGAAAGCATGGCACAGTACGCCGAAGCGGCAGGCGCACAGCATATCATCATTGCGGCGAGTTCGGAGAAGGGACTGCGGTCGCACAAGGGACTGGACGTGCAGAGCACCTATAAGAAAGGCGAGATCGCACGGCAGTTCAAAAAGGAGTAACACATGGCGGCAAGAGAAACCAAACCAAACGGAAAATCACAGCTGATCCGCGACCTGAAAAACGGCGAATTTGCCACGCTGTACATCATTTCGGGCGAGGAAAGCTACATGAAGGAATACTATCTGCGGCAGCTGCGGCAGAAGGTGGTGGACGAGACCTTTGCGGATTTCAATCTTATTGAGTTTGAAGGCAAGGGCCTGACACCGGAAATGCTGACCGAAGCCATTGACAGCTATCCCGCGATGGCAGATAAAAAGCTCATCATCGTCAAGGACTTCGACCTGTTCAAGCCGCCCGCCGGCTTCGCAGACGTGCTGCCGAGCGTACTTGGTGATCTGCCGGAGTACGTCTGCCTCGTGTTCTACTACGACGTGCTGGACGGCAAGCCGGACAAGCGCACCAAGCTGTACAAAACGCTCGAGAAGCACGCCTGCTTTGCCGAGTTCGCACACGCAGAGGAGCAGGAGCTGGTGGCGTGGCTCGAACGGCGTGCCAAGGCGCTCGGCTGCATGATCGAACCGGGAGATGCGTCGTACATGATCTTCCTGTGCGGCAATTCCATGACCAACCTCGCCGGTGAGATGGAAAAGGCAGCCGCGCACACCACGACCGGCGTTATCAAGCGCTATAACATCGATGCGGTATGCTCGCCGGTGCTGGATGCAGTCGTGTTCGACCTGACCGACGCGGTAACCGCAGGCAGATTTGATCGGGCGGTCGCACTCGTAGGGGAGCTGCTCGCGCAGAAGAACAACGAGGTCATGATCTTCACCGCCATCACACGTCACATCCAGCGTCTGTATGCTGCCAAGTTGTGCGCGGAGAACCGCAGCGGCGAAAAACAGCTGATGGAGATGATCGGCTCGAAATCGCCGTACTACGCAAGGCAGATTCAGAATGCAGCACGGCGTGTGCCGCTCAGCTGGCTGCGAAAGGCGGCGTCGCTGTGCGCGGAGACCGATGCCGCACTCAAGGGCGGCGCAGCAGACCGGCAGAAGCAGATCGAGCTGACGCTGCTCACCATGGCGGCAGAGCTGAAGGGGGAAAAGAAATGACGCGCATCAGGGAAGCAATTCTGGTAGAGGGCCGGTATGATGTGAACACCGTCCGGCAGGTGGTGGACACCGTGGTGCTTGAAAGCGGCGGATTCCGCATTTTTAACAATAAAGACCAGCTCAAGCTGCTGCGCCGTATCGCGGAAACGCGCGGTCTCATTGTGCTGACCGACAGTGACGGTGCGGGCTTTGTCATCCGCAACTATCTCAAGGGCGCGCTGCCGAAGGGCTGCGTCAAGCAGGCGTATGTGCCTGATATCGCGGGCAAGGAACGCCGCAAGCGACACGGCTCCAAGGAGGGCAAGCTAGGCGTGGAGGGCATGCGTCCGCAGGTGATTCTGGATGCGCTCCGCCGAGCGGGTGCAACTTTTGCACAGCAGGACGAGAGCGAAATGCCGGTGCATCCGGTCATCACCAAGGCGGATTTTTACGAGTGGGGACTGTCCGGCAGACCCGACAGCACCGCACGCCGCGCTGCCGTGCTGCACGCGCTGGATTTGCCCGCGCACATGACGGCCAATGCGCTGCTGGAGTTTATCAACGCTGTTGGCACGCATGAGCAGGTTGCGGAAATCATTCAGCAGTACGTGGAGAAAATTGAGGAATAATTTCCGCACGAATGATTGAAAAACCTGTCGAAGTATAGTACAATGATAAAATACCAAGTGCAGCTATTGCAGAGCTGATGAAAATAAAGCAAAAAACAGGGAGTGGCAGCATGAACTTTTTAGAGGAACGAATTGTCAAGGATGGCGTTGTTAAGGAAGGCAACATTCTGAAGGTAGACAGCTTTCTGAACCATCAGATGGATATTAACCTGTTTGATCAGATGGGCGAGGAGTTCAAGCGCCGTTTCGCGGACAAGCCGATCAACAAGATCGTTACCATTGAGGCATCCGGTATTGGCATTGCCTGCATTGTGGCACGTCATTTCGGCGTTCCGGTCGTGTTTGCAAAGAAGACCCAGAGCGTCAACATCGACGGCGAGGTTTATGTTGCCGAGGTCGAATCCTTTACGCATAAGTGTAAGAATCAGGTTATCGTTTCTAAGAAGTTCCTCGGTCCGGACGACCATGTGCTTGTTATCGACGATTTTCTGGCAAACGGCTGTGCGCTGCAGGGCCTGATCTCCATCGTGGCACAGGCCGGCGGTACGGTCGAGGGCATCGGCATCGCCGTGGAGAAGGGTTTCCAGCAGGGCGGCCGTATTATCCGCAATCTGGGCTATCAGCTCGAGTCGCTCGCTATCGTGGAGGGCATGGACGCTGAGACCGGTGAGGTGCACTTTAGAGAGCAGTAATATAGAAAGTTTGAAAGGGGAAGGCGTTGAGCCTTCCTCTTTTTGTTTGCGGGAGTGGGGATTAGATGAAAGACAGAAGTTAGGAGTTTTCGGAGAGTGAAGAGAAACGATGGTTTACCCTTTTTCATGTTTTATATTACATATATCGTAGGGTGCGACGACTCGGCGCACCGCATTGAACGATTGGCACATGTTATATCGTAGGGGAGCACATTGTGCTCCCACGCAACGCCACATCGAACGTGTTCTCGGGCGCACATGGTGCGCCCCTGCGGTTAGGCAAGGCGCAGATGAGTTGCAAACGGTGTGACGAGTCGTCGCACCCTACGGTAAAGTGTGTTGATAAATATAATTCGCAGGCGCCGTGCATGATCACCAGACAAAAGAGTTGCGGAGAGCAGCGGCATATGTAGCAGTACGGTATCTGTGAATTGCGAATATTTCACGAAACAAACGCAAGCGTAACCCGACTGCCGTTCTCTTTTTTGAAATTGCAGAAAAACAGGGGAGACTGCGAAACCCATCGAAAAATGAAATGGCTGAGTTGCAATAGTAAACTTGCCAAAAACTGTATTGGAGATTGAACAGTTGAGAACTTGCGTGGATAGTTATTGATCCAGTCCTGCAAGGCAGCGATCTGTGCTGCCGTCACTTTGGAGAAGTCAGTACCTTTTGGAAACCATCGCCGGATTAGACGGTTAGCGTTCTCATTAGAACCGCACCCCCACTCGATGTGGACTCCTATGCCAAGCGCTTTCCGAAAGCGGTTCAGTGCCTTGAAGACGAATTGGAAGATTCTCTGGCCTTCTATGCATTCCCAATGCTGGATGCGCGAAAAATCTCATCTTCCAACATGATTGAAAGATTGAATCGTGAAATCCGCAGACGTACCAGCGTGGTCGGAATCTTTCCGGATGAAAGTTCTTATGTTCGTCTGGTGACAGCGTATCTCATGGAATACGCCGAGGACTGGTCTGTTTCCTGAGCCTACATAAGCCATGAATCCATTGCGGCCACACTGACCACCGCAGCTTAACTTCATTTTCAGGAGCCTTTTGCGAACTTTACTTGACGCGGTCCGGTCAATGGCTGCAAATTGCTGCAACGCAAAATCGCATTCTCACAAAAATATTATTTGCTGCAGATAAAAGCAAAACCGACGGCTTAAACCGTCGGTTTTGTGTTGGTTTTGGTGGAGCCGAGGGGAGTTGAACCCCTGTCCGAAAGCGCATCCACGAGGACTTCTCCGGGCGCAGTTTGTCAATCAAGATTCCCGCCGCGGCACGCCGGCAAACAGGCTTACCGTTTTGGTAGAGTCATTTTACATGACGAGGGCAACTCTTACCTCGTACACGTTCACCACTAATCGACGCCGGGTCTCTGAGCCGTGGTCCTCTCTGAGCCGACGGGCTAAGCCTAATTAGGCAGCCTCTAGAGTATAATTGTTGTTGTTTAATTTATAAACAGTTGGAGCTTTTATCGCAGATCCCCACTGCGGCCCGCTATCCCGGCTTCAACACCCCCGTCGAACCCGTTACGGCCCCATTTTGAAATGGAGAATGGAAAATTGAGAATAGAGAATGATTCTGCTCTCAGCTTTTCCATTTTTTGATTAACGATTACGCTCTTTCATCGCACGGTCCATCTCGCGTTTTGCATCGCGTGCGGCGATACTGTCACGCTTATCGTGAAGCTTTTTGCCCTTGCACAAACCGATTTCAACCTTCACGCGCGAGCTTTTGAAATAAACCGCCAGCGGAATGACCGAATAGCCGTCCTGCTTGGTCTTGCTGAACAGGTTGACGATCTCGCGCTTGTGCATGAGCAGCTTACGCACGCGCAACGGGTCCTTATTGAAGATATTGCCCTTTTCATACGGCGAAATATGCATGCCGCGCACGAAAATCTCACCGTCCTTGAACGAACAGTAGGAATCCTTGAGATTGATCTGTCCCAGACGGATGGACTTTACCTCGGTACCCGCAAGCTCGATGCCCGCTTCATACTTTTCCTCGACAAAGTAGTCATGCCATGCCTTTTTGTTGGCCGCAATCTGCTTTGTGCCCTTTTTGTCAACAGCCATGGCGAAACCTCCCTTACCGTGGTATAGATTATAATACCACGATATACCGTTTTTGTAAAGTGGCAACCGCATTACATTTTTCGACGAAAAATGTAATATTAAACTTACCACGAGGAACACACCTCAAAGGTAAGTTTTTTATATCTGTATAACAGAAGGAGGTGCTGTGAAATGGCTGAAATGGGTCCGGTTCGTAAGATAGATAATCTCGGTCGCGTAGTCATTCCCAAGGAGTTTCGGAAAACCTTTAATTGGCCCATCGGCATGGAGGTTGAAATTTCCGCTGCTGACGGGAAAGTAATTGTCGCAAAACATTCAACGGCTTGTGTCTTTTGTGGTAAGCCAACTCGTGTGCAAATCGGTGAACAGCATATTTGCCCTGCCTGCGCTGCAAAGTATCAAGCACAGTTCGATGAAATCGCTCATATGTCGATGGAGTGAAGTTAATGTCGTATCATTTACACATCACCAAGTCGAGTGTGTTCCAATGGAACACGCAGACCCAAAGGAGGACGATTGATGACTTATCAGCTTTCTGACAACCCGTCTTTTCGTGAGCGAGTGGGGGGGCCGTCCGTACAGGCGGTCGTCAAGGTCGGTGACACTGTATCCGACATTCGGGAGGGCAGGAACGCCGGTGTCTGCTCGCTCGGCGTGCTCGAGGGCAGTAGTGTGATGGGCATGACGCAGGCAGCCTATGAGGCACTCTCCGCTGAGAAAAAGCAGGCCGCACTTGATCGTGCGCGGCAGATGTTCCTCGAGGCCGGCGCCGATGATGTGCTGCTGAATATCGAGCAGCTGCCCGCATGGATTCAAGCGAACGACTAAACTAGATTAAATACAAAACCCGAAGTGCAGGTTTTACACCTGCACTTCGGGTTTGCTTTTTGCTGTTTTAATGCTCCGCCCAATCAAGCGACCGTCCAACCGCCTTATCCCAGCCGGAGAGCAGCTTGCGGCGTTTATTCTCGTCCATCGAGGTCGCATACAGCGTATCGCACCGCCAGAGCTGCTTCAGCTCCTCGCGGCTGTGCCACACACCGGTCGCGAGTCCGGCAAGATAGCACGCGCCGAGCGCAGTCGTTTCGCGGATGACCGGACGGCGAATCGTGCAGTCCGAAATATCGCTCTGGAACTGCATCAGGAAGCTGTCGCGGCTGGCACCGCCGTCCACAGAAAGGGAGGAGAGGGCAGTGCCGGTATCGCGTTTCATGGCGGTCAGCAGGTCGTTCACCTGATAGGCGATGGACTCCTGTGCGGCGCGGATGATGTGCTCGCGGGTTGTGCCGCGCGTCAGACCGATGAGACAGCCGCGTGCGTACATATCCCAATGCGGCGCGCCCAGACCGGTGAATGCAGGCACGAGGTACACGCCGCCGGTGTCCTTCACCTTGCCCGCGTAGTATTCCGCATCGCGGCTCTCGGAGAAAAAGCGCATCTCATCCCGCAGCCACTGGATGACGGCGCCGCCGACAAACACGCTGCCCTCGAGCGCGTACTGCGTCTCTCCGCTGATTTGAATGCCGATGGTGGTCAGTAGGCCGTTTTTGCTCTCGCAGGCGGTCGTACCGGTGTTCATCAGCAGAAAACAGCCCGTGCCATAGGTGTTTTTCGCATCGCCCGCCGCAAAGCAGGTCTGACCGAACAGCGCCGCCTGCTGGTCGCCTGCAATGCCTGCAATCGGAATATCGCCGCCCGGCAGGGAAACAGAACCGTACACCTCGCTTGAGGAGCACACGCGCGGCAGCATCGCCCGGGGAATATCGAGCGCGTGGAGCAGGGTATCGTCCCAGTCCAGACGGTGAATGTCGAAGATCATCGTGCGTGCGGCATTGGTCGCGTCCGTAATGTGCACCTTGCCGCCGGTCAGCTTCCACACCAGCCAGGAATCCACCGTGCCGAACAGGATTTCTCCGCGCTCGGCCTTCTCTCGTGCGCCCTCCACATGGTCGAGCAGCCATTTGATTTTCGTTCCCGAAAAATACGCATCCGGAACCAGACCGGTCGTGCGGCGGATGTGCCCGGACAGACCGTCCAGCACCAGCCTGTCCACAATATCCGCTGTGCGGCGGCACTGCCAGACGATAGCGTTGTGAATCGGCCGTCCGGTATTTTTATCCCACAGGATGGTCGTCTCGCGCTGGTTGGTGATGCCGATGCCCGCCACATCGGACGGAGAAACATCGGCGGCCGCCAGCACCTCGAGCATAGCTGCATACTGCGTGGACCAGATTTCCATCGGGTCCTGCTCGACCCATCCCTCGTGCGGATAATGCTGGGTCAGCTCGTGCTGCCGGATGGCGAGAATATTCTGCTCGCTGTCAAATAAGATCGCTCTCGAGCTTGTCGTGCCCTGATCGAGCGCCAGTATATATTTTCCCATAGCGGAAACTCCTTTTTACCCTTTGCATCTATCATACCGTTGCGGACGTGGATTGTCAATCACTGCAAATTTGACGGTGCGGTGCATTTTGTGGTAAAATCAGTGCGAAAATGCATAGAAGAAGGGGATTGCATGAGGATTTACGAATACGGCGAGCCGAATGCGAAAAACGTGCTGCTGCAGCCGGTTGGGGACCACGACCTGCCAGCCATCGAGAACGAAATCCGAGAGATCAAGCGGCTGACTGCACAGCCGTTCCGTTTGATTGCCGTCAAGGTTGAAAGCTGGAACAACGACTTGTCTCCGTGGTGCGCACCGGCAGTTTTCGGCCATGAGGACTTCGGAGACGGTGCTGCGACACTGCTCCGCGAAATCCTGCCGCTGTGTGAGGACGCAGACAGACGATACATCATCGGCGGATACTCAATGGCAGGGCTGTTTGCCCTGTGGAGCGCATATCGGACCGACCGTTTTTCCGGCATCGCGGCAGTCTCGCCGTCTCTGTGGTTTCCGAAATTTCTGGAGTACATGCAGGCGCATGATCTGCACAGCGCTGCCGTCTATCTCAGCCTGGGCAACCGCGAGGAAAAGACGCGCAATCCGGTGATGGCTACCGTCGGTGACCGCATGCGGGCAGCGTATGCGCTCCTGCAGGAGAAAAACGTAAGTTGCACACTGGAATGGAACAGCGGCGGGCATTTTCAGCAGCCGGACTGCCGCACGGCAAAGGCGTTTGCGTGGGTACTGGAACACTTATTTTATTAAGGTATAACTTGTGCTTGAGAAGTCTGTCGGATTCCTGTATAATAATAAATAAATGTTACCGGTTGACTACAACCGATAACAAAAGTACTTTGGAAAGGGAATAGAAATTATGTTGGAAACGATCAACTCCGTTATCGCAGCGATATCGGATGTACTGTATCAGCCGTGGTTTGTGCCGTTGTTTCTGGTAGTCAGCGGCATTTATTTCACGTTCCGCTGCAGGTTCATCCAGATTCGTCTGTTCAGGGACGCGTGCAAGGTCATCATGGAGAAGCCGGAAGCGGGAGCATTTCCTCGTTCGGCGCACTCATGATCTCCACCGCGTCGCGTGTCGGCACGGGCAACATCATCGGTGTATCCACGGCAATCTGCCTCGGCGGACCGGGCGCTATCTTCTGGATGTGGGTAACCGCACTGCTTGGCGGTGCAACCGCCTTCATCGAGTCTACGCTCGCGCAGATTTACAAAAAGCGTGCGCCGGACGGCAGCTGCTACGGCGGTCCTGCGTACTACATGCGCGATGCACTCGGCAAGCGCTGGATGGGTGTCATCTTCTCGGTGCTCATCATCCTGATCTACGCAGTCGGCTATAACATGCTGGCGGCGTACAATCTGCAGTCCACATTCTCGGTGTTCAAGTTCTACCATCCGGTTATCACGCCGGCGTTCATCGGCGTCATTCTGGCGTTCCTGTTCGGCGTAATGGTACTCGGCGGCGCAAAGCGTCTGGCAAGCATCACCGAAATTCTTGTTCCGTTCATGGGTATCCTGTATGTACTGGTTTCGCTGCTCATCATCTTCCTGAACATCAGGAATGTACCGGGCATGTTCGCGTCCATCTTCCGCAACGCATTTGACTTCCAGTCCGTGATGGGCGGCTTCTCCGGCAGCTGCATCATGTACGGCGTGAAGCGCGGTCTGTACTCGAACGAAGCAGGTATGGGCTCTGCACCGAATGCAGCCGCAACCGCATCTGTTTCCCATCCGGCCAAGCAGGGTCTGGTGCAGATGCTGTCCGTATTCATCGACACGCTGCTCATCTGTACGGCAACGGCGTTCATGTGTCTGTCCACCAGCGTTGTTCCGACCGAGGAAATCGCCGGTGCGGTTTATGTACAGAATGCTATCGCATCCACGCTCGGTACGGCAGGTCCGGTGTTCCTTGCTGTGGCGATGATGCTGTTCGCGTTCACCACGCTGCTCGGCAACTACTCATACTGCGAGGGCTGTCTGGAGTTCATCCTGCATCGCAGCATCAAAAAGCATGAGCTGCTCCTCTTCCGCCTGTTTGCTACGGCCATTGTGTTTATCGGTGCGATTGCAAACGCCGGTCTGGTCTGGGATACTGCGGATATGCTGCAGGGTATGATTGTCGTAGTCAACGTGCCGACCATCCTGATTCTTGGCGGCACGGCAATCAGGTGCCTGAATGATTACGTTGCAAGCCGCAAGCGCGGTGAGAATCCGGTATTTCACGCGAAGAACATTGGCATCAAGGAAGAAACTGATTTCTGGAAATAAGCGCATAAGAAAAGGACTGCTGCACAAGGATAAAACCTGTGCAGCAGTCCTTTTTTTGTTATGCGTTTGTGTTCTCCTGCGGCGGATTTGCCGTTAAATCGCGGAAATGCTGCAGGCGTGCCGTCCACAGCACGGTATCCTGCGGTTCATCCGGCGAGATCGAGAGATTGTTCTTCGTCCAGTCCGCGAGAAATGCACTGAATTTCTCCGCACCGACACAGTTGTAATGCAGTGAGTCGTAGAAGTCGTTTTCCGGATCTGCGGCAATCTGCGCGGTGTAGTCGCTGCAATTCAGTGTCGATACGCCGTCGCGTCCGTCAAACTGCGCGGTCAGCCTGCCCCAGTCAGCGTCATGCAGACGCTTTGTCGGAGCACGGTACAGCACCAGCTGAATATTGTTCCTGCGGCAGAGCGCGTAAATATCTTCGAGGGCATCCATGTTTCGTTCCCAGTCCTCCGGGGCAATATCAACCGTTTCGCAGTCGTCCGGACCCTTGTCCGTGCCGCCGGACAGAAAGGTGTAGCCGGCCAGCATATCCTCGGTGTACGGCTGCACGTCCTCGCTCTTGAGGGTCGTCCAGCGGTCGTGATAGAAGTACAGCGGAAACAGCAGTCCCTTGCGGACTTCGGGTTCGGCATTAAAAAAGGTCGCGTGCAGACGATTGATGCCCCACGGCATCTGACCGATGTTGGTCTTGGTAAAGCCCATGTATTGGTGGAACGCTATACCGGTGCACTCCACGAAAACCGCCTTGGGTGACTGCGTGCGCAGGCTTTCCTTTAAGTAATCCAGCGTCAGCGGAAGCGGCTGCTCGGGTCCAGCCTGCACAAAGGCGGTCAGACCGGAATTTTCCCAGTATACGGCAGGTACCACATCGCAGTAGGTGACGGACGAGCCGAAGAACAGCACATCGATCGAATCCGTCTGCTCCTGTTCGTACATGCCCCAGACCGAGCCGTAATCATGCTGCTGCGGTGTAAGATAATGGGTCGCACCGGCGAGGATACCGCCGAGCACTGCCGCAGCGGCAAGGAAGGCCGCCAGTTCTCTTTTGAAAATGTGTTTCACGGCGATTCCTCCTTAAAACTGGAAATAGACGAATTCCTGCGGGTTGAATCCGGTGCCGTACGCGCCGCAGACGGCCGTCACTGCCAGCAGGATAACCCAGACCGCGTACCGGAGCCAGACGGTCTCCAGCAGCTTTTCCCGCAGCGGAAAACGGTCACCGATGATGTCGGTCAGCACCAGTCCGATGAGGCTCACGGCAAGCACATTCAGCGCACGCTCGGTCAGACCGAGATGCGTCAGGTCAAGCGGGAAGCATGCGCCTGCCGCCGTCACAATGCGTTTGATAATAGCACACGCCTGCAAAGCAGAATCCGCGCGGAAGAATATCCACGCAAACGTGGAAAGACCGAAGGTGATAATCACGCGGATGATCTGCAGCCAGCCTGCGTCCCACGGAATGTGCAGTGCAGCGCACAGGCGCTGCTTTGCCGGTGTCAGCAGGCCGCCGATAACCTGAAAAACGCCGAACAGCAGTCCCCAGAGCACATATTTCATGGCGGCACCGTGCCACAGGCCGCTCAGTGCGAACACGATCAGCACGTTGATGTAGGTGCGCGCCTTGCCTTTGCGGCTGCCGCCGAGCGGGAAATATAAGTAGTCGCGGAACCAGGTGGACAAGGAAATGTGCCATCTGTGCCAGAATTCCTTGGAGCTTTGCGCCATGTACGGTGCGTGGAAGTTTTCCATCAGCGTAATGCCGAACAGCCGCGCGGAGCCGATCGCCATATCGGAGTAGGCGGAAAAGTCGCAGTAGATCTGCAGGGCATACGCCACTGCGGCGAACGCCAGCTCCAGACCGGAAAACTGCGCCGGGTCGGCGTACGCGGTGTTGACCAGAATCGCCAGATTATCTGCGAGCAGCACCTTCTTGACCGTGCCCTCGATGAGCCGTTCGGCGGCAAAGCGCACATCGTCCGCGTTTGCGCGGCGCGGCTGCTTGATCTGCGGGAGCAGGCTCTTCGAGCGCTCAATCGGGCCGGACAGGATTGCCGGAAAAAAGGTGGTGAACAGCGCAAAATCGAGGAAATTGCGCTCGGCTTCACGACCGCGGTACACGTCGATCATATAGCCGCAGATGACGAACGTATAGAACGAAATGCCGATTGGCAGGGCCAGCTGCGGCAGACTGAGCTGCACACCGGTGCAGCCGAGCAGCTCTCCGAAAAAGCCGAGGTATTTAAATAACCCGAGTGCGCCGAGGTTGAGCACAAGCACCAGCGTGAGCAGACTGCGCTTACGCTCGGTGCGTTCCAGCTTTTGCGCTGCAAAGAAGTTGAAGGCAACGGTCAGCGCCAGCAGCGGCAGAAATTTTACACCGCCGATGGCGTAAAAACAGATGCTCAGCAGCAGAAGGAAGGGTTTCTTGGCCTTCTGTGACAGTGGGTGGTAAATGAGTGCGCCTATCACCAGAAAGACGATATAAGCGAATGAATTTGGTGTCACGTTTATTTCTCTCCGTCCCCAAAATTATTTGTTGTATCCGGTCACGCCGTTTTTATTCATCCAGGTCAGCTTGACCTGCAGCAAACGGGCGATCGCCGGATTTTTCTGACCGTGCCGGGCTGCATACAGCCGCTGCAGCTCAAGCAGGTCGTTGTAGGTCAAATACGGATAATCCTGTCCGGAACAGGTGCCGTCCGGCTTGTAGGAGTAGTTCAGATCACCGTCCGACTTGTACCACAGCAGTTCGCTCTGCTCAATGCCGCGTACCATGCGGTCAGCGAGAACGGCGTAGCTGTCCTCATTCACTGCGTCTGCCATCCGGTACAGGAATTCGGCTTCGGCGGCATGATGGTTGAGTGAAGCGTGTGTCGGCGAGGACTCTCCGTTCGGGTGCCAGTAATCCTGCACGAGCCATCCCTCGTCATCGCTGGCCCCGAAGGTGAAGTGATGCTGCTCGGCAAAGCTGACGAGAAAATCCGCATACTTGCGGGTCTTGTCCAGCCAGCCGGTCACGCCGAAGTTTTCGGCTGCGTTGATGTTCGCCAGCCAGAAATCCGTGTTGAAGCGGGTGTCGTAGTAGCCGGGTTCGATGCCGTAATCCGTCTTGAGCCATGTGCTGCCCGCCTGAGAGGGGATAAAGCCATACTCGTTCTGCTGCTCGCGCATCAGGTCGATCATCGCCAGACCGATCGCGCGGGAGGCCGGCTGATCGGTGTCGTTTGCCATCTTGCCGGCAATATGCGCCGCCGGAAGCGAGTAGAAGTAGTTCTCGTCGAACGGATAGTAGGTCGAAGGTGCGGTATAGTAGTAGCCGTTGTAGCACCAGCGGTTGGTGCCGATCAGGCTGTAGTTCGCCCAGCGGCTGAGCATGGACGGGTCGCTCCAGTCGATGAGCGTCTGCTGAAAGTCAGCAGCAGATAGTCGCTGTAGGTGCCCTGCGTAAGAGCCGCGACCTGTACGGAGAAGCGGAAGCCGGAAGCTGTCCGCTCGATCTTCAGAGAGCCGTTTTTGCCCGGAAAATACTCGATCATGCCGTTATCTCGCGCGGCATAGGTCATCGGCGTGACGAGAATGCTGTCCACGCCGTCCACCCGCAGGAAGTACATGCCGCTCGGCAGCGTACCCGCAGTGAGCGGCTGCTGTTTCCACGAGGACGCTGCGGTGTCGTACCAGCGAACGGTGCCGGACGTGCCCTTCATCTCAAACTGCGCGGCTGTGTGCGCGGGTGCGTCCAGTACGGCGGCAGAGTGTCCCATCTCAACCGCGCAGCCCTGACTGTCCGTGTAGCGGCGGGTCGCTCGATGAACTTCGGTCAGGTCCTGTTCGGTCTCGCTGCGCGTCACGTCGCCCAGTTTGGTGGTGAAGGCTGTGTAGGAATGGGTCTGCGGCGGCTTCGGTGCATCGGTTTCCCGCTGCTGGTAGGAGACCATCGGCGCAAAACGCTGCAAAATAGTCGCCAGCTGTGCGCGGGAGACCGTGCGCTGCGGAGACAGCGTGGTCGCGGTCGTGCCGGTGATCAGTTCCTCGGCGTTGGCCCACTGCATAGCGGTCTGCGCATACGGATGAATCGAAGAAGCATCCGTGTAGCCGGAGAGAGCACTTTGCGCCGTCACATCCAGCTTTTTGTATTCGGCAAAGCGGTACAGCATAACGGCGAACTGCTCGCGCGTAAGTGAGGTGCCGGGGCGAAATACCGTGTCGCTGTAACCGGTGATGATGCCGTTGGACACACCCCACTGAACCGCGGTCAGGAAGGACGCATCCTCCGCGACATCCTGAAAGGTAAGCACTGTGTCAGCTGCAGGCGCGTGCTCTATGCGGTACAGCGCCTGCACCAGACAGGCGCGGGTCGCAGGTGCATCTGCAGCAAAGGTGTATTCCGAAATGCCGTCCATCAGATTGGACTGTACGGCGAATTCCATGGCCTGCTCGGCCCAGTGCGGCTTTAAATCGGAATAATCGGCGGCAGCGGCGCCGGTCAGCATCGAAAGACTGAGCATTACGGCCGCCGCGGTATAGCGATGTTTTTTCAAAAGAGTAAACCTCCGTGATTGTTTTCGCGCAGAAAATCATGCGCGTGGTTTATACACTTTCACAATTTATCATTATAACACCGCGGCAGGGTGGGCCGCAATAGCAATTCGTTGCAATATCAGCAGAGAATTACTGCAGATTCTCGATGAGTTTGCGGCAGGTATCGGCGGGCAGGCTGCTGTACAGGTGATAGACGATGTCATCGTGCGTCCAGAGGAGCGTGATAGTGCCGTTTTTCTCGATCATCGTAACCGGACTGCCGTGCAGAGCAAATTCGGTAACGGATGCGTTTTCCGTGTCCACGAGCTTGTGTGCCTCCGAAGTGTCCGTAATCCGGGTGCAGGTCAGGTCGAGAAAATCGGTAGTGCTCTCGTAGGTGACGGTATAGCCGTTAGGTGTGCTGTGCTCATCGGTTTTGTGCATGGTATCCGGCAGACCGGACAGAACCGGCGGTGTGAACGCCTTGCTGTCGGTTTCGGACGGCAGGGCCGATGAAAAACGATAGTCGGTCAGGTCGTTAAACACGCGAACGACAGTATTGATAAGCGATACGCGGTATGCCTCTACGCTCATCGCGCAGCCGAACGAAACCGCAGCGGAAAGCAGCAGAACAGCGACCGTGCGGCGCGCAAGACGGAGGCTCCGGTTGAACGCCGCAGAGTGCTTTTGTGCACGCACCAGACGGCGCATTTCACGCCGGAATTTTCGGGAGAAACGGTGCTCGGGCAGCGCATCCGGCGTGCAGGCTTGCAGCCACAGTTCGCGCGCTTCGGCGGCCTGCGCGGACAGCATATCGTCAGTGATTTTCATTTACGGTTCCTCCATCCCGCTCAGCGCTGCGCTGAGTTTTTCCTTGGCACGCTGGATGAGCTTGCGCACGTTCGGCTCGGTCATATCCAGAATATTCGCAATCTCCGCGTTGGAATAGCCGCAGTCGTACCGCAGGAGCAGGACCGAGTGGTAACGCGGCGGCAGGGACGCGATAGCGGCGGCCAGTGTGTCGCGCTCGGCGAGACGCTCGATCTCGGCGGCAGGCGCGGCTCCGATATATTCCTCGGCAAGCGGCAGGACATTGCGGCGCTGCTTTTCGCGGTACAGGTCGATTGCTTTGTGCTCGGTAATAGTGACGAGCAGCGCACGCGTTTTGTGACACCTTGGTGAAAAAATGGTATCCAGAATTTCGATGACTTTGAGAAAAGCCTGATGCACCACGTCCTCCGCATCGCTGCTGTTGTGCAGAATGCGGTTTGCGGTGTAGTACATCAGATTTTTGTATTCGCTGTAAAGAATCTCGAACTTGGACTTGTCCGCATCCGAGTCGATCATTGCCAGATAGAGAAACATTTTTACGCCTTCCTGCCTGCTATTTTAGCAGATTATAGCATATTGTGTCCGGCTGTGCAATCCAAAGAGCGGATTTGCAGGCCGGTTTTTCTCATGCCGAAAAAATTCAAAAATTTTTGCGGGAGCGTGTCACAAAACCGGAAGGACATTCGTCTATATAGTATGAGCAGGACAGGAGAGCCGGAAAGGAGGGAGTGCATGAACAATCGCAGGATATGGTTTCGATTAGGCGGCGTACTGGCTGCGGCAGCTGTCTGCACAGGCGGTGCGGCCGTTGTCTCTGACCGTGCGCAGGAAGCGAAAAATGTACAGAGGGCGTTCCTCGGCGCGATGGAAACGCAGATGCAGATAGGGTGCTATCCGTCGGAGACCGGCTCACCGGCCGACCTGACCGAGCGGGAACGCACAGAACTGCAGACGGCATACACTTCACGGGTGGAGCAGTACTACACCGAGGAAAATCCCTGCAGAAAACGATACATTGCACTGAACGAGGATTTTCTGACGGCTTGCGATTCTGATGTAGAATACAGCGAGTCCGGCGGCGTGGCCGACTGCCGATTTGACAGCGTGCGGCTGTATGCAGACCGAATGACGGCGGTGGTGCAGGCACAGACCGTTGTTTGGGATAAACGGATCTCCGGCAATCCGGAGCAGGGATTTTCGGTGGAGCTGCCGGTCAATCGGGATACCATCACTGCGACTATGAAGAAGGAGAATGGCGTGTGGAAACTGGACTCGATTGATTCACAGATCAGTCTGTCGGCTGCCGTATCGGCGGATGATGAGGTTTGCAGAGAACGCTATCCGACATTTGAAACGGCAAGGCAGGCGGCAGACAGTATAGATGACCAGGCATACATAAAGGAGGCGCGTTTCGCTTGAACTATTTTGGACTGCACCCGAGTGGGTGTGGCTGCTCCCGCATGAAAAGGATAGAGCGGCGGACTTGTTGTGGGGACAAATCCGCCGCAAAACGGTAGAGAAAAGTGAAACAGTCGCAGGCTGAGCTTCTGTGACTGTTTTCTCCTGCTTGCAGAATATACAAAAATTTTTGAAAAAAGTTGTTGACATTTCTGAGAGAATATAATATACTAAACAAGCGCTGTAAAAACGCCTCTGTAGCTCAGTCGGTAGAGCAGGGGACTGAAAATCCCCGTGTCGGTGGTTCGATTCCGCCCGGAGGCACCATTTATTCAAATGAGTGTCTGGACACTCATTTGAATAAATCTTACCTTTCGGTTAAGGAATCGAAGGCGGCTCTTAGAAACAATCCGGTGGATTGTTTCAACCGCCGTGGCTTTTTCCGCAGAAAAAGCGATTCCGCCCGGAGATGTAGCGTCGGAGCGGCAAGTAACCCATCTTTGAGTCAAAAAATCGCGTTAGCGCGAAAAACCAAATATGCGGCTGTAGCTCATCTGGTAGAGCGCCACCTTGCCAAGGTGGAGGTAGCGAGTTCGAGCCTCGTCAGCCGCTCCAAATCAAAGGACACCGATGTAATTCGGTGTTTTTCTTTTATCCGCAGCACACTCGCTTCCTCCACCTTCGTAAAATCAGAGGTCGGGGTGTGGATGCGATTCGAGCCTCGTCAGCCGCGCTAAATCAAAAAAGCACCGATGTATTCGGTGCTTTTTATTTTACCCAAACCGCCAGCCGCTGTTAATTCTTTGCCGGTTTACCGCTTCACCATGATAGTGCAATAACCGCTTTGCATGAAATTCCCTTTATCAGAAAATGAAATTTATGAAAAAATACAAAATTCACGTTTGCAGCAGAGAAACAAACGCAAACTGCGAAAGAACGCTTGTGACACCCTGTCAAATATGCTATAATGAGCCTATATTTGAGGTAACACCGCACAATGAAAGCTGCGGTGCTTTGCGAAAATTTTGCGCCCTGACTTCGTTCCGGTTTCACGGTAATACAGCAAGTATTACCGCAAAACTGCGTATAGTCAGTACACGAAATTTACTCGCAAATCACACTTGTTTGATTATGCGGTATTACCTTGTTCGCTTTACAGTTTACAGATAAGGAGCTTTCGACGTGAAAAATCGCGAGCAAATTCGCAATTTCTCCATCATTGCGCATATTGACCACGGCAAATCTACGCTGGCAGACCGTCTGCTGGAGCAGTGCAAGGCCGTTTCCGTGCGTGAAATGGAGGAGCAGCTACTCGACAATATGGAGCTTGAGCGCGAGCGCGGCATTACCATCAAGGCGCGCGCTGTCCGCATGGAATATACCGCGGACAACGGCAAGACCTACGAAATGAATCTGATCGACACCCCGGGACATGTGGACTTCAACTATGAGGTTTCGCGTTCTCTGGCGGCGTGTGAGGGTGCGCTTCTGGTTGTTGATGCGGCACAGGGTATTGAGGCGCAGACGCTCGGCAATACCTATCTTGCCATTGACGCCGGTCTGGAGGTCGTGCCGGTCATCAACAAGATCGACCTGCCGGCGGCAGACGCGCCGCGCGTCAAGAAGGAGATCGAGGATATCATCGGCATTCCGGCAGAGGACTCGCCCGAAATTTCCGCAAAAATGAATATCAACATTCACGAGGTGCTCGAGCGTATCGTAACCGATATTCCGGCGCCGGAGGGCGATGCGGATGCGCCGCTGCGTGCGCTCGTGTTCGACAGCCAGTATGACCCGTACAAGGGCGTTGTCGTTTACATGCGTCTGCTTGACGGCAAGATCTGCCCGGGCATGAAGGTCAAAATGATGGCCACCGGTGCCGAATTTCAGGTGCTTGAGTGCGGCTACATGCTGCCGCTCGGTCTGTCTCCGCAGCAGGAGCTGTGTGCCGGTGAGGTAGGCTACTTTACAGCCTCTATTAAAAAGGTATCCGACACTCGTGTCGGCGATACCGTTACCGGTGTGGAAAATCCGACGCCGGAGGCGCTGCCCGGCTATCGCCCGGCACGTCCGATGGTATTCTGCGGTATTTACACCGAGGACGGCTCCAAGTATCCCGATCTGCGTGACGCACTTGAAAAACTGCAGCTCAATGACGCAGCGCTGTCGTTTGAGCCGGAAAGCTCGGTCGCACTCGGCTTCGGCTTCCGCTGCGGCTTCCTTGGTATGCTGCACATGGAGATCATTCAGGAGCGGCTCGAACGTGAGTTCGACCTCGACCTTGTTACCACGTTGCCGAGCGTTATCTATGAGGTCAGCAAGACCGACGGCACCGTGCAGCGCTGCGATAATCCGCACGATTATCCGAGTCCGGATGTTATCGAGGAGGCTCGTGAGCCGTATGTTAAGGCGTCCATCATGACGCCGCAGGAGTTTGTCGGCAACATCATGCCGATGTGCCAGGACCGCCGCGGCATTTTTAAGGATATGCAGTATCTGGACTCCAATCTGGTCGAGCTGCATTACGAAATGCCGACCGGTGAGATTATTTATGACTTTTTCGACGCGCTCAAGGCTCGTACCAAGGGTTATGCATCGCTCGATTATGAATTTATCGACTATCGCAAGAGCGATCTTGTCAAGGTCGATATGCTGCTTAACGGCGATCAGGTGGACGCGCTGTCCTTTATCGCGCACCGTGACAAGGCCTACGGCCGTGCCCGCCGTATCTGCGAAAAGCTGAAGGAGAATATCCCGCGCCAGCTGTTCGAGGTGCCGATCCAGGCAGCCATCGGCGGCAAGGTCATCGCTCGTGAAACCGTCAAGGCGCTTCGCAAGGACGTACTGGCTAAGTGCTACGGCGGCGATATCACGCGTAAGAAGAAGCTGCTTGAAAAGCAGAAGGAAGGCAAGAAGAAGATGCGTGCGCTCGGCACGGTTCAGCTGCCGACCGAGGCTTTTATGGCTGTGCTTAAACTCGATGAAGAAAACTAACGCTGCAATGGACGGCAAGCTGCTCGGCCTCTACTTGCACATCCCGTTCTGCGTGAAAAAGTGCGCGTACTGCGATTTTTATTCGATCACGGATGCGTCACTCAAAGCCGATTACACGGCGGCGCTGATTCGTGATATAAAGGCGTACGGCGAACGCTGTTCCGGTTACACGGTCGATACCGTGTACATCGGCGGCGGCACGCCGACCTGCCTTGGCGCAGGCTATCTCAGCGAGATTTTACAGGCGGTCGGGGCATGCTTTGCAATTGCGGAAAACGCCGAAATCACGGTGGAATGCAATCCGGAGAGCACGGATCAAGCGGTGCTGGAGGCCATGCATAAGCACGGCGTCAACCGGCTCTCGTTTGGCGTGCAGGCGGCGCACGACACCGAGCTTAAACGCATCGGCCGTATCCACGACTTTGCGCAGGCACAGGCAGCCGTAGAACTCGCACGGCAGTGCGGCTTCGCCAACATCAGCCTTGATTTGATGTACGGCCTGCCGGACCAGACGCAGGCGCAGTTTCTCGACTCGGTAACGCAGTGTTTGACGTTGAATCCGCAGCATTTGTCGTGCTACGGACTCAAACTGGAGCCTGCAACACCGATGGGACGTGAAAATCCGGTTCTGCCGGATGACGACACGCAGGCAGATACCTATCTTGCCATGTGCAGACTGCTTGGCAGGAACGGCTTCGAGCACTATGAAATATCAAATTTCGCAAAACCGGGTTTTCGTTCCCGGCATAATTTCAAATACTGGGATCTTTCCGACTATCTCGGACTGGGACCGGGCGCCCATTCCTTCCTGAAAGGCCGCCGGTTCGCGTTTGCCCGGGATATCAGGGCTTATATCAGCGGTGAGAGCATCCCGCAGGACGAGGAGGAGGTCTCGGACTTCCGGCGGCAGGGCGAATACCTGATGGTGCGTCTGCGTACCTCGGACGGTGCGGATATGCACGATCTCGAAAACCGATACCATGTCAGTACGGCTCCTTATGAGCAGGTATTCCGCATGCTGGAAAAGCACGGTCTTGCCGCTCACGAGGGTTCACGGTGGTATCTCACCGAACAGGGGGTTCTGGTTTCCAACAGCATTATCAATGCTGTGGTGGAAGCCGGAGAATAATTGAGAACGACGGATTCTCAATTTTCCATTATTCATTTGTTTGTGATAAATTAACATATACGCAAAAATGGAGGAATCACTATGCGCGCAGTAATCACAGTAACAGGCAAGGACCGTACCGGTATCATCGCCAAGATTTCGAACACGCTCTATGAGCAGCAGGTCAACATCATCGACATTTCCCAGAACGTTATGGAAGATGTATTTGCAATGGTCATGCTGGTAAACATCGACAAGTGCACCGTAGACTTCAACACGCTCATCGACCTGCTTGACAAGGATGGTGAGGAACTCGGCATGAAGATTCACACCATGCACGAGGACATCTTTGACGCAATGCACAAAATCTGACAAATTGACGGAATCGAGAGCAGGTAACCGATTCTCAACTCTCAATTTTTCAGGAGGTTTAGTTAAATGTCTATGATCAACACGAAAGATATTCTGGAAACCATTAAGATGATCGAGGAGGAGCACCTCGACATTCGTACCATCACGATGGGCATTTCGCTGCGCGACCTTGCGGCGGACGACATCAATGTGCTGGCAGACAAGGTATACGACAAGGTAACGCGCCGCGCGGAAAAGCTGGTTGCCACCGGTGAGCAGATTGAGCGCGAGCTTGGTATTCCGATCATCAACAAGCGTATTTCGGTAACGCCGATCGCCATGGTCGGTGCGACCTCCTCGGCAAACAGCTATGTACCGCTGGCCAAGGCGCTTGACCGTGCCGCTGCGACCACTGGCGTCAACTTTGTCGGCGGCTTCTCGGCTCTGGTGCAGAAGGGCTTTGCCAAGGGCGATGAAATCCTTATCAACTCCATTCCGGAGGCAATGGCGGAAACCAATCTGGTCTGCTCGTCGGTCAACGTTGCGTCTACCAAGGCGGGTGTCAATCTGGATGCCATCGGTCTGATGGGCCGCATCATCAAGCAGACCGCAGAACTGACCAAGGACAACGATTCCATGGGCTGCTCCAAGCTGGTCGTTTTTGCCAACGCGGTAGACGATAACCCGTTCATGGCCGGTGCGTTCCACGGCATCGGTGAACCGGAGACTGTTATCAACGTTGGCGTTTCCGGTCCGGGCGTTGTGCAGTCCGCAATTCGCCGTGCAGGTGACTGCTCCATCGGCGAGGTAGCTGATGTGATCAAGAAAACTGCGTTCAAGATCACCCGTATGGGCCAGCTGGTCGGCGCACTGGCAAGCCAGCGCCTGGGTGTGCCGTTCGGCATCGTTGACCTGTCTCTCGCACCGACGCCGGCTATCGGTGACTCGGTTGCGCGTATTCTGGAGGAAGTTGGTCTGGAGGTCTGCGGCGGCTGCGGCACGACCGCAATCCTCGCGATGCTGAATGATGCCGTTAAGAAGGGCGGCGTTATGGCATCCTCGAGTGTCGGCGGTCTGTCCGGCGCATTCATTCCGGTTTCCGAGGACGAGGGCATGATTGCGGCGGCTCAGGCAGGCGCACTGACCCTTGAGAAGCTCGAAGCAATGACTGCGGTATGCTCGGTTGGTATCGACATGGTTGCTGTTCCGGGTGACACCACCGCTGAGGTCATCTCCGGCCTGATTGCGGACGAGATCGCAATCGGCGTTGTCAACACCAAGACCACTGCTGTCCGTGTTATCCCGGCCATCGGCAAGGGAGTTGGTGATATGGTCGAGTTCGGCGGTCTGCTTGGCGCGGCTCCGATCATGCCGATCAAGACCGGTTCTCCCGCGAAGTTCATTAACCGCGGAGGCCGTATTCCGGCTCCGATTCAGAGCCTCAAGAACTAACTGCATAAAGCGCATAAAAACAGCTCAGCAATGCCTGAGCTGTTTTTATGCTATGCCTGTGAGACGAAAAGACGCCCGCTCAAAAAATGAGCGGGCGTTTATTGTTTTACCGGTTCTCGTTGCCTTTTTGGCACATGGCAGTGAAAATCACGCCTGCACCGGAGACAACCCCTACGCTTATCCACAGCTTGGATGAGCCGTCAGACAAGTGCACCTTGAAGCTGTCAGACGTTGGGATATCGTTCTCTGCAATATCAGTAGCCGAAACCTCGTTATCGCAGGTTTCACCGGCCGGAATCGGTCCATCGGGAATGTCGATAATGATCGGCTCATAGGAAATCTCCGGAACCTCGGAATCCGGACGGTTTACAGATGAATCAGTCTCGTTCTTTGAGATCTCTGAAACGAAAGCAGCGTCCGTCTCCGGAGAATCTTCTGCTGCAAAAGCGCTGATGCCGAGCATATTCAGACTCAGGCTGGCGGTGGTCAGCAGAACAAGAAAACGCTTGCCTTTTCTCTTCATGAGCTCTCCCTCACTTTCGCATGAAATCAGAAGCATAAATCAATGCCGCTTCTTATTATCGAACATAGTTTATCAGACAGCAGATACAGAAAGAGGGTATATTTTGCGAAATGACAGCATTTTCCTAAAAATATTTTATACAAGGCGCTAAAGCGGACAACGGACACGGAAAAAGCCGTTCTGAGGCATAGAACGGCTTTGGAGAAGTTATTCCCACTGCTCCCAAACATCGGGCTGGTAGCCGACAGTTGCCTGACGGCCGTTGCGGACAATTGGCGTTTTCATCAGCGTGCCGTCCTCGAGCAGCTTTTCCTTCTTGTCCTCGTCGTAGGCGAGGTAGGCAAGCGACGCATAACTCTTGCTTTTCTGGTCGAGCAGGTTGTCCAGTCCGCCGACAGCCTTCAGCACGCTGTCCAGTTCACCCTTGGACATGCCCTTTTGCGCAAGGTCGATCATCTGGAATTTAATGCCGCGCTCCTTGAACCATCGCTGCGCTTTTTTGGTATCAAAACACTTGTTTTTACCGAAAATCTGAATATTCATGCCGTAATCTCCTTCGTCTGTTTGCTCTACTTAGTAGCAGAATTGGGAGTGTCAAGGCAATACCGCATAATTGAACAAGAGCGATTTGCGCAAAGCGCCGCGGCAGCGCGACCGGAGCCTGCGCAAGGAACCGCAGTTTTAATTGTGCGGTGTTGCCCAAATCCTATTGCGGTCGGCGCAGGTGCAAAACGCCGCAGGTGCGTGTGAACGGATACAGCAGCGCGCAGACAAGTGCGGCGCATCGGCCAACCTCACACAGGAGGAGCGGCACTGCGAAGAATACCTCGCCGTGTCGGGCAAAATTGCCGATGGCAGCTGCAGTCCGGCGGCAGTGAACGCCGGATAGGGGAGTAGGGCAGCGGTGTTAGCTCCAAGCAGTAGCACTGTGCGCAGCAGCAGGAGTGCGAGCAATGCACCGCCTGCGCTGAGTCCGCGCGACACGCTTGCGGACAGCCTGGTCTCCGGCAGAGAAAACGCCAGTACCGACCTGATGCCGGTGCAGGAGTACAGAATGCCGGAACCAGGGCAGCAATGCCGCTGTCGCGGAAAGCCGGTGCAGTGCTCGTGGAATGTCAGCACGCCGGAGAGCAGGAGTACCGTACCGGCAAGCCACGCAATCGGCAGTGCCCACATGGCACAGCGGTTGAGCCCCATTGATGCCATGAGCAGGATGCAGACTGTCAGCAGCACAACTGTGCTGCCGCATGAGCGTCCGGTGAACACGGTCTCTCGTAGTACCGCTCATGTGGGCGACATGGCGCAAGCAGCGGAAACAGCGAGGTTGAGCTGTTCCATTGCAGGAGCCGAATGCCGAATACGGTCGGATGTTCTGACGCCCGATACCGGCCAGTGCACAGACCGTACACGCGAGTGCAGCGGCGTACACGCTCTGCCCGTCGGCGGGAAGATACAGTAATTCGCTCATCGGCAGCAGGGCAAACAGCGCCGTACACCACCGCGGAAACAGCCGCTCACGCATAGGCGCCACCGCCGATCTCACCGTCTAAAAAGCAGTTCAGCCGTTCGTTTTTGAACACTGCCGTGCCTGCCGGTGCTGTCTGTCCGAACGCATCCACGCGCAAGGCCGGAAGAATGGCCGTGCCGTCTGCGTGCAGCACATCGGTGACGCGGTACAGCGGCATATCCGGCAGAATGCCGTCCTGCGCGGAGCGGTCAAGCAGCTCGCTGAGCGCGTACACCTCGTTGTCGTTCTCCAGCAGCTCGGCGGCAGAGCCGTCCCGCACGACGGCTGCCCGCAGGCTGAGCCGCACATCGTTTTCACGGCAAAGATAGTCCGCCAGCGGAAGAATGCTCTCGGAAACCGCATCCTCGCTTAAAAGCAGCACCTGTGCATGGCTCAAATACAGGTCGCCCGGCAGGATACTGCGCAGGTTGCGCAGTGCGTCCGTCACATCGGTTCCAGTGGCGGACAGGTAAGCCGGTGCGGCGGTGTCGTCCGGCGAGTCCTGCCGCACAACCTCGGCGGTCAGGCAGTACACACCGTTTTTGCAGTCGAGCGCAAGTGCGGATACCGGTGAAACCTCTCTCGCACAGCCGCACAGCAACAGCAGCAGCGGCAGGAATCTGAGCAGCTTCACGGGCGTTCCTCCTTCGACGGGCGTTTGACGGCAAAGCGGTCGCAGCGCATGAAAAACCATGGATAGCGAAGCCAGGTGTCCTCGTGCTCGGCAGAGATGCGCGGCACCAGATTGAGCAGGTATGGTACCGAGCACGAGTGCATGCGGCACAGTGCTGCGAGTGTTAATCCGAGTGCAAGACCAACGCCGTACAGTCCCCAGGAGGCTGCAGCAGCGAGCAGCACGAAGCGAAGCCACAGGGCAGCAGTCTGCAGCTTGGGCACCATCAGACCGGTGACACCCGCGATAGCGACTACGATAACGGTCGGTGCGGCGGCAAATCGCGCGGAAACTGCCGCGTCACCGAGCACCAGACCGCCGACAATGCTCATCGTCTGTCCCATGGCACCGGGCGTTCGCGCTCCGGCTTCCTTGAGTGCCTCGAGCACGAACAGCATCAGGAGAATCTCCCAACCGATGGGAAGGGGAACGCCGCGCTGTGCGGCGGAGACAGCGAACAGCAGCCGCGCGGGCACTAATTCTCGGTGATAGAGCATGAGTGCGGCGTACATGGCAGGAAATGTGATCGTGAATACAAATCCGATGACACGCAGGATGCGCGAAAGATTCGCCTGTAGAAAGCTGATATAGTAGTCGTCGTTGGACTGAAAGCACTCCTGAAACAGAAACGGCGCTGTGAGCGCTACCGGACTGCCGTCCACGACAATGACGCACCGACCCTCCAGCATACGGGAAGCGGCAACGTCCGGCCGTTCGGTCGTGCCGAGCGTCGGAAACGGCGACCAGCGGTGGTCGCGGATGCGCTCGGCAAGATAGTTGGAGTCGAGCACACTGTCGATATCGAGCGCGGTCAGACGCGTTTCCAGACGCTCAACCAGACTGTTTTCACACAGTCCGGCGATATAGCACAGGCACACGTTGGTGTTCGTGCGGCTGCCGACGCGCATAAACCGGAATTTCAGCCGAGGGTCGTTCACGCGGCGGCGGATGAGCGCCAGATTGGGCATAAAGCACTCGGTGAAGCCCTCTCGCGGGCCGGAAAGCACGCGCTCGTTTTCCGGCTCGGCGGTGCTGCGCTTGTCGAAGCCCTTGGTGTTGACGAGAACCGGACGTGCATCGCCGTCAGTCAGTACAATGGCGTCGCCGTAGAGAAAGGCGGCAAATACCTTGTTCATATCGGTTTCCACGCGGCATTCGTCGGCCTGGAGCACAGCGGCGGCGAGTATATCGGCGGAAAGCCGCGGCTGCTCACAGCGCAGGATCGGCCGCACAAGGCTCTGGTTGATGGCAAGGGAATTTACCATGCCGTCAAAGAAAAACAGCGCACAGCGCAGTCCGTTTTGACCGATGGCACGCCGTATGATAAGCGTATCGTCGTTCCGGAACAGCTCCTGCATCATGCGGATGTTTCGTTCCAGATCGGCGGTAAATGTGATCGTTTCCATAGTTTCACCCCGAGTTAGGGTGCGCACTATGATAAAAATTATTCGGAAACTTATCTTGTAGGGCGGGGTGACCTCATTCCGCCCTGCGGTCAAGTGGTCAATTCGGCCGAAAGAACCTCGCCAAATAATCTGATTCCCTTCAGCGCTTCTGTCATCGTATTGCCCGACGAACCTACCTCCACCAGAAACGCGCTGTGCGTTGCATGCTGATTAAAACGCTGGGTCCGCAGATTAAGCGGACGCATGAGCGTCGGATAGGTGCGGTTGAGCCGGTACTGCAGCGATGCTGCACGCTTCAGGTTCTCCTGCCAGTCCGGGTGATACAGACCGCCGTCATCTGTGCCAACCACAAGCATAAGCTGTGCGGTTTCCTCGCCGTTTATCGTGCAGGAGGTCTTGTAGGCGCGGCCGTCATCGGTCAGGATCGAGTCGCGGTGCACATCAATGACGGTTGTGATGGATGGATATTCTGCCAGCGTGTCCTCAACCACGGCAAGCGAGCGGTCATACGCGCCGGTGTACACGGGCGAATCGAAAATTTCGCGGATATGTACGGCCTCAATGCCGTTGCCCTCGAGCACCTTCTGCAGCTCGTCACCGACGCGCACTACATTATAATTGGTAATGCGCGCCTCGGTCCGGTCGGTGTATACGGAAAAGCGGCATCCGGCGTGTAGCTTTCGCTGCCGTGTGTGTGATAGATAAGCACCTGCGGCCCATCTCCATCAGCGGAAAAATGCTCGTCTGCGGCCAGACAGTCTGCCGCATCCACGTCATACGAGGTCTCGTTGTTGATGGAGACCGTGGCAGCCTTGTCAGCGGCCGACAGCACTGGATTGTCGTTCTCGGTGTCGGACGAGGGCACATAGGTGCTCTCTGCAAGCGGGATTTTCCTGCTCATCCCGCGCTGCGGCAGCCAAAAGTATGTAACACCTCGGCGGTATCCTCCGGCGAAACGCCGAACTCGAGCGCCATTGCGCGGGTGACAAAGCCGCTGTTGCGAGCCAGACCGGTCAGTGCCTTTTGTGCGATCGGCTCGCCGCCTGCCCGGGAAAAAATCAGCAGCGACAGCGCCAGACAGAGGGTGATGGCGGCAGGCAGGCGGATGCCGCCTCTCGATCGGAATTTCTGATGTTTACGCCGCTTCATTGCGCCATCCTCCTTGCTGTTTCATGCTATCTATCATACGCCGTACAGCGTGCGAGTATGCCCGAAACCTGTCACGAGAGGTACAGGTCGATATCGGCAACACTGAGGTGCGGATGCAGCGCCATGTTGACTGCGTAGCCGATCATGCGGGAGATGTCGGCAACCTCGCGGTCAATGTCGCGCGTGGTGATCATCACCGGCTGAGAGAGGTCGTCCAGCGCTTCGCAGGCAGGCTGCCCGAGCTGGCTGCTGATCTCATGTGCGAGCGTTGCACCGTCCACCACGGTCGGCACGCCAACGGCGATAACCGGCACGCCGAGTGTTTCCTTGTTGAGCGCTGCGCGGGCGTTTCCCACGCCGGCACCCGGCGTAATGCCGGTATCTGCCAGCTGCACCGTACGCAGCAGCCGCGACAGCCGACCGGCGGCAAGCGCATCTACGGCGATGACAGCGGCAGGGCGCACGCGGTCGAGCACACCGCAGATGACCTCGCCGGTCTCGACACCGGTCTGTCCGAGCACACCCGGAGCCAGTGCGGAAACGGGCCGCCAGTCCGCGAAAATAGCGGGTGACTGCGCGACCAGATGCCGCGTGGCAATCACATGATCGGCGGTCTGCGGACCGATGGCATCGGGGGTTATCATACGGTTGCCCAGTCCGGCAATGAGCACCGGACCGTCATTCGGATGCGGCAGCAGCTCGCGCAGCAGCGTGCTGAGCGCCTTGCAGGCACGCGGAAACGCATCCTCCTCGCGGCGGATGAGTGCATCCAGCTGGCATGAGATAAGACCCTGCGGCTTACTGATTCAATGGGCAGCATCCTCTGAGAGAATGCGTACCTCGTGCTACGGCGAAGCCTCAAGCGTGCGGGTCGGACTGCCGGACATGCGGCAGGGCAGCGGCTGTTTTATGGTTTTCGATTGCCTCAACGGCCAGATCGGTGCGGAAAGCCATGCGCAATCCCTCCTTATAAGGATAGTTTTTTCGAGGAAAAAGTTTTTATGCAGAAAATGAAAAAAACACTTGCTTTTTTTGTGAGAAGATGATAGAATAATATCACTGTTGAATAGAAAACGAAGGAGGTGTTTTCAGAATGCCCAATATTAAGTCTGCAAAGAAGCGCGTTAAGGTTAACTCCGTAAAGGCGCTGAACAACCAGATGGCTAAGAGCGAGCTCAAGACCACTCTGAAGAAGTTTGATGCTGCGATTGCTGGCGGCGATAAGGCTGAAGCAACTGCTGCTTACACGACCGCTGTCATATTGTCGACTGTATGCTGCCGCAACTCCTGCACAAGAAGAACAATGCGTCCAACAAGAAGAGCAAGATGACTACCAAGCTCAACGGCATGGCGTAAGTTCTGGTATAGAACATCGAAACCGCAAGTTTAACTTGCGGTTTTTCTTTTTGCATCATTTAGATATTTATCGAAATGTGTTGACAAACGCAGAAACTGTGGTATACTGAAAACAATTAGATGGCCATCTAATTAACAGGATAGCGAGAAGGGCGGTGAACGGAATGGACATTACCATTCTGATTTGCGCGATTGCGCTGATTTTAGCGGCAATACTGGTAATCTGGCAGGCAAAAGCGCTTGCAAGGTGCGATTTAATTTGTAAATCCTGTGGCACGAAGCAGAATCTGCCGTGGAAGCGGCTGGTTTTCCGCACGCATGTGGGAAATGACTGGCAGCTGTATTGTCCGGTCTGCGGACGCAAAACGTGGTTTGCCGCACGAAAGAGGGGACAGTAATGGGGTTTCAGCAGAGCTTTAAGGCACTCAGCGATCCGGTGCGGCGCGAAATTCTGTCGCTGCTGCGGCGCGGACCGATGGCGGCGGGCGATATTGCGGCGCACTTCGAGGTGTCGGGCGCAACCATTTCGCATCACCTGTCCGTCCTGCGGGATGCGGGTCTGGTGCTGGATGACAAGCAGGGTAAGTACATTTATTATGAGTTGAATATGTCGGTCGTGGATGAGATTCTCGAATGGATCAGCGCCTTGAAAGGAGACTGTCAGGAATGAAAAAAATCAGTAGACTGCAGGTGACGGCGTGGGTGCTGTCGCTGCTGCCGGCGGCAATGACAGCCGCGTTTTACAGCAGGCTGCCCGCAGAGATTCCCATGCAGTGGGATCTTGCCGGCCATATGAATTACGAAACCAGATGGCATTTGTGGATCGTGGCCGGGATGGCACCGCTGTTTGCGGTTCTGTTTTACTTTCTGCCGCGGTTTGACCCGAAAAGCAGGAACTACAGCAAGTTTTACGATGTCTATATCGGGTTTCAGATCATGATCGACCTGTTCCTGACCGCAATGTGCGGTATCTGTATTGCGGAAGCACTGCGTCCGGGTACGGTCGATGTGCCGACAGTCGTATGTCTGCTCGTCAGCTTGCTGGTGATGTGCCTCGGCAACATTATGCCGAAGTTTCGCATGAACTGGTACTGCGGACTCAAAACACCGTGGACGCTGTCGAGCGAAACTGTCTGGACGAAAACGCATCGTGCGGCGGGCCGCATGCTGTTTGCGGCGGGTATTATTGGTGCGGCAGGCTCGTTCGTTCCGAACGAAATTGCAAAGTTTGTGCTGGTGCTTGCGCCAATGGCGGCGGCAACGATTATCTCGACGGTGCTGAGCTGGCGATGGTACCGCGCAGAACAGCAGTGATAGACGAAAAATGAACTTTGAAAGCGCGGTTTGCTGGAAAACCGCGCTTTTCTTGTATAAAAAGGTTAAAATTACAGAATGGTTACAACAAATTTAGTCATATTTTAACTTGTCAAGTGGGGAACGGTGTGCTATAATTTTGAAGCAAGTTTACATAGGTGGGGAATACACCCTATCTATCATAACCACTGAGCAAGGAGAATATTATGAAAAGAACGCGAAAGCTGGTGACCGTTGCGGTGCTGGCGGTTGCGATGGTCGTAAGCGCGATCACGGCAGCCTATGCACTGAGCGCGAACACCGTGGAGACGTATGCGTATCTTCCTGAACACTCGGTTTACTTTTATGATACAGCAGGAGAGTACGCGTGGGCTTCCAGCGAGGTTGATACGCTTGCCGTTGCAGGCGTGATCAAGGGCGGCGGAACCCATCTGTTTTATCCGGGCAACGCCATTACCCGAGCGGACTTCATCGTTATGCTCGACCGCGCCTATGGCATGAGTGAAGCGCTCGACAACGGTCAGGTCAATTCGAACGGCTCGTTTGTCGATGTGCCGAGCAGCGCCTATTACAGCAAGGCGGTTATCGCGGCGAAAGCCTTCGGCATAGTGGCGGGCACTGCGACCGGCGCGTTTCAGCCGCAGCAGCCTATCACTCGTCAGGACGCAATGGTGTTCCTCAAGCGCACGATTGACCGCACGGCGCTCAAACTGGGCACCGGTTCGGTGAGCAGCTTCTCGGATGCGAGCAGGATTTCCAATTACGCGAAGCCTTCCGTCAGTGCACTGGTCGGTGCTAAGGTGATCGGCGGCTCGAAAGGAAAAATCAATCCGCTTTCCAAGGTAACGCGTGCGGAGATGGCGGTGATGCTCTATCGGGCAACGCATTTGACCGTGCGGGGCAGCGGCGCTGTGTATCAGAGCCGCGGCGATCTGGTCAATCTGTGTATCGGCACGCAGAATTACTGTGATGTTGTGATCGAGAACTATGATCCTTCGGTGACGTATACCGGTCTGATGGGGTATACGGATTTCCGACGAGTCGGCGGCGTTACCTACGTTTCGCTGAGCGGCAAACGCGCGATCGACCGCACGGTAACGTACACGAACGGCGTGTTCACCTTCGCAGACGGTGAGGGTACAGTGAGCATTCCGGCGGCCGCCGATTGCGTAGCTATCGATGTCAGTCAGCCGTACCATCAGCTGAATGCGCCGACAAGCACCGGCAGTACCTACCGGCATTGCTATCCCTCCATCGAGGATGGCACGGTTACTGCAATTTATTATTCCAGGATATAACGAAGCCACCCTGCTTTCGCAGGGTTTGTCGAAAACTCCGTTTTCGAGTAGCCTCCTCGATTGAAAACCACGCTTTCACCGAATCTGACGAAAAGCCGCGCCCTACGGGCACAATTTTTCGTCCCTTGTATAATTCCCGAGGTACACAAGGTGAATTGCCGCATAGCGGCAAAAGAGGGTGGCCTGGGCCACGCCCCTGAATTCGCGGAATTTGCTGTGCAAATTTAGGCGCTGCCGCACGAAAGGTAAAAACGATAGATTGACTTTATCGACAGACTGAAACCACCCTGCTTTCGCAGGGTGGTTTTTCGTTGTTAAATGCGTGGGCGGAAACTGGAGAAACGTTACGTTCATTTTCCATTAAAAAGACACCTCCGCTATGCAGAGGTGCCTTTTTTATACATTTGGAGATGAATGGATTTTTGGAGAGAATTGCAGGATTTGAGAATTAAAATTACTCAGAAACTAGCGGGGTGGACAGGTAACGGTCGCCGGTATCAGGCAGCAGAGCTACGATAACCTTGCCGGCGTTCTCCGGACGCTTGGACAGCTCAACAGCAGCCCACAGAGCAGCACCGGAGGAAATACCTACGAACAGACCCTCGCTGTGTGCAAACTGGCGAGAGGTTTCAAATGCATCCTCGTTAGCTACACGAATAACTTCGTCGTAAACCTTGGTGTCGAGTACATCCGGAACGAAGCCGGCGCCGATACCCTGAATCTTATGCGGGCCGCCCTTGCCGGTGGACAGTACCGGGGAGGTATCCGGCTCAACAGCTACTACCTTGACATTCGGGTCCTGATCCTTCAGGTACTTGCCGGTGCCGGTTACGGTGCCGCCGGTGCCTACGCCTGCAACGAAGATGTCAACCTTGTGACCGGACTGCTCCCAGATCTCGGGACCGGTGGTTGCGTAGTGTGCAGCCGGGTTTGCCGGGTTTACGAACTGACCGGGGATGAAGCTGTTCGGGGTCTCCTTAGCCAGCTCGTTTGCCTTTGCAATCGCACCGGACATGCCCTTCGTGCCTTCGGTCAGAACCAGCTCAGCGCCGTATGCCTTCAGCATGTTGCGACGTTCAACGCTCATGGTTTCCGGCATGGTGAGGATGATGCGGTAGCCGCGGGAAGCTGCAACTGCTGCCAGACCGATGCCGGTGTTGCCGGAGGTCGGCTCGATAATGGTTGCGCCCGGCTTGAGTGCGCCGGACTTCTCGGCCTCGTTGATCATAGCGTTTGCGATACGATCCTTAACGGAACCGGCCGGATTAAAGTACTCCAGCTTTGCGAGAACCTGTGCGTTAGCGCCAGCCTTAGCTGCAAACTTTTCAGCCGCGTACAGCGGGGTGTTGCCGATCAGGTCGGAAAAGCTCTTTTTAATATCAGACATGGGATAAACCGCCTTTCAAAATTAAGAAAAATTAGAATGTGATGTTAATAAGGAATGATGGGAAAACTCAGTCGATGCAACATCGACACATTCGCTGGATCATCATTGAGATCACTCTCCTTAATTCACTTTAATCATATGTGTTTTGTATGAATTAAATATACAACCGAAACTTCTGTTTGTCAATAGGAATTTTGAAAAAAGTCAAAAAAACTTCCGCACCCGGAAAATGGTGCGGAAGCTCACGATTTAATGATTGAGATCCCAGTCGATGGGGTCGATGCCGTGCGCTTCGAGAAATGCATTGCATTTGGAGAAGTGCTTGCAGCCGAAAAAGCCATTGTACGCCGACAGAGGAGAGGGATGCACGCTTTCGAGCACAAGGTGCTGCGGTGCAGTGATGAGTTTCTTTTTGCTGCGGGCATTGCCGCCCCAGAGCAGAAAGACGATCGGCTTCTCATGCTCGTTCAGCTTTTCGATTATATGGTCGGTGAAGGTCGTCCAGCCGAGGTTTTTATGGCTGTTCGCCTGCCCACGGCGTACGGTCAGAGTCGTGTTCAGCATGAGCACACCGCGCTCCGCCCACTTGGTGAGCGTGCCGTCCTTGGGAGGTACAATGCCGAGATCACTCTGCAGCTCCTTGAAGATGTTCTGCAGGCTCGGAGGCGGCTGAACACCCGGCTGAACCGAGAAGCAAAGTCCGTGCGCCTGGCCGGGACCGTGATACGGGTCCTGTCCGAGAATGACGGCCTTGACCTTGGAATACGGCGTGTACCGCAGAGCGTTAAAGATGTTCTCTGCCGCCGGATAGATGGTCTGCTCGGCGTATTCCTTTTTCAGCCAGTAGCAATCGCTTAATAATCCTGCTCAAACTCACCGGCAAGGATCTCGTCCCAATCGTTGCCAAGATGTACCATGCTATCACTCCAAAATTGTTTTCTTACCTTTAGTATAGCATAGAAAGGGGTGTCAAAATTGAGAATGGATAGAGCGTCCTATCGCGCAGACAGTTCGTCCTATTCGGGCTGCACTGGTCGCAGGCACGGGTTTTCCGGTGTGCCCGAACTGCGAAGGTGGTTCGCCATTTCCGCTGGTGAGATCTGCCGCGGCGGTACGTTTCGCCGCTGTGTCCGGGTAATGCGGGTAGACACCTACGTTTCACCCCTTTGAACACCCTGCTCCCCTGTAAGCGATAGCTTCGGCAGATGTAGACTGCGTAAGCAGGAAAAGAAGTACGACAGTCGGTTTACCTTCTTTGTAGGGGCGCATTGCGCGTCCATTACTCGACATATTCGCAGTGTCGGCTACATGACTGCTACACATATGGTAAAATCAACGCAGGCGCGGCACAAGGTGAATTGCCGGTCTGTGTAGCAGTACGTTATCTGACACTGCGAATCGGTTGCGAAAGATACGGAAGAAAAAATCCTCTGCCGTAAATTCTCTCGAAGCGGTCACATATAGGCAATCTGCGCCAAATTAGAAGCAAGGGAAGCGTAGAGTTCAAAGAGGAAGGAAAACCGCAGGTTGTCCTTCCTTTTTGTCCCCGCCGCGGATGCGGCAATCTCCCGCGCTCCGCAGAGCGCAACTCCCTCGCTCAGGTTCAGCGAAAAACCTGCCGCCCGGACAGGGTGAACTGCCTGCGCGGTTCAAGTGTCCCGGTCAACCGGTGCAGAGAAAAGACGGACGTTGGAGCGGCTTGATGACCGTTTTTGAATAAACCATGAATTTTGTAAAGCCCTCTTGATTTTTTCTGACTTTGGGATTATTATATCAATGTTGGCACTCGATGGTTGAGAGTGCTAATACCAAACAACAAACACAGAGGTGTATGTAATCATGGCAACCAAGCAGTTTAAGGCAGAATCCAAGCGCCTGCTCGATTTGATGATCAACTCCATTTATACGCACAAGGAAATCTTTCTGCGTGAGCTGATCTCCAACGCATCCGACGCAACGGATAAGCTCTACTATAATGCAATGAAGGAAGGCAAGACCGGCATCACCCGCGACAGTCTGCCGATTGAGCTGACGCTCGACAAGGCAAACCGCCGCTTTATCATCGAGGACCATGGCTGCGGTAGCGACGCTGAGAAATGGTACGGATCGCGCATTCCGGTTCGCTGGCGTTCAAGAACGAAAACGAAAAGCAGGACGACATCGACATCATCGGTCAGTTCGGCGTTGGCTTCTATGCGGCATTTATGGTCGCAAAGCATGTTGAGGTCGTATCCCGTGCGGCAGGCAGCGACGAGGCCAACCGCTGGGAGTCCGACGGTGTATTAAGGCTGGCTGTAACGTGCGAAGCAGGAAAACGGCACCGAAGATCGTGCTGACCATCAAGGACAATACGGAGAACGAGAATTACGATGAATTTCTCGAGCCGTACCGCATTCAGGGTCTGGTAAAGAAGTATTCCGATTACATTCGCTACCCGATCAAGATGGATATGACGCGCTCCCGCATGAAGGAGAAGCCGGCGGATGCAGGTGACGACTACAAGCCGGAGTGGGAGGAGTACACCGAGAATGAGACCCTCAATTCCATGGTTCCGATCTGGAAGAAGTCCAAGAAGGAGCTGAAGGACGAGGATTACAACAGCTTCTATACGCAGAAGTTCTACGATTATCAGCCGCCGCTGTGCCACATCCATTCCAGTGTGGAAGGCGCGGTAACGTACACGGCAATGCTGTTCATCCCGTCTCACGCGCCGATGGACTACTACACCAAGGATTATGAGAAGGGTTTGCAGCTGTACTCCAACGGCGTACTCATCATGGACAAATGCGCGGATCTGCTGCCAGATCATTTCAGCTTTGTACACGGCATGGTCGATACGGCAGATCTGTCGCTCAACATCTCCCGTGAGATGCTGCAGCACGACCGCCATTTGAAGGCCATTGCGCAGAGCCTTGAGAAGAAGATCAAGAGCGAGCTGCTCAAGATGCAGAAGGATAAGCGCGAGGATTATGAGAAGTTCTGGGCAGCGTTCGGCCGTCAGATCAAGTACGGTGCTTATGTTGAGTACGGCGCGCACAAGGAGCTGCTGCAGGATCTGCTGATGTACCATTCCTCCACGGAGGACAAGCTGGTATCGCTCGCGGAGTACGCTTCCCGCATGAAGGAAGACCAGAAGTATATCTACTATGCTTGCGGCGAAACCATCGACAAGATCAAGCTGCTGCCGGTTATGGAAACGCTGTCCGACAAGGGCTACGAGGTGCTGTGTATGGATGACAGCATTGATGAGTTCTGCGTCAAGATGCTCGCTAAGTACAACGATAAGGAATTCAAGTCCATCGCGGATGCAGACCTCGGTCTGGACAGCGAGGACGAGAAGGAAGAGATCAAAAAGCTGAGTGAGGACAATAAGGATGTCCTCGAAGCGCTCGGCAAGGCGCTCGAGGGAAAGGTTAAGAAGGTCGAGCTGACCAGCCGCCTCAAGAGCCATCCGTGCTGCCTGCGTGCCGAAGGCCCGGTAACGCTCGAGATGGAGAAGGTGCTCAACCAGCAGGCTGCTGTCAACGGCGGTCAGAGTGTACACGCAGAGCGTGTTCTGGAGCTGAATGCCGAGCACCCGATCTTTGAAGCGCGCAGGCAGAAGGCTCGGATAAGGTAAGCACCTATGCGGATATCCTGTACACGCAGGCGCTGCTCATCGAGGGTATGCCGGTGGATGATCCGGTGGCTTACGCAAATGCTGTTTGCAATTTGCTCTCCTGAGATATATAATAATATAGTTAAGGCAATACCGCATAATTGAACAAGAGTGATTTCCGCAAAGTACCGCCGCTTTAATTGCGCGGCAAGCGCCCTTAGTAATATGACCGTATACGCGGGGATAAAAGAGTGAATGATTGATGGATTGAGAATAGCGATGCGGCTCGGCTGTGTCGATACTACATTTTATTTATGAACAAAACCGGAAGGTGATGAAACATGAAGAGAATGCTGTGGATACTCAATCCGCATGCGGGACGCGGTGCAATGAGCGGAAAGATCATCGGCTGCGTAACCGCATTTCAGCAGGCAGGATATGATGTGACGATTTATATCACGCAGGGTGCGCAGGATGCAACGCGTGTTGCGCGGGAGCGTGCGGGCGAGTTCGACCGCATTGTGTGTGCAGGCGGTGACGGTACGCTGAATGAGGTGATTACCGGTCTTATGCAGGCGGAGACCCGTCCGGTTCGGTTGGTGCCGTCGCACGAGCATAAACGACTCTGCGTTCAGTCTGCATTGCCAAGCGTATCCGCTGATATGGCGGTTATTGCGGCAGGCGATACGCTGCAGGCGTTGGATATTGGCCGCTTCAATGATCGCTATTTTAACTATATTGCGGCGTCTGGTGCCTGGCACCGAGGTCCTGGGCGAGACACCGCAGCAGACCAAGAACATTTTCGGGCGTGCTGCGTATATCATCGAGGGCATTAAGGCGCTGACCAACATCAAAACCTACCACATCCGCGTGAACAGCGCGGAAACGCAGATGGAGGACGATTTCATCTACGGTATGGTGACAAACACGGTGTCGGTCGGCGGCTTTAAGACCATCCGGCCGGATGGCGTGGCGCTGGATGACGGACTGTACGAGGTGCTGCTCATTTACCCGGTCGAAAATCCGATGGAGCTGCAGTGGCTGGCGAATGACCTGCTGACGCACAATATCGAATCGAACCGCTTCGCGTACTTCCGCACGTCAAAAATCAGTTTTTCGTCCGATGACGAGGTGACGTGGACGCTGGACGGCGAGTTCGGCGGGAAGGCACAACCGCAGATTACCAACTGCAGCCGTGCGATCACATTTGCCACCGGCAAAGAGCCGGAAGGCAAAGAATCATAAGAAAAGTCCTGCAGAATGCGGGCTTAACCGTGATAAGGAACGAATGCAGCCGTATTACGGATAGCCGATGGATTCAGGTGTGCAAGGACCACAAACGCAAAGACAACCGCCCATTTCCGAAAGAAATGGGCGGTTGATTTTTTGCTGTTTATCAAAAGCAAACTTATTCAATTTCATGGACGAGGTGGCAATCTCCGTATCGACAGAGCCTGGGATCGTAGAAAAAACGGCGTAACTTTCACGGTCACACCGTTCTTTGCGACACAATAATTACTTGTCACAATTCAGTGGCAGCTTTGCGGGACTTTTTATACGCTGGGTGCAAGCAGGATGGGCTGAAGCCTGTCTGCGTTCATGCTGCAAATTGCGCAGGCAGCGGAATCAGCGTCATATCTGCGACAAGCGAGCGCGGCTTGCTGTGCGGCGCATCCTGCCGGAGCGGCACGAAATAGTAATGCCGGCGATTCAGCAGCGTGCCGAGATTGGCGGCGCTGCCGGACAGACCGTCATTGGTGGAGACCGCCAGCACGACCGGACGTTCTCCGCGCAGATGGCTTTTGACCGCCATGGTCGCAGGGGTGTCCGTCAGACCGTGCGCCAGTCTGGCGAGCGTATTGCCCGTGCATGGAGCAACGATCAGTATATCAAACAGCGCCTTCGGTCCAATCGGCTCGGCGGAAACAATGCTGTCGATAGGGGAGATGCCGGTGAGTGCGGTCAGCTCCTCGCGCCAGTGCGCGGCTGTGCCAAAGCGAGTGTCGAGTGTACCGGCGCTGTCGGACAGAATCGGCGTGACCGTGTCGCCGCGCTCGATGAGTGCTTGTATAACCGGCATGACCTTGGCAAAGGTACAGAACGAACCGGTCAGTACAAAGCCAATGCGAAGTTTGCTCATAAGATGCCCTCCTCGTGCAGAATGGTGTCCACGGTATCGAATACCGCGCGTGCAGCGCTGAGCGGTGCTACCTTGCCCGGGAGAGAGAGTGCGTGCAGCACGCGGCAGCCATCCGGAAGTAGGGTATCGGCGGCAACACCGCCCGGCAGAGATGCAAGATCAATGATGAAGCAGGGCGGTTTCATGTCGGATAGTACCTCGGTTGTCAGGATCGGAGCGGGTACGGTGTTGAAAATCAGGTCAAAACCGGCAAGGTGACCGGCGAGCCTGCGTGTATCCAGTGCGTGCAGTCCTGCGGCGGCGATGCGTGCGAAATCACGCGTACAGCGTGCGGAGACTGTAACCTGTGCATCGAGAGCGTACAATTTGCGTGCAAGAAGCATGCCGATCCGTCCGGCACCAATCACCAGACAGCGTGCATTTTGCAGCGTGAACGCAGTTTGCTCCATCGCGAGCTGAAGTGCTCCCTCGCAGGTAGGGAAGGCGTTAGCGGTTTGGCGCATAAACGGGTTTGCCTTCGCATAGACTGCAAGCGAAGGAGGGATAGCCATGAAATTGACCGAACAGGAGCAGGCTGCTGTTTCGCGCGGCATGATCGAGGGTCTGCTCCGCGCTTTGCACGCGGAAGGCGTGCTGCCGTCCGCGCGGCTGGAGCTGGTGCTCGAGCTGCTGTGCGCAGGCCGCTGACATGCTGCGCGTGGCCGCCTATTGCCGCGTTTCCACCTCGCAGGAGGACCAGAGAAACTCGCTGGAGAATCAGCGGCAATATTTTTCGGAGTACATCAGCCGCCAGCCGGACTGGGAGCTTGTGGAGGTTTATGCGGACGAGGGTCTGTCCGGCACCTCGTCCGACCGGCCTGCCTTTCGGCGCATGCTGGCAGCGGCAGCAGAAGAGAAAATTGACCTGATTTTAACCAAAGAGGTCTCACGCTTTGCCCGAAATACGGTTGACACGCTCGCGTACACGAGGCTGCTGCGCCGTCAGGGAGTCGGTATTGTATTCATTGGAGATCAGATCGACACCCGCCAGAATGACGGTGAATTCCGGCTTACCATAATGGCAAGCGTAGCGCAGGAGGAGAGCCGCAAAATCTCTGAGCGCGTCAAGTGGGGGCAGCAGCGCTCGATGGAGCGCGGTGTGGTGTTCGGATGCGATAATATCTACGGGTTTTCCCTGCGGGGTGGGGAATTGACAGTGAATCCCGAGCAGGCGGCAGTCGTCCGCGAGGTGTACCGCCGTTTCTTGATGGACGGCAAAGGCACTTACATCATCGCACGAGAGCTGACCGCCGAGGGCATCCCGCCGCCAAGCGAAAAAGGAAAATCGTGGTCGTCTACGATGGTGCTGCGGCTGCTCCGGGGCGAGAAATACTGCGGCGATCTTCTGCAGCGCAAAAGCTGCACGCCGGATTTTCTCGATCACCGCAAGGTGAAAAATGAGGGGCAGTCACCGCAGGTCTATCTGCGGGATCATCACGAGGCGATTGTGCCGCGCTCGATGTTCGAGGCTGTCCGGCGGGAACTCGACCGCCGGCAGGCAAACCGCAAAGCCGGCAGCCGATCCTCCGCGCGGTACTGGTGCTCCGGAAAGGTGGTCTGCGGACGGTGCGGCAGTCGGTTTGTGCCGCGCAGGGGCGCACAGGCGGACGGCGGTCTGCGATGGGTGTGCGGGAAACGGGTGCAGCACGGCGTGGCAGCGTGTGCGGCGCCGGCAGTTGGGAATCGGATTTTGCTGGACTGCATGAAGCAAATTATACAGGATTTACCAATCGACATGGAGATGGTATTGCGGCAGACCTTGCGCGCCATACCCGACCTCACACGCGCTGAAAGACAGCGATTCTGCACGATTTTACGAAAAAAGCTGTACAGTGAAACGGTTTACAGCGCGCTGCTCGATCATATCACTGCAACAGGGGAGGGCTTGACTGTATATCTGCACGGCGTGTCCGAACCGCTGCATTTCGAACTTTCGGACAGAGAAAAACCGTCCGTGCAGCGCACGGACGGCTGAACACTATTCGCTTTTCTTTCCGCGTTCGTCGTAATCATCGAGGAACGAGTGGAGCACGCCGCCGGTCTTGTAACCGGGCATCATATCCAGATTTACCGCGTGGATACTGTTGAAAATGCTGCGCTCGATATTCGGGTTGTCGCGGCGCAGACGGCGCAGCAGAATCTTGACCTCCTGCCGCTTGGAACCGCCGCCGCCGTTGTCGCACATCGTGCAGTTTTCGGTGAAGCGGCACGCGCACTGGATAAATTCGAGGTCGTTATACTGCTTCCACGCGAGGATATCCTCCTCGTGAATGCAGTACAGCGGACGAATCAGCTCCATGCCTGCAAAGTTGGTGCTGTGCAGCTTGGGCAGCATGGCCTGCATCTGCGAGCCGTAGAACATACTCATCACGGTCGTTTCAATGACATCGTTGAAGTGGTGGCCGAGTGCGATCTTGTTGCAGCCAAGCTCCTGCGCCTTGCTGTACAGATAGCCGCGGCGCATCCGCGCACACAGGTAGCACGGGTTCTTCTCGCTGCTGTTGGCGACCGCGAAAACATCGGTCTCGAACACGGTGATCGGGATATGCAGCAGCGCGGCGTTGCTCTCAATTTTATTGCGGTTGATCTCGTTGTAGCCGGGGTCCATAACGAGGAACACCACTTCGAACGGCACCTCACTGTACCGCTGGAGCAGCTGCATCAGCTTTGCCATCAGCATGGAATCCTTGCCGCCGGAGATGCACACGGCAATCTTGTCGCCCGGCTGAATCAGCTGATACTGTCGAACCGCCAGCGTGAACGGGTTCCAGATGGTCTTGCGGAATTTTTTGATGATACTGCGCTCGATCAGCTCGTGCGGCTGTAAATCTCGTTTCATAATGATGCTCCCTGTATTACTTGACTAACTCGTGATAGCACGCGTCGAAAACGGACAGAAATTCGTCGATTTCCGCGTCCGTGGTAAGGTGGCTCAGGCTGATGCGCCACGAGGACAGCGCATTGCGCCGGTCGCGGCTGACGGCGAACACCGCCCGGGAGGGAAGTCCGTCTGCCGAGCAGGCGGATTTGACCGATACGCACACGCCTTTTTCGGACAGCGCGCGCTGAAATACGGTGCCTTTCACATTCTTGACGCTCAGATTGAGGATATGCGGCACGGCGTGCTCCGGGCTGTTGATATGCACCGCGGGATACGCCGCAAGGGCTTTCCGCAGCCGCGTACTGTGGCGCTGAACGGCCGCACAGCGGTTTTCGCGCTCTCCGCACGCCCGCTCGAGTGCCAGCGCCGCCGAGGCCGCCAGACCGAGTGCGGGCGTGCCGCTGCGGTACAGGGTCGTGCTGGCACCGCCGTTCATCTGCGGCTCGAGCGGCATACGGCTGCGCTTGAGCAGCACGCCGCTCCCGCAGATGCCGCCAAACTTGTGCGGCGCAAAGCTCAGCGTGTCGATGCCGGAAAAGTCCACCGGGATGCGCCCGATGGCCTGTGTTGCATCAACGTGCAGACGGCAGTTCGGATAGTCAGCCAGCAGCGCTGCGATTTCGTTTACCGGCTGAATGGTGCCAAGCTCGCTGTCTACCGCGCAGATGGCAACGAGAACGGTATCCGGACGCAGAAGCTCGCGCACTTCCTCCGGGTCAACCGTGCCGTCCCGTCCGATGGAGAGCAGGTCGATCTCCCAGCCACGCTCCTGCAGGGCGGTCAGGCTGCCGCTGACCGAGGAATGCTCGAGTGGTGTGGAGATGATATGCTTGCCGATATGCCGTGACGCCTGTCCGATGCCCTTGATGGCGAGGTTGTTCGCCTCGGTCGCACCCGAGGTAAAGATGACCTCGGCAGGGGACGCGCCGGTCAGCGCCGCAATCTGCTCGGTGACGCGCGCCATTTCTCACGGCGCGCCCGCCGCGAGTGTACCGAGTTCGGGTTGGCCGGGAACCGGCGTTCCATATCGCAGAATCGCTCCAGCACCACGGGGTCAGCGGGTGCATGGGCGGCATAATCGAGATAAATCATAGCATGGACTCCTCAAAATAAGGTTAACGGCTATAATCATAGCATTCTTATAGGAAAAAGTCAAGATGGATAGAAAAAGACTGCTGTCTCCGATGAAACAGCAGTCTTTTGTTTTACTTCATTGCAGGGTCGGTCACACCGTTCGCCTCGAACGCGCGGATGCGGTCCAGACAGGTGCCGCACTTGCCGCACGGCTTGTCGCCGCCCTCGTAGCAGCTCCACGTCAGCTGATAGGGAACCTGCAGCCGCAGACCTTCGGCAACGATCTGCGCCTTGTTCCAACGCACGAACGGAGCCTCGATGCGGACATCACCGCCCGAGCCGAGTACGATGGAGTGGTTCATCGCATTTACGAATTCCTCGCTGCAGTCGGGATAGGCATTGCCGGCGGCATCGTCGTGATGTGCACCGTAGTAAATCACGCTGCAGTTCTTGGACAGCGCAACGCTTGCCGCTGCCGACAGGAACAGACCGTTGCGGAACGGCACATAGGTCGTAACCGGCTTGCCGCCGCGCTGCGCCAGCTGCTCGGCGTAGGATTCCTCGGGGATGTCCTCGGTCGAGTGGGAAAGCAGCGAGCAGTCGCTGTACGCGAACACCGGCGTCAGGTCGAGAGATGTGCCCTCGATGCCGTAGTATTCGAGAACCGCCTTTGCAGCCTGGATCTCCTTAACGTGCTTCTGACCGTAGTAAATGGACAGCGCACACACATTCTCCTTGCCGTGCTTCTCGATGGCAAGCGCAAGACAGGTCGTGCTGTCCACGCCGCCGCTGCACAGGACCATTGCCTTTTCGCTCATCGGTTGTCCACCTTCTCCGGGTACAGATCGTGGTGGGTGAGACGCTCGAATGCAACCTCCTCCCAGCGGGTGCCGGGCTTGCCGTAGTTGCAGTACGGGTCGATTGAGATGCCGCCGCGCGGCGTAAATTTGCCCCAGACCTCAATGTACTTCGGTTCCATCAGGCGGATGAGGTCCTTCATAATGATGTTTACGCAGTCCTCATGGAAATCGCCGTGGTTGCGGAAGCTGAACAGATACAGCTTGAGCGACTTGCTCTCTACCATGCGCTCGCCGGGCACATAGGAGATATAGATAGTAGCAAAGTCCGGCTGGCCGGTCATCGGGCACAGGCTGGTGAACTCCGGGCAGTTGAACTTGACAAAATAGTCATTGTCCGGATGCTTGTTCGGGAAAGTCTCCAGCATTTCGGGCGCGTAGTCCGAGGGATACTTGTTCTTCTGGCTGCCCAGCAGAGTGACGCCGTTCAGTTCTTCTTTATTTCTTCCGGTCATGGTTGCATTCTCCTTACATTTAATTAGGCCTTAGTTGCCTTGGGATACAGTGCACGCTGCAGTACGTTCACCAGAACGACACCGCAGACCGCAGGTACGGACTGACCGATGCACAGGCTGGTGGCGAGTACAGAATACGGAACGTGCAGCAGATAGCTCAGATAGCTCGGTACGCCGAGACCGGGCACAAGGATGATCGGGAGGATCATCAGCCAGCGGCTCCAGCCCTTGCGGCGGATGAGCACGATGATCGCGGTAACGATGATACCGACGAAGCAGCCTCCGAACCAGTCCAGCAGACCGAGTCCGCCGAACAGAAAGTTGGCAATGAAATTAGCGAAACCAAGCGGCAAAACCAGGAACGGAAACAGGTAAGCGAGCGCATACAGAGCCGTTGCAATGCGGATCTGGTACGCACCGAAAGAGAAGCTCTGCGTAAAGTACAGCACAACAACGTAAAGTGCCATCACCATAGCAGAAACGGTCAGTTTTTGAACCTTGCTCATGTTTTCTTTTACCATATTTCGTTCACCTCCAAATAATGCACACAACAACGTTGATTGAGAAACGTAAAGTTTTTCTGTTTCGTTGTCCCTAGTTTTGTTTTACGACAGGATGGTTTCGAACTGTCATTCCATATCCGGAAGCAAAGTGCCGAACGGCACAAACGATAGTATAGCGTATTTTTGCCGTTTATGCAAGTGTAAAAGCAGCAAAATGCGGTTTTGATAGAGAGATTATGCGGTTTCACCAAGAAGCGCGAAATCCCTGTCCGACAGAGAGAAAACCGGACATTCGACAGAAAAAACGCGGTCTTGTCGAAAATTGTCGATAAATATGCGGGAAAAAGCAGGGATATCCGCTTGCGCGGACGCGCTGAATATGTAAAAATAAGATGTAATCCATAAATCGGCATAAGATAGAGAAAGCCGGGGGAAAGCAGTAAATGAAGATCAAACAAGGCAAAATGCGTATTTTACTGGCGTGTGCGGATGAGCCTCTGCTGAAACAGACAAAGCGGCGTATGCAGGCGAGCAATGAGCTGGAGCTTGTCGGCTGTACGTCGAACGGCACGAAGGCGTGGGAAATGATTCGACAAAAAACGCCGGATATGGTCGTGCTGGATACCGACCTGCCGTATGCGGACGGCTTTGCCGTTGCGTCATGGATGAGACAGAATAAGATGTGGGATACGAGCATTATCCTGCTCAGCTCGTTCATCGGCGGTCAGACCTATGTGGAGTGCAGTCTGCTGCACATTAACGTGCTGCTGCGTAAGCCAATCTGCGCGGATGCACTGTATGAGCGAATCAAGCTGGCGGTCACCTGTACCAGTCGGGGAGACACGGTGGAGCAGCGGCTGGCCCAGATCCTGCGTGAGCTGGGTATGCGCGAGCAGACGATTGGCTATCAGTGTGCATTGCTGACCGTGTGCCTGTATCGGGAGACCAACGGTGCCAGCATCACCAAGATCATTTATCACAGTGTCGCGCAGCAGCTGAACAGCGAAGGCGGTAATGTGGAGCGCAACATGCGCTACGCCGTTCACCGCGCATGGGATAAGTGTGATAAAGCCGTGCTTGCCAGGTATTTCGGTGAAGCGCGTGCACAGGATAAGGAGCCGCCGAGCAACCGCGAATTCTGTGCGGCTCTCGTGGAGTATCTCCGGCAGGAAGCCTGCCGCCTGTAACCGGACAGCCTGTGCTTTTTGCAAATGCGGCAGGTACCGCGTTGCGGATCGCCAACTCCTCGCGGGATAAGTAGTCGATGAGTGTCAGTCCGTTCTGCACCGCGCGGGCGTGTACGGAAAAAGGCACGGCACCGGCTAGCGTCAGTGTTCCGGCGGGAATGGCATCGAGTACATCGCCGATGGTGTGCTGTGCATTGGCAAGCGGCGCGTTCAGGCTGCCGTCCCCCGTCTGCACCGGCATAGGCAGAATGACCGCGCGTGCATCGTCAAGGCACGCCTGCAGGTCACTGGCAGCGGTGCAGCCTGCGGCGGGCCGGCGCTCGAGTGCAAATGTGCGCACGGTGTGGCCTGCTTCATGCAGCAGCTCGGCTAAATACGCCTGACGCACATCGCCGCCGACGACGGCGAGAGTCGTCGATTGATTCATAAGCAAAAACCTCCTTTGCGCCATTCTATGCCGGATGCAAAAGAGGAGTGAAAAGAGAACATCCGCTCTTTGTACAAACAGAGAGCGGATGTTTTTGTATAGATTACTGATTGAGTACCTCGAACAGCGTGTCGCATGCGCCGGTGAGCGACTGCGCAGGACCGTCTGCGGTGATCTCATAGGTGTTTTCGCAGCCGATGAGGCCGACACCCGGAATCGCGATCTTCGGCTCAACGGCAAGCGTCATGCCGGACTCGAGCGGAGCCGAGAAGCCTTTGGCGAGAACCGGTGTTTCGTCCATTGTCAGACCGATGGAGTGGCCGAGGAACTTGCAGCCGTTCATAAAGCCTTCGCGGAACGCAGGATCGACGAGAGCGAGGATCTTCTCATAAATCTCAGCCGGAACGGCACCGGCGCGCAGGAGAGATGCAGTTTCGTTCTCCAGCGCAATGCACTGCTCGCGTGCCGCGCGGATCACGCCGCTCTGCGGATGCTTGTCCAGCTCGCCGTAGTAGAACGTAATACTCTTATCGGTATGGTAGCCGCGCCAGCCGCACGGAATGTCCAGCAGGACGGTGTCGCCTTCGTGCAGCGTGCGCTCGGACGAGCCGATGGACTTCATTGCGGTCGAGGTGCCGATACAGCCGGAGGGGCTGTCCAGTGCGGTGGGACGCAGGCTGTTTTCACTGAAGCTGGCAATACCGAGCACGTCCTCGGCTGCCGGCTGATTGTAGCGCGCCGCGATACTCATGAGTCTCGCCACAGGTGCTTCGCTGACGCCTTCGCGCAGGAACGCCGGAGCAAGTTCCTCGATAACATACGCGGGACCGGTTGCGCCACGCGCTCTTGACCGAGCGCAGCGCGCTGAGCACGCCGTCCATCGGCTTGGGTGCAAACGGCAGATGCTTGTTCAGCATGGAGAGCTTTTGCAGCGTCATGGTCTTTGCGGCAACGTAGACGGTCTCCGGAATATCCGGATAGACCTCCTTGATGCCGCGGAAGCTGCCCATCGGACGGATGTCTGCAAAGGCGGATTCGTCCTTTGCAACATCAAACGAGCGGCGGACGAACAGCGTAGCCTGATCGGGTGTCACGACAAGTGCGCCATCCTGCATGGTGCCGGTGAAGTAGTACATGTCGAGCGTGTTGTCGAGCAGAAGCATGGACCACGCAGGGTCCTTCTCGGTCATGGCACAGCGCAGACGGTCGAGCCGCGTGTTCAGTTCGGCGGCGGGCACGGGAATATGGGGCATGGATGATCCTCCTGTATGATTAACGGTGGTTTACAAAAATGTTACTTTTAGTGTAGCACATATTTAACCGGAGAGCAACGCAGACGCGTTGACTTTTTATACCTTGTGCGATATGATTATAGTCTATGGAAGGACTGCGTTGTGCAGGGAAGGGAGCGATTATGATGCGCAGAAAAGTAGGCAAGCTGCTGGGCGACCGACGCGTTGTCGGAGGATTCCTGCTGCTGATTCAGCTTGCAATCGTTATGTTCGGCGTAAGCTGGGCAAGTACGGAATATCACTGGCTGACACCGGCACTGACCGTGCTGAGCGTTATCATTGTCATCTGGCTGGTGCGTAAGTACGACAACCCGATGTACAAGATCACATGGATGCTGGTTATTGTGCTGCTGCCGCTGTTCGGCGGCTTGTTTTATCTGTTCTGGGGCAATACGCCGCTCAATCCGGGCGCGTACCCAGCATCAGTACGAGCCGAAACCGCCGGATTTCACTGATTATATGCGCACGCCTGCTACAAAGGAGCTGATCGAGCAGCATCCGCGTCATGCAGCACGCGCCCGCTATATCGAGACGCTGGACGGTATGCCGGTGTGGACCAACACGGAGACGAAATATTTCCGTATCGGTGAGGAAATGTTCGACTCCATGTGCAAGGAGCTGCGCCGCGCACAGAAGTTCATCTTTCTGGAGTATTTCATCATCGAAGAAGGCGTAATGTGGGATACTATCCTTGACATCCTGCGGGAGAAGGCGGCCGCCGGACTGGATGTGCGCGTGCTGTACGACGACGTTGGTTCGATCTGCACGCTGCCGAAAAACTACGACCGCTATTTGATGAGCCTCGGCATTCACGCGGTGCGCTTTAACCGCTTTATCCCGACGCTGAACACCTATCTCAACTACCGCAACCATCGCAAGATGACGATTATTGACGGCAATGTTGGTTATATGGGCGGTATCAATCTGGCGGATGAGTATATCAACAAAAAGGTACGCTTCGGCTACTGGAAGGACACCGGCATCATGCTGCGGGGTGAGGGAACAGCCAATATGACCGCCCTGTTCCTGCAGATGTGGGAGTATGTCACCGGCGAGGACATGCCGCCGCTCGAAAACTATCTGCCGACCGCCAAGCTGCCGGCAGACGGCTATGTGCAGCCGTTTGCGGATTCACCGCTCGACGACATCAATATCGGTGAATCCACCTACCTGCAGATCATCCATAACGCGCGAAAGTACGTCTATATCACCACGCCGTATCTTGTACTGGACAACGAGATGATTACGGCGCTGACCATTGCGGCGCAGTCCGGCGTGGACGTGCGCATCCTGACGCCGGGCATCCCGGATAAAAAGCTGGTGTACATGATCCACACACGTTCAGTACTATCAGCAGCTGCACAGAGCGGGTGTGAAGATTTATGAGTACCGACCGGGCTTTCTGCACGCGAAAACCATCGTGTCCGACGATGATACGGCGGTGGTCGGTACGATCAACATGGATTTCCGCTCGTTCTTCCTGCACTTTGAGTGCGCGACCTGCTTCTACAACAGCTCGGTCGTTGCCGCCGTTAAGCAGGACATTATGGAGACCATCAATGTCAGCCGCCGGATTGATGACGAATGGCTGCGCCGTGTGCCGTGGATTCGGTCGATCATGGCAAGCGTGCTGCGTCTGTTCGCGCCGCTGCTGTAATGAGAGGAGCGTGGTTTGATGGACCGACCGGACAGACACTTTCCGCTGTGCTGGATGCGGGAGAGCTGCTGCTGACCTCGGGTGCTGAGGCAGCTCGCGTAGAGGACACCATGCGCCGTCTGGCACGCGCCTACGGTTTTGTGCGAGCGGATGTGCTGACCATCACGGCCAGCATGGCAGTAACGGTACGGACGGCAGACGATCAGGTGATCACGCAGACACGCCGCATCCTGCGGCGAGGAACCGATATGCGCTGCATTGAGGCGGTCAACGAGCTGTCGCGCAAGGTATGTGTGAATCCTATCCCGCCGGAGGAATTACACGCACGTCTGGAAGCCATCCGCACCGCACCGGATAAGCTGCGCTGCCGGCTGCCGCTGGCGTATCTGATCACGTCAGGCTCGTTCGCTGTGTTCTTCGGCGGCACCTGGAGAGACGGCATAGCCGCCATGCTGTGCAGCGTGCTGCTGTATGTCATCGGCGTGCTCGGTGATCGGATTTCGCTGCAGCCGCTGGTGCTGACCATGGTCAGCTCGGCGGCGATGTGCGCGGCAGCGGCTCTCACGGTAAAAACCGGCATGGGACAGAATCTGGATTATATCATTATCGGCAACATCATGCTGCTGATTCCGGGCATTCCGTTCGTCAACTCCATGCGCGATATTTTCGTGGGCGACACCATCACCGGACTGCTCAGCGCATTTGAAGCGGTTTTGCGAGCGCTTGCCATCGCGGCAGGCTGCGCGCTCGTGCTCATGCAGACTGGGGGCGGTGCCGTATGACGGGTGAAATCCTTCTGCAGATTGTCATGGCGATGATCGGTGCGCTCGGCTTCGGACTGCTGTTTCATATTTCCGGCAGCCGCCTGATCACGATCATGCTGGGTGCTGCGGTAAACTGGGGTGTATACCTGCTGGCGATGCAGTGGTATGATAACCGCGTGACCGCGTTTTTTGTCTCTACGCTGGCAACGGCCGCACTGGCCGAGCTGCTCGCGCGATTGCTCAAAGCGCCTGTCATCACGCTGCTCGTGCCTATGCTGGTGCCGCTGATTCCGGGCGGCGACCTGTATTACACGACGCTTGCGCTCGTGCAGGGCGACACGGCAGGCTTTGCTCGATACGGTACGCTGTTCATCGAGGAGGCGGGCGCGATGGCGTTCGGCGTCATCCTTGTGGCGTGCCTGGTGCAGACTCTCGGCAAGCTGTGGCTGCTGCGGTACAGAAAATAAAAAAAGCGTTCTGTAAGAGGCTGTCGCGAAACTGCAGTTTCGCCGACAAGCAGGAACGGACCGTGGGCCGTTCCAAAGTCGTCCGAAGTTCCCTATACGAAAGCCTCCAGTATATATAAAAAACCGAACGCCATCTTCTTTTAGCCCGCCTTTATGCTATGTCTGGATTTTAGATTTGCATGGCAAATTCTATTGAAACACGCGCTACCGCGCGATAGGATAAAATTGGTTTACTACAAACTGAGCGTTCTGTAAATCTCATACAGAACGCTTTTGTGCTGCTTACAGCAGGTAAATTGTCAGATATAACGCACAGAGCAGAATCGCGATCCACACAGTGGCGAAAATCACATTGTACACTACCCGTGCAAGCGGCAGACGTGCCTGCCGCAGAGCCCTTTTACATCCATCGGGTCACCGAGTGCGCGCAGCACCTGACGCACAGCCTGCTCCTGTGTGAGACTGCCGCGGCCGCGCAGTCCTCCGCGCGGCTGAGAATATGGTCGGTCAGCTCCCGCTGAACGCGGGCACGGTAAGGCTGCCACAGGAGATGCCGGCACACGCGGTGCAGGTACGGTACAATCAGCTTATTTGGTGACACAGGCGCCACCTCCGATTGGCTTGCGGCAGGCTTTCCACTGTTCCCGGCAGCAGGTGAGCGTTTTCACGCCCTGACGGGTCAGCCGGTAAAAACGGTGCATGCCGTCCTCGGTCTGCCGTTCACAGGAGCGGACATCGCCGCGTGCCTCAAGTCCGTGCAGCAGGGGATACAGGCGGCTTTCGCGGATGGCAAACGCGCAGTCTGAGCGGCATTCCACCTCATGCAGCAGCTGAAAACCGGTCTTGTCCGCCTCCTCAAGCAGAGAAAGCACAAGCAGAGCTGCGCTGTCGTAAAAGGCAGCGTCTTTTTGTCCTCGCGGCATGGAGATCCCCTCCTTTATATATTCAGTATAACCGTTCGCAAGGGGTGCGTCAAATTATTTTACACAGATTTTACGATTGCAGCGCTTGCGTTTGTATGCGGAATAGGGTATTATTAACAAGTATATCTGTGTGAGTATTCGCTGTTTATCATAGAACACTTGTCAGGAGGAAAAAATCGTGTTTTCATCGTTATTCAACTGGCTGATGGGCGCAGGCCGTGAACTGGCGGTTGTGCTCATCTCCATGGTTCCGCTGGTAGAATTGCGCGGTGCGGTCCCGCTGGGCGCGGTCGCAGGCGTGCCGGCGATCGAGCTGATCCCGCTGGCTGTGATCGGCAATATGATCCCGATTCCGTTTTTACTGTTCTTCGGCGAAAAGCTGCTGGACTGGGTGTGCTCGCTCGGCCCGCTTTCCGGCTTTGCCACCAAGTACCGTGAAAAGCTGCTCGGAAAGACCGGTCAGGTCACCCGGTATGAACGGCTGGGTCTGTTCCTTTTTGTGGCAATCCCGCTGCCGGGCACCGGAGCATGGTCGGGTGCATTGATCGCAACGCTGCTCAAAATGCCGAAAACCAAGGCGCTGACTTCAATTCTGTGCGGCGTAATTGTTGCAGGCTTCATTATGCTGCTCGGTTCTCAGGGTGTAATTGGCGTTGCACATTTGTTTTAACAGATAACAGCCATTCCCGCGGAATGGCTGTATCTTGCAGCAGTGAAAGAAAAATACCCTTTTCGGAAAATTCCTCTTGCCAACCGGTGCGATTTACGATATAATAACCATGTTATGCCGGTGTGATGGAATTGGTAGACGTAGTGGACTCAAAATCCACCGCTGGCGACAGCGTACCGGTTCGAGTCCGGTCACCGGCACCATCAAGCGCCTCGGTTCCTCGGAATGCGGGGCGCTCACAATACTATCCGGGTGTAGCGCAGTTGGTAGCGCGCCTGCTTTGGGAGCAGGATGCCGCAGGTTCGAATCCTGTCACTCGGACCAGATGAAACACCGCTTAAACGTCGTTTTGAGCGGTGTTTTTTGTGTTTGCAGAACAGAATGAATTTTCGGGAGGAACAACATGAAACTGACCCATTTGGATGAAAACGGTGCAGCGCACATGGTGAACATCGGCGCAAAGCCGGTCACGCAGCGCGAAGCTGTGGCGCAGTCCGTGCTGACCATGCAGCCGGAGACGCTGCGCATGATCCTTGACGGCACAGCGCCCAAGGGCGATGTGTTCGCGTGCGCGCGCATCGCGGGCATTATGGCGGCCAAGCGGACGGCAGAGCTGATCCCGATGTGTCATCCAATCCCGATCGAGAGCGTGGACATCGCCATTGAGGCTGTCTCGGAGACGCAGGTGCGCGTTGTCAGCACGCTGCGCTGCTCGCACAAGACCGGCATTGAGATGGAAGCACTCACGGCGGCCTCTGTTGCCGCGCTGACCATCTACGACATGTGCAAGGCGGTGGACCGCGGTATGCGTATTGATGAGACGCTGCTGCTGCATAAGACCGGCGGCAAAAGCGGCGATTATCACGCGGAAGGAGCGGCGGCACGATGACTTTGCTGGAACAGCTGCAGGCTGCCGCAGAAAATGCGCGCAAGGGACTTCCGGCGGCGCTGACCATCGACGCGGACGGCGTACAGTATACGCGCAATTTCATGCCGCAGGAACGCCTGATTCTGCTCGGCGGCGGCACGATCGCGCAGCCGCTTTGCCGCTATGCGGCCGATCTCGGTTTTGAACTGGTCGTGGCGGACGACCGACCGTCCTTTGCCAATCATCCGCGCTTTCCGGAAGCAAAGCAGATTGTATGTGATCTGTTTCCGGCGGCAATCGAGAAAATCGGCATCCGAGAGAGCGATTACGTTGCCGTTATCACGCGCGGGCATCGTTATGACACGGACTGCCTGCGGGAGCTTCTGCGCGGCATCATGCCGCGCTATCTCGGCATGATTGGGTCGAAAAGACGCACGGTCGGTCTGCTGAACATGCTTGAGGAAGAAGGCTTCTCTCGGGCAGATCTCGACCGCATTCATACGCCCATCGGTCTGGACATTGGTGCGCTGACCGTCAAGGAGATCGCGGTTTCTATCGTGGCAGAGCTGATCGCGGAACGCCGCCGCACGACCGACCGCCGTTCCAAGAGCAGCATTCTCACCGCAGAGGATATCGACCTGCCGCTGCTGGAAACCGCTGCACGCGGTGATATTCCCAAAACGCTCATGCTCGTGTACGAGACCAGCGGTTCCACGCCGGTAAAATCCGGCTCATACATGGTGGTCGATGCCAATACGGCTACTGCGGGCACCATCGGCGGCGGCTGCAGTGAGAGCGCCGTTATGCGGCAGGCGTATTACTTGATCGGCACCGGCGAGCACAAGTGCGTCACCATCGACATGAGCAACGACATTGCTGCGCAGGAAGGTATGGTTTGCGGCGGGCAGATGAAGGTGCTGCTGGCGGATTTGAGTACGAAAAAAATCGACATAAAGTGAAAAAGTTGTCGAAAAATACTGGGATAAAATGTCATATTCTTTCTGGCATTCATAGATTTTAAATGGTATAATAAGGATAAAAAGTAAAGCAGGGGAAGCCATGAGACTCAAAAGACGGATTTTCGGTGTATTTGCAGCAGCACTGGCGGGTGTGCTGCTGTGCGGATGTACGGCTGCCGAGGGTATGCAGGAGCAACGGACGGAAACACCGATAACGATCAAGGTGGGCAGCGACAACTATCCGCCGTTTAATTATACCGATGAAAACGGCAATCCGGCAGGCGTGGATGTGGATTTGGCTAAGGAATCCTTCGGACGGCTGGGGTATGCAGTATCCTTCGTCGGCATTGACTGGGAAGAAAAGAAGAAACTGGTTGAACATGGTGATATTGACTGTATCTGGGGATGTTTTTCCATTGATGGGCGCGAGAACGAATACAACTGGACTGAACCGTATATGATCAGCCGCCAGGTGGTTGCGGTCAACCGCAGCAGCGATATTTACCGGCTGAGCGATCTGGAGGGCAAGACCATTGCCGTGCAGTCCACCACCAAGCCGGAGAGTATTTTCCTCGAGCGAACGGACAGCCGCATTCCGCTTGTGCGTGAAGTATACAGTCTGGAGGATCGCGAACTGCTCTACACCTCTCTCGGCAAGGGCTATGTGGATGCGATCGCGGCGCACGAAACCGCTATTCGGCAGTACATGAAGGATTATGATGCGGATTACCGTATTCTGGACGAAAGCATTCTCACGACAGGAATCGGTGTGGCGTTTGCAAAAAACGATACGCGCGGACTGAGCGAACAGCTTTCCCGGGTTTTTGAGGAAATGCGTGCAGACGGTACGACTCGAACGATCATAGGCAGGTATCTGTCCGATCCGGACAAATATTTGGAGGTGGACTGTGCTGCAGATTAAAAAGGGCAAAGCCACACGCCGGTACGAACGGATTGCGGCTGCAATCGGCGCCGTACTGGTCATCGTGGTCGGCTTTAACACGATGCGTGCGGAGAGCGCGCAGACACGGGAACAGCTCGGCAATACGATAGATTATGTGAAGGAGCAGTGCACGACCTATACACGCTACAATGCTGCAGCTGTTACCAAAAGCCTGATGCGTATCATGGACAACGCACAGCAGGTAAACCGCAATATCGGCTATGAAGGCTCGGCTGTAGATGAAGAACGGCTTCGGTTCTATGCGCAGGAACAGCGGCTGACCGGCATTATTCTGCTGGACACAGATGGAAGCGTGCAGTGCGAGTATAACGGTGATCTGCTGAATTTTCAGACACTGCAGAAGTATATAGAGCGGGATACAGTGCTCGATGTGGTCAGGTATCCGCAGAAGACCTATGCTTCGCGGATTGACCTGCCGGACGGCTCCTATGTGGATATCTCGGCGTACGGCCGTACAGATGTGCCCGGTGTGATCGTTGCATACTATCACACCACTGCGGAGTATGCACGCAATTATACGCTGACCATACAGGGCTCGCTTGCGGGCTATAACACCAGGGACGACGGTGTGATTGTGGTGGCAAACGGCGACCGCATTATCGCGTCCAACGATGAAAAGCTGGTTGATACCAAGGTGGAGGACAGCCGTATTCTGCAGCAGATCAAGTCGAATCTTTCGTCCGCCGCGGTCGGGCATTTCAAGTGCGATGGCAGCATCTATTTCGGCGGTCTGGACCGCAGCCGCGATTACTATATCTACGCCTATGTATCCGACCGCATGGTAGCGACTGATATGGTCAAAAATATGATGGCGGCGCTGATCATTTATCTGGTCATGCTGACCGCGATTCAGATGTTCCGCAGACGTTCCGCGCGGGAATATCTGGCCGAGCGGGATCGGCGCGAGCGGGAATTCCGTGAGCAGCTGATGGAATCCGCTGAAAAGGCCGAGCAGGCCAACCGCGCTAAGACCGAGTTCCTGCAGCGCATGAGCCACGATATCCGCACGCCGATCAACGGCATTCGCGGTATGATTGAGATTGCGAATTACTACAAGGACGATCCGGACAAGCAGACCGAGTGCCGGAAGAAAATCTGGGATGCCTCCGGTCTGCTGCTCGAGCTGGTAAACGAGGTGCTGGACATGGGCAAACTCGAATCCGGGGAGATCATGCTGGAGGAACGCGAGTTTGACCTCAAGGAACTGCTGGACAGCGTTGGTATGGTGGTGGATAAGCAGGCGCGGGAGCGGGGCATTACGATAATAACGGATGGCTATCCGGTTGAGCACCGCTGCCTGCTCGGCAGTCCGCTGCACCTGCGGCGGCTGCTGATGAATATCATCAGCAATGCGGTCAAGTACAACCGCGTGGGCGGCGAAATCAGGCTGGGATGCTGCGAAAAGCCGAGTGCGGATCCGGAGACTGCACAGATTGAATTCACCTGTGCGGATACCGGTATCGGCATGAGCGAGGAGTTTCAGAAGCATGTATTTGAGCCGTTTGCACAGGAGCGGAATACGGCTCGATCGGAATACGGCGGTACCGGTCTGGGTATGCCGATTGCGAAAAGTCTGGCGGAGAAAATGGGCGGCACGCTGTCCTTTGTCAGCAGGCAAGGCGTAGGCACGACGTTTACGCTGTCGCTGCCGTTCCGCATCTGCCATGCACCGGAGAAGCGGAACAAGCCGAAACGTCTGCTGCAGACCAGCTCTATTGCCGGACTGCATGTGCTGGTTGCGGAAGATAACAGGATGAATATGGAGATTGCTGAGTTTGTACTCAATGTGGAAGAAGCCTTCATCATCAAGGCAGTGAATGGCGAGGAGGCGGTACGCATTTTTGCCGATTCCAGGCCGGGAGAAATTGATGCGATTTTAATGGATGTGATGATGCCGGTGATGGACGGTCTGGAAGCGACGCGGCGTATTCGTGCGATGAAGCGTCCGGATGCGAGAACCATTCCAATCATCGCCATGACAGCAAACGCTTTCGCAGAGGACCGTCAGCGTGCCTTTGCTGCGGGCATGGATATGCATATTGCAAAGCCGCTGGAAGGCTCGGAGATGGTGGAAACGCTGGAGCGGTTTGTCAAATCCTCGCGGAAATAGGAGCAGAAGCGCAGAAAGAATACGATATAAAGGAAAGTCAGCCAAAGCTGACTTTTCCTATAGTGCAGTTCGCCCGCAGCATACACACAGCGGAACTATTCGGCAGGATGGGAAACTCACATCAGCCGTTCCTTCGCAAGCAGGTGGGCGTAATGCTGTTTGGCGCGGCTCAAGCGCGCACGGCTGGCCTCGTGACTGATATGCAGATATTCGGCAATGTCCACACAGTTCAGATTCAACTGATACCGCAGATATAGAATCTCCTTATCCGTGCGGGATAATTCATTCGGCAGCAGGTCGAGCATAGAAAGGGACGCCGGTTCGCAGCCAAGATTCCGAACGCTGTCCAGCGGCACCTGCACATACCGGCTCTGCCGTTTGTACTCATCAAGCGCGAGATTGGTCAGCACGGTGTGCAGCCAGCCGGGCAGATTCGGGTGCTGGCGCACCCGGTCAAAATGCGTCAGCAGGATGGTAAACGCCTCGTTTGTCAGCTCCTCTGCTGTAAACGGGTTGCGTGCAATGCGGATGGCCGCATACAGCAGCCGCTTGTAATTCCTGTCGTATAATTGAGAAAACAGCTCCTTGTCCTGTGCCGTCATAGATCGTTCACCTGATTCCTATCGGGTTATGTTATGCACGATACCCGTTTTCAAGGGAAAAATCAATAGCGCGTTCCTGATTGGTCACTTTGCGTTCCCGCTCTGCAGCCGGACGTCCATCAATCTGCGGTATAATAGAAACGGGGCAGCAGGAGACAGAACGCTTTGTGAAATATTGTCTGCTGTGCTGCTTTATGGTATAGTTAAGGCAATACCGCATAATTGAACAAGAGTGATTTGCGAGTAAATTTTGCGTACTGACGAGGCACAGTTTTGCGGTAATACTTGATGTATTACCGTGAAACTGCAACAAAGTCAGGACACAAAATTTCCGCAAAGCACCGCAGTCTTAATTGTGCGGTGTTGCCTTAATTCAGAACACAACAGGGAGGAGCACGCATGCGCATTATACTGTGCGATGACGATACCGCATTCACGCAGGTCTTTGAAAAACGCCTGCTGACCGTTTTCAAAAAATACGGAATCACACCGGAGATCGTGTCCGCGCACACGGGCGTGGAAGCCTTGCGCGAGATTACACGCAGGCCGACGGATGTGCTGTTTTTAGACATTGATATGCCTGAAAAAGACGGCTTTTCGGTCGCGGAAGAGCTGTCAGCCATGCCGTCGAAGCCTCTTATCATTTTCCTGTCCGGCATGGAAGATCTGGTGTATCAGTCGTTTGCGTTTCAGCCGTTCTGGTTTCTCCGCAAAACGCATCTGGAGGAGCTGCCGCAGGTAATCGAGAAAATGCTGCAGATTCTCAACAGCCGTCAGATTCACTACACGGTTACGATGAACGGCAGCAGCACCCGCATTCCAATCACGGAGATTGCGTATTTTGAGAGCCAGGGACATTATATCGTTGTACATTACAACGAGAAATCCCTGCGGTTTAAGGCACGCATGAGCGATATCGAAACGGCACTCAGCAAATACTTTTTCGTGCGCTGCCACGTTGGCTATCTGCTGAACTGCCGGTTTGTTCAAATCTGCAGCCGGACAAGCGTCACCTTGACGGACGGGACGGTCCTGCCGGTCAGCCGCGCCAAAGCTGAGGAAACACAGACCGCCTTCATGGCGTATATGAGGAGCCTGCGCCCATGAATTTCTGGTTTGAAATGGCGATTAACGCCGTAGAGGTAACCCTTATTTTGAGCTTCTTGGTGCAGTATTTCGGCTACCGCATGGCCTGTCCGGCGAAATACATATGGACGGCACTCTTTGGTGTGCTGTCCTTCGGCAGTGTAGCCTTTTTCTCCTGGGGGCAGCTGTATGAAGGCTATGCAAGCTTGGTACAGATACTGATTAACATTGCGTTTTGCTGTATTTTGCTGCGCGGGTCAATTCTGCAGAAGATATTTGTTTCTGCATTTACAATGGGCCTTGTGGCTGTTATTGCAACTTTTACGGCACTGCTTGTTGCAAAACTATCCGGAAATAATGTTACCCTGCTGCTCAGCCGGTTTAATTCGGTTCGTATTATCTCGATTTTGATAACCAAGCTGCTGTTTTTTGTTATCACGCGGATTATCCTGCGGGTGAAGGAAAACGGTAAAATCAAATGGCTGGATGTTATCCCGTTGGCAGCGATTCCGACATTATCCATTATTACGATTACGCTGATGATGTACGCGGCGATACAGGAACCGCATATTCAAAATATTGTATTTTATGCGGTGTGCATCGTATTGGCGCTGAATATCCTGATTTATTTCCTGTTTGTTCGATTGGGGCAGGTCAGCAAAATCCAGACCGAAATGGCGCTGCTCGCGCTGCAGAACGAATGCCTGCAGGAAAACGCCAAGGACATTGAGAACATGTATGACACGGTTCGTGCGCTGCGGCATGACCTCAAAAATCATCTGCTCTGCATTTTATCCATGGCGGAAGAACGGGATGTCGAGGGTATCGAGCAGTACACAGGGCAGCTTCTGCAGCAGCAGAATACTGTCAACAAGCTGATCATGTTTTCGGGCAGCAAGGTGCTGGATGCGATCATCAACAGCAAAAGCGCAGCCGCGGAACGGGCAGGCGTTCGGCTGAGTGCTATTATCACAACCCCGCTGGCGGGTATTTCGCCGGAGGATATTACCATCATCCTCGGCAATGCGCTGGACAACGCGATTCGTGCCGCAAAAGACAGTCAGCGCAAGGTGGTGGATATTCATATTCAGCCGCAGGGAGCATACAGCTCGATTGTGATTGCCAATGATATCGCACATCCGGTGCTGTCGGACAATCCGGCACTGCGTACCACGAAAAATATCCGGTATCGCCACGGCTTCGGCATTCAGAATATGCGGCAGGCGGTGGAACGTAATCAGGGACTGATTCGGTTTTACGAGTAGAACGACCGGTTCATCTGCGATATTTTGCTCCTTAACGTGCAAAGCAGGAACGAATAACGACTAAGCAGGAATAGCCGGTTGCAATTTCGGTGACGGTTATCTTGGGTGACCGCGACAAACGTATTGCATGGGTTATCTGCTGAGATAACTGCTTTTTTGAGGTGAGTCCGATGGTATGTTGAAATAAAAACCGGTAAGGTATGGATAGTGATTAGAGAGCAAACAGGGAGGGTTAAATGATGAACAGATTTCGAAAAATACTGAGCGCCGCGCTGGCAGGCTGCATGGCGGTCTCTGCGCTGATGATGAGCGCCGGTGCGGCGAATACTGGCACAGAAGCCGCACGCGAGAAGGTCATTTACGGCAGTCAGGCGTGGACAGTGAACGGTGCGGCAGCCATTCAGCACAGCGATGGCACAGTAGAGCCGGTACCGGAGTTCTCGGCGCTGTATCCCGGATGGACAGTGCCGAAGCAAGCGGCTTCGGTATCGAGTACGGCACTGGCTGAGGTGGCTGATGTCGGTTCGCATTCGATCAGCGGCTATTACCGGAATGTGTATTTGACGCAAGATGTGAAGTACAAGCCGTTTTACAGTTTTCTGGGAAACGGTGAGACGGTCAGTGCGTTTGCGGTGACGATACCGGGCAGCAAATACAATCTGGGCATTTACAACGAGACAGCGCAGCAGGACGCAGGCTGGCTGCCGAATCTCTCTAAGGGCGATCGCGTGCTGCTGCAGACCGCAAATGGTGTATACTGCTCGATTCGCGCAAGCGTACCGTTAAATATGCCGATTGGGTATTCGCGCATGAAGGTAGAGGAGACAGGGGGGAATTGAAAATGCGTGAAAGAGCTGAAACTTTTGGGTTTCAGCTCTTTTGGTGATGCGGAAATTGTGCTTTTGCTGCCGATCGGTAGCATATGTTCTGAAACGATATCCGGTCATCCTAAAACTCGTTAAAAGGTGCTGAACCTGCACTAAAATCAGCACTGAAATAAAGCGCTGCGATTTTGGCAGACACTTGTGGTAGGCACCGGTTTTTCACGAATTACATCACAAAACTAAATACCGTAAAAAGTATAGAAAAAGAGCTTCAAACTTATGTTTGAAGCTCTTTAACTTGGTGCGGATGGGGGGACTTGAACCCCCACGTCCTTGCGAACACTAGCACCTGAAGCTTATATATTTGTTTTCAAATCTGTCAACCGTAGTGCGTAGTTCGGATATGCAAAAGTGATGATTTATCTGTGTTTTTCGTAATATTTGAGATGAAATGCAGAAAATAGTTCGGAGTGTTGAGGATGGGGAATCTGCGATTTCTTTCAATCCGTTACACCTTGGTGTCGTCAATTTGTCGTCAGGAAGATTCGGCGGTTTTTGCTTGATTTTCGCCTGTCGGATTGATCGAAGTCAGCACGTTGCGCAGCGTGTCGATTTCGTTGTGAACGTAGATTTCAGCGGTGACGTTGATGTCCTTATGACCAAGTAATTTTTGGATGGTGTAGATGTCTGCACCATGCCGCCGGAGATAAGTACCATAGGTGTGCCGCAGTTCGTGTGCTGTCACAACCGGCACTTCGTTATGCTCATTGTGCAGCTTTCGCATAAGGCGTTTGAGCTTCTGCGACCATGTGTTCGGGCAATAGGGCTTGCCGTCCTCGTTCGGAAACAGATACAGAGATTCCTTCGGCAGCGAGCGGATCAGCTGGACAGCCTCCTCACTCAGCGGCAGGGTACGGTAGCTTTTCCACTTGGGCGGATTGGCAACGACCGTCCCGTCCCGCACGATCATAGAGCGCTGCACGCGGAGTGTCTTTTCGTTCAAATCAATATCCGACCACATAAGGCCAACCAGTTCACCACGGCGCAGGCCGGTTTCCAGCAGGAGCACGACCTCGGGCATACGATCTGCGGTATAGGCTTTGACCGTTTCCATCTGCTCATCGCTGAGAACGTGCTTGATATGCTTCTGAGCGGTGCTGCGGTAGGTGCAGTGCTTGGCAGGGTTCTTATAGCAGAGGTCGTTCTCAATCGCACATTCAAAGATTGCATTGAGAATTGACCGCATTTTCTTCAATCGGCTCTCCGAGCAAGCCGTCTTGGTTGCGAAATACGCCTGTATGTCTACCGGACGAATATCAGAGAGAAGGGCATTGCCGAAGTAGGGGATCAGGTGCCCTTCGACAAGGCTGACGTAGGTCAGCTTGTATGTATCTTCTTCGACAAACGGCTGCTTATAGGACAGCAGCCACTTTCGTGCCCAGGGAGCAAAGCGGCCGGTGGAGGGCACAAAGGCCTCTCCGGTACGCGCCGACACCTCGGAGGCTACGCGGTACTCCTCGGCTTTCTTCTTCGCATCGGACAGACTCACCGTGCTGTAAAAGGACTTGCGCAGCGGCTTGCCGTGGATATTGCGGCCGACGGTGATCTTGTACTCGAACCGTTTGTCCTTGCGTGTTGGCTTTTTTCTTGGCATAACAATAAAACCCCTTTCTTATCGCGTGAAGGTGTGATAAAATAGAGGTACTGATGGATGTGGAAGTTTATCAGTACCTCATGTCCCGCTCGCCGGTTGCCTCCGGTGGGCGGGATTTTTTTTTATTTTAGAACAAAATTAGGGTAGGTATACCGTGATTTCGTACTTTTCAATGTGTTTGGGATTCACGAATTGAATGTCGATGGGAAAGTCTTTGCTATGAGCAGGCAGTTCATAATTATCATCATCAAGTATTTGCTGAATATGGATTCGAAGAACTTCCATAGCTTTGCTCGTGATGAGTTCCTTTTTGCCGGATGTATCGTTAAGATCGCCAGTGTAGGAGATGCAGAACGGTTCAATCCGAGGTCCGAAATCAGGGAAAGAGATTTTATACTCTTTCTTTTGGAGTAAATAAACTGCTTGCACCCAGTAAGTATAGTTTTTCATAAAATCAGCTCCTTGTTTGTATTTTATTGAGTTAGGTCAAACCGATTTATCAAAATCGCAATCACATCGCACAGCCAGCCGAAGCCGAACAGGCCGCAGGTCAACAGCCACACGATACCGCTCTTGATCTTGCCGGTATAGAAGCGGTGGACACCGAGGCCGCCCAGAAACAGAGCGAGCGCCAGCACGACCCATTTGCTTCGAGTAGTGCCGAGAGATGCAGCCTGTACCTGCTTGGCTGTAGTAGGTGCAGCTGCGACGGTTTGTACTGATCCCAAAGCCGCGGCCTTTTCGGAGGCAACCTGCAGCTGTCGACAGATTGTGTTGGCAATCTTGTTGTAGCTTTCTGGGATTGTCAGTTTTACGTTATCGGAAGATTGCTGTTCGGCATGAAAGAAGCCTGCTTCGGTCAGGGCTGTTATCAGCGGAGATGCAGGTGCGATTACCGGTTCATTACGGCTTATCATGGTATTCACCAAAGGTGCCAGCTCGGCCTGCTGCTCGATCGGATAACGGTCAACGAGCTTAGTCAAGTCTGTTGTAATTTTGGCCTGTTTAACCGTAGGAATACGGATTGCGCTTGCATCGGTTTTCATATCACCGCGCGGGAACAGATACAGTTCCATCGCCAGACGATACATATGTTTACAGGGCTTGTGGCGTTCCTGAAAATCAGGGCAGCTGCAAGCATCGAGAAATGTCAGGTACTTCTTTTCACTGCCTTGGAACTGTGCGTGCTGGCCTTTGATAGATAATGGTGTCAAGGCTGCTTCGCGTGCACGTTCCTGCCGGCGCACTTGCGAGGGATAATCGTGGCAGTCGTTCCATTTATCCCATTTAGTCATAGATGAGCCTCCTTTTTATCCGCTGATAGAATCCCAAAGATACGGGAAGTTACAACCAAAATTATAGGCAATATCAATAATGCCGTTCTTTTGACGCTGTGCTTTGGAAAGAATCTGGATGTTGTCAAACGGGATACCTTGTTCGTACTGCCAGATTTCATAATTCAGACTATCAATGCGATGATGGATTACTTGAGGTGTAACATGATAAAACTCGGCAAGTTCATCACGAATATCATAGCCGTTAAAACGATTGAAGTTAAAATAGTCCAAGAATCGAGGAATAAAATCCTGGTAGGGCATGAGAAACTGTGCCGCACCTTCATTGGCGTGCCATTCAAGATAAGAGTTTTGTTTCTCCTGAACATTATCCGAGCATGAAAATGTTTGCGGCAGCTGACTTCGATGCAGCATGAGGTGCATAAATTCATGCGTGCAGTCAAAGTTTTGCTCATTTGATGTACGATTCTCGTTTAGAAGAATAATGTCACTCTCATCACCGACACCAAAAGAGAGGATGCCACGCAGGTATCTGCTCTCAAACGGCAGGGTTCTAATCTCGACGGGAATAAAACAGTCTAGAAAATCTCGAACGCAGATCGCCGCATCTGTTATGGGGATGTGGTACGTTCTACGGATATTATCAACTTCGGTATATAAATCTTTCTTTGTAAAATATAACGGCATATGTTCTATGACCTCGATTTACTTTGATTTATCTCTCAGTGCTTTGATGGTTTCGATGGCTAACTCAATGTCATGCGGGGAGATGCCCTGTTCCTGGGCCTGCCTTGCAAAACTGAGATAAACATCTTGCAGCTCACCGCTCGCGGTGGGCTTTTCTTTTTTGTCCTCAGTTCCGGTCAGCAGCCAGTCAACGGATACGCCAAAATAATCGGCAATCGCTTTCAGCTTTTCGGAAGATGGCTGCTGCATTCTCTTTTTCCATTGCGAGATCAGGCCGGTAGATATGCCGGTCGCACGGGATAAATCAGCCTGTGTCATGCCGTGTTCCTTTAGCAAGGCAGAAATTCTGTCAAAAGTGTCCATGTTTAGCAACTCCTATTTAGGCAAAACGTCAAAACTAAGAAAACTTAGCAAAACCTATTGCAAAACTTAGAATACTTTGCTACAATATGCTTGCAACGAAGAAATCTAAGAATAAGGCAAAGAAAACTTGCTTGCGTTTCTTAGCTTGTGCCCTTGTTTAACTTAGCAAACTAAGCATACCACAAAACCTAAGCAAACGCAAGCATAATAACGCCAAAAAGGAGGTGCATTTCATGGGCAAATTGTACACTTGCGAAGAAGTTGCAGAACGATATCGCGTCAAGGTGGGGACTGTTCTCGCATGGATTCGTGATAAGAAGCTGTGTGCAATCAGCATCAGCGGCAGCAAGATGTATCGCGTTGCCGAGGAGGATTTGATTGCGTTCGAGAATGCGCGAAAGACCATTCCGCAGAAAGAGTAAAGGAGATGAACACAATGAATGATCTGATCACATTCAATAATCCCGAATTCGGGGAAGTCAGAACCGTGGAGCAGAACGGCGAACCATGGTTTGTTGGAAAAGATGTAGCGGTCATTCTCGGCTATACCAATCCGAGCAAGGCGCTCACAGACCATGTTGATGATGAGGACAAGCTCAATAACGAAACGTTATCGAGTTTGGGGCAGCGTGGTGGTTGGCTCATCAACGAGTCGGGTCTGTATAGCCTGATCCTGTCAAGCAAGCTGCCAACAGCCAGAGCGTTCAAGCGCTGGGTAACATCTGAGGTACTTCCAAGCCTGCGAAAGCATGGTTTGTATGCTGCAGATGAGCTGCTCAACAATCCGGACCTGATGATTGAAGCAATGCAGGCGCTCAAAGCCGAACGCGCTAAAAATCAGCAGCTCAATGCAAAGGTGCAGCAGGACGCACCTAAAGTTCTGTTCGCAGACAGTGTGACCGCTTCGCACACCTCTATTCTGGTCTACGACCTCGCAAAGCTCATTCGCCAGAACGGCGTGGACATCGGCGGCAACCGCCTGTTCGCGTGGCTGCGCGAGCACGGCTATCTGGTTCGCCGCAAGGGAACCGACTACAATATGCCGACCCAGCGCAGCATGGAACTTGGTCTGTTCGAGGTAAAGGAAACCGTTATCACCCATGCAGACGGTCACACCAGTGTCAACCGCACGCCCAAGGTCACCGGCAAGGGTCAGGTGTACTTCGTGAACAAGTTCCTGACGAGGGCGGTGTGAGGGAAAGGAGGTGCAGTTACATGACCGTACCTACGACAATCACCAGCAAGCTGGACGAGCTGGAACAGCTTTGCGAGAAGTACCCCAGCAAAATTCCGATTGAGGAGTGTGCCGCGTTCCTCGGCATGGCGGGCGAAAGCCTGCGGGCGTGTTTGGAGCACGGTTCCTGTCCGTTCGGACTGGGCTGGCTCAAGAAAAACGCGCACAACCGCGCATTTTACATTCCGACATTGACCTTTTATCTCTGGGTGACGCAATCCGCAGGATTCAGAGAGGGGGTCAGGGTATGAACCGTATTCACGCAATTACCGCAGGTCTGAGTTTTCTGGGCTTACTGTCTGCCACAGGTTACGCCGAACTCGACAAGCTGTCGATGGGAGCCTACACGGTACTCGCGCTGTTCCTGCTGGCGGTATTCGCCGTTTGTGCGTACAGGGCGGCGCAGAAATGAAAAAAGCCGCTGACGGGAGGGCAATCCCGGTCAACGGCAAGCGAAAAAATATTTCAACACCATAATACCCGCAGGAGGGAGAAAAGTCAATGGTAAATATCAAAAGCGAAGTGAAAGGCGGCATCTGTGATGCCTATGTGGAGGTAGATGGCAGCGTTCGGCAAATTGTCGAAGAGCTGGGTACAGCTGTTCAGCAGATGCACGACACTATGCGCCGGAACGACGAAACACATGCGGCAGAGTTCCGCTATCTGTTCACCCAGCTGGTAATGGACGAGCATTCGCCGCTGTGGGACGAGCCGGACCTTGTGCCGAGCGACAAGGCCAAGGCCGCCGGTGATTTGATCGCGGATATGCTGCGCAGAGGTCTGCCGATGGACATTATCCGCAAGACAATGGAGGCTATGTGCGTATGAAGATCGCGCTGAACGAAGCCGACGGCACGATCGCCATTGCGGAGCTGGGTGTGCTGTACCAGACGGTCGCAAGCCTCGGCACGCTCAAGTGGAACAAGCAGCAGAAAGTGCTTTCCGGTCCGGCTGATCTGGATATGCTGACACGGCTCGGCCAGCTGGTTCAGCTGCCGCCGCGCGTAGAGGCGTACCGCCGCAGGCTGCTGGCTGTTCAGCAGGCGATGGAGGCCGAGCGGGTCAATCCCGAGCCGCGTGCCGTCATGGCCGCACCGGTCAAAGCGACCCTGTTCAAGCACCAGCAGCGGGCAGTCAATATGTGCCTGCTGGCGTTCGGTGTGATTACGCCCGAGCAGATGGGAGGCGGTACGCCATGACGACCGGCAAAGGCTTCGGCCTGCTGTTCGAGATGGGCTGCGGCAAGACGCTCACGGCCATCAGTGTGGCCGGTATCCTGTACAGGCAGGGACTTATCCGGCGCGTACTGGTCGTGTGCCCGACCTCCATTACGGCAGTCTGGGCGAAAGACATTGCGGACTTTGCCGCGTATCCCTGTCAGGTGGCAGTCCTGCAGGGCGACAAGAAAAAGCGGCTGGCCGCGCTCGATGAGTTGGAGTGCACGGTCGTACCAGCGCTCAAGTGGGCGGTCATCAACTACGAGAGCACCCACCGCGACGGCATTTTCACGGCGCTGCACGACTACGCCGCTGACCTCATCATCTGTGACGAATCCCAGCGTATCGCCAACCATGCGGCCGCGCAGAGCAAGGCGCTGCACAAGCTGGGCGATCAGGCGAAGTACAAGCTCATTCTCTCGGGCACGCCCATCAAGAACAAGGCCATCGACATTTACAGTCAGTTCCGGTTCTGCGACCCGCGCGTGTTCGGCACCAACTTCTATGCGTTCCGTAGCAAATATTGCGTGCTGGGCGGCTACCAGAACCATCAAATTGTTGCGTATCGCAATCTGGACGAGTTGACACGCCGCATGGGCAGCATCAGTGTCCGCGCGACCAAGGCCGAGGCGCTCGACCTGCCCGACCAGATTTTCGAGGACCGTGTGGTGCGGCTGACTGCGAAAGAGCGGCAGATTTACGACCGGGTACGCCGCGACAGCTTCGCGGAGCTGGACAACGGCGACCGCCTGACTGCCGCGACCGTGCTCACCAAGCTGCTGCGTTTGCAGCAAATTACCGGCGGTTTCATGCAGCCGGACGAGAGCGACAAACCCATCTCGACCGGCACGGCCAAACTGGATGCGCTCGCGGACATCGTGGACGACTATGTGCTCCAGACTGGCGAAAAGCTGGTGGTATTTGCACGGTTCCGCACCGAGCTGGACGCCATCTGCAAGTTGCTGGAGAAGCGCGGTTTACAGTACGGTTTGATCTCCGGTGAGGTGCCGCAGAGCGAACGCGGAGGTATCGTGCAGGATTTTCAGACCAATCCCGAAACCAAGGTATTCGTGGCGCAGATCGCCACCGCCGGACTGGGTATCACGCTCACGGCGGCCAGTCTGACCGTGTTCTATTCAATGGGTTACAGCTACGCCGAGTATGAGCAGGCCACCGCACGCACACACCGCATCGGCCAGCAGCAGAAATGCACCTACATTCACCTTGTCGCGGAGAATACCGTGGACGAACAGGTGATGAAAGCACTGAAAGCCAAGGAAGAACTTGCTGCCTCTATCATGGATAACTGGCGGGAAGTCTTGTAAATCAAAGGAGGAATATCAATGGATAACACGACTAAGAGCATCCTGCAGATGGCACGAGGAGCCATCACCGAGCGCGCAGACTACGAGATGGCGCGTATCATCGGCAACATCATGGACGCGAACACCAAGGCAACCGCCAAGCGCAAGCTGACCCTCACGCTGGAGCTGGTACCGGACGACGAGCGCCGCAATATCTCGGTCAGCGTGACCGCCAAGTCCACGCTGGCGGCGACCAACCCGGTAACGACCTCGCTGTACATCGCCGGTCAGGACGCGGAACACGGCGTACAGGCCGTGGAGTGCCTGCCGCAGGTGCCCGGTCAGTTCGACATGGACGGCGGCGAGGCCGAAGCACCCGCAACCCTCAAGATCGTTAATTTCGCCTAATCAACCAACCTGACATATATTAAGGAGGACTTTACAATGGATATGACCCGTGAAGCAATGGAGAAGATCGAGCAGCTGACCCAGCCCATCATCAAGGAGGTAGACGGCCACACCTACGCCATCACCGCAGGCGGCATCACCGAGATCAAGCCGGTGCCCGATATGCCCGATCCGCTGGCGCTGACCAGTCTGGACGCGCTGGTGAAGCTGGTGCGCACCGAGGCTCTCAATATCGCAAAGTATATCAACCCCATCTACATCACCGTACCGGACCCGACCCTCGTCAAGTGCTTCGGCCAGCCCGACCCGAACCTCGGGGAAACCCGCCTGACCTACTACCACGCCAAGGCCACCGACGTTCCCGGCTGGGAAAAGGAAACCACCCTGTCGTTCGAGGCGGCCATGATCGCGCTGCGCACCCGCTTTGAGCACACGACCGACACCGACTATGCGCTCAAACTGCTTAGCGAAATCACCACGGGCGCCAAGGTGACGTTCAACGATAACGGCATTGCGACCACGGTCGTCACCCAGAAGGGCATCGCGCTGCAGGGCAACGAGAGCATTCGCCCAATCATCACGCTCAAGCCGTTCCGCACGTTCCAGGAGGTCGAGCAGCCGGCCAGCGAGTTCCTCATCCGAATCACCGATCGCGGCATCAAGTTCATTGAGGCCGACGGCGGTATGTGGCGGCTGGCCGCACGCAAGATCATCAAGGCATGGCTGGAAAACGCCCTTGACGTAGAGGTGGAGAACGGCAGCGTCGTAGTGGCGCTGTAAGGCAGACAGGCATATGCGGTCGGTGGAAACGCCGGCCGCACTGCATGAAAAGGAGAACAGCATGGACATTTTACAGAAAATCGACCAGTACCGCGCACTTCTCGACCGCAAGGACGAGCTGGTAGACCGCACGAAAGAGGTCAATCTCGCAATCCAGACCTGCCGCGATGAGCTGGCGGGCATGATGATCGAGGCGGAAACGCCCAAGGTCAGCCGCGAGGGCTACGGCTACTCGGTGACACAGAAAGTCAAGTACACCAAGGCTGCCGGTGTCGATGCGGAGCTGATGGAGGCGCTGCGCGAGAATGGTCTGGGTGACATCATCCGCGAAACCGTGAACGCCCAGACCTTGCAGGGCGCGATGAGCAATCTGGCAGAGGAGAACGACGGCGAACTGCCCGAGGAGTTCCGCACGCTCATTCGCGTATACGAATTTTACGATGTGAGCCGCAGAAAGGAGCGCGCAAAGTGAAAACCTATACCCTTACCGTATCCACGGACGACCACTGCTACTGCGGCGTGTCGTTTCAGGCCGACACGATGGCCGACCTCACCGAGCTGGTGGACCGCATGAGCCTGCTCGACGAGGAACACAAGAACAACTATCTGATCTCTGCGACCAAGGAGGAGGACAAGCATGAGTAACGAACTCGTACCCAAGACCGGCTTTGCGCTGGCACCGATGGACAACAGCCTGCTGGACATGATCCGCGAGGAGCTGGACGGCCTCGGCAGTATCCCGTTTGACGTTGTGAAGATCCCGTCCGGCGGCGGTGTGGCCTTTGAGGTGCCCGGCGACGATCCGGACAACCCGGACGTGGTAAAGGAGCTGACCGGCGTTATCGTCGAGCACCACCCGATGAACAGCTACTGGGCGGATGCGTATTCGGGCGCGGGTGCCGCTCCGGACTGCGCCAGCATGGACGGCAAGACCGGCATCGTGGCCGCGACCGGCGAGTGCATCGACTGCTCGATGTGCAAGTTTAACCAGTTCGGCAGCGACACGGACGGCCGCGGCAAAGCCTGCAAGAATCTGCACCGCATTTACATCCTGAGGGAGGGGGAAGTCCTGCCGGTCATCTTCAATGTGCCGCCGACGTCGCTGAGGCCATTCAAGGACTATCTGGCCAAGCGACTGCTGCTCAAGGGCAAGCGGGCCAATCAGGTGGTAACGCGCATCACGCTCAAAAAGGCACAGAACGCAGGCGGCATCAGCTACTCGCAGGCCATGTTCAGCAAGGCGGCTGACCTCACGCCGGAGCAGATGGAGGTATTGCAGCCGACCATTAAGGCCGTGCGCGAGATGGCGCGACAGGTGCCGGTGGACTTTATCGAGCAGGTGGACAGCGATGAGCCTGCACCGTTTGAGGAATAAGTGGTCAATCTTTGCCGGAGTTGACCATTTAGGGTCAACTTTCCGTGGTTTTCGCTCCATGGATGAAAGCCAAATTTGCAAGGAGGTATAGACATGGAGGAGAAAATCAATCTGGACGAACACCTTGATTACAGGAAGCTGTTCACGGCCATCGTCGAAAAGCCGACTGTCAGCGGCGACAGCTTAACGGGCTGCTGTCCCATTCACAAGGACAGCAACCCGAGCTTTCGGTCAACCTCAAGACCGGACAGTGCAAGTGCTTCTCCTGCGGCTGGTCGGGCAACTATGTGTCACTGTATGCACAGTTGCACGGTCTGACGAGCAAGGACGCATTCAAGGAAATCCTGCACCAAGCAGGACTGGACAGCGCACCGGCGGCAAAGCAGGCGGCGAAACCCCGTCAGACCTACACGGTGCAGGAATACTGCCTGGAGAAGCGCTTTGACCCGGAATGGCTGCACTCTGTCACCGGCATGGAGAAATGCGGCTGCGACCGAAACGGTGATGCGTGGCTGCGTATCCCGTACTACGATGAGCAGCACCGCGAAACCCTGTTCCGCAAGCGCTACCGCAAGGATGCCGCGTGCCGGTTCAAGTGGGGTGCAGGCTCGGCGGGAAAGCTGATGCTGTATGGCGAATGGACACTGCCCGAGGTGCGGAACGACGGCTACGCCATCCTCGTTGAGGGCGAGAGCGACACGCAGACACTGTGGCTGCTCGGTCTGCGGGCACTCGGCGTGCCGGGCGCATCGACCTACAAGCCGGACTGGACGGAACGCCTGCAAGGCTTAAAGCTGTACTTACACATCGAACCGGACAGAGGCGGTCAGGTGTTCCTCGAGCAGATGACCCGCAAGCTGCGCGACGGCGGCTTTGAGGGCGAGGTCTACCAGTGGAGCTGCAAGCAGTTCGGCGTAAAAGACCCGTCCGACCTGTACATCCAGTGCGGCAAAGACGAGGCAGCAGAGAAAGTCAAATCGGCGCTAAAAGATGCCAAACGTATCGACCTTGCCGACCTGGCGGCGAGTATTCCGGTGGCGATCAAAGATGCGCCGCTGCATCTGCGCCAGCCTGCGGGCTTCATTTACGACGAGCAGGGTATCCACCTCATCGACGAGAAAACGTCCCAGCCGGTCATGGTGTGCCGCACACCCATCATCATCACCAAGCGCCTGAAATCGCAGGAGAGCGGCGAGGAAAAGATCGAGATCGCGTTCAAACGTGATGGTCAGTGGCGCACAGCTGTTTTTCCGCGCACGACCGTGTTTGCCGCGCGGAATATCATCGAGCTTGCCCGTTTAGGCGCAACCGTGACGAGCGAGAACGCGAAAAACGTGGTCAGCTACCTTGCGGCGCTGGAAAGCGAGAACATCGACGTCATTGAAACGGTCAAAAGCGCCGAGAGCTTCGGCTGGCAGGCCGGCGGCGGTTTCCTGCCGTGGCACGCAGACGGCGTGGTGCTGGATGCACATCCGAGCATGGAGCGCTGGGCGGGCGCGTACCAGAAGAACGGCAGTCTGGAGGACTGGATCGCGCTCATGGCGCCGCACCGGAGCCGGTATCGCTTTCGGTTTATCCTTGCGGCCGGATTTGCCGCGCCGCTGCTGCGTATCATCCGCCAGCGCATTTTCTTCGTGTACAACTGGGGCGGCTCACGCGGCGGCAAGACGGCGGCGCTCAAGGCGGCACTGTCCGCATGGGGTGACCCGGAACGCCTGATGGCGAACTTCAACGCCACACAGGTCGCGCTCGAACGCATGGCAGGCTTTTACTGCGACCTCCCGATGGGCATTGACGAACGTCAGCTTGCGGGTAACCGGCAGGAGGGCTTGGAGAAGATGGTATATATGATCGCCAACGGCACAGGCCGCAGCCGCGGTGCGAAAGATGGCGGCTTGCAGGCGCTCAAAACGTGGCGCACGGTGGCACTGGCGACCGGTGAGGAACCCATCGGCCGCGAGAACAGCATGACCGGCGTGAGTACCCGTGTGATTGAGGTCATTGGCGCACCGTTCGATAATGAGGCGGCCGCCAGCGAGATGCACCAGCACGCGGGCGACAATACCGGCTGGGCGGGCGATGCGTTTCTGGATTACATTATCTCGCTTGGTGACGAGGTGATCTCTGCGTACTTCAACGAGCTGGCGGGCGAGGTAAAGCCGCTCATCGGCACTGCGAACGGCAGCCACGCGGCAGGCATTGCGGCGGTCGTGACGGCAGATTATCTACTCTCGCGCCTGTTCTTTGCCGAGCGGGACAGTGAGGCACGCGCACACGCGCTCCAGATGGCGCAGGCCGTCATGGGCGATATGCAGGCCAACCAGCCGCCCGATGTCAACGAGAACGCCGTCAGCTTTATCCGCGACTGGGTGACTTCGGGCAGCACGCGCAATTTCGGCAAGGACTGCACCGGCACCTGCTACGGCTTTCTGGAGGACGAGGTGGCGTATATCATCCCGACCTCGCTGCGTGAGGCGCTGGAGCACGCAGGATTCAGCTACCGCAAGACCATGAAGCACCTTGCGGATACCGGCGGTATCGTAGTCGGCGCGGATAAGAAAACGTCTGTGCAGCGTTGGTTCAACGGTCGGAACGGTCGCTTCATTGCGTTCCGCATGACAGAAGAACCGCAGCAGGATTTCACCGAAATTTCGGACGGCGAACCCAGTCCGTTCGACGAAAATCCTAACACCTAACATTTAGGTGTTAGGCAGGTGTTAGGTTAGGTGTTAGGTGAAAAGTGTAGGCGTGGTCTATGTTTTTCCTAATTCCTAACACCCTAACACCTAATTCCGTAAGGAATCCCTTGCGCGCGAAAAAGTTTGAAAACGTATGGTCGCAATGAACTTTTCACAAATATACGGTGTGTGTTCAAAATTTAGGTGTTAGGTGTGTGGTTCTCGCAAATCGCAACCGGCACAGCGCGTCAAACGATGGATTTTGCGGCGGCACAGACGAAACGGCAACAAAACGAACAGATAAATCCTAACACCTGACCTGTTTGCAAGGTGTTAGGAACCCCGAAATCAAGGAGAAAACCGACAAATGACCATAAAAACTTTGCAGAAATTCGGCTCGATGGCGGAGCTGGTTCACTGGCTGGTGAATACCGGCCGTGCGCCCGACCATGCAGCCGCCAAACGCATGGTGCCGAGCCTCATCCCGAAGGAGGCGAAATTCCAGACCGCCATCCTGCAATACCTGAACAGCCTGCCGCACGCGCTGTTCTGGAAAGACAGTGCAGGCGCGTACCAGTCGGGCGGCCACCCGGATATTTCGGGCGTGATGAACGGACGTTACTTCGGCTTTGAGGTCAAGCGGCCGCTGCTCGGCAGCAGTCCTCTGCAGGAGGCGTTCCACGAGCAGATACGGCAGGCAGGCGGACAGGTGTACGTTGTCAGCTATGTGGACGAGGTGCGGGAGATTCTCCTGCAGAACGGTGTGGAGGTGAACGAATGACAGACAAGGAAGAACGTGAGGTGCTGCGGCGGTATCTGCGGCAGTATCTTTCGGCCAAGCGCCGCAAGTGCGACCTCGAACGCCGCCGTGCCCAGCTCCAGCAGGATATGCAGTGCCCGCTCGGTGCCGTTCGGTACGACGGTATGCCGCGCAGCGGTTCACCTAGCGAGGGAGCTGCGGCTTTCGCTTACCGTATTGACGAGGTGGAGCAGCGTATCCGCGCCCAGCAGGCCGAAATGGCTCGCGCAGCGCTGGAGATCATGGACATCATTGACTTTCTGGAGCCGGGCAGTCTGGAACGCGAGGTCATCGAGAAGCGATACATGGACGGCATGGGCTGGCACGCCATCGAGCGCGATATTCCGATCAGCCGCAGTCAGGGCAGCGTGTACGAAACCCGTGCCATTGATACCCTGCGGATGTACGCAAAGGTGCGGAGCATGGTCGGGCTGGGTGAGAGAGGAGAAGAAACATGAATAAAATCCGCATTGCAACCAACGACATGGTGCTGACCGTCAAAATGTCGGACGAGCAGGCCAACGTCTGGTTCGGTACGCTGACCCGTGCTCTGCTGGGTGAGTATCCCGATATTGCAGAGCCGGTGGAGATGGAAGAACCGAGGGACGAGGACACAGAACCGGAAAGCGAAGAGCAGCCGTCTGATTTGGACGAAGACGAGGGCGAACCGGCCGAAGAACCCGCGCCGCAGGAGAGCTACAAGGGTTTTCTTCGTATCACCTGTGTGCATTGCGGCGAAACCGGCAGTTTTAATGCGCGGTACCCGATCGGGTTCTATCGCTGTAAGTCGTGCGGTGAGAACAACGCGCTGCACGATCTGCACCGTTTGAAATTCCGCTGTGAGTGCGGCCATACATGGGTCTACCATACGAATGCCAAGGAACGTATTATCGAGCAGAACTGTCTTGCGTGCGGTATGCCCATGCAGGCAGAGCAGGACAAAAACGGGGATTATTCCCCGCTGTAATTCGTTTGAGCTGTTTTAAGCTCTGGTTTGAGAGGAGAACAACCATGGCAAAATGTAAATTCTGTGGACAGGGCGTGCGGACTGCACCCGTGTTCCATCCGGCCTGCTGGGAGCAGCGGGCAAACAAGGTGATGGAGGAGTTCTGCGACGAGTATTGCAGATTTCCGCGAGAAATCGAGGACCATGACGACCTGATCGAGCACTGCTCGGAGTGCGTGGCCGCAGAGCTGCTGCGAATGGGAGGCAATGAGGTATGATGCTGGAACTGACGGGTAAGGACATTCTTGCCCTGACCAACGAGAGCAAGCGCAAGGCCGTGCTGTCTGGCTGGCAGAACTGGGGCATCTGGCACAAGGCGCCCGAGATCGGTCTTAGCGTGTACCGGCTCGACCTGCCGGATGGCTCGTTCTTTACGGCCAGCTGGTATGAGGGCGACGACTTCTTTCCGGGCGGCAGCATGGGCATGGGCAATGTCAACCGTCCGCGTTTCAATCTCTGCGACAAGGGCGGCAAGCTGAAAGCCGGGAGCAAGGCCGAGAGCCTGCTGACGGACAAGCTCAAAGAGCTGCGGAAGGAGTTGGTTAACCATGGCGCTTAAAATCGTACCGATATCGCTGCGAGGTGCAAACGCCTATGTAAGAGATCATCACCGTCATCACAAGCCGACGGTCGGACATAAGTTTTCGATTGCTTGTGCGGATGGGCAGGAAATCGTCGGTGTTGCTATTGTAGGCCGACCGGTGTCGCGCCACCTTGACGATTACTGGACACTGGAGGTCAATCGGCTGTGCACGGACGGCACGCGCAATGCGTGCTCCATGCTCTACGCTGCCGCATGGCGAGTTGCCCGGGCGATGGGATACAAGCGCCTCGTCACATACATTCTGGAGAGCGAACCGGGGACAAGCCTGAAAGCCGCTGGCTGGAAGTGTATGGGGAAGGCCGGCGGCCTGCGTTGGACAGGCGTTCGCTGCCCGGAAACGGATCTTTATCCGGCGGAAATGAAATTGAGATGGGAAGTGACGACTGATGAAAACTGATGATCTCATCAAAGCTATGGAGCAACTGAAAGTCCAGACCGGTTCGCTGGCCTGCCTTGGCTGCGGGCACGAAGATAACTGCGGTGTGCATGGCTGCGCGATCATGCGGAAAGCCGTCGCCCAGCTGTACGGGATGGAACGCATCGTCAAGCACGTTCGCCGGGAGTGCAACGCAGCCGTCAAGCAGCTGCGGCAAGGGTCAGAACTGGGAATGGAACGGAGGCACATCACATGACCGACCGTGAGCTGAATCTTCTGCGCGAGTTGCTCGAAACGCTCGAACGGGACGAGGGCGCGTGCTATAAAGACCGCTCGCACTGCACGCCCGCCTGTCCGCTCTGGATGGCAGGAGAGTTCGACGGCAATATCTGCCTGCCGAGCATCCTTGCACGGCGCGTTAAGCGGCTGACGTTCGGAAAGGCGCTGCCGACAACGAAGGGAGAATAAGCTATGAAAGCAATCCGTAAAAAGCCCGGCTGTGCGCCGGAACTGGTAGAGGTAGAGAATACGCTGAAAGCCTTGCAGCAGGAAGTCGGCGGGTACATCGAGGTCATCACGCTGCCGTATGGCGCGGCGCTAATCTGTAATGAGGAGGGCCGTATCCTCGGGCTGCCGGACAACGGCCGCGTGTGCGGTGTGGATGTTGTCGGTACGGTGCTCATCGTCGGTGTGAACGGTCCGGAGCTCTGCGACGTGCCGGCATTTTTCAAGAGGATGGTGCAGCATGGCTGAATACATTGAGAAACAAGCCGCGCTGGATGCAATCTTACGGGAACCGCCGGACGCGCATTATCCGAGCTGGTACGCAGAGAGGATTAAGGCGCTGCCTGCCGCCGACGTTGCACCAGTGGTGCGCTGTAAAGATTGCGAGAACGCGCAGAACGAGTGTGGCGGCATGATTATATGCCGTGTGTACAAGCACGTAATGTGGCTACAGGATTTTTGTAGCTACGGCAAGAGAAGTAGTGGAGGTGAAAACAATGCCTGAATGTTATTACTGCAAAGCAAAAGAATACTGCATCGCTGCCGCTCAACCGGGATCAGTGGTCTGCATGATAAATCGCCTGAAATACGGCGGATCGCACGCAGACGAACTCCGGACAAGACAGGTAGGCCGTTACTGTCAATTCTGCGGCCAACCGCTTAAAGAAATCGGGGAAAAACGATTTTGCAACAACGTACAGTGCTGGAACCGCTATACCGATGTTTGAAAGGTGAAATGAAATGACATTTGCTAAATTATTCGCTATCATCTACGCCCATCTGGTTTACGCCATCGAGGTCATCGGTGCACTGATTATCCTTGCGTTCCTGCTGGACATTTGCATGAAGCTGTGGTCGCTCATGCAGGACAGAGCCATTGCCAATTACCGTATGCAGTTGCGTATCGCGGCGCTGGGCAAGACGATGCGCAAGATGAAAAAACAGGAGAAAAACAATGAACATAAATGATGTGAATGCGGTGCTTGACGCTGTTGAGGACAAACTGGGGATTGTTGCTGATAATTCCACGGAGATGATGCAGAAGATCGTACATTACAGGATTATGGTGAATGCTGTGGGCGTAATCGCTCTTGCATTTCTGGTGTTGCTGTGCACTATCGCTGCTGTTTGGGGTCATAAGTGTGTGAAAAAAGATCCTTTCTGCATTTATCCGGATGTCATCTGTACAGCGGCTATTACCATAGGGCTATTTGCGTTGGCCTGTGTGCTTTTGATGGCGGCGAATCTGATCGGTTGGATTATGTTTCCTGATATTAGGACTATGGACTATGTTTTAAGACTGATTTGAGAAGGACCAACCATGACGATTAACCAGGCAATCCGCATCCTCGACCCGGAAACGACAGCCGAGGAGCTGGCAGCGATCGAATACTACGGCGGTCTGCACGGCCGCGAAAAGATGGTGGCTGCGTGTGACGAAGTCTGCCGGGTGGCGGTCCGAATTATGAGAAAATATTTGGAGGAACAGAAATGAAGAAAATTGCTTTAATCGCGCTGACCTGCGGCGCGGTATATGGTTTCTGCGCGCTGGAAAACAGGTGGCTGGACGGATAATGTATAGTCCTGAAATGAGAGAGTATCTAAAAGAAATCAAGCGCTACCTCGTGTGGCGCTACGGCATTACGGACAGCAACAAAGAAAAACAGCCCACGCGAATTGCGTGAGCTGTAGAGTTAGTCGGGAAGCTGTTCATCTTCGGCAATTTGGTCGCACAGACGAATTTTGTGATTGTAATATCGTTTGGTGAATTCTTCGGGTGAGCCATACAGACGTACCAGGTTGATAATCTTTTGCTCGTAGTCGGCTTGGTTATAGTAATAAATGTTGGTATACTGCGACTTTTCCAATATAAGCATCAGTATGTCTTTATCCGTGGTATCCAGCGAATGCCCGAATATATTAGTCACAATCGGCTTGGGAGAAGAAATTTCTTTATCAAACCAATCAAAAACTTCACGGCCGGTTTTCTTCTGAATACGCTGAAAGTATTTCTTGAAGTAAATTGTATCGAGGTTGGAAGGATCATTATCTTCTATACCGAGTACGATGTTTTGAGAAGCACCAATAGCAGAGCAGCAGCCGTGGATAAACTGATCTTCGGTTGGAACGACTATGCCGTTTCCATCGTTCATCATCTTACCAAAATCAGAGTATGTATTGGTATAATTGAACGATAAGAAATAGTCATAGTGACGCTTGTAGACAAAACGAGGATACTGCGAGTCAGTTGAGAGAGCCTTGGGCAGTTGACTGGGGATGTATTTGCTGAGGTAAACATCAATATACGAAATCAGTTCATCAAGATCTCGCTGTAATATATTCCACATGGTCTTAGTATCATGGCTCTGCCAAGAATCGCGAACATCAAAGAAAAAACTTTCAATATCACCCTGAATTTTTGGTGGAAGAATACGGCTATACTCTTTGCATAAGCAGTTCACGATTCTTTGTATTTCATTTTCAAATCCAGTCCAACCGGGCAAATCTTTATATTTGCTGAAATACTTAATAAAGGGATTATCACTGTAACGCTGACGATCTTCTAGTGAAAGCCATGAGGCAGTATCGTGAGATAGTGCATCAAGCATATCTTGATACCTTGTAGGTAGTCCATGTGCTAAATCGAAGCCATTTCCGACAACTAGCATTCGACGATTCGAAGAAGTCATAACAATTCACCGCCATTTTTATAAGTAATGATATATTCAGTTTATCGAAGAATGCCGAAAAAAGCAATGACAAAAAGCCAGCAGGTGAGCAGGAGCACGACATCACGCTAAGCAGCGAGTAAAGAAAAGAGCCGGGGATTACTCCTCGGCTCGGTTGATATAGGCATCTATGGCCTTGATGATAAAGGCGTTCAGACTGTCGCTGGACTGCTGGGCGATCTCCTGAAGCTCGGCCTTGCGGCCTTTTGGCACACGCAGTTTGATCTCATCGACCTTGTTGGCAAGGTAACGCTTGTTGCCCTCCAGATGTGCTTTGGTTGCCATGTGTCATTCTCCTTTCTTTTTCAGCAGCAGGACGATAACGGTCAGGTTGAGCACGACCAGAACGAGGTCGAGCACGATGTTCAGGGTATCCATCATAAGGCATTCTCCTTTGTATTGACAGGTCAGTGTAAATTGTGTATGCTGTAAGGGGAGAGGGCTTGTGCCCTCCCTCCTCAGCTGGTCAGCCGGTCGATTAACTCGATCACTACTTTGACCAGGTTCAGGATTGCGGTTGCAAGAACGATCTTTTCGACGGGACAGTTCTTGCAGCCGTTTTTCTTTTGTCTGCCCATTGGCGTGTCCTCCTTTCCTTAGCTTGATTATAGTATACTACATGGGCACATGAATATCAATGGGCATACTGCACAAACATGGGTACATGAATTTGAGCTATCTGTACCCATGAAAAACAAGGGTGCCCTGCAATTTCAGGGTGGCCCTATGATAAGGGCGGGGTATCCGTGACGCCCTGCAAAATCCGGACAACTCCGGACACAATCGGACATTCACCTGTGGTACAATAGTATCGTAGTAACAAGGGCATGAGGAATCGCAAGAGCGGCCCCCATGTCATCATAGATGAGAGAGGCTGAACAGGTCTCTCTTTTCTTTTGCTCTGTGTCCCGTGTCATGCAGCGAGTGACAGATAGGCCGCTATGGTTGTTCTCCTTTACCTGCTCAAATGTTCTCGGCTCGCTGCATGGCAGAGGGCACAGGCCATCGCATCCCAGCCGCCCGGCACTGCACTGTCGAGATGCAAACCGCCGCCGCACATATCGAAAGCGGTGAAAAGGGTGTCAGGGCAGGCGCAAGGTACTTCCCGGGGGTCAGCGGGCAGCGGGACTAAAGAGGCCCGGTTTTTTTGTCCAAAAAACGAGAAAAAATTTAGGCATTTCGCTACAAAACGAACATTAGTATGGGTATTTTGAGAAGGGAGGCGCAGGTTATGAGCGAAGATTGGAAACGACCGGAGGAGATCGCAGCCGTGTTCGGCGTCAGCGTGCGCCGCGTGCAGCAGCTTGTGCAGGAGGGCATCATCAAGTCCGAGAAGATACCCGGTCATGCAGGCCGTATGTTCGACCTGCTGCCCACCATCACGGGCTACATCAAGTATTTGAGCGACAAAGCCTACGGCAAATCCCGCTCAGACAAGGAGCTTGCCCTCAAGGAAAAGAAGCTCAAGGCAGAGATCGCGCTCAAGGAGTCGCAGGGTGAGCTGCACCGCCTCAAGACCGAGATCGCGTCCGGCAAGTATATTTCCGTCGAGGAAGTCCAGCTGGACTACCAGCGGTTCTTCGTGCAGCTGAAAAAGTTTGTGCTTGCCATTCCGAACCGTGTCGGCGGCATGATCGGCGGCTATGCCGACCCTGTTACCGTGCGTGGCGTGGAAAAGGACCTCTCCAAAGAGGTGAACACCATGCTGAATGCCTTTGTCGTTGCCGGTAGGCAAGAAACCGTGGAGGATAGTTCCTGATGGCACCGAGAAAGCGCAAATACACCTTCCGGCGGTACACAGTTCCGGACTACATTCATGCGGCGCTGGAAACGCTGCGGCCGCCGGACGACATCACGGTCAGCCAGTGGGCAGAGCGTTCGCGCATCCTGGACGACCGTTCCTCGCATATGCCCGGACCGTGGCGAAACGACATGACACCGTATCTCACGGGCATCATGGACGAATTCACGAACTGGGAAACCGAGAAGATCGTGTTCTGCAAGCCGACACAGGTCGGCGGCACCGAGGCGCTGAACAATATGCTCGGCTATGTGGTCGCGCAGGACGCAGCACCGACGCTGATCGTCTATCCGACGGATGAGCTGGCCGAATTTACCTCGGACAACCGTATCCGCCCAATGATAAAGGCGTGCCCGGAGCTGCGGCACAAGTTCCGTGCTAAGGGCAGCACCAAGCTGGAACTGCAGTTCGACCAAATGTATATCAGCCTGACAGGCTCAAACTCCGCGAGCGGGTTGGCATCTAAGCCGATCCGTTTTCTGTTTTTCGATGAGGTAGACAAGTACCCCGGAGCCAGCAGACAGGAGGCCGACCCGATCAGCCTTGCCACCGAGCGCACCAAGACGTTCTCGAACCGCAAAATCTATATGTGCTCTACTCCGACCCTGCGGACCGGTCATATCTGGAAAGCGAAAGAAGAGGCAGATGTGGAGCGTCACTATTTTGTGCCGTGTCCGCACTGCGGCGAGTACATCGAGCTGAAATTCGCGCAGATCAAGTGGCCGGGCAAAGAGGACGGCATGACGGATGCCGACCGCGCCGAGTGCGCGTTCTACGTGTGCCAGGCGTGCGGCGCGGTTCTGAACGATGCCGAAAAGATGGAAATGCTCAAAAAGGGCGAGTGGCGCGACGTTCGCAAGACCGCCCGCGTGGCACGCAGCGTTGCGTTCTGGATGAACACGCTGTACAGTCCGTTCACGCGCTTTTCCGAGATCGCCAAGGCGTTCATGGCCGCGAAAGATGACCCGGAGGCGCTGCACAACTTCACCAACTCATGGCTTGCCGAGCCGTGGGAGGACACCAAGCTGAAAACCAGCGCCGAGCTGGTCATGGACCGGCAGACCGAGCTTCCAGAGTTCACCGTACCGGACTGGGCGAAGCTGCTGACCGCCGGTGTCGATGTGCAGGAAAACTGCCTGTACTACACCGTGCGTGCATGGGGTGACTTCCTCACTTCGCAGCTTGTCACCCGAGGACAGGCGTGGAGCTTTGCCGACATCGAGCGGGTGATGAACCTCGAATACAAGCGGCAGGACGGCACGGCCATGCTGGTTGACCTGTGTCTGATCGATTCGGGCGACCAGACCGACGATGTGTACGACTTTGCCGCTGTCAACGCGGAATGGTGCCTGCCCTGCAAGGGCACAACGTCCATGCTGAACCACTATAAACTGTCCACGGTCAACAAGACCGGCTCCAAGGCGTTCGGTATGTCACTCGTGCTGGTGGACGGCGGCCGGTACAAGGACATGATCGCAAGCCGCCTGCGTAAAGAGAACGGACAGGGCGCGTTCATGGTGTTTCAGGGCATCGACCGCGAATACGCTGAGCAGCTCACCGCAGAACATAAGGTGACGGAGCGTACCGGCAGCGGCAACACCCGTCTGCGCTGGGTGCAGAAAACCAGCCACGCGGATAACCATTACCTCGACTGTGAGGTGTACGCGGCAGCGGCCGCCGATGTGCTTGGTGTGCGCTCGCTGTTCCTGCAGAACGGCACGGACAAGCCGGAGTCGCGCAATGAAAAAACAAACAACAGGCCGCAGCAGTCCTCGGATGACTGGCTCGGCGGCAACGATAACTGGATCTGAGGTGACCAATATGTCAGAAGAAAAGAACAATCCGAGTGCGAAAGAGCTGCTGGCCGAGGTCAACAAGGCGCTGATTGCGATAGCGGCAGGCGGTCAGTCCTACAAGATCGGCTCACGCTCGCTGACCCGTGCGAACATCACGGAGCTGCGCAATCTGCGTGATGCGCTGGCAGCCGAGGCCGCCGCAGAGGACGGCGGTTCGCTGTTCCGCGATACCTACGTTGCGTACTTCGATGGGAGGTGATGAATATGAACATTTTAGACAGTGTGATCGGTTTTTTCTCACCGGAAACGGCGTGCAGGCGTGCGGTGTTCCGCGAAAGTCTGAACGATATGCAGCGCCACGGCTACGATGCAGGCGATCACCGGCGGCTCAACTCCGGATGGGCGGCGCTGATCGAATCGGCGGAAATGACCGACCGCACCAGCCGCGACACCATTCGCGCACGTGCCCGTGATCTGGAACGCAATTCGGATATGATGAACGGTCTGATCTCGGCGTTCGTCCGCAACATTGTCGGCGGCGGCTTCACTTTGCAGGCGAAAACCGGCAAGGAAAAGCTGAACGGACAGATCGAAGCGCTCTGGCGCGACTGGTGCAAGGCGAAAAACTGCGATGTGACCGGTCAGCAGAGCTTCAGCCAGATGCTCCGCATGGCGGTCCGCCGAAAGAAGGTGGACGGCGGTATCCTGTTCAAGAAATGCTACACGAGCGGCGGACTGGTACCGTTCAAATTGCAGGCGCTCGAGGTCGATGAGCTGTCGCTCAGCTGGTCTACGCCGCACGACAAGAATCACAAGGTTGCAGGCGGCATCGAGTACAACGAGTATAACCGTCCGGTCGGCTACTGGCTGACCCAGTACAGCGTGGACGGCTGCGAGATTGCTTCGCCGGTGTACTACGATGCGAAGGACATCATATTTCTGTACAGCAAGCGCCGTCCGTCGCAGGTGCGTGAGGTGTCCGACATGGCGCCGACGCTCACCCGTATCCGCGATGCCAACGAGTTCATTACCGCCGTCAGCGTCAAGGAACGCATTGCGGCCTGCCTGTCGGTGTTTATCAAAAAGGCTTTGCCGGTCTCCGGTTTTGGCCGCAGCGGCAGCGTGGCACCCGGCGGCACGCTGAACTACGAAGGCAAAAAACTGGCACCGGGTATGATCTCCGAGCTGAACGCCGGGGATGATATTCAGGTTGTCAATCCGCAGGGTGCAGGCGCAGATGCCAGCAATTTTCTGAAAATGCAGCAGCGGCTCATCGGCAGCGGTCAGGGCCTAAGCTACGAGGCGACCAGCCGCGACATGAGTGAAACCAATTACAGCAGTGCCCGGCAGGCGGGCATCGAGGACGATCTCACCTTTGCCGAGGAAGTCGAGCTGCTGCAGGAGAACTTCATGGACGAGGTGTTCGAGAGTTTCGTTATCTCGTGCGTGCTTTCGGGCAAGCTGAAGATTCGGGATTTCTGGGAGCATAAGTCGGACTACCTGCTGCATACATGGGTCGCGAGCCCGAAACGCTGGATCGACCCGCTCAAGGAGGCCAACGCGAACAGGATCGCAATGGAATCCGGTCAAAAGACATTCGCACAGATCGCAGCCGAGAACGGCCGCGACTGGAAGGGTCAGCTCGACGAGATGGCCGAAGTACAGGCTTATGCAGCCGAAAAAGGCGTACAGATTGGAGGTGTAATCAATGAAACAGGAAAAGAACCGCCGAACGCTTGAGCGTTTTCTCCCCATGCAGGTGCGTGCGGTGGAAGAGGGCGAGGACAACCGCGTGTTCGAGCTTAGCTTTTCGAGCGAGGAGCCATATATGCGCTGGTTCGGTCCGGAAATCCTCGATCACAGCGGAGAGGCGTGCGACCTCAGCCGCCTGCAGGAGCTGGGTGTGGTGCTGTTCAACCACGACCGCAATGCCGTCCTCGGCAAGATCACGCGGGCATGGATTGAAGATAACCGCGGCAAGGCGGAGATCGCGTTTGACGATGACGAATTCGCGGAAACCATCCGCAAAAAGGTAGCCGGAGGCACGCTGCGCGGCGTATCGGTTGGCTACCGTGTGGATAACTGGGAGGAAGTCACGGCAGGCGGCACATCGGTGGACGGCAGGTTCACCGGTCCGTGCAGCATTGCCCGTCACTGGCTGCCCTATGAGGTATCTATCGTCAGCGTACCGGCAGATGCGACCGTAGGCGTAGGCCGTGAGCTGGAAAGCGAGCAGTGCAGCGCCGTCAGCCTTTGCGAGCGTCAGCTCCAGATCAACAAAAACCATTTCAAGGAGGAATTGAACACATGACACTGAAAGAACTTCTGGCTAAGCAGCAGGCCATTGTAGATGCTGCCAAGGCCGCACACCGCGACCTGACCGAGGAGGAGCAGCGCAACTTTGACGAATATCAGGCGCAGATTGATGCACTCCAGCCCGGCGGCGAACCGGACGACACCGCAGCTCGTGCGGCAGCTGCCGAGCGCACCCGCATTACCAACATCACCGCCATGTGCCGTGATTTCGGTCTGGATGCAGAGCTGTATATCAAGGACGCGAACATGACCGAGGATAAGTGCCGAGCAGCTATTCTCGAGCACCTCAAGGCGGTAGGCGGTCCCAAGACCGGCGTTAAGGTAACTGCTGATGAGGGCGACAAATTCCGTGCGGCTGCGGCTGACGCACTCTCTCTGCGCTGCGGCATGGCAGTCGAAAAGCCTGCCGACGGCGCTCGTGAGCTGCGCGGCATGAGCCTGCGCGATCTGTCGATCGAATGTCTGGTACGTGATGGTCAGTCGGATTCTGCGCTGCGCCGTATGTCCTCGGATGATCTGTATTCCGAGATGTGCCGTCAGTATTTCAACCCGACCGCAGCGTTCCCGGCCATTCTGGACGAAACCATTCGCAAGAACATCGTGCAGCTGTACAACGAGGTGCCGACTACGTTCCAGGAGTGGTGCACCAAGGGTTCGGTATCCGACTTTAAGGCAACGCCGGATCACAACTACATCATCGGCGGTGGCGCATTTGAACTGGTAGGCGAGAACGGTGAACTCAAGGCGTCGAAGCCGGACACTCATCTGCTGCCGCAGCGCAAGATCGACACCTACGGCACTCAGTTCACCATGAGCCGTCAGGCGTTCATCAACGATGACATTGGTTTCCTGTCGCAGGTGCCGGGCGTGTATTCGGCAGCGGCAAAGCGCAAGATCAATATGCAGGTGTACAGCCTGATCTACGGCAACACTGCCAAGATTTTCGACGGCAAGACCCTGTTCAACGCGGCACACGGCAATCAGGTGACCACCGGTGCAAAGCCGTCGCTTGCGGCCATCAACGCGCTCATGCTCAAGATGCAGGCGCAGCGCGACCCGTTCGGTGAGGCCATCAACGTGGCACCGCGTATGCTGGTGCTGCCGATCGGCTACGGCATGGAGGTTGACACCATCCTGCACAGCGCCTCCATCAAGACCGATGACAACAACTACACCGGCTATAACCCGATGGCGAACAAGAACCTGACCTATGTCGAGGATGCAACGCTCAATATGCTGGCCGGTGACAACGCCTGCCCGTGGTTCCTCGTTGCCAACCCGATGACGGCAAAGTCCATTCAGGTGGATTACCTGAACGGTCAGGAAACTCCGACCATTCGCCGCAGCGAGGTTCCGGGCACGCTCGGTTTCGTGTGGGATATTTACATGGACTGGGGTATCTCGGTTACGGATTATCGCGGCATCGCCCGTAATGACGGCGTTGCCATCAAAATCTGACAGAACAGGAGGATAACGACATATGGCAAAGGCTGAATATTGGCAGAAGGGCAGCGCGATCGACTACACGAACGCGACGGCCACCCGTATCGAGGCAAATGAGATTGTTCCGCTGACCACCCGTATCGGTATCGCCGGTATGCCCATCGAGGCAGGCGCGACCGGCACGCTGCTCGTTGAGGGCGTGTTCATTCTGCCGCTGAAATCCGGCGAGAGTGATGCGGTAAAGATCGGTGAAGCGCTGTACTTCAAGGACGGCGAAGTCACCACCACGGCCTCGGGCGCTGTGCCGTGCGGCTGGGCGATCGAACCGACGGATGCGGCGTCGACCACCATCAAGGTCAAGCTGCTGGGATGAGTGCGTTCAAGGAGCTTGTCCAGGCAGACATCTTCGGCACCTTCCTGAACGCTGACGAGTTCGCGGACGAGCATACCATCGACGGACGTCCCATGAAGGTGGTGCTCGACGGCAACGAGCTGATCGAACGCACGGTGGCAAGCGGTGTGCAGCACGCGGACGGCGTATACAAGCGCCGTCTGCTGCTTTATGTGGCAGCAGAGGATTACGGTCCGCGCCCGAAGCTGGGCAAGCTGCTGCTGCTCGACGGCAAAAAACGGTACATCATCACCGATGTGACCGATGAGGACGGTATCTATTCGTTTGAACTGGAGGCGGCGACAACGTAATGCAGCTTAGTTTTGAATTGGAGAATAAGGAGCTTAATGAAGCTCTCCGCAAGCTGGATAAACAGAGAGCACGCCGCGTAATCGTTCGTGCGCTGAACGATACGGAGAATAAAGCACGTACCATGCTCACAGAGAAAGCACGCGATACCTATGCTATCAAGCGTTCCGGTTTTAAGCGTAATGTTCGTTTGAAACGCGCATCAAGCGGAAATCTTGCGGCTTATATCTTGGTCAGCGGCCGCTCAAATGAACTGAAGAACTTTCGCGTTAGTCCTGCGACTTATGCAAATGGCGCAGCGCGTCCGGCGGTATACCGAGCAAAGGTTTTGCAGGCAAGCGGCATGAAAGCACTGACGGGTAATTCGACCCGAAGTAAGGCTTTTCTCGTTCGTTTCAAGTCGGGTCACGTTACACTTGTGGAACGTGCAGGCAAAGCGCGACTGCCTGTAAAGACTATGTATTCTCCGTCTGTACCGGCTATGATGGGCGCAAAACGTGTTTACGGTATTTTACGTCCCGAAATTGGTGCAGTATTGGAGAAGCAGGTCGAGCGCTCGCTGAACTTTGAGCTGTCGAGAGGAGGCGGCGCATGACGCCGGAAATTTTTCTGGATATGCTGGTGTCCGATCTGACCGTGCTGTTGTCGGACTGCCTGCTGCCAACCAAGACCGGCGCAAGACGAGCGCCCAAGGTCTACAAGCACGATCTTCCTGTTCCGCAGATGGACGATGAGGATGAGGACGCAGACGCCGAGGACGTGACTGCACCGTTCGTTATCGTCCGTGCGACCGGCGGCACCTTTGATGACTGGAGCGACCTGCACCATGTGGGTGTCGCCATCATCATCTGTACCTACGATGATACACCGGACCGGCAGGGCACAAGTGACGTACTCGGCGTGATAGAGCGCATCTACCACCGGTTTGCACGCTGTCCCGACCTCGGCAGTTTCCGTGCAGAGGTGCCGATCAGCTGGGCGCTGCAGGATGAAACCGACACCTATCCGCAGTATTTCGGTGCGATGGATATGGTGTTCAGTTGTCCGGGTGTGCGGATAGAAGATCCATTAACATAATGCAAGGAGGAAAATCACCATGGCATATAAACATGGCGTATATACCCGTGAGCAGGCGACCAGTATGTCGGCGGCGACGAACAGCACCGCCGGTCTGCAGGTCGTTTTCGGTACTGCGCCGATCTATCAGCTGGCCAATCTGACAGGCGTTACCGCGCCCAGACTGTGCAGCAGCTATGCAGAAGCGGCCGCAGCACTCGGCTATGATACCAATTTCGAGGCGTTTACCCTTAACCAGTCCATCAAGGCTTCGTTCGAGCTGTTCGGCGTGGCGCCCATTGTACTGGTCAATGTGCTCGATCCGAACAAGGCGCAGCACGTCACCAACGTCAGCAAGCCGACCGAACAGACCGTCACCGGCGGCAGTTTCGTTATTTCTGCAGAGCAGGAGCCTGTCCCGTATGTGCTGCGAGCTACGCTGACCGTCAGCGCGCAGACCAGCGGCGACCCGCTGGTCGCAGGCACGGACTACACCGTGGAGTACGATGAGGACGGTCTGGCAACGGTCACGCTGACCTCTGCGACGGCAAAGGCGCTCGCTAAGGTCTATGTAACCTACACAAGGCCATCAAGCTGACCGCAGGCAAGACGGCCGTCACCGCGGCTGAGATCACCACGGCTATCAGCGATAAGCTGCGCGAGGTGTATCCGCGTTTCGGCATCACGCCCGGCCTGCTGCTGGCTCCGGGCTATTCCAAGGACCCGAATGTAGCAGCCGTTATGCAGGGCGCGTGTGAGAACATCAACGGAGTGTACTCGTGTGAGTGCATTCTCGATATGGACTGCGGCACTTCGGGTGCCCAGACCTACGATGCGGTAAAGCAGGTCAAGGAAAGCAAGGGCCTGACTTCTCCGCACGCCTACGCCTACTGGCCGATGGCACAGGTGGGCAATTACCGGCTGTCGCTCTCGGCTATCATGGGCGCTCTTGACCGCTGCGACCGATGCAGCGAACGGCGATGTGCCGAGCCTGTCGCCGTCCAACAAGTCCCTGCCCGGCGTGACCGGGCTGTGTCTGGAGGACGGCACCGAGGTCATTCTTGATCAGGCACAGGCGAACGTGGTAAACTCCGCCGGTATCGGTACGGTGCTGAATCTCAACGGCTTTAAGGCATGGGGCAACAACACCTGTGCATACCCGTCTACCACCGACCTGAAGGACCGCTGGATCGCGGTACGCCGGTTCTTCACCTGGCGCAGCAACTCGCTCATCCAGACGTATTTCGAGCGCGTGGACAGTCCGGCCAATTACCGCATGATCGAGGCTATCGTGGACGCGGAGAACGTAAACGGCAACGCATATGTGGCTGCCGGTGCGTGTGCTGCTTATCAGTGTGAATTCCGTTCGGACGAGAACCCGACCACGCAGATCCTCGACGGCACGATCAAGTTCCATCTGACCCTTGCACCGTACAATCCGGCGGAGTGTATCGAGTTTACGCTCGAGTTTGACCCGACCGCGATCGCATCTGCACTGACTGGAGGTGGCGAATAATGTCGATTGCGAATATCCCTGAAATCATCAACGACTTCAACGTCTACAAGGGCGGCAGCAAGCTGATCGGCGTGTCCGACGAGGTAACGCTTCCGGATTTCGAGGCAATGACCGAAACTATTTCGGGCGCAGGCATTGCCGGTGAGTACGAAACCACCAACCCCGGACATTTCTCGTCCATCGAGATGGAGGTTCCGTTCCGCGTACTGTACGGCGACATCTTCCAGATGCTCGACACGACCAAGATCATCGACCTGACCATGCGCGGCTCGGTACAGGTCACGGACGGCACCGGCACCAAGTCGCACGTTGGTATGCGTGTCGCGGTTCGCGGCAGCACCAAGAAGATCAGCGGTGGCAGCCTGAAAGCAGGCAGCCCGATGTCGTCCTCGGTAACGCTCGAGGTAACGTACATCAAGATCGAGAACAACGGTAAGACCGCACTGGAACTGGACAAGCTGAACGGTGTGTTTGTCGTTAACGGCAAGGATATTATGTCGGCTATCCGTTCGCTGTGCTAAGAGAAAGGAGCAGCAATCATGGCAGAGATCAACAAGAAATCGCTGGGCGAGGGCGTTATCACCTTCGCCCATCCTTATACCTTTGAGGGCAAGGAATACGACGGCGTAGACCTGTCTGCGCTGGATAATATGACCACTGAGCAGCTGATCCAGTGTGACCGCATTTTTGAAAGCTCCGGCAGCGTGTCCGCGCTCAAGGAGCTGAATGTAGAGTATGCGTGCATCGTGGCTGCCGAGGCCACTGGCCTGCCGGTCGAGTTCTTCAAGGGCCTGCCCGCACGCGAGGGTGCGAGGATCAAGACTAAGGTCGGCGGCTATTTTTTCGGCTCGGAGTAAGGCCGGGCGACAGTAAGGAAGTTCGGCGGCTGTGTGTGCGGCTCAGTCGGGTAACAATGACCGGGCTGGACTGGTGCATGGCACTGTCTATCCCGGAATTGGTTGAAATTGCGCAGGAGGTGAGCCGAGATAGCAAAAGAGTACAAACTCGCCGTTAAGATTGCGGGTAAGGTAGACAGCTCGCTGCAGAGCAGCGCGAGCAAAGCACAGAGCCTGATCGGCTCTATCGTCAAGGCCAATCTCATCACGAGCGGCCTGAAAGCTGCGGCATCTGCCGTCAAGGACTTCGCTGCGTCTGCGGTGGAAACCTACACGACGTTTAACCAGTCCATGGCGAACGCAGCTGCCATCGCCGGTGCGACTGGCGCAGACTACCAGAAACTCAACGATGCAGCGCGTGCAGCGGGCAAGGCGACCAGCTTCACGGCAGCGGAATCCGCTGATGCACTGGGTTATATGGCTCTGGCAGGCTGGGACGTTGCGACCAGCACCAAGGCACTGACACCGGTGCCTCCTGGCTGGCCGAGCACGTTGGCGGCCGACCTTGCGACTACCTCGGATCAGGTAACGGATTCCATGAGTGCAATGGGTGTCGGCGTGGACGATCTGCAAGGGTATCTGGACGTACTGGTCAAGACGAACAACAAGGCGAACACGACCGCAGGCGATCTGATGGAGGCGTTCAAGGGTGCCGGCGGTGCAGTTCAGGCGACCGGCATGAACTACAAGGATGCTGCTGTTGCTCTCGGTATCCTCGCCAATAACGGCGTTAAGGGTGCAGAGGCAGGCACCGCCCTCAACTCCATGCTGGTACGTATGTCCTCTAAAGATGTTGCGCTCAAGACCTTCAAAAAGCTCGGTGTACAGGTGTACGACAGCGCAGGTGCTATGCGTGACCTGCGAGACATCCTCATCGACACCGACAAGGCCATGTCGGGCATGACAGAGGCGGAACGCAACGCCAATATGGCCGCGCTGGCCGGTACGAACTACTATACCGACTTTCAATACCTGCTGCAGGGCATTCGAGGCGGTGCAGACGGCAGTGCATCCGCATGGGACAACCTCGCAGATGAGGTTTACAACGCAGGCGGCGCACTCGAAGCCATGGACGCGACCGTCACCGGCACTTTGCAGGGCGCGATGGACCGCATGAACTCCGCACTGGACGATGCGAAGATCTCGCTTATGGAGGCTTTCGGTCCGAGCGTCGCAGCCGCGATGGACTGGATCAGCAGCAATGTGCTGCCCAGACTGTCCGACGCGATGACACGGGTCAGCGGCTATATTCAGACGAACGTCGTACCGGCAGTGCAGAGCTGCTGGCACTGGATTCAGGATAATCTTAGTCCGGTATTCCGTGGCCTAAAGGACACACTGACAAATACGGTCATTCCGGCCATCAAGGACCTGTGGAGCTGGATGAAGAACAGCCTCGGCCCGGTCTTTGACAGCCTCGGCGGCGCCATCACGGGAACGGTAGTTCCGGCACTGTCCGACTTCTTTAACTGGACGAGTGACAGCGCCCAGATGGTGCAGGACATGACCGGTTTTCTGCAGGAGCACAAGACGGCGTTCGAGGTGGCTGCTATTGCAGTCGGTGTACTGGGTACGGCATTGCTGCTGTACAACGGTCAAGCTATTGTTGCTGCAATCGGCAGCGGAGCAGAAACTGCAGCGCTCATGGCATTGTACGCATGGGAGACTATTACGACGGTTGCCACAACGGCGCTCAGCACAGCAATGGCGTTCCTGACCTCGCCCGTGACATTGGTCATCGCGGCTATCGCGGCGGTCGTGGCTATCGGTGCGGTGCTGTACAACAACTGGGATACGCTGGTGCAGAAATGCACCGAGCTGGCAAATACTATCACAGAGCGTTTCCCGTGGATGGCCTCCATCGTGCAGGGTGCCGGTGCAACGCTATCGATGATCTGCGGAGGTATCCGTGATGTGTTCAGCGGCCTTATCACCTTTATCAAGGGTGTTTTCTCTGCGAACTGGCGGCAGGCGTGGGAGGGTGTCAAAAGCATCTTCTCCGGCGTGTTCCGTTCGCTGGTCGGCATTGCAGCTGCACCGCTCAACGCGATCATCAGCGCCATCAATACAGTCATCGGCGGCTTGAACAGTCTGCACGTCAGCATTCCCAAATGGGTGCCGAAGTACGGCGGTCAGACGTTCTCGCTGCACATTCCGACCATTCCAAATGTCGCTCTGGCAGAGGGCGGTATCGCAACAGCGCCGACTACGGCGCTCATCGGTGAGGGCGGCGAACCCGAGGCGGTCATTCCGCTCTCCAAGCTGTCCTCCATGTTGGACGGCCTGACCGGCGGCAGAGGAGAAATCACGTTCTCGCCTACGATCTATGTATCCAGCGGCGCGAGCAAGGAGGATGTCCGCGATGCCATGTCGCAGACATTCGAGCAGTTCAAGGAGTTCATGGCGCAGTACGAGCGTGAACAGCGCCGTACATCGTTCGCATAGTAAGGAGGCACGCAATGTCACGCATTTATATCACGCAGGCGGGCGACCAGTGGGACACCATTGCAAAGGTGGTTTATGACGATGAGCAGCGGGCTGATTTACTCATGCAGGCGAACTTCAAGTATCTGGACATCTTTCAGTTTGATGCGGGCGTGCAGCTTGTTGTACCGGATGAACCTGAAAACAGCTCGACCACACTGCCGCCATGGAGAGGTGACGCATGAGAGCACGCAAAGCAACGGTCGAGTTACAGTACAACGGTGCTGCGGTCAAGACCTCGCTCAAGGAGTTCGGTGAAGCGTTCAGTTATACCGACCCGGCAGGCGGTTCTTCGGACAGCATTTCGCTGACCGTGGGAGATCCGCGTTACCAGTGGATCAGCGCATGGCTGCCGCACAAAGGCGACCAGATCACCGCGAAGATCAGCTTTTCCGACCGGGACGGTGACGACAAAACCACCACATTGGACTGCGGCCTGTTCACGCTGGACGACCTAAGCTACTCGGACAACGGCGGCAAGGCTGCCTTTAAGATGTCAGGGGTGTCCGCACCGGCGCTGGACGCATTTTCGGCTACCGAGCGCACGCAGAACTGGGAAAAGGTCACGCTGAAAAAGGTCGCGCAGACCATCGCAAGCCGATACAAGCTGCAGCTGGTCTTTGATGCGACCGATGTTTCCATCTCTACGCAGGAACAGAGCAGCGCAACAGACAGCAGCTTTCTCAATCAGCTGTGTAACGACTACGGGCTGACGCTCAAGGTATTTCGATCGAAAATCGTTATCTTTGACCGGGAAAAGTATAAGAAGAAAGACCCAGTTGCAACGATACCGCGCGAAGAAATGAGTTCGTTCTCGTGGAACACCACGCTTGCAGGCAGTTACACCGGCGGTACGATCACCTATACCGACCCGAAAACCAAGAAAGACGTCACCTATACGACAGGCGGCGGCAAGCGGCTGCTCAAATCCTCGACCAAGGCAGACAACCTCGCTGACGCGAAGCGCAAGATCGAGGCGGCTGTCACCTCGGCCAATCACAGCATTACAACGATCAGTTTTCAGACGATGGGCCGTCCCGACCTGTGTGCGGGACAGACCATCATGGTGACCGGTGTCGGCAGACTTAGCGGCAAGTTCTATATCGACAAGAAAACCGATAGCCTGACGAGCACGAGCTACACCTCGAAGATCGAGGCCTCGCAGGTGCCGACCACCTCGGATGCAGTTATCGTGGATGCAATCCAGCGTCTGGCTGCTATCGGTGTTATCAACTCTCCGGGCTACTGGATCGGCAAGCACAAGTCGGTCAAGTATCTGGATGACCTGCTGCTCCAGATGGCAACGACCATTCTGGTCAATCATGATACCGGACTGTATACCGGCAATCCGCAGGAGGCGCTCGATGCGCTGGTGAAGTACGGCGTTATCAATACCCGGGATTACTGGGCGGCTAACATGGGCAAGTTGCAGTACATTTCGGACTTGATCTGCAAGGCAGCCAATGCGCTGCCGGAAATCATTCAGTAAGGGGGGAACACCATGGATACCATTCGTATCGGCCGTATCTCGGCAATCAACTACACGGACGGCACCGCGCGGATTGTGTATACCGACCGTGACAATGCAGTTACACCGGAACTGCCGCTGCTGTCTGCCGAATACTGTATGCCGAAGGTGGACGATCTGGTGCTCGTGCTGCATCTTCCGACCGGAGCCGAGGCCGGTGTTATCCTCGGCCGGTTCTGGTGTGACGGCAACCGTCCTCGAGAATCGGGTCCCGGTCTGTACCGCAAGGACTTGAGCGACGACGGCACCTGCTACATCAAGTGCAAGGACGGCAAGATCGAGCTGCACAGCCCGGGCGGCGTACAGATCAGCGGTGCACTGACCGCCGGCGGTATGTCGGCAACGGCAGACGGTCTGACGATTGCAGGCGCTCTGATTGCAGACAGCGTATCGGCCAGCAGCGTCACTGCAGGTGGAAAGAGTCTCGGCAGCCACACGCATACCGACAGCGTGGGCGGCGAAACGTCCGCGCCGAAGTAAGGAGGCACACATGGCAAAGAAAAAAATGAGCCTCGGCGTTATCGGCACGGCAATCGTCATGGCCTCCTACGGCGTTTGGAAGTCGCAGGAGAATAAGATCAAGTCACTGATACCGGCCAGGGTCGGCAGTTTTGGTGATATTATCTTTCAGGTGAATTCCAGAACGGTGCTGACCCCGAAAAAGCTGACGCATACGGCCTCAGCGAATTACGGCAGCCACAGTATGCTGTCGGGCAAGCCGCGTTTGCAGTATATCGGTCCATCTCTGGAGGAGGTTAAGTTAGAAATTGTTCTCCGGGCAGACTTTGGAGCCAGGCCGCGCACGCAGCTTGCAGCGCTGCACAAGATGCTGCAGGACGGCACGACCGCATACCTCATTATCGGCGGCAAGCTGGTCTGTGAGCTGCCGATGGTGATTACCGATATTTCGGAAACGTGGGATACGATCCTGTCACGCGGCGAGCTGTGGCAGGCTTCGGTCAATCTCACACTCAAAGAATACAGATAGGGAGGGGAATACCATGCAGCCGGAAATTGCTTTTTCTGCTGCCGATACAGCAGAGGATGTACAGCGGTGTATTGCCGTACTGCTGAGCACACGCGCAGGCAGCGTTGCCATGGATCGTGAGTTCGGTCTCAGCTGGGACTTCGTAGACCTGCCGGTTGAGGCGGCACAGGCGGCATTGACGGCCGAGATCGTCGCCAAGGTCGCTAAATACGAGCCGCGCGCGCAGGTGCAGAACGTGACCTATACCGTCGGCGACGATGGTACGCTGCTCCCCCATGTGGAGGTGACGATCAATGAGTAATATTGCGGAGCTGAAAAACATTCCGGAGATCAGTTTTATCGACGGCATCAGTCTGGAAACGGTGACAAGTCAAATGCTGGCGGACTACGCAGCAGCCTATGCTGAGGCGGCTGGTGAGCAGCCGGAGCTTGCGCAGGGCAGTCCGGAGCGGCTGCTCATCGGTGCAATGGCCGTGCAGTATTATCAGGCATTGCAGTACATCGACCGTGCCGGCAAGATGGGACTGCTCAAATTCTCCGAGGGTGATTATCTGGACAACATCGGCGCATTGCGCGGTATCATCCGTGAACCGGCGCAGCGTGCGTCCTGCAAGGTCAGGTTCACGCTTTCCGATGCCCGTACCGAGCCGGTCGGTATTCCGGGCGGTACACGATTGAGTTACGCCAATCTGTTTTTCGCAACAGATGAGTACAAGGAAATCCCCGCCGGTGAGATGTCCGGTGTGGTCAGTGTAACGGCACAGGAAGCTGGTATCGACGCGAACGGTATTCCGGTGGGTGAGCTGAAAGACCTCGTAGACCCTGTGGCTTACGTTGCCAGTGTGAGCAATATCACCATGACAGCCGGCGGTGCGGAGATCGAAACCGACACCGAACTGACAGAACGCATCTATCAGGCGACAGCCGGTTATTCGGTCGCCGGTCCGAAAGATGCATATATCTACCATGCCAAGCGTGCCCGTGCCGATGTAGATGATGTGGTCGTGTACAGCCCTGCACCGGATCAGGTGAGTGTGCTGTTTACGCTGAATGACGGCAGTCTGCCGGACGATGGTGCATTGCAGGCTATGACGGCGGCGCTCAGCGCGGGCAGCGTGCGGCCGCTGACCGATCAGGTAACGGCGCTGGCCCCGGAGGAAGTACCGTACAACATTGCATTGACCTATTACATCAACACGGCGGACAGTCCGCAGGCAACGACGATCCAGACCGCAGTAATGACAGCGGTTGAGAACTACAAGTCATGGCAGCGCAAGATCGGGCGTGACGTCACACCGTCCAAGCTCATTCAGCTCGTGATGGAGTCAGGCGCAAAACGTGTCGCAGTTACTGCTCCGGCACATACAGTCGTTACGCCGTATATGATAGCCAAGGCGAATAAGGTGACTGTAACCTACGGAGGTCTGGAAGATGATTAAGCTATACGATGCAACGCTTGCGAACGCGCTGCCCGAGGTGCTGTCTGAACAGCCGTGGGGCAGAGGCTTTGCAGCAGCCGTTCAGCGACAGCAAAGGCAGCTGCTCAATCTGGCGCGGCGCATCTCGCTGTATGCCACAGTGGACGATATGCCCGAAGCCGTTCTGGACGTTATGGCAGCGGACTTGCGCGTGCCGCGGTATCTGGTCGGCTATCCGCTGGCAACCAAGCGGACGCTGATCCGCGGTGCGTTGACGTATTGGTCGCAGGCGGGCACTAAGGCTGCCGTAGAGTCGCTTTGCTGCGATATTTTCGGTGACGCGACCGTATCTGAATGGTACGAGTATGGCGGAAAAGCCGGTTATTTCAAGGTCACAACGACGAATTCGGCAGTTACAGAGCAGAATGTCGCGGAATTTCGAGCGGCCGTCGAAGCAGTAAAACGACTGTCTGCGTGGCTTGAGGGCGTGGAGCTGGTACTCTCTACGCCGGATTTTGCCGCGGCAGTAGGTTTTACCGTGCAGATATGCGACAGCCTGCACCTGAAAATGTAGAAAGAAGGGGATAGACATGAGCTTTACAGCACCTAAATTCACTAACGCTGGCCGTCAGCTCCAGACGCGCGTGATTGCCGGTGATACGCTGACCTTCACGGCCATCAAGCTCGGCGACGGCACGATGACCACCGAGCCGATCGCGGCGTTGACCGACCTGATCCACGGCATTATCACGCTGCCGGTGCATGAGGTGCGCCGTAATGCTGATTATGCAGAGGTGACAGGTGTTTTCCAGAATGCTGGATTATCGAGCGGTTTTTACTGGCGAGAGATCGGAATTTTTGCAGCTGATCCGGATTATCCGAACGACCGCAGTCACGATATCCTGTACTGCTACCAGAACGCAGCCGAGCTGGCGGAGTATATTCCGTCGGCGTCCTCTGCGGTAATCGAGAAGATCATCCGTGTAGCGTGCGTCGTCGGTGACGCGGAGAATGTCACGGTGGGTCTGGCGTCGCAGGCGTATGCCAAGGCCGAAGACCTGCAGGCACTGGAAGAACAGCATAGCAAGGATGTCGAGCGTATCGACAACGCGCTGGATGCTGTCGACCCGACCAAGATCACCACCAAGGCCGAACCGGCCGACGGTGACGGCGTAATGATCGCGGACAGCGCGGACGGCGGCAAGGCCAAGCGGCTGCCGTGGTCGAGCATTAAGACGGCGCTCGGCAAGCTGTTCGTACCGCTGGCGAGAAAGATCAACGGGAAAGCGCTGAGCGCGGACGTCACGCTGACGGGCGAGAATATCGCGGTCTCCACCACGGACTCCACTCCGATTTCTGGTGCGGTAAAATACCGCACAAACCCCAATTTGCTCGACAACTGGTACTTCGGCAGACCGGTGAACCAGAGAGGGCAGACGGAGTATACGGAAGCTGGTAAGTACGTCATTGACAGGTGGTGGCTGCAATTGGATACGTCACTTAGTATTGTCGATGGTGGTGTCAAAATAAGCGGCAAATGGGACATAGAACATTTTTTTGAAAACACTTTACCAAATGCAACATATACATTATCTATGCTGTATAAGGATAAAACTGGAACTGATGACTTGCGCTTTATTGTTGGAAATCGTTCAGATGGCGACATCAAAGGAGTGAACACCAAAAATGCAAGCGGTTTTTTGAGTTTTACAGTAACATCCGATATTATCAATAAATTTATTATTGGTTTTGCTGGTAGCACAGACAACTCCGTTACCCTCCTCGCCACCAAGCTCGAACTTGGCGACACGCAGACCCTTGCGCACAAGGAAAACGGCGTTTGGGTTCTGAATGAAATCCCGGATTTTGGGGAGCAGCTGAGGAGGTGTCAGAGGTATGCGGTTGACGACAATTATCACACTACTGTTGGACAACTCAATTATGATGGAGATACATACTATATTTCTGTCCAGTTCCCTTGTGTAATGAGAACAACACCTGTTATTACTCTGAAAGAAATAACTGCAATTGGCTGGGGTGTACTTCCTATCTCTAATGCTGAAATTACTTTGCGTGGCGCCAATGGTTTTTTTGTTGCCATCAAGGATTTGTCAAGTATGAACAATTTTATCGGAAAAGCCTGCCGTGTGACCTATTTCGCATCCGCCGACCTATAAGGAGGTGACACACCATGCAAAACCCAAAATCCCGTGTTTACGTCCTTCTGGACAGTGAAAGCCGTGTTTTGCGTTTGGAGGGAGAGTATTCTCTCCCGGCTGATCTTACCGGATGGACGAAAATTGATGAAGGCAGCGGCGATAGATTTTCGCTCGCGCAGAGCCATTATCTCGATAAGCCACTCTATGACGGCGCGGTTCTGCGTTATAAGCTCGTAGACGGCAAGGTGGTAGAGCGCACTGCCGAGGAAATCGAGGCGGATAAGGCGAAGCTGCCGAAGCCGGTTATCCCGAAAACCAACGCAGAACTGGAAAGCGAGAACGCAAAGCTCAAGCAGCAGATTTCCGCTCTTGCCGATCAGCAGTCCTTTTACGAGGACTGCATTGCAGAAATGGCGCAAGTCGTTTATGCGTAAGGTAATCAACAATATTCGAGAACGTTTTGAAAGGATGTTTTTAATGATGGCAATGTTATTTGCACAGCGTGTAATTCTGGGTAAGTGTGAGTTTGAGCAGGTGCCGAAGAAGCTCCAGAAGCAGGTAGCGGAAATCCTGGTTGACGAATGCGGTATGCCGGAGCTTGTACCGGCGGAGTTCGGCGGTACCAAGGAAGCATAAAAACACAAAAACCGCCTGAAAAGGCGGTTCATTGACAGGGTTCGGCAGCGTATGCTATAATACAAACGGACGCTGTTACATATGGCGGTCAGACCCTCTTTTCCTTTCCCGCAGTCTGCGGCAGGAAGGGGGTGGCGCGAGTGCAGAAGAAAGCATTTAGGCTTTTTGTTTGTGCGGCAGTATTGCTGTACATTTTCTGTATAAAAGCGCGATGACCGTCCGGCTGGCACCGAAACGGTCATCTTAAATAGATCGACTGCATGAGGGTCTGACTGCTGTAACAGCGTCCCTTTGGTTATATTATAGCATATGCTCCGGCTTTGTCAAGAACGACAGACCGGGGCGTTTTTGCGCCTCGAGGGAAAAGAGGTTTTATGGATAATCCGATCACTCGTGCCGAGCACGAAGAGTTTCGCCGACGGCTCGAGGAAGAAAATCGTCGGCAGGATAAGCGCATTGAGCTGCTGGAGGATAATATTCGGGAGCTGAACCAGCTGACCGCCTCGGTCAGCAAGCTGGCTACCAGTATCGAGAGCATGGTGAAAGAGCAGGAAAAGCAGGGCAGGCGGCTGGAGACGCTCGAGGACCGCGACGGCGCGATGTGGCGCAAGATCGTGGCCTACGGCGCGACGGCGCTCGTCGGTATTTTCATCGGCTATATCGCGCAGCAGCTTGGTTTGAACTGAGAAGGGAAGGCTTTTTATGAACTGGAAAATCAGAATCAAGAACCCGGTATTCTGGGTGCAGATCGCCCTCGGCGCGTTTGCAACGGCTCTGGCCTACGCCGGCCTGACCGCTGCGGACATGACCACCTGGGCGGGCGTGTGGCAGATCATCAAGGCAACGGCTGCGAATCCGTACTGCCTGTTTTTGATCGCCTGCAATGTGTGGTCGGCGTTTAATGACCCGACTACCAGCGGTTTGACGGACAGCGACAGGGCGAAGGCGTACACCGCGCCCTTGGAAAAGTGAGGTGCGCTATGACGAATATTCCGTTTCTGCAGGCTGACTCGAGCAACTTCTATTCGGGACGTGGCGGCAACAGTATCAAGTATATTGTCGTACACTATACGGCCGGTAACGGTGATACCGCCATGAATAATGCGCAGTATTTCCACAACAACAGCGGCTTGCAGGCATCGGCGCATTATTTTGTCGATGAGCACAGTGTTGTGCAGTCTGTCCGCGATACAGACGGTGCATGGCACTGCGGCGGTCCGTTGGAAAGCTCGCATCACCCGCTGCACAATATCTGTATGAACCGCAACAGCCTGGGCGTGGAGATGTGCTCGGACAAGGTAAACGGCAAGTATGTCATTACCGCTCAGACGGTAGACCACACGGTTGAGCTGGTGCGCTGGCTGATGGACAAGTACGACATCGACGTGGATCATGTTGTGCGCCATTATGATGTCACCGGCAAAGACTGTCCTGAGCCGTGGGTGCGTGATGAGAGCCTGTGGCGCAAGTTTAAGGCGCGGCTGACTGCGCCGGTTGAACCCGAACCGAAGAAGGAGGACGACGAAGTGGTAGAAAAGAAAAAGGTCCTGCTCAACGGCAAGACCTTCGAGTGCGACGTCATTACAAAGGACGCCACTAACTATATCAAGATGAGATCGCTCCAGCAGGCAGGCTTTACAATCGGGTATGACGCTGTTCGCAAGGTTCCGAGCATCACCGCACCGCAGTGCCGCACGTTCGTGCCGGATTGCACTGCCGAAGTGCAGGAGGCCGTCGACACTGTGCAGGAGGTTGCCGGTCTGGAGGAGCAGACCATTGAGTATCTGCTGCGGTACCAGTACGGTGAGCAGCTGATCGAGAAGCTGGCTAAGGTTATGCAGAAGTAAAGCAAAGCCCCTCGGTGTTCTGTTAGGACACTGAGGGGCAGTTTTACTTGGTGAAATTGTAGTTGATAGGCTCGGCAGAGTTGATAATAATTTCTTCAGCTACTGCTCGAATTAAAGGGAGTTCCTTGGCAAGTTGTTTATCATGCTTAAAAGGTTCATATTTTAATTTTTCACCTTCCTTGCTGTGCACAATAGCGTTGCGCGTAGCATAGATTCGATTACGAATCGCAGAATAAACTTTTTCCGTTTCTTCGGAAAAATCTATAATTTTTCCATCATCGGCAAAAGCAACAGCAGTAGTTTGATAATAGTCAATGGCGTAGCGATCAATACGATCAATAGAGTCTTTGAGTACGGATAAATCAGGCACATATTGTTTTAGACATAATAACAAACCGTTTTTTTCGTTCCAAACTCCGTCATCACGTTGATCTCGCATTTTCTTTTTGATGGTATTGTAGAAGTTACGAATATCTTCGTGTCTGTATGGAGAAAAAGAAGGACGTGTAATAAGATTGCGAATTACTTGGAAGGTTTCGTCTTCTGAAATCTTTTCAAAGAAAAATTCAGCGACATGATAGAAAGCCAAGTACTGCATAAATGGAATATTGCTAGAAACAGCCTGCTGATAATACTTTGTTAAGTCTTGTTTATACTTCCTGTAAGGAAAAAGTTGACCGCCACGGCGTGTACTAATTCTCCGAAAAATGCGTTCGTTTGTGAACTCTGCTACCGCAAGCGATATATTATAGTTGTATGCAATATTAAAAATATACGCATCTAACATATGTTTAAATTCAGTTAAAGAACACTTGCGAGGAGATGCTATTTTGACTGTATATATGCGGAAAGCCTCAAAGAAATCTTCCATATTTGTCAAAACTTCATCTGAGTGTAAATGAATTGGACTGACATAAGATTCATTCGTGCTATTAGAAAAGGAACAAAAGAGAAAAAAAGGTATTGAGGGCTTGCGTGAGAAATTGACAGCTGATAGTCGTGGTCTTGTATCTCAAAACCGTTTTGCTCTGAGTGCATGAGATAAAATGTAGGTCTGTTATGATCTTGCTGCTGTATAGCGACTTCAAGGTAATTTTGAGCTGATGTAAAAAGAGATGTGTTGAAGTAATTATAATCGGTTTGAAGGTGTTGGGAGAGTGTACAGAATAGTTCTAATGGAATTTGAGCGATGACATCTGATTGAGGTTCTCGTATTCCGGGAATATATCTTGTTCTGGTAACGCTGAGTAAATCGCCTTCAACAGTTGCACTTAAATTTGGAGTGGTGTTTGTAATTCCACTTGCAAATTCTTCAACGGTAAACATATTTTTTTGCTCCTTTTGTCGTCAAAGTGTCGTCAGTTAAAAACTGGAACAACAAAGATAAAGAAAAAGTGCTGAAATACAACGATTTCAGCACAATTCGTGGTGCGGATGGGGGGACTTGAACCCCCACGTCCTTGCGAACACTAGCACCTGAAGCTAGCGCGTCTGCCATTCCGCCACATCCGCATATTTGGTTGTTGAAAGAAGGTGGTGCGAGTGACGGGACTTGAACCCGTACGTCGATCGACACACGCCCCTCAAACGTGCCTGTCTACCAGTTCCAGCACACTCGCATTCTGTTCTCATCGAGTCGCCTCACTGTCAGCGACAAGAATTATTATATCCATGTGGACGCCAAATGTCAACACCTTTTTTCAAATTTTTTTGAAAAATTTCAAAACGCGAAAAACAGACGATTTCTCTGACACGCGAAACAGTTTGTGTGTTACAATAGAAGCAGTCAGAAAACTCACAGCGAAAAAGGAGGAAGACTTCAGTGCTTTCTAAAAAAAGTAAGGCAATCGGTTTTATCATTATGTCCGCATTCGGTTTTGCGATGATGGCGGCATTCGTGCGTCTGGCGGGTGATCTGCCGTTCACGCAGAAAACATTTTTCCGCAATCTGGTCGCGGTGGCAGTGGCCGCCGTGGTGCTGTGCCGCGAAAAGGTTGGTTTTAAGTGGGAAAAGGGCAACCTGCCGCTGCTCATCATACGCGCAACCTGCGGCACACTCGGCATTTTCTGCAATTACTACGCGATTGACCATCTCGTACTGGCAGATGCAAACATTCTTAATAAAATGTCGCCGTTCTTCGCTATCATCTTCTCGCTCATTCTGCTGAAGGAGCGGGCCAGCGTATTCCAGTACGCGGCGGTGCTTGCGGCATTCGGCAGCAGCATGCTGATTATCAAGCCGGGTTTTTCCTCGGCAACCTTCCCGGCAATTATCGGTCTGCTGGGTGGCATGGGTGCAGGCGCGGCCTACACCTGTGTGCGCGCACTCAGCCGGAAAGGCGAAAAGAGCGCCCGCATCGTGTTCTTCTTCTCGATGTTCTCCACGCTGGTATGCGTACCGTATATGATCACGGACTACCACCCAATGACATGGGGACAGTTCTTCTGTCTGATTGGCGCAGGTGCGTCAGCCGCGCTCGGACAGTTCGGCGTAACGCTCGCGTACGCCAACGCACCGGCCAAGGAGATTTCGGTGTTCGACTACACGCAGGTCATCTTCTCGGCTGTCCTCGGCTTTTTCCTGTTCGGCCAGCTGCCGGACGGCTGGAGCGTCCTCGGCTATCTGCTGATCTGCGGCATTTCGGTCGCGGTGTTCTTCTACAACCGCAATCTAGAGCGCAAGGGACAGTAATATGATCGAGTACGAACTGGTTCGCTCCAAACGCAAGACGCTTGCTGTGCAGGTGACGCGCGAAGGCCGTGTAATCGTTCGTGCGCCGCTGCGGCTGGCAAAATACCGTATTGAACGGTTTGTCGCGGAGCATACGGACTGGATAGCCCGCGCACTTGCCGATCAGCAGTCCCGCCGTGCGGCACATCCGGAGCCGGATGAGGCCAAGCAGGCTGAGCTTATCCGCCGAGCGAAAATAGAGCTGCCGCCCAAGGTACAGTATTACGCAAAACTGATGAACCTGTACCCGACCGGACTGAAGATCACCTCAGCGAGAACACGGTTCGGCTCGTGCAGCGGCAAAAACAGTATTTGCTTCTCATGGCGGCTGATGGACTATCCCGAACCCGCTATCGACTATGTGGTGGTGCATGAACTGGCGCACATTGCACATAAAAACCATGGACCGCAGTTCTGGGCGCTGGTGGAGCGCTATTTACCCGATTATCGTGCGCGGCGTGCCATGCTGCGCGAATGAGAACAGGAAACGAGTATGAATATGACGAATCAATACAAAATTCTGGAATTGGATTTGGATGGAACGCTGCTGGATGCGCAGAGCCGCATCACGCCGGAGAACGCCCGCGCGGTACGCATGGCGCAGCAGGCGGGCGTGCAAATCGTGCTGTGCACCGGACGCAACGTGCGCGAGGTGCGCCGCTTCAGCGAACAGCTGGAAGCCGCACCGGACTGGCTCGTCACCGCAAACGGCGCGGCAGTGCAGCATCCGGATGACAGGGAACCGGCGTTTTTCGACGGCCTGAGCACAGAAATGGTGGACATCATCCTGAACGAGTGCACTGCTATTGATACCGACCCATGCCTGTATACCACGCAGGATTTGTACTATGGACATGCTTTTCGGCATTTCCTCGAAAATCTGCAGCGGCGCGGACGGGTCGTGATGGACGAGGCCGACGAGGGTTATCACTTTGTCAGGGACAGGAATGCGTGGCGCGCTGTGCTCGCAGACGAGCCGCGCCCGTTCACCAAGGCGATTCTTTATCACGATGACCCGAATGCAATCGCGCCGCTGACGGCTGCGCTCGATAAATACGGTATTTTCGAGCTTGCGCCGTCCGTCATGTACGGCGGAGAGCTGCGCAATGTCGAGGTCAACCGCGTGGGTGTGCACAAGGGACGCGGACTGGAATGGCTGGCACATCACCTCGGCTGCACGCTAGCCAACGTCATCGCCATCGGTGACAGCGAAAACGATCTGACCATGCTGCAGATGGCGGGGCTGGGCGTCGCCATGGCAAACAGCGAGCCGTGCATCCGCGAAGCAGCGGACGTTATCACCGGCAGCAATACGGAAAACGGCGTCGCGCAGGCGATTTACCGACATATTCTGGGGGATGAACGATGAAAAAAGTAGTGGCAATCGGTGAACTGCTCATTGATTTCGTGCCGCAGCAGCGCGGCTGTGCACTTGATGAGGTCGTGCAGTTTGAGCGTGTCGCGGGCGGTGCGCCGGCCAATGTGGCAACCGCAGTGGCGCGTCTCGGCGGCAGAGCGCAGATGATTTCGCAGGTGGGAGAGGACGCATTCGGTACGCACATTCTCAAAACGCTGCACGCAAACGGCGTGAACATCTCAACAGTGTTCCGCACCGGACGGGCAAATACCGCGCTGGCGTTTGTTTCACTTGATAAGAACGGCAACCGCGAGTTTTCCTTCTACCGCAATCCCTCGGCAGACCTGTTTCTCGATGAAGCACAGATCACGCCGGATATTTTCGCGGACTGTGCCGTGCTGCACTTCTGCTCGGTCGATCTGGTAGATGCACCTGTCAAGCAGGCACATCGCAAGGCCATCCGGTTGGCAAAGGACGCAGGCGCGTTCCTCTCATTCGACCCTAACGTGCGTCTGCCGCTGTGGGACAGCCCGGAAAGCTGTCAGGCAGCGATTCGTGAGTTTCTGCCGCATGCAGACCTCGTGAAGCTGTCGGATGATGAAGTTGAATTCTGCACCGGCTGCAAAACCGAGAGAAGCGGCAGAGCTGCTTCGCGTACAAACTGCTGCTGACACGCGGCGCGGCGGCACGCGGCAGTCTACACGCCGAACGCGAGCGCCGAGACCAAAGCGCTGCCGGTGACGGTCGCGGATACCACCGGAGCGGGCGATTCGTTCATCGGGTCGTTCCTGTATCGGCTTACCCGCGACGGTGTGACAGCGGAAACGCTCGCAGACATCCCGCAGAAGAAACTTGCGGATTATCTGACATTTTCGTCCGAATGTTCGGCGTATACCGTGCAGCATAAGGGCGCGGTTATGCCAACAGAAACGGAATTGAGAATGAAAAATGGATAATGGAGAATTAAGGTTGCGCGCAAAGCGCGTTATTTAATTACCGCCCTGTGGGCGGACACCTTCATTTTCCATTCTCCATTCTCAATTCTCAATTTTCCATTCACCTGCCACTAAAATTTATTGCACAATGTGTGCGAACGTGGTATAATTTTGAGGTTATAAAGAAATGATAACGATTCTTGGCATCGACCCAGGCTACGGCACGATTGGCTATGGCGTGGTGCGATTCGATAATATGAAATTTACGCCGGTGCAGTACGGTGCGGCAAAAACCGCTCCCGGAACACCGATGCACCTGCGCTTATGTGAGATTTACGATGATATCTGTACGCTGGTGGACACATTTCACCCGGACGAGGTGGCAATCGAGGAGCTTTTCTTCTCGAAAAACGTCACAACCGGCATTCAGGTTGCGCAGGCGCGCGGTGTAATTCTGCTGGCATTAGCACAGAAGGGACTGCATCCGGTATCCTATACACCGAATCAGGTGAAGCTGTCCGTTGTCGGCTACGGCGGCGCGGAGAAAAAACAGGTGATGGAAATGACAAAAAGCATTCTCCATCTCACCAAGCTGCCGCGTCCGGACGATGCCGCGGATGCGCTTGCGCTGGCCATCTGCCACGGGCATTCCCGGCAGGCCATGCGCTATGAAGGCTTATTATGAGGTTTAAATAGATGTTTTATTATGTAGACGGCACGGTTTCCGTGCTCCAGCAGGGGCTTGCGGTGATCGACTGCGGCGGTGTAGGCTATGCCTGCCACACTTCGCAGAACACCATCGGCAAGCTGAAAACCGGCGAAAAAGCGCGTCTGCTGACCTGGCTCAATGTCCGTGAGGGCGTGTTTGAGCTGTACGGCTTTATCGACGAGGAGGAGAAGTCCTGCTTCCTGATGCTGACCAGCGTTAACGGTGTTGGCCCGAAGGCGGCACTGTCCATCCTGTCGGTCGCACCGCCGGACAGACTGGCGCTCAGCATTATCACCGGCGATGAAAAAATGCTCATGCAGGCGCCGGGCATCGGCAAGAAGATCGCACAGCGCATTGTACTTGAACTGCGCGACAAGATGAGCAAGGAGCAGCTGGAGACCGCATCTGCAGCGTCTCCGGTGGCGGCAGCCGCCGTTTCCGGCGGTGTCAACCACACGCAGGAGGCAGTCGCGGCGCTTATGGTGCTCGGCTATACGCAGGCAGAGGCGCTGCACGCGATGGAGGGTCTGGATGCTGCCGGCATGGAGGCGGATGAGATCATCCGTCAGTGCTTGAAAAAGCTGGTCAAGTCCTGATTCTGGACGATAAAAGCCTGATCAAGTAGGGGAGTGTACCTTTGAGTATTGAATTTTCCGGCGGCATGACGGATGATGAGCGTATCATCTCCACCCGCCAGCTCAGCGAGGACGAGACCGAGAATTCGCTCCGTCCGAAATCCATGGCGGACTATAAGAAAAAAGCCAAGGAAAACCTGAGCATTTACATACAGGCCGCGAAAATGCGCGGTGAATCGCTCGACCATACGCTGCTGTACGGTCCGCCGGGTCTGGGCAAGACCACGCTCGCGGGCATCATTGCCGCAGAAATGGGCGTGAATATCCGTGTTACGAGCGGTCCCGCAATCGAAAAAGCGGGAGATTTGGCGGCTTTATTGACAAATCTCTCAGAGAATGATATTTTGTTTATTGACGAGATCCATCGCCTCGACCGTGCGGTAGAGGAGATTCTCTATCCCGCGATGGAGGACTATGCACTCGATATCATCATCGGCAAGGGGCCTTCGGCGCGCTCGATCCGTATCGACCTGCCGAAATTTACGCTCATCGGCGCGACTACGCGTGCCGGTCAGATGACCAGTCCGCTGCGTGACCGCTTCGGCGTCATGCTCCGTCTGGAGCTGTATTCGCCGGAGGAGCTGTGCGGTATTGTTGAACGGTCGGCAGGCATTCTTGATGTACCGTGCGAGCACGAGGGCGCATTCGAGATTGCGCGCCGCAGCCGCGGTACGCCGCGAATCGCCAACCGGCTGCTGCGCCGTGTGCGAGACTTCGCGCAGGTAATCGGCACCGGTACGATTGACAGAAAAAGTGCCGACATTGCGCTTCGTGCACTTGAGATTGATGAGTTAGGTCTGGATAATGTAGACCGCAGGATGCTCAAAAGCATCATCCAGAACTACGGCGGCGGTCCGGTCGGACTGGACACGCTGGCTGCGACCATCGGCGAAGAAGCGGTCACCTTGGAAGATGTTTATGAGCCGTATCTCATGCAGATCGGCTTTCTCAGCCGCACGCCGCGCGGACGCTGCGTGACGCTGCAGGCTTACCGTCATTTGAATCTGGAACCGGCGGACGGACAGCAAATGCTGTAATGCAATCATTTCCCCGCCTTTATCATACAAGAAAGTTAGGTGTTTCATTTGGGTAGATATTTTGGAACAGACGGCGTTCGCGGTGTAGCGAACTCGGAACTTGATGCACTGCTGGCGTTCAAGATCGGCGCGGCAGCGGCATACGCACTTACGCAGGAGTCTGCACACGGCCGCAAGGCGAAGCTGCTGATCGGCAAGGACACCCGCGTATCCTCGGATATGCTGGAGAACGCGCTGGTCGCGGGCATCTGCTCGGTTGGCGCGGATGTAGAGCTGCTCGGCGTTATCCCGACGCCGGCGGTCGCTTTCCTCACCATCAAGCACAAGGCAGATGCGGGTATTGTCATTTCTGCAAGCCACAACTCCTTTGAGTACAACGGCATCAAGATTTTTGCGGGCAACGGCTACAAGCTGCCGGACGAAACCGAGGCAAGGATTGAGGACCTGATCGACGATTTCGAGTCTATTCCGAAGATGACCCACGAGAAGATCGGCCGTGTACTCAAAAGCGAGATCGACCCGGTAGTCGAGTACACCGACCATCTTGCAGATACCATCAAGGGCGACCTGTCCGGTCTGCGTGTGGCGGTGGACTGTGCAAACGGCTCTTCCTCCACAACGGTGGAGCGCCTCATGCGTCTGGTCGAGTGCAAGGCGGAAATCCGCTTCTATGAGCCGGACGGCATCAACATCAACGATAACTGCGGCTCCACCCATCTCGGTCAGCTGAAGGAGCGCGTCCGCTCGGGCAATTTTGATCTTGGCGTTGCCTTTGACGGTGATGCGGATCGCTGCCTGATCGTAGACGAGACCGGCGAGGAGCTGGACGGCGACCGCATTATGGCAGTCTGCGCGGCACATATGAAGAAGGAAGGCAAGCTGCGCGGCGGCGCATTTGTTGCCACCATTCTGTCCAACATGGGTCTGCACGCCTACGCCGATAAGAACGGCATGAAGATCGAGTGCTCCAATGTAGGTGACCGCTATGTGCTCGAAATGATGCTCAAGAAGGGCTACATTCTGGGCGGCGAGCAGTCCGGACACGTTATTTTTCTTGAGTATGCGTCCACCGGTGACGGTGAGCTGACTGCACTGCAGTTTATGTCTATCCTCAAGGCGAGCGGCAAGAAGTGCTCGGAGATCGCGGCTGAGGTTGAGCCGTGGCCGCAGTTGATGATCAATGTCAAGGTGCCGAACGATAAGAAGGCTACCCTGCAGCAGCTGCCCGAGGTCAAGGCGGCTATCGATGCGGCTTCCGCGGAGCTGGGTAATAACGGCCGAATCCTGGTTCGTCCGTCCGGTACGGAGGCGCTTGTGCGCGTCATGGTAGAGGGCACGAACAGTGAGCAGGTAGATACTTTGGCAAAAAAGGTTGCCAAAGTCATCGAGTCTGTTGTATAATATAAAAGAGCCAACGGGAGTGGGTGTGGTTTGCACACCCACTTTCTGCATTCTGAACAGGGAGGTGGGAGCATTTGCGCACAATTCCATAACATGCTAAGCGCCAGAACTGCGGTGCAGCCGGTATCGCAGTTGACGAGGAAAGGGTTAATCGAAAGTATTCGGCGGGTGCCCTTCGGTCACAAGTGGGTTGATCGTCAGCAGGCTGTTAAAACATACGGGCGACCGTATCGACAGAGCAGTTATGCGTAACGCACTATTTTTATACCCTTTTTTAGGGCACTACCGCACAATTTGTCTGCGGCACTTTGCGAACCGTTTACGCTCTTCAGAACGCAAAATCTTTCGCAAACTGCTCTTGCCCAATTGCCCGGTAGCACCAATTTCTTATTACTTATTACACAAGTACCACCGCATATATTGAGGTAAGGCAATACGGAATCATTAAACAAGAGCGATTTGTGAGAGAGTTCTGCGGACCGACAAGGCGCGACCGGAGTTCGCGCAAGAAGCCACAGCTTTCATTGTTCCGTGCTGCCTAAGGCTCATACTGAAATGTTGCGGAAGATATGTTATATTTACCGTTGCAAAGGAGTATTATTTTTATGTGTGGAATCGTTGGATTCACCGGACGCGAGAACGCGCTTCCGATTCTTATCAAGGGTCTGTACAGTCTGGAATACCGTGGCTATGACTCTGCTGGTGTGGCTGCCTTCACGAAGGACGGTCTGCGCGTTGTCAAGGCGCGCGGCCGCATTGCAAACCTTGAGGAGAAGATCAAGGAGGAAGGCGGCGACATGTACTGCACCTGCGGTATCGGCCACACCCGTTGGGCAACGCACGGCGAGCCGTCCGACCGCAATTCGCATCCGCATCTGGGCGGCAAGGGCAAGGTAGCAGTTGTACACAACGGCATTATCGAGAACTACAAGGAGCTGCGTGAGCGTCTGGAGGCACACGGCTACGAGTTTAAGTCCGAGACTGATACGGAGACTGTCGCGCACCTCGTGGACTATCTGCACC